>Ga0181533_1005150_pt1 | contig 12779 bp, 13 predicted proteins | sample PEATcosm2014_Bin_45_FD_119772 | JGI IMG/M metagenome (GOLD analysis project Ga0181533, IMG submission 119772) | Peatland microbial communities from MTU Mesocosm Facility, Houghton, MI, USA - PEATcosm2014_Bin11_60_metaG | ecosystem: Environmental > Terrestrial > Soil > Wetlands > Peat | place... | reverse complement strand
GTGAACTCCAGCCCCGTGTCCTGCGGTAGCAGCACGCAGTCCTGCGTTCTCACCATCAATGGAAAAGGTCTTGTCACGTCATCCTCGACGGCAACGATCAGCGGAGGCGGAGGTGGAGGTAATCCCTTTTCTGGTTCGGTCACAGCGAACACTTCGCTGACGGATGGTGCCGGGTTCTTTATCAACAGTGTTGGAGTGATTCAGTGGAGCGGAGCGTTAAGCGCGGTAGACATCGGAAACGTTTTTAACATCAGCGCCAGTGGCGATATCATAACATGCACACGCTCAGGAACATCTCCCTACCCCTGCGTTTCATACCCGCATCATGTCGATGCCGGAAGCTATTACTTGGCTGGAACACAGGTCATCGATGGGAGCGCAAACACCAACTTTGGAACCGTGAATGGTTCAAGCGGAGTGTTCACCGGGTCGGTCACGGCAAACGCCACTCCCACCAACTATGCTGGCTACTACATGCAGATGCCTGCCGTCAATGCGGGCGGGTACACGGGGCTTACAGGAGTGATCCAGTACGCCACGGGCAGCCCGGCAGTCATCGACATCGGGCACGTTCAGGACATCACCGCAGGCGGGACAATCTTTACCACAGGACACATGGCGGTCACGCCAGCAACAGACATAGTTGCAAGTATTATTAACGGCTACACCGGAGGGACACAGGATCTTGTGGATATCTACGCTCAGTCTGGCGGCACAAACACCTTCGCTTTCCAGCGTACCGGACTCAAAATGTTGGTTCCTCAAGACTATACCGGCGCACTGGGTATCAATTTAATGAATTCCTCCGACACCAGCACTTACGCAGTCATGAATGTAGAGTCGCCACATCCTCAGATGTATGTGACAACTGGTTTAGGGGGCAATATGGGACAGATTGGGATGATTGCCACCGGCCCCGCTGACGGTCAGCAATGGTTTTACGTTTACCAGGGCGCTGCTTACTATGTTGGCGTCACCGGTACAAGCGCCTGCACTCATTTCATAGGAGGAATATGCGTTTCTTTCTGATTCGATGCAGTTTGATTCTCGCCATTGCCCTAGTCGGACTGGCGCAACAGAAACCGGCGAAGCCGACAGAACCGGCCAAGCCACCCGCATTCTCGGACAAGCTCGGCGCGAAGCTCGCCCTGGCCCAACGGGATTACGTGATCGCCAATGCGCAACGCGATGCGGCGATGAACACCTTGCAGGCGGCCATCAAGGAAGCGGACGCGGCCTGCACAGCAGACGGCAAGATGCTCGACGGGCAGAAAGCCGAATGCGTGGAGAAGCCCGCGCCAATACCTCCACCTGGAACCAACGGGGCCGGAGCCGGGGATATGAGGTCAGCGCCCACGTCCGCAGAGAAGCCCGCGCCGCCCACAGAGAAGCCCCAGAAATAACTCAGAATGAACTCAACGCTGATCGGTGCCAGCTTCCACCGGAATACACGTAGAGGTATGCGCCGTCCATGCGGATTTCATTTTCCGTTCCAGGGTCGGAACTGTTGGATGGTGGTGGATTGGAGCCAGGTGCGCTACTGCGTAGCTGGTACAAATTCTGAAAGGCAATCTGGTTGACAAGGGATTGATCCAAACCTGGGTGCGGATACCATTCTGGATTTTTGGCTGCCATCAGATTGCCGCTCCGTCACCGCATAGGCCACCCAACCCTCGCCACGGGACAAGCTCACCACTCCTACCCCAAACGCCTATCCAGACAGTCCACTCGTTTGAGAAGATTTGGAATGGTTCGCCGGAGATCGCGGCGTAGCTCATCAGCATGAACTTGTTTGCGGTCGGGGTGAGAAGCACTTTCTGATGAGTACCACCAGTTGAAGGTAAGGTGATTGTTTGGGGAGAAGTCCCATCGAATGCGGCTAAGGTGAGAACTACGTCTTGCGTCGAGCAATAGGATGCTTCGATGCGCCCGATAAACTGGTAGCCCTTCAACCCGTGTGCCGTGGGTTGCGTTTTCCAGTTGTAGGCCAACTCCGCTGTCGGCTGTGCAATCCATCGGATCTCTTTGTCCCAGATTCGGCAGGAGCCTTGCGGTAGCAATTGAACCTGATGGCACACCACCGGGGTACTCAGCGCGAACGGCACGGGAGTTTTCACGTCGGATGCTGGTGGGGCGCTCAACGGGGAAGTCAATGCGAGTGTAAGCCCGGTGTCGGTCTTCAACTGTAATACCGGCATGGCCCCGCCCGCTTCAATTGGAACAATCAGACCTTGCAGAAAGGCGGCAAGGTTCCCGTCGAGGACTGGTAGCCAGCCGGTCGCTTCCGCGGTCAACTCCGGCCACTCGTCAAAGTCAGGCTGTGCCTCTGCCCACCAGATGCGCGCCGGGCCACTCGGGCTTCCGCCTTGGAATTCATGGCCGATGAGTGGAACTGAGAAGGCGAATGGAACCGGAGTCTTCACCCCTGCTGGCGTATTCGCGGTCAATGTCACGGTTGCGCCGTCTGAAGACACGAAGGGGATCTCAACATCTTTCCCGCCCGTGTCCATCGGAACCGTCATGCCGCGCATGTACTTCGGCTTGTTGGTCCCGAAGTTCATCCACGGGCCGGCAGCCTGACTCATCTCCGGCCATGCTTCACATTCCCATACCGCCTCTTGCGGCCAGATCCTCAATGGGCACGCCACGTCAGGGAGAAACTGCATTTCGTGGGCTACGATGGGCGGGTTGAAATCGAGCGGCACTGGCGTCTTGACGTTGAGAACGGTCTGGGCTGAGAATGGAACGGAGGCTCCATCTGATGATGCCATGTGGAACGTGGCAATCTTTCCTCCGGTCTCTACCGGAACCGTTACCCTTCGGGTGTATTTCGCCGCTGAACTTCCGCCGTTGATCCAAGGGGTTGCTTCCTTCAGAAACTCCGGCCACGGGTCGAAGATCCATAGCGCCTCATTCAACCACATGCGGCACAATCCATCTGGCACGATCTGAAGCTCGTGGGCTACGATAGGGACCGAGAACGCCATCGGCACTGGAGTCTTCACGGCGGCCGGCGTAGTGAACGGCCCCAAGGTTTCCGTGCCACCGTCAGAGGTATTGAAGGTCAGGCTTACCGGCTCTCCGTCGGTGTCCATGGGAAGCACCAGGGCCAGCAAATATTTCGCTCCAGGCGCCCCGCAGTTCAGCCATGGACTTGGAGCTATGGAAAGTTCCGGCCACAGTTCCCTACTCCATTCGATTTCCCCGAATTTCTTCCAGAGTACGAGGTCTTGGGGTTCATCTCGAACGAGTTGGGCGACGAACGGGGTTACGAAATCGTACTGAATTTTCGTCTGCCCATCGTGCTGAATCGTTCCGTTCGCGGGGCCTCCGGTGTAGTCATGGAGTACTTTGGTTTCCGCGTCTCGGATTCCTAATGCCTTCGGCTTGTTGAAGGTGTCCGCTTGCAGCTTGAATCCCAGGTAGTAGAAGGCCATGGATTATCCCCAATCCCCCGCGCGGTCTCCCGTGATTTCAGGTTGCGGTAGTGCGGATACGCCCCACCGGAACAGTTTGGTTGGAGCCACTTGCGATCTGAAGTCGTCGCTCCATGAAAGCAAAAGTCCGAGGGACTTCCCGGTGAACTGCTTCCCTACGCTGATCGGCACTCCCGCGCGCGGACCTTGCGGAACATTCACAGTCCCGCTCGGAATTGGTGCCATCTGAGACATCGGGGTGACTTGAATCCCCGCTCCTGCTGCCGGTAAGCAATCCAGGTACGTGTCGCCCCACTCGGGCTGCGCTCGGTCGTCCCCACCGTCCCATTCAAAGGTGGAAACGAGGCAGACGATGGGAGTTGCGTTATCGTTGTGAAGGTCTTGCTGCTGCCATATCCTTCCCTGGCTGTCTCCCATGACGGCCAGTGGGTTCGCCGCCGGCGGCCATGCCAACGCTCCAGACTGTTGCGGAACGCTGTAGTGAACCGTCATCCTGTCGTGGTACTCGTCGCGTGACCAAGAGCCGGTTTGGAGATCCAACACCAGGGTTCTGTTGGCACCGTCCGCATCTTGATAGTCCGCGTAAAGGAATTTGTTCGCCACTGATAGGCGGAATGATGCCACCCGAGAATAGTCTGGGGCGTGGAATGTGTCGCCTTCTCTTGAGACATCGGAACCTGGAATACCTTCATGCGCGAAGAGTGGATAAAGATCGGTTTTCGATGTCAGATCCTCGTAGGCTCCGCCCGCTGTGGCCGCGATGCAGTCCTTTGCCCAAAAGTAGACCTTTTGCCCGTCGCTGCAAATACCGTGAGGTGCGGCAAGAGCACGCCCTACGTCGCGTCTCAGTGTTGTGTAGTTTCCGGTTGAACCCAACAGGAATGACGGGTAGATCGCCCACCAGCGATCCGTCGAAGATACCATCGTCACGGCGCCGAGTTGCGCTCCACCGATCAATGGCTCGGATGGCGGAGATAATTCGTTTGTGTTCTCGGAAGGAACTGAATCGAAATTGAAGGATGCTGACTCGTACAACGTACCTGGGCGGAGTGGATCTCCCATCCCGAATAGGGTCCCATATTCATCTGGTCCGACCAAGTAGGGAAGGATCTGACACGCGACATCCGGCTCCAGCACCGAGAACTCGGTGGCGGTCGCAGAACCGACACACTCCTCAATCTCGAACAGATACGATGTGGCGCTCAAAGAGACAGGCCGCGATCTCAGCGTAACCGTATCGACGTTAGCCAACGTCAGGAGAGTTCCCGGCAACCATCGCAAGATATTAGAGGGCCAGACGGTTGGGCCAGTTACAGTGACCCACGTTCCCACCGCAGTAATCGTCGTCCCAACTCCCGCAGACACCTTGAATGGAACGTCGATTGAGGGCCATGGCTCAAAGTTATCCGTGTTCAGTACGGCGGCGTCTGTGAGCGCGTCATCGAAATAGGTGTCTGTGAAATCGCTCCCGACCGATACGGTTCCAAGGTAGCGGAAGGATGTCAATGAACCTCCGTAGCGGTACACGTCCAGCAAATCCACTTGCGGATCGGTGAATGCCAGGGCCGAGGTCTTCACCAGAACCGACTGCCTACGTGGGCTGGCGCTGCTCCGTTCATCGGGGCAGGGGTTCCCTTGCGCTCCGGTGGTGCTGGAACGGGGCACGGCCCGATAGCGGTACGGAATGCCGGTGTCTCCGATATCCGGCCCCGATCCTCCGCCCACCCATAGGCTGCCGACGCCTGTTATGCAAGTTCCCCCCGTGACGATTTCAACCCGAAAGCCGTAGCAGTACTCCAAGCTCCCGTTCAATGCGCTGATCGGGAAATGGATCTCAACAATTTCTCCAGCCAATAGAAGCGGGGCCAAACTCGCTCCGGTGATGCTATAGGTCAAAATTGAGGTAGTGTAGTCTGGCGTGGATTTTCCGATGTCGAAAATGAGGTTGATGGTCGTTACCGCCGCGATATTATTTAACAGCAAAACGACGTGGATGTAATCGTCTTGGGTGTACTTTCGGAACAAATTGGATGCGCTGAGAGTCTGGCTGAGTGTCCCTGTGCCGCTGGTTACCGAGGAAAGAACATCGGGAACCGCGACGGAATCGCCGGGAGACACCGCCCCATAAACTACAATGGCAAGCACCCCGGTTATCGCTTCAGTCGCCGCGTGCGTGCCTGCCGTCGAACACTCGAATGCACAGGTTCCATTTTCTCCTTTTATGACCGAGAGGACAAGAACCGTTTCTGTCCCAAGCGTTACCAGCGATCCGCGTCCGATGGTATCGGAAAGATCCACTGAGGGAACCACCATGCACTTTCCGGCGGTTCCAGAGTAGTATTGAATCGCCGTGATGGTGCAGGTGTCGCATGGATTCCAGACTTCTTCAATCGGATAGGTGTGTGCGCTTGCGAACGTCGCCAGCATCCCCGGAGAGTAGTAAGGTATCGTGACTTGGCAACTCAACCGCGTGTCTACGACCGGATCGGCAATCACCGCCGCGCCTACGGTGTCGTTCAAAACCGCTCCGTCCGAAAGCGCACCTGCTGTACCTGCCGCTGTCCAGTCAGCCGCCGCCTGATAAAATGTCGTGAATGCAGGGGCTTCCGTGGACGCGTCAAGCGCCGCTTGTGGCTCCGCAATACCCACCTTCGAGGCCACCACGTTGCCGCTTGAGTCGGGGGCCGAGAGTTTCTGGTAATCGGCTCCGTTGGTAATGTACATCCACGCTTGCGGTGAAGCACTGGGCCGGAACGGGATCATGCAGACGCCAGCCTGATTGGATGTTGCCAGGGTCGCTACCAAGTCGCCTGTATCCAAGTACACCTTGTCGTTGCTGAGATGCGCGAGAAATCGAGGCTTCCCGTCCGTCCCTAATGTGGCATAGGAGCCGATGTCGGTTACAGCGTGAGCATCGCCAGTGTCAAACAGGAGCACGTAGCCCGGTCGCGTCTGGAGTGAGTTATCCGAAGCGGCCCGGATGTTCTGCAAGATCACATACTTGTCCGGCTGCATCGCATCGGCAGGCGAGCGGAGGTCTACTCCCTTGCAGGCGAATTTGAACCCAGGCGGCCGCTGGTAGTTCATCCGGTCGCCTCCGGTTTCTTGCTCGAATACACTGGGTCGCGTTGCGCCTGTAACTGAGACAGTTCCGACATTTGTTTTGAGAAGTAACCCATCTCGCTCAAACGGCTATTGTACAATGACGCGGCCCGAAGGAATGCTTGATATAGAGGCACGGTGGAAAGGAACTCCGCGCCGCCGAGTTTCACGCTGGCGAGATGATGCGCGTAGCCGAGCATCGCATCGTATTGGTCGCGCGGAATTTGAAGGGGATCACCCGCTGCTGATGGTACGGGCTGATTCTGAACCACGCTCAAGGTTGCCGAGTACCCGGTGCTTGAATCCGGCGCGGGACCGAAGGCGACAAGGTTCAAGCCGGCGACATAGACCGTCTCCGGTTGCCCCGGCGCCGCGGCCTGCCATCCCGCGTCGAAGTCATCCCCGTTGCGAATCGCATCCACGCCGATGGGCTTCCCATTCAGCTTCGCCGAGAGTACGCATGGCGCATCGCTCAACAGGCCGATGCCTTCCTCGAATCGTTGACGGCAGTACTTCTCTCGGAGTGGATCTTTGGCAAGCGATTCTTTAGCGAAGAGGTCTGCAAGCGCACCCCACTTCTCCACCCAGGCCCAATCGTCTGGCACTGAAAGCGTCGTGGCCGCCGTCGTGCTCAAAGATCCATCGCTATTGGCGCTCAGGACCTCCAGGAGAGCGGCGCATGGGCTGGTCCTGTCGAGACGTATGCCTAACGGTGGATCGGCGCTCTGAAGCCATGCGGAGGGCACTCCCTGGGGTGCTGTAGTCCAACTGGCGTCGAAGGACTCTAGGGTGAAATCGTCCGACTGCTCAAGAGGCTTGACTGTGAAAGCCGCGGGTTGGGGCAACCAGGCCACCCGGCGAATCACCAAGGTGGAATCGGGCAGGATGATCCGACCCGGAGTGCAAGCCACAGTTGACCGGGTGAGCGTGCAGAAGGTCGTACCCAGTACGGCATCGTGCGCCCGTTCCAAAGCGTCGAGGATGTCGGCTACGGTGAACTGATTTGAACCCGTCCACGAGAGTGGGTAGGAGTCTGTCAGAGGTTCGAGGAGGTGATATTCAATGAGGGTAGCGAGGAGGTTGTCTGTCGTCGTGAACGGGCGTGGTGTATTGGTTTGCGCGGTGAGGTCGTAGAACCATGTGTTCGTTTGGAGGTTAAACGAAAGTTCCCCGCGCCAGAATCCAGTGAGAGCGTTCCATGTTTTCAGGGCTTCAACGATGTAGGCTTGGAGTTCAGCGGGCGTCCAGAACTGCTGGTTGGCGTCAGAACCAAGGTAGAGCCTTCCTTGCAATGCTGCGATGGCTTGCGCCAGAGTCACGTAACTGTATGTGTTCGTCACGGGTACTCATCCCACCTCTCGCAACCTCAAGTCCTTGCGCTGGCCCCCAACGTGAAACTGATCGCAGAACCGGCAGCGGTAAATGTCGAAGGCGCGGTGAAACTGCTTGTGCATCGTTCGCGCCGCCCGCTTCGCCGCTTTCCATGTTTCGTAGGGAATCTTCCCTTCGCATCCGGTGTGAAACTCAGATACTTCGGCAAGATTCACCTTCCGCGCTAGAGCTTCGGCGATAGAGCCAGGGAGCAAATCAGTACCTCTTTCGCGGGCCTTTCGCGCCCGCCCGTCGGGCCTTGGACAGAAGGGTCGCAACCCGCTGCTTGTTGGCCGCCTTCTTCCCCTTCTTGCGTCGGGTCTTCGCCAGCACGCGCGGGGGTTTTTTCTTTAGCTCATGGCCCGCCGCTTCGAGAGCTTCTCTTGAAGGCATTGGGCCTCACCATAACGGGAGCAGGAACCCTAGAACGAAAAACAGCATGGCGGCGATGAACAACGCCGAGTGATAGCCCGGCACGTTCTGCGGGGTTGGCCCCCACCACTGACGGTAGGTAATCAGCGAAATCACCAACAGAATCGCTGAAATCAGCCAGCAAACAAACTGTGACGAATGCATACCTTTCTCCTCTCGCCCGTTATCCCGAGCGCACGGTTACTTTCGTTTTTCTTCTTTCAACGTGACCTGGATATCCGTTATGGCGTCGTGCATCGCCTTCATCCCATCATCCAGTTTTTGAGTCCACAGATCACGTTTCGTCTGCCCATCTGTCAGGGCGTCCAGCTTCGCCATAACCTGTGCTTGGTTTTCATAGACTGACTGGAGGGTCTGAGTCTTGGCCCCTAAGTAGAAGGCCATACTGATGATTGCCACAAGGCTAATGCTGGTGCTGATAATCAATGGCCGGTGACCGTTCAGGTTTTCCATCACTCTACTCCCGGACTTGCTACGCCAGCAATGGCGTTGTAATAAGCTGAAAACGCTCCTACTGCCCCCTTCCATTGTCGCACAGCTACCCAGTTGTCAACGAGTTCCCTGTCATCCTTTCGGTATTCATGCCAAAGACGGGTGTACTCTGCTTTTGCAATCCCCATCAGGAATCGGAAGTCTGGTCCTGCGTTGCGCGGGTTGTCGCCCTTGTTCGCTTCGGCCCATTCATAGGCTTTCACCTTGGCGAGTTCCACAACGCAGTCTTCACCGATCACTGAAGGCAAGGTGTCTGTATCGTCCGACAGATCCGCGCCGCGCCGGATGCCATAGATGATGTACGGTAGCTGATACTGGGGCTGGCCCCACAGTTCAAACAGCATCCAACCGAACGTAGGGCTGGCCGGGTTGTTGTCTGGCATGAATGGGACTACGTGAGTGGGTTGCCTGTAGTTCTGCCGCTGCCGGTCCTGCTCGTCAATCCATCCCCGGTTCCGGGTGGTTACGAGTTCCCAGTTGTTGATGGTGTCTCGGACTGTCAGGAAAGCCCGGAAGTCCTGAAATGGGGCCGGGTAGTAGCACTGCATGATTGAGTACGCGGAGCCGGTCGCGGATGCTTCACAATAGGGCCTATCCAGCGTGGCTGTATTCGTTCCGTCCCATCCCCAGATGTTGTAGATGGTGTTTACGTCGATACGGAATTGGCGGGCGGTTACAGGGCTTGGCACTAAGCCTATGGCGTTTATGAGCGCGGCTGCCGCCGCGTCAAATACGACCGTGTTTTGTCCCTGGGTGACTGTGACCGTACCGCCCGTGATGAGAGATGGCGTGAACCAGCAGGACTCAAAAAGCTGGAAAGACCAAATGTTCTTTCTTCGGATGTCTCTCCACGCCCGGTTGATGAAGGTTTTACATAGGGCTTGGGGGATCTTCGGTACTACGCCGTGAAGTTCTTTGTACAGGTCAATGTATGGCACGGCGCACCAGACCCTTTCCGGCCTAGCCGCCGATCACCCGCAACCGAATGAACTCCGCGGTGAGTACCGTTTGGGATGTGACTTCGTTATTGTCCGACACGTTGTACCACTTGAGCACGACATTGACGCTGCCACTGGCTCCGGCCACGCCCTGCCCGATGGGATAGAACACCTTGACGTAGTACGTGCCGCTCGTGGTGGAATTGAATGAGAGGCCGGCGGCTTCAATGTAGTCGATCACCCCGCCACCGTTCAGGTGGGCGATGTCGAAGGTTTCTCCCCCCGTCGCGTAAAGCGCGGGGCCAGCGTGCTGAAGCACCCACTCTTGGCGCCCGCCGTGGGGAACCGGATATCCTGGTAGAACTCGATCCGCCATAATGGTCTCCTTAGTACCCGATGCACGTGTAACGGAATGTGTCGGTGTTGGTGTTTGGCCCAGTGAAGGTCACGGCACTACCTGACACGTATCCGGCGGTAAGCACTCCGATGTTGGTGGCGATGGTGGTTACGTCCTGGGCCGTACAAGTGTAGCTGCTCGCGCTGGTGAAGGCTGGACTCATGCCGGTTACCTGGAACGTGGAAGGGGTGTTGCTTACCAGCAAGCCGATTCCTTGAACCACTTTCAGAGTACTGCTGATATTCGTCGCGCCGCAAGCCGCGGTAGATCCGCAAGTCTGAGCCACTGCACCTGACACGGTAATGGAGGCGTCGGGAAGGGTGATGTTTCGCGCCCCCGTCGCCGCGCCAATGAACTTGAAATTGTTGCTCGCGGGAGTACCGGATGATCCAGCCAGCCACAAGTATTGCCACGGCAGAGAAGCCGTTCCCAGGCTCACCGTTCCAGCGGCGCTCGGGTTCATTGTCGTGACCGCCGATCCTGAACTTGTCGAGGCTGCGTTCGTCCACGTCGATCCGCTTTGAAGTGGCAGAACCACACTGTTCGGGTATCCGTTCCCGTCTGTCTCAATGAACGCCATGATCGTATCGCCGGCGGCGGCGGCCGTTCCGATGGTCTGTGTTACCGCCACGGTCCCGCTGCTGTTTGCAAACAGGATGTTACAGGCGCCGAAATTGGGATACGTGCAATCGTTCTCCGATGCCGCTGTAGCTGCGCTGCCAGCCGCCACTGCGACCGCATGGCCTCCGTTGTTGACCGTTCCGGCTGTCCAGTAGGCTTTAGCGGACTTCGCCACGGCGTAAACCGTAGGCTCCCGGAAAGTGCCGGGATTGGTGGTCTGGGCTATCAGAGCAGCCATGCCCACGAGGAGCGCGAATGGTAGTAAAATCTTGAGGGTTCTCATTTCAGTTCTCCGTAAAATTTCGGTTGTCGTAGGCTTCCGGGTAACGTCTTTGACAATACCCTCGGCCCGCCATCGCTTCGACTTGAGCGAGCTTGTCGGGATCATCCCGAAGCGCGAGCGCAGCCATGCTTCGACCGCGCTCCGCAGCTTCGGCGTATTCTGCCGGTGTCATCGTCGCCCTGAAGTCTCCCATTTCCATGTTCGGTTACCAGCGGAACATCCGGTTCATCCGCATGTCCACCGTCGAAGTGGTTGCGGCGGCCGGCAATCCAACGGCATCTCCGAGATACCGTTGAAGCATCTGGCCGATCTGGGTGAATGACGGCGCTCCGCCTCCGTCCAAAACGTCGGCCCGGCCCGCAGCGTCCGCAGCCGCATAAACGGGGCACCCGTCCGTGGGCACGCCGGTTAGCGGAGTAGTGAACGCGATGTTGGCAAGGCCCGCTGCCTGAATCCACCAGCTGTATCCCTTGGTCATGGTGGACACGAAAACGCCAGCGCAGAGGGCCACGCCCTGAGCGCCGCTTTCGTCCGGCGTCACTTGATGGATCGACTCGGCAACTCCGGTGTCCCAGAACGCCATGTGACCGAGAGTCGGGGTTAATGTGGAGGTCGCCTTGGTCCTCACGTAGATGTACAGACCATCCCACAGGTTCGACGTGGTGACATTCACCGTGTCCGACAAGGCCAGCGCATCCACCGCGTTGAGGATGATGCGATCTCCCGGTATCGTCTGTTGGCCTTGGCTGATTGCGAGGCCGGAAGGCGCCGAGGTAATCAATCCGCCGACGATGGCATCGCCGAGGTAGTAGTTCAGCTTTCCGCTGATCCGAATGTTCTGTTTTGTGAAAGGGCCGGATGGCATGGCTTTTCTCCTTTACGCCCCAAATCCGATCATGAGCTTATTGTCCCGCGGCGAAGGCGTGAACCAGTTAACTCCTTCTCTGTAAAACATAACTTCGAGATCCGGCGCATCCTGCGAGGGGATCGGTCCCTTGAAGTAGTGCCGGAACGCGGGGTCGGAGGCCGGGGTCAGAACCCAGTCCTGCAATCGCAGCCACATGAAAGGCTCACCCACCTTGCATGTGGTACTGGCCGGGAAATTGGAGATTGCTGTCTGGGCCGCCGTCAAGGCTCCGACCGTGATATCCGAAGGCACCAGCGAAGCCCCGATGAGGCCGGTGGGCAGTAACGCCCCGAACTTGGTGCTGGGCGCCAGGTTGTCCAGGTGGATGTAGGCGTCCATGATCTTGAAGCCGGTGACGCCAATGCGAACGTCCGTCTCCTGAGCGAACCGCTGCTTTGGCTCTTCGCGGGCCGCGATCAGGGCGAACAGTTCCCGGTTGCACAGGCCGGTGTCGGGCCTTTGGATGCACTGGAGGTAGCCGCGCAGCAGGGCCAAGTAATTCACTTGCCCTACCGCTCCCGCCGCGTCACCGCACCAGAGCGGAATAGAGTTCAGGGCGATGCCCACCGTACCGTTGCGCGTCTCGCCGCCGATGGTCAGGTAAGTGTTACCCATCCATCCGGGGTTCACGCCGTCGTTCAGGAATTCGTCCATGCCGTTCACGGCGATGGAACGGTCCTGAGACACCGTGGCGGCCGATGCTTGCCCGTGTCGATACGCGTCCACGTTCCAGTCGGTGTTGAAAGCCTTCACCGCCAGTTGCATGTACGTGTCGTAGATGTCCACGGCAGCGTTCGGG
>Ga0181533_1005149_pt1 | contig 12780 bp, 17 predicted proteins | sample PEATcosm2014_Bin_45_FD_119772 | JGI IMG/M metagenome (GOLD analysis project Ga0181533, IMG submission 119772) | Peatland microbial communities from MTU Mesocosm Facility, Houghton, MI, USA - PEATcosm2014_Bin11_60_metaG | ecosystem: Environmental > Terrestrial > Soil > Wetlands > Peat | place... | reverse complement strand
GTATGCGGCCAAGGCAAGGGTGGAGATCGTGGCAGCGCTCGTCATGCTTTCCGGCGCGGCGATAGGGGCACAGTTCGGGACGCTCGCAACAAAATATGTGAAAGGGCTTACGATACGGCTTTACTTTGCAGTGACCATGCTGCTTTCCGGAGTTTCCGTTATCTTCAAGCAGATATCATCTCATTACCAAGATCTCTATGCGCCGGCAATGAATAGCTGGATCAGTTCGACCACTGGATTGACGGAGAAACCTGCTGTCAGAGAGTGGGTCTGGACGAACAAGTCTCTGGTGAAATCGTGGATAGCGCAGCAGTCTGAAACAATGCAGACTGCCTATACCATGGAGAAGACCTGGAATGACTACTCAGGTTATCTCATGCTCGGGGCTGCATGCGGACTGAGCGCAATAATCATTGTTAGGATGGCGCAAGGGATAGTCCTGGAAAGAAGATCGCGGGGTATTTCTAAAGCCTTGGCGATCGCAAATGAGGATGCAGTCACTGAGCCTTGAGCCTGGGCATATCCAAATCCTGTTTGGTTGTATTCAGTAATATTCAGTAAAAGGATCGTGTGTTATTTGATCCTTCATTGTTCTCGATTTATTTTTTAAGGAAAGGTGCCGGAGTTTCCAATGATCTCCTGCGATTACTGTGATATCATAACTCTCGTCGCCAAAACGTTTACTAGGTGGCTGAAACCTAGGCGCACGGCTTTTCCGAAGGCGTTATATTCCGAGCGTAATATTCATAGAGTTTCGTCCGGACGAAACTATCGATTAAACTATCGATTGGTCGGTGTACCAGAGATCGCTGCCCTGCCCAAAATTCGTTCTTTTGGACTGTGCACAGTGCGTCTTACCGGTTCGAAACCTATCATTTTAAAGGAGGGCCCGGAGCCATTTGTTATAGGGAGAAAGGAATGTCAGAACTATCTTCTCCGAACTGTTTAGTATTAGCGGAAAAACTCAGCTTTTAGAAAATCATAATTGTTCCGATGTTCAGCCCACTGCATCGCACCTAAGGGGTTGCATAATCATTCACGATTCCCAGAAGAAAGAACCGTTTCCTGAGAAAAATCCACTTCGCTTAAAGAAGCTATCCGATCATTCCTAACCCAGATCCAAAATCCTATATTGTTTTTGTTGGGACAGGGTCGATTGACAACCAATTAATATCTGATATGTTTTGATTGGGGGGGCATGGTTTAGGAAACATTTTAGCGGTAATGGATACACTGACGTCACCATATCCCGGTGCTAATAGAATAAGGAGATTAATATGCGATATCGACTTTTGGGAAACGGCGGACTTCGAGTTTCGGAGGCAGCGCTCGGCACGATGACCTTCGGCGATGATTGGGGCTGGGGCACCGCAAAAGATGAGGCACGGAGGGTGTCCGATGTTTTCCGCGAGGCCGGTGGCAATTTCATCGATACTGCTAACTTATACACGAACGGGACTAGCGAATCGTTCCTGGGTGAATTCATGCAGGGCCACCGCCAGAGTGTGGTTATGGCAGTACATTTGTGTATGGCGGGATGAAAGACCAGATTTTGGCATAAGAGCATTTTCAATATCGCAAGATCTACATCTACGGCTAGTCTGGCCATTGAGCCAATAGTTTCAGTGAACAATTTGTTATACGCGACGCGCCGGGCATGAAACAACGACTGTCTGTTACATCGATCAGGTAAGGAAATTTGTGAACAAGAACAGGTTGGAAGCGTTCAGCGATGGAGTATTTGCAGTCATCATAACCATCATGGTGCTGGAGATGAAGGTACCGCATGGAGGGAGTCTCGACTCACTCGGTCCGGTGCTTCCCGTCTTCATGAGTTACGTGCTGAGCTTCTCGTACATTGGCATCTACTGGAATAATCATCATCATATGCTGCACACGACACGCAACGTAACAGGCACGATGCTTTGGGCAAACCTGCATCTGCTTTTCTGGCTCTCCCTCTTCCCATTTGCCACTGGGTGGATGGGCGAAAATCATTTTGAACCGATGCCATCGGTGCTTTACGGCGTAGTTCTACTGATGGCGGCCATAGCATATTGGCTATTACAGACAGTGATTATAAGGACGCAAGGGCAAGACTCATTGCTCAGAAAAGCAGTGGGTAGCGACTGGAAGGGGAAACTGTCTCCTGTCTTGTATGTCGTGGGAATTGTTACCACTTCGTGGTCACCGATGGTTGCTCAAGCCATCTACGTCTTCGTTGCTCTGCTCTGGCTTGTGCCGGATAAACGCATCGAAAAAGTGCTTCACGAGAACATATGAGGGAGTCTCGAATCTCGGTCCAGGTGGCGCTACCTTCGGATGAAGTCGTGACGAGCTAGTTATCATTTCGAAGAGAAAGGTAGCATGCTTTCGATGAGGTCATCGATGCGGCTTTTAGGGAGAAATTAAGTGCAGCACCGGTTGTCTTAAAATATTGAGGAGAAGCGCAAACAATCAGGTCTATGGGATCGAAACTACGAGGACTTCAGGGCGAAGCTGATCAGGTAGTCCAATTGTTGTGAACGCCTTTTAGCCTTTGAGATTTCCTTCCTGTACCTCTCAGCGAACGGTATCACCACAAATGTGTGAAGTGCTTTTGGTAATTTGGTCCGCTTGGTGTTGAGTATGTCCAGAATAAAACAACTTATGGAATTTGTGTGGATTTCCTTTCTATGCTATAGTTTTTTAGTTCAGATGCAATAAAATTTAACCAAAAAGGAGGCTTATATATGGCGAAATTTCTTTTTGTTTTGAGTCGGGGGATGGAGGATCCGGTTCGGGCTACCAGATGCATCCATCTGGCAAAAGTTGCCAAAGAGGAGGGGCATGAAGTAAATGTATTTCTTATCGATGATGGCGTAATGATTTCCAAAATAGGCATGGTCGACAACATGAAATCTCCAACCGGTGACGAACTCAAGAGTTTATTGGATCACCTGATAAAAGCATCGGTCCCGATTATGGTTTGTACTCCGTGCGCAAATGCTCGGCATATGGGGCAAGAGGACCTGGTTCAGTCGGCCCGTTTTGAAACAGCAAAGAAATTGATTGCTTTAGCGGCAGAATCACAGGTGTTTACTTTTTAGTTTCACCTTATTTAAAAATATAGAAAATAGGGACAGCAACTGTTTTTGTGTAAAGGAAACAGGCTGCAGTCCCTATTTTTTATCATTTTCAGTCCATCAGTTATTTCATCATCATCTTCTCGTGGTCGTGATGCTCCATTTCTTTAGTCATGTCACCCTTCATCATGTCACAGCTACAACCACCATCTTTCATGCTTCCACCCATCATTTGAACCTGCATTATTTTTTTCATTTTTGCTCTCTGTTCAGAGGTTAGTAGTGATTTGCCTTCCTCAACAGCATTCAGGTGAGCAAGCATCATGGCTGTCTTCATCGCCTCTATTTCTCTGAGTTTTGACTCGGCAGCCTTCATATCTACGGGATCTTTGCTGATAATATTTTTCAGGTCAATTTCGGCTATCTGCAGATCGGCTTTTCTTTTAATCATGTCTTTCTTTGTTCTGGTTATTATTCCGTCTATTTGTTCTTTTTGCTTGTCATCAAGAACCAGTTTCGTCAGTATCATCCTGATCTGATGCTCGCTCATCATATCACCGCCCATCATTTCATCCTGCATCATACCGCCACCCATCATACCGTCGTGCATCATACCACCCATCATACCGCTACCCATTTTCCCGCACATCATTCCACCGCCCATCGGGGAATCATCCTGCATCCCTTCATTCTGTCCCATAGGTTGTGCGACAGCACCTGTAATCCCGAATGCCACTACCAGTAATAAAACTGTCATAATTGCCAAACACTGTTTCATCTTCTCTTCCTCCTTTATTTTGTTTAATGAGCGCATCCGTCGTCTTGAGAATGTCCACCACAACACTGCTGAAGCGTATATTCCCGCAACTGTTGAGCCAGAAACAGCCCGATATTCTCTTTTAGGCTTGCACCATTTGCCTGATAGACCCTGATGCCCGACTGGTTAAGTCTGCTCAGTGCTCCGCCGCCTATCCCTCCGACAACTATTGAATCCACTTTAGCACCATTAAGGGCAGCGATAGGGTTGCAAGCCCCATGCTCATGATGCTGATCCTTATTGATAATTGTTGTTACAGTATTCGTGGCTGAATCGACAACTACGAACATAGGGGCCGAGCCAAAATGGTTATAAACACTGCTCTCCATGCCTTCATTATTCTGTACTGGAAAACATACCTTCATATGCTTTTCTCCTCCTCATTATTTAACTTTTTGCTTTTTCAACTTGCGGCGGCGTGGGTACTGCTGAGCTGTGGCACTCATTGCAATTATGCTGGGCATTTATTCCATACGCCAGACCCGGTATATCTCCCTTCGTCTCATAGTTCCCCTCTTTCCATTGGTTCAAAAGCTCTACTACGTGATACGCCACACTTGCTGAAACTCTTGCACACCTATCCTTTCTCTCGGGGCTCGAAAGGGCCTTGCCTGAAGCCTTCATCCATTTGCCCACCGAGATGTGACAGAGAGGTGAGTTGCTCACTGTCTTAGGCAGTTCATTGGTTTGTTTGGGATTCTTTGGCGTATATATGGGCATAGAGGCATCGCAATACCATTGCATAACTTCGCTTCCCATTAGCATGCCGTCTTTAGAACCTGCAATTCTGGGACCGATTATAATGTTTGTTACCATATTAGCCCCGGCGTTGGATCCGCATATTGTTCCCCATCCCGACGTGCCGCCTTCAAGAAAAATAAAAGCGTCAACCGGAAATGATTTATAAGGCTCTCCAACCTTTTCACTGAGCTGACTGAAGATGCTGCCGACCACAGCCCCACCGCAAAATATCCGATACCATTCATTATATGCAATTTCCGCCGTCTTTTCAGGGTCGAGCTTTACATACGGCCAAGGCCATTTCTCAGTTGGGCCTCCAGATGCTTCTGCCCTTGTCAGGAGACTTAATCCTCCTGCTGTCGCGGTTGAGATCCCGGCAAAAATCCCTGCCCCCTTTAGAAGCCCCCTTCTTGATATCCCTTCCTCTAATATGTTTTTAACGTCCATAGTCACCACCTCCTGCTAACCTTTTATATATTGTCCAACCAAAATGGCTCTTTGATACTTATAGCGCCTCTCAGATCACCAACCTTGTAACCAGTAGCCATGTCATGGGGATAGCGCTCCTTAAGAATCGCCTGCACTGAGGGGGCGATCTGTTCTTCTGTTCCGTGACAGGCAAGGCATGGCTGCTTTACCGCAACCGCCTTCATATAACGAAAGAACTTGCCATTCGGCCCACTCACAACTTCTGAAAAACCAATCTTGTCCACATCCTCGCCTTTTGACACCCGTTTCTCAAAATCCAGGAGCACTTTCTGCTCCCATTCGTCAGGCATTCCAAGAAGCGGATTGCGAACTTTGGCGCTGACCCTTGTTACCCGCCAACCTGTTTCGCGGGATATTCTTCCAGCAATCGACGGGGCAATATCTCTGCAAACACCTACTGCGCCAGCCGGTCCGCCTGCGGCAAGCTCCTTTTGTAAAGCAGATACAAGTTCCTGCATAAAATCTGTTACAACCTTACGGGCAGCCGTCTCACGACCGCTTACCTCATTATCTCCACCATAGGCAATACCGGCGGACATCCATATAACACAGATCAGTGCTGCTAATGGTCGTAAATATCGTTTCATGAGATCTCCAGTATAATTTAATTTTAAGGACTTAACTTGCCTTTTTTAATTTTCTTCCTCTTATTCCGGAACAGTTATCTCGGATATAGACAACCTATTTACAGCTTTTTTGCAAGTGCCCGTACAAGTCGAAATTCCCAAAAGGGCGTAAGGGGGGCACCATCCAATCAGACCCGTAGCGAGGGGAATGCTCCCTAGATAAGCCCATGGTGAGTGGGGACCTACAAAAGCCATTGAAATAATGCCTATTCCTGCAATGACCCTCATGATTCTTTCTATATCTCCTATGTTTTTCTTCAAGTTGCGTCCTCCTAAATTTAATTATAATTATAGATTAGCAGCAAGATAAGCCAGTTGTATGTGACAAAGTCACAAAGCATGTTGCGGGTTAAGACTTTAAAAGGGTTATTTCATTCCTGGAAAGAGCCACATTCCCCTTACGTTCAAGATCCTTGAGAAGTCTACTGACTACTTCTCGTGAAGTTCCCATGTCATAAGCTATGTTCTGATGTGTAGTTCTTAGCACTCCATGTTCAGCCTTTAGTGAAAGGTATTCCTTGAGTCTTAGGTCCATTCTGCCAAAGGCCACTTCTTCTACAAGGGCCATCACAGTCGTGAGACGTCTGTTAACAATCTCGAAAACAAAGTGCCTCATTTCCTCACTTGTAGCCATCAACCTGTGGAAGGCATCCCCTGGGATGAGAAGCATGGAACCCTCTTTTAAGGAAAAAGCATTAGCAGGATAAGGGGTATTTGCAAGGATGCACGAGGCGTTAAGTATGCATGTCTCACCCCTGCCGATCTCATAAAGGGTAATCTCGCGCCCACCCTCGGCAACCTTGTAAACACGAATTTCTCCGGAAATGAGGAAGGCAATAGCTGAACAAACATCCCCTTCAGAATAAACTAGCATCTCCGCTGGGAAAGAGGTTAGCGTAGCCTTTGAGAGCATATCCCTGATTTGCCCTTCTGGTGCGTGTCGAAGAGCAGGAAATAACTCTATAAATTCATTTTGCGACAATCCATTCATAGCAGCTGATTAATTGTAATTGTGCCATGTGATTCTGTCAAACATGTTATTCCGTTAAACTAACACTTTGCTGCAGCGCTTGTAGGTGGCTGTACATAAGTTTTCTTAAGTGAAATGGCCAACGAAGATTTTAACCCGTACTTTGCAAGCCACTTGTGACATATTTTTTGGGAAAGCAGCACTGTTACGGAGATAGCCGAGGTGTTGGCTTGTTGGTGAAGATGTTACAAAACCAGCCTCAAATGCACTTTCATCTTTTCAGGCTCTCGTAGATCAAGGTTTCTACCGGCATCTCACACCGGGCAAACAAAACTATCTAATCACTGATCCAGGGAGGCAGTAAAATCGGCACGGCCAGACTTCGCATAGTTCGGGACAAACGTGCGCCACGAGGCTGCACAAAAGATGAGGGTAGGCCCCTCGGAGTCGGCTTGCAGAAGCAGGCTTCAAACCACCTTAAGCTGCATTGGTAAAGAGCCAGTGTTGTGAGCATTAAGGAAAAGGCATGATAAACATGTCAGGTAAGGATTAGAGAGATGAACGCAAGTGAACCACTGACGAGGTGTCGAAACGAACTCAGTAGACGTCAAAACTGGCGGCGTTTGTTACGCCAGGATGAGTCAAGGAGACAATCTGCTTACTGCCTTGACGGCGTCCGACATAAAGGTGGCATGAATCTGATCCAGGCTTTCGTGTGGAACGTGGGAAACTGTCGTCCCGATGCTAAGGGAGATTGCGCTGCGAAGTGGAGGCCCCCTGAGGATGAGAGTACCGATGCGGGGCACAGTGGCGGAGCAACCCGTATTAGCGAAGAAGGTCTGTAATGGAACCAGAGCGAAGGGGTTGCGTTATTCAGTTTTATTTGATGGTCAACCAGAGATGGGAGGAACTGTCGGATAAAACAAGACCGTTTATAACGGTCGGATAATGGGAGCCGGATGAGTCGAGAGGTTCATGTCCGGTTCTGCGAGAGCGCGGGGGTGAGATTCCCCCTCGCCACTCTCCTCTCCAGTAATGAAAAAAAAATGCCGCACTTGACTTCTTCTATGTGAGCACTCTGCCTTGTGGAACAATTTCACTTTATGCTTAAAATAATTTCAGTAGTTGCTTAAGTGATATCACTTCACGCTTAAAACTACATGGTCACATGCGAGAAGGTCGGGTCCAGTAACGGGCAATATCTTGTCGAGGGCTCAGTTTTACGATGCCGGGAGACTGGGAGGTCTACCTAACGATATGGGACGGTGGAAAAAAAGACACGGCGGTCTTTCATGTTCCCGTTGCGCGCTGAGCGTTCGGCGGGATATTATAATGTTAGACAAAAAAAGGATAACCGAGGGGCAAGAAATGAAATTAAACTGTTGGGAGGTTATGAAGTGCGGGAGGGAATCCGGGGGCAGGAACGCGAAGGAACTGGGGATATGTCCGGCGGCGACCTGTGAAAAGCTCGACACCACGCACGGCGGGAAAAACGCCGGTCGCGTATGCTGGGTCGTCGCGGGGACCATGTGCGGCGGAGTGGTCCTGGGCAGCTTCGCCAGGAAATATAACGACTGCCGGGACTGTATATTCTACGTAAGGGTCAGGGAAGAAGAAGGTCCGGATTTTCTCCTAACAATAGACCTTATAAGCTGAAGCAAATGGTCGGTCATTCGAACTGGTATTTGGTCATCTTTCGCCAGAGTGTGGTCCTACTAAGTTCACTGCATACCTTGCCGAGGTTGTGCTTGTTCTTCCTGATACTCTTCAGAATAATGTTTTTCCCCCTTCAAGGGTCTCAGGGGTTAAGCTCGCCCTTAACGCCACGAAGATCAATCCTGTTTGGAATAATCTCCCATAGGGTATAATACAGATGGAATGAAAACATTCGGGCACATAGAAATCCCGCTCAAGCGAGTACATATTGAGCTGACTAATGTTTGTGACTTCAACTGCATTTTTTGCCCCAAGTCCGAAATGAAAAGGCGCTACGGCTATATGGATACAGGGCTTGCCAAGAGGATTATAACTGAACTCAAGACTCATGGTATCTGCGAAAAAATTACTTTTCACGTCATGGGCGAGCCGACCCTCCATAAGGACTTTTTCGAGATACTCGACCACGCAGAAAGGCGAAAGATGAACGTCGGCCTTACTACCAACGGGGGAGGTCTCGGTGGTGAGGCAGGCCGGCGGCTCCTTGACTACGACCTCCGCCAGCTTGATATTTCGCTCCAGACACCCGACGAGCGGTCGTTCGCATACAGGAAGGCCGGCGCCAGGACCTTTGAATCGTACCTTGAGGGGATACTCCAATTCTTCCGTGCATATCATGTGAAACACAGTAATACCGTATTTAAATTCCGGTTTCTTAATACCCGTTTCAGGAAAAAAACAATGGAGAACAGGATAGGGCGCGTTGATGTCATTTCGTCAACAGAAGAATTGAGAAAGACATTTGTTTTTTGGGCCGGGCATATTTATGATCTTTTGGGGGTTTCTCCCGAGGGACGCCGTGAGGCTATGAGAACTATCGAAAGCCTTGTGGCTTATAAATGGAATGTGGTTGAAGTTTACCCGAATGTTTTTTTCGAAACCTACGTGCTTGATGACTGGGGACATGCATTTGATGATGAAAAAATACGTGAGGCCTGGGGCGGCTACTGCTTCGGGATGCGCGACCACTTTGCCATTCTCTACAACGGCGATGTAGTACTATGCTGTATGGACTTTGACGGCAATACTAAAGTGGGAAACCTTTGTGACTCTTCTATGGAAGAGATACTCTCATCTGACAGGCTGGGGAAAATCATGAAGGGGTTCAAGCGGTACAGGGTTGAACACCCTTACTGCAGAAGGTGCCTGGGCAGCACGAACTGGGCATCGTGGCTGGTCAAACCTGTAGCTTCTGTTGTTGGGTTGAAGGCTTTGAAACCGTTTTTCTACAAACGCATAAAACTACTGAACCGTGAAAAGTGAATAGAACCTATCTCAAAATAGATTCTGAAGCGAAAGAGAGAGGAAATTGTGGCAGACAAGGAAAAAAGGGGAAATCGCCCGGAGGCGCAGCAGCGCTGCGTTGAGGACGATTTTACCTTTATGACGCCGTATGCGACGATTTCAGCCTCTTGCAGCCGGAAGCCATTTTGAGATAGGTTCTAGTGAACACCAATTCACTCAGCAGCTGCTGCCCGTTTCAAAGGCGCCTCATGCCTTATCTAAAACAGTTGCAGGAATTTTATTCAAAGAGGTGACTTTATCGACAGCTCCTAGTTCTATCGCCTTCCTGGGCATTCCAAATACTACGCACGATTCTTCATCCTGAGCTATGTTGTATGACCCTGCTTCTTTCATCTCCAGCATGCCTTTTGCGCCATCATCACCCATGCCGGTCATGATCACTCCCACGGCATTTTTCCCGGCATACCTCGCTGCGGAGCGGAAAAGCACGTCAACCGAAGGGCGGTGACGGCATACAAGAGGGCCGTCTTTTATCTCCACATAGTAGCGCGCGCCGCTCCTTTTTAAAAGCATATGCCGGTTGCCTGGCGCAATCAAGGCCCGGCCCCTTATCACGCTGTCATTGTCTTCTGCTTCCTTTACCGAAATGCGACAGAGACTGTCAATTCGCTTAGCAAATGCTGCGGTGAATTTTTCAGGCATATGCTGCACAATCACAATTCCAGGAGCATCGTGAGGCATGGCTTCCAGGAAGATGCGGAGCGCTTCCGTTCCGCCTGTCGATGCCCCCACGGCAATAATCTTGTCGGTAGTTTGTATCATCGCTTTTGAGGACGCCTTCCCGATTACTGCGTCAGCGGTGAGTTTGGGCTCAACCTGGTTGTAAGAAATCTGTTTTTTTGCAATACGCGCAGAGGCTGCCGCTTTGACCGCATCGCAGATGTTTACTTTGGATTCCTCAAGAAAGGCCTTTGTTCCAATTCTGGGCTTTTGTATTATGTCTACTGCGCCATATTCAAGGGCCTTCAGGGCTGTCTCGGAACCTGATTCTGTGAGGGTTGAGCACATGACAACGGGGATCGGATGCTGTGCCATAAGCTTTTTGAGGAATGTAAGACCGTCCATGCGCGGCATTTCGACATCCAGGGTAATAACGTCAGGGACCTCGTCCTTGAGTCTCTCTGCCGCTATCAAAGGGTCCGCAGCAGTGCCTATCACCTTGATGTCAGGGTCCGAGGAAAGTATCTCTGTCATGGTCTGACGCACGACAGCAGAATCATCGATTATAAGCACCCTGACAAAAGCTTTCATACGGGTGTTTCCATTGCAGTCCTTCTGAGTTTTTTTAAAAAAACCTCCCCGGTATGACTGAAGAATATGATCCTACGGCCACGCGATCCCCCTGTGTCAGAAGCCTTAAGTTTCAAGTTGCGAGCTTTTAGCGTGCTGAGCGCCATTTTGGTGTTCTGCATGCCTACAGTTTCAGTGTTGCCCTTCTCAAAGATCATGTCGGCCCCGCCGAAAACCTTTACCTCAATTTCCGAATGCCCTATCCCCAACGAGTTGAATGCTTTGCACATACGCTTGATCGAGCAGTGGACGTACCTCAATCCTTCATCACAGGTCCCGTCACAGGGGTTTTCTTTTTTGCATATAGGAAGCAAACCGTGGCATATGGCGCCTATCCTAAGGCGCGGGCTGAAAAATGTTACAGATATGCACGACCCGAGCACTGTCGATACCAAGGCGGGTTTGTCCGAGAGAAACATTTCTCCGGGTTTCAAATAGATACTTGGCAATTCAGTTTCGCAAGTGTTCATCTATTTTTCCTGTAAACCGTAGGGGCAACCGGAACAAGCGGCAGGTCCATTCCCTGGAGGGTCTCGGAGTGCCCCATAAAAACATATCCGCCAGGGACCAGATGCCCGCAGAATCTTTTCAGCAATTTCTCCTGCGTAATCCTGTCGAAGTAAATTATAACGTTTCTGCAAAAGATGATGTCCACGCGCTCGCTCATCCCAAAATCGCCCTCCATGAAATTGAGTCTCCGGAATTTGACCCTTTCCCTTAATGCAGGCACTATCCTTATCATTCCCTGGCGAGAGTCTTTACCTCTCATGACATACCTTCTTTTCAGAATATCGGGGACCGGCGCCACTTTGTCTTCGCTATATATGCCAAGTTTTGCGATATCCAGCACCTTTGTTGATATGTCCGTTGCAAGGACCATATACCTGAAGTCGGGATATTTGTCATTCAGGTCGTTAAGCACCATTGCTATGGTATAGGGCTCTTCCCCTGTAGAACATCCGGCGCTCCAGACGCCCAGCATGCCTGCGCTTCCTGCTCCACGCAGCTTTATCAACTCCGGTACAGCCTTTTCAACCAAATAACTGAAATGTGCAGGTTCCCTGAAAAAATCGGTCTTGTTTGTCGTGACCATGTCGAGCATATGGACCAGTTCATCCTGCATGCCCCGCGGACTGAAGAGATATTCACAATAATCCCCGAAAGTATGAATGCAGAGATTCTTCAGCCGCTTTGAGAGGCGGGATTCGAGCATGACCTTTTTGGCAGGGGTTATCTTTATTCCGCAAGAGGCATGTATGAATTCACTCAGGCGGTTGAAATCCCTTTCGCTCATAGTCGCCACTTTTATGCTGTTGTCAACTTTAGTTTCCATAACCGGTCCAATATGCTGAATCCAACCTTGTTAAACCCCGCAAAATCCGAAGATTTTGCGGGGATGCATCCACCTCATCCAAGTTCCTGGACCAATGTTATTTCATCTGACGAAAAAACCTTGTCTATATCCAGTATCATGATGAATCCTTCATCATGCTTGCCCATGCCCCTGATAAAATCAGTTTTCAGTTTTGTCCCTATCCTGGGGGCCGGCTCTATCTGATCGGGGTCGAGCTCTATTACCTCCTGGACCGAATCCGCCAGCGCTCCCAGCACCGTAGTTTCTCCTTCTGTGGCCACTTCCACCACGACGATGCACGTATTGACCGTCTTTTCGGTCATTGACATCCCGAACTTCAATCTCATATCAACCACAGGCACAACACTCCCCCGCAGATTTATTACTCCGCGCATAAAGTCAGGGGT
>Ga0181533_1005145_pt1 | contig 12789 bp, 9 predicted proteins | sample PEATcosm2014_Bin_45_FD_119772 | JGI IMG/M metagenome (GOLD analysis project Ga0181533, IMG submission 119772) | Peatland microbial communities from MTU Mesocosm Facility, Houghton, MI, USA - PEATcosm2014_Bin11_60_metaG | ecosystem: Environmental > Terrestrial > Soil > Wetlands > Peat | place... | reverse complement strand
TGCAGGCCGTGGCCCTCGATAAAGGCCACCATGTCGTCTTTCAGCGAGAGGAGGTTTTCGGTGGTCATAGTCAAGTTCTCATTTTCGCAGATGCGGGCGGGTGGTGGGGGTGGATTGTGGAAACTTCAGGGCTGGATGGCTGAGAACGGTGAGCCGGGCTGTACTCCGGAAGCATCTGGATGGAGGAGGACGCCGCTGGCCCGCGTTTGAACGCGACGTCTTTGTCCGCCACAACACGCGGCCCGCGGATGCGCCGCGGCCGGAGCGATTGAACTTCCGCGACGGCGCAGCACGGCTCTGAAAACACAATCTCCGAAATGCCGCGCTTTTACTTCGTCCCGATCAGTCGAATGCGCGCCGTGATGGCTCGCCCCCGGAATTCACTGAAGCTCCCGTACTGGGGTGAATCCACCACATTGTTGACGACCAGGGGATTCTCGCTGCCGGTAGCGTTTTCCAGCACGCCGCGCAATCCATAATATGCGCCGCGGAAGTGGAATTTCCATTCCAGCCCCGGACTGAAGCTGAGATAATCCGGGAACCTTTGCGATCCCGCCGCTCCCACCACCTGCTGGTTTGCGTTGACTGAGGTGTAAGGAAAGCCGGTGTGCCAGTCGAGCGTGTAAACAAAGTCCCAGTTCTTCTTGAATTTTGGCAACGGCACGGGCAGCCAGCCCCAGGAAATCACGCGGTTGGGCACATCCCAGGCCAGAGGCCCGCTCTGTTGCGGGCCGAGCGGCGATGGGGTGGGCAGGTAGTCGAGCGCCGCGTTGGTGCGCGCCGAGGAGTGGGTATACGAAGCAAACAGCGTATATCCGTTCGCAAACAAGCGCCGCGCGTCGAACTCCACGGAGTCGTAGTGGTCCTGTTTCGCATTGGTCAACAGATAATTTCCCGAGAACGCCGCGGGACCGCTTTGATTCACGTATGTGAAGGCATCGGACGTTCGCTTCTGAAGGAAGTTGGCTCCGGCAAAGATGGAGCCGGGAAGTTTTTGTTCCGCGCCCAGGCTCCAGTTGACGGCCCGGGCCTGGCGCAGGGAGGCATCGTTGGCGATAAAATCGGTTTCCTGCGGTGGGCCCTCCGGAGTCACGCCGTCCGCCGCGTAGTAGGTGTCGAAGCGGACGCCGGCGAGGGCGCGCGCAAGATATTCGAGCTGCGTGTGCTCGTAATAAAGGCCAATGCCGGCCGACAGTTTAGTCGCGCCTTTGCTGCCCGGCGGCGAGTAAATGGCGGCAATCCGCGGCGACAGGAGCGGCCGCCGGACAATCTCGTCCCAGTCCAGGCGCAGGCCCGGCTCGACCAGCAGTCCAGCCCGCGTCTGCCAGCGGTCCTCGGCGTACGCGCTCACCTCGGCGTTGTGGCGCGTAAAGGGCGCTGTCTGCGGGAAGACGCTCTGGCGCGACAGGGTTCCGTCCTCGCGCAGATAACTCACCGGCGCACGCGTGATGTTTTCGCCAAAGCCGATATGGTCTGAATCGATGCCGAGTTTCAGATCGTGGCGTCCGCCCCAGTGCAGCGGAGGCAGATACAGGGCCGCGGTTCCTTCGATCCGTTGCGAACGCCCGGTAAAGTTCTCGAAATAGCTGCCTTGGGTAAGTTCCGGAGTGATTTCGTAAGGAATGTCTCCATGCGGTTCGTAGCCGTCGCGGAAGCGCGCCGCCCCGGCGCCAACGTCCAGCAGCACGCCGGAGCGGAAGCTCCACTGGTCGCGCAGATAGGGGAGCCAGGCGATGGTATTGCGTTTTGTGGTGCTCTGTTGCGGGGTCAGCGATGAGATGCCTTCGTTGGGCGAATGGTAATCATTGAACAGCAGGCCGGCGGTCAGGATGTTGGCGGGGGTCAGATTTGCCTGCATCTTCACCAGGTTGCTGCCTCGCACCAACTCGTTCGTATCGGCGTTGGCGGGCAGCTCGGCTATATAGATGTTGTCGTATTCGATCTCCAGGCCGTCGAAGAACCACGCACGGTTGCGCGCCAGAGGGCCGGAAAAGGTAAAGCGGGGGACAAAATTGTCGAAGCGAATCCCGTTGCTGTCGCGGAAAGAAGGAATAAAGTTTGTGGCATTGAAGCGGAACTTGTTGTCGCCCATCCCGGTGTAAAAGGCCAGCACGCCTCCGGTGGTTCTGCCGAATTCCACCGGATAGCGAGTTGTCTCCGCATCGATGGAGCGAACCGCGTCGGCGCTGACCCGCATATCCAGCGTGCCGTACACCGGAGAGCGGATATCGAATCCGTCCATCAAGTCCAGAGTCGCCCAGGTCTGGGCTCCGGCCACATGAACCTGCCCGGAGGCATCCTGCACCACGCCGGGATTGAAGGGCAGCAGGTTGCGGATGTCGCGGGAGGTGGGATAAGGAACGTTCACGATCTCCGGCGTGTTCATGGCGCTCTTGCCGGAGGTCTGTGCGGTATCGATGCCGGGAACCGACGCGGTTACGTTCACCTGCTCCACGACAATCTGTTCGTGATTCAGCACCACCTGGACGCTGTTCAGGCGCGCGTCCACGTCGCTTTCCACGGTCTGATAAAATCCGGGTTTCTCCACGCGAATCTGGTAAGGCGCGTTCTGGCGGGGGATGTAGGCGCAATGGCCGGCATAGTCGGTCCACAGCCGGACGGCCGCGAGTCCCGGCTCAAGAATGGCAACCTGCGCGCCGGAAACAGCCAGGCCATTTTCGTCCACGACCGTCAAGGCGACCGGCGCGCGAACGGCAGGCGACTGCCCGTCCGCAAGGACGGTGCAGAAGAGAAGAAGCAGGCCGGGGATGGCCCTCTTCGCGCAGTCAAGACGCGGCATGCAGAATAACCGGAATTTCCGTTTTATCTCCCAACAGCCCACGCTCATACCTTCTCAAAGAGGGGTTCCATCGCACGATTTTTCTGTGGCTGCTATTCAGCCGGAAGCGACAGCCCAACTATACGCCGGCGCACCTGCCCAACCAACGTCCCTCTACAAATCGTACGTTCTATAATTCTATTCACGAGATGAAATCATGGATGCAATCGAAGCCTTAAAGACACGCCGGAGCATTCGCGCGTACACAGCCGAAGCTGTGGCGCGGAATGTCATCGAGGAGATGGTCGACTGCGCTCGCCTGGCAGCGACGGCCCGGAACGATCAGCCGTGGGAGTTTGTTGTGGTAACGGAACGCGAGGCGCTCGGAAGAATCGCCGGCCTGGCCGACTACGGCAAGTTCATCGCTGACGCCGCGGCCTGCGTGGTGGTCTTGTGCAAAGACACGAAGTACTATCTCGAAGACGGAAGTGCCGCGAGCCAGAACATGCTGCTGGCGGCGACGGCGCATGGACTCGGCGCATGCTGGGTGGCCGGCGATAAGAAGCCGTATGCGGAGACGATTCGGAAGCTAGTGGGGGCGCCGGAGGGATACAAGGTGGTGAGCCTTGTTCCGTTCGGATACCCGGCGGAATCCCCGAAAACGCGGAAGCGGCCGCTGGCGGAAGTGCTGCACTGGGAGAAGTTCTGAGCTGGGACGCCCGCACAGCCGATTGAATTAAGCGGGTTGCCCTGGCCTCAGGAGCGGGAGCACGCTGCTCCCCGCCTCTTGCCGTTACAATCAAGACAACATGATCAGTTTCTCAACCGCCGGCGAATCTCACGGGGAAGCCCTCATCGCCCTCATCTCCGGACTCCCCGCCGGCGTTTCCGTCGATCTGGAATTCGTGAACCGCGAACTGTGGCGCCGCCAGCAGGGCTACGGCCGCGGCGGGCGCATGAAGATCGAGACCGACAAGGCCCACGTCCTCTCCGGCGTGCGGCACGGCAAGACCATCGGCTCGCCGATTGCGATCGAGATCGTCAACCGCGACTGGAAGAACTGGGAAGAGAAGCTCCCCGTCGAAGCCGGCGACCCGGCCAAGCATCAGGCGGTTGCCTCGCCGCGCCCCGGCCACGCCGACCTGGCCGGCGCACTCAAATACAACTTCCCCGACGCCCGCTACGTTCTGGAGCGCGCCTCGGCCCGCGAGTCCACCGCGCGCGTGGCCGCCGGAGCCTTTGCCAAGCTGATGCTGCGGACTCTGGACATTGAAGTCGCCAGTCACGTGATCCGCGTGGGGCGCGTCGAGCTCGACCGCACGGCTGCGTGGGAGGAAATAGCCGCCGTCGCCGCCAAAGACGAAATCCTGCTCAGTTGCGTCGATGCCGCCACCGAAGCCCGCATGAAAGAAGAGGTCGAAGAAGTCTCGCGCACCGGCGACAGCGTGGGCGGCGTCTTTGAAGTGGTGGTCCACGGCGCACCGGCCGGCCTGGGCACCTACGCCAACTGGGACGAGCGGCTGGATGGGCAACTGGCTTGGGCGGTGATGAGCATTCCGGCAGTGAAGGCGGTCGAGATCGGCCGCGGCGTCACGGCCGCCGAGTCCTTCGGCTCCGCCGTCCACGACCCCATCCACTACGCTGCGCAACAAAGCGCCAGCCCCACCCGCTTCACCCGCCCGCAGAACAACGCCGGCGGCATCGAGGGCGGCGTCTCCAACGGCGAAGACATCGTGGTGCGCGGCTACCTGAAGCCCATCTCCACGCTGCGCCGGCCGCTGGAATCGGTGCGCTTTGACACCCGCGAGGCTACGAGCGCCAGTTACGAGCGGAGCGACATCTGCGTCGTGCCGGCAGCGGGCGTGGTGGCCGAGGCCATGGTCGCCCTCACCGTCGCCGCGCTCGCCCAGCAGAAGTTCGGCGGCGACTCGGTGCTGGAAATGAAACGGAATTTTCTCGGATACATCGAACAGATACGGAGCTATTGACACGCGGAAATGATTCTCAAGATTCTCAAATATCCCGATCCGGTGCTCTCGCAGCCCGGCGAACCGGTGACCGAATTCGACGCCGAACTGCGCCAGCTGGTCGCGGACATGTTCGAGACCACTTACGCCTCGCAGGGCATCGGCCTGGCCGCGCCGCAGGTGGGCGTGTCCAAGCGAGTCGCCGTGATCGACCTGAGCATGGGCAAGGAACCCAAAGACAAGCTGGTGCTCGTCAATCCCGAGATCATCTACAGCGCGGACAAACAATACGAGGAGGAGGGCTGCCTGAGCTTCCCCGATATCCGCGAGAAGGTGGTGCGCCACGCCAAAGTCCGCGTCCGCGCCCAGGATGAGCGCGGCAAGTGGTTCGAGATGGACGGCGAAGAGCTGCTCTCCCGCTGCCTGCAACATGAGATCGACCACGTGGATGGCATATTGTTTCTGTTCCGAATGAGCGCCCTCAAGCGCAACCTGAATCTGCGCAAGATCCGCAAGATGCAGAGCGAGGACAAGTGGTAGATCGGCTTGCGAGACTGAGGCATCCAGTGAAACTCGTATTCTGCGGCACTCCCGGCTTCGCCGTCCCCACGCTCGAAGCGCTGCTCGTGGCGGGCCACGAAATAGCGCTGGCCGTTTCGCAGCCCGACCGCCCCGCAGGCCGCAGCCGGCAGCTCACCGCTCCTGCCGTCAAGCAAGCCGCCCTGGCCGCGGGGTTGCCCGTCACGCAGCCTGCAAATATCCGCACCAACGCAGAGTTCCACGCCCGGCTTGAGGCCATCGCGCCCGACGCGATTGTGGTGGTCGCCTACGGCCGGATCATTCCTTCGTGGATGCTGGCCCTCCCGCGCCTCGGCTGCATCAATCTCCACGCGTCTCTGCTGCCCAAGTACCGCGGCGCCGCTCCCATCCAATGGGCCGTAGCCAGGGGCGACGCCTTCACCGGCAACACCACCATGCTTCTTGATGACGGCCTCGACACCGGTCCCATTCTCCTCCAGCAAACCGTCGAGATCGCTCCCGAGCAGACCGCCGTAGAGCTGTTTGACGTGCTTGCGAAAGCCGGCGCGCCGCTGATGGTGGAAACCCTGGCCGGCCTCGCCGCCGGGACCATTCACCCGCAGCCGCAGAATCAATCTCTCGCCACCTTCGCCCCGCTCCTCGACCGCGAAGACGGGCGCATGGACTTCGCCGCCCGCACGGCAACGGAACTCAAGAATCGCTGGCGCGGCTTTCAACCCTGGCCCGGCGCATTCACCGCGCTCGACGGCAAGAAACTGATCGTGCACTGCCTGGAAGTGGCGACCTCACCGGATTCCGCCGGATCGGACCGCATCGAATCAGGTCTGGCCGAACCCGGCCAACTCCGCGTCGAAAACCATCGTCTCTTTGCAGCCTGCGCCGAAAACACCTGGCTCGAACTGCTCGAACTCCAGCTCGAAGGCAGAAAGCGTCTCACGGCCACCGAATTCCTGCGCGGATCGCCACTCGCAGCCAACGCGCGGCTGGGTTGAATTCGTGCCCACCATCTCCCCAGCCCGCAAAGCCGCCTTCGACCTCCTCATGGCCGTCGAGCGCGGTCAATCGCACTCTGACGATCAGCTTCGCGGCAAAGCCGTCAATGCTCTTTCAGCTCCTGACCGCAATCTGGCTACGGCGCTGGTGCTGGGCGTTCTGCGCTGGCAGATTCGCCTCGACCACCAACTGCAAGCCCTGCTCTCGCGCCCCAACGCCAGGCTCGACCCCGAAATTCTCATCGTCCTCCGCCTCGGCGCCTTCCAGTTGCTCCATCTCGACCGCATCCCCGCCCGCGCCGCCATCGACGAGAGCGTGGAACTGGCCAAGCAGGCCGGCCATCGCTACGCCTCCAGCATGGTCAACGCCGTCCTGCGAAAACTGGCTGCGGCTCCGCGCTTTGACTTGCGGGAAGAATCCGCCGCGGAACTGGCGCTCGCCGAAGCACACCCAGCCTGGATGGTCGAGCGCTGGGCCAACTTCTACGGTCTTGAAGCAACGCGCGCCATCTGCCGACACGGTCAAAGCCAGCCCGCCCTCACCGTTCGCATTCAGAGCCCCGCCGTCGAATCCGAACTCACTCAGGCCGGCATCCAACTCGAACCCGGCGAACTGCTCACTGCCGCGCGCGCTGTGGTCTCCGGCGACATAACGGCCACCCCGGCCTTTCATGAGGGCCGCGTGCGCCTTCAGGACGAGGGCTCGCAACTGGTGGCCGAGTTGGCTGCTCGCGGGGGCGAAGATCTCGACCAAGAAGTGAAAAGTATCCTCGATACTTGCGCCGCACCCGGCGGCAAAACCCTCATCCTCGCCGAGCGCAACCCGCAGGCCCGCATCGTCGCCTGCGAATCGAGCCCGCCAAAACTTGAGCAGTTGCGCAAGCGCCTGGGCGGACTGGGTGAGCGGGTCGAATGCCGCCTGGCCGACGCAACCGCCCTGGAGGAAGATCAAGCCTTCGACCTGGTCCTGGCCGACGTTCCTTGCAGCGGCACCGGCACGCTGGGCCGCAACCCCGAAATCCGCCACCGCCTGCGCCCCGAAGATCTGCCGCGGCAGGCCGAACGCCAAAAGGCCATCCTTCAATCCGCCCTGCGCGCCGTCCGCCCCGGCGGCCGCGTGGTCTACTCCACCTGCTCTCTGGAACCGGAAGAAAGCGAGCAGGTCGTCGCCGCGGTGCTGGCCGCAACCGCGAACGCCCGCCCGATTTCGCTCGAAGCCCGCATCGAAGCCCTGCTTCGCGAAGCCATCCTCACCCCTTCCGGCGCGGAGCGCCTCCACCGCTGCCTGACGCCTGAAGGCGCACTCCGCTTGCTCCCCGGCAAATTCCATACCGACGGATTTTTCATCGCGCTTGTCGAGAGAACCGCGTAAAAAGCAGCATCAGTATACTTGGACCGTTGAATCCATTACACTGGGCCGAAGCGGCACTATCGCTCCTAACCAATACTCGAAATTCTGCGGTCCCGGTTCGTTACGTGTATTATCTTGCCGGGGGTTGTGTCGCGCCATGAGATATTCCTGGATAGTCTCGGCGTTCTGTCTTCTGCTGGCTGTTGCTACTTCAGCACAGCAGAGTCCCGTGATCACGGTGCGGCTGATTGACTCAACCAATGGCAGGCCATTGCCAAATCGAGGGATTTGGATAGAGCGTATCAATCCCGATACCCATATGCCCATTGTGGAAGACGGAATGCCCCTCAAAGGTACGACCGACATCGATGGGAAAGTGTCTTTCCCTAGCGCGCGTCTTCGTCCTCATTTGTCTGCAAACCAGAGCGGAGACAGAGGGAAGACAGAAGCAGTCCCGCGAAAGAGGTTGTCCAAGTTTTTAGACGTGGATATCACATATGCAGGAGGCGGTATTCAATGTTCCACCGGACTGGTTTCCCTGGACGAGATTCTTGCATATGGGGTAGTGGGTACCGATCGTTGCAACAAAAAGTTCGACCCTACGAAGTTTAAGAGTACGCCCGGCGAAGTGGTAATGTTTGTGGGAAAGTATCACTGGTGGGAAGCCGGTCAGTGGTAATTTTTGTGGGGAAGTATCACTGGTGCGAAGCCAGTCCGGTCGCAAACCGCTGGCCCGCTGACTCGCCCTATCCTTCCGCGGCTTCATCGTCCGCGATATTGGGCAGCGGCATAATCCCCAGCCGCTCATAAATCAGCCGCATCTGCCTGCGAATCCCCGTCAGCCGCGTCCAGAACCAGAGCGACCCCGCAATGCAGGCAACGCCGCTCACCATCACCGTGCGCTGCGCTCCAATGGCGTGCGCCAGCGCCCCGGCGAGCAGGCTGCCAAAAGGCGCCATGCCCACAAACGCCATGGTGTAGTAGCTCATCACCCGCCCGCGCATCTTCTCATCCACCAGGGTCTGGAGAATGGTGTTGCTGGCCACCATTCCCTGCATCATGCCGAAGCCCGTTACCAGCATCATCGCCATAGAGAGCCACAGCGCCCTGGACAATCCAAAGCAGATCAGCCCCACGCCAAATGCCGACGCCGCGATGGGAATCATTTTGGTGAGTCCGCGCACCGAGCGGCGCATCGCCATGGTCACCGCGCAGGTCAGCGAGCCCACGCCCACCGCGCCCATCAGGAAGCCCAGCGTATGCGGGCCGCCATGCAGCACCTGCGCGGCAAAGACCGGCATCAGCACCATGAAGGGCCAGCCCATGAGGCTGATCAGCGCAAACAAAATCAATATGGTGCGGATGGGCGCGAAGTGCGCAACATACGTCCAGCCCTCGCGCAACTGCGCGACCATGGTGGTTGCCGCGCGCTGCTCGCCAGCCGCCGGAAGGCGCATCATCAGGAGCGATGCGATCACCGCGATGTAGCTCACGCCATCCGTCAGGAAACACCAGCCTTCATTGCTGACGGCAATCAGCATCCCCGCCAGCGAGGGGCCGATCAACCGCGCCACGTTCACCATGGACGAGTTGATGGCGATGGCGTTGGAGAGGTCGGCCTTATCCTCCACCATCTTCACCATGAACGACTGACGGCCCGGCATGTCGAATGCGTTGATGACGCCCTGCATCACGCTCAGAGCCAGAATTTCGGGGATGGTGATGCGATGGGAGAGCGTGAGCCAGGCCAGCGCCAGCGACTGCGCCATGGCCAGGCTCTGCGTCCAAACCAGCAGAGTGCGGCGGTCGATGCGGTCCACCACTACGCCCGCCAACGGAGCCAGCAGAAAGGTGGGAATCTGCCCCGCAAACCCCACCGTGCCCAGCAGTAGCGGCGATTTGGTCAGCCGATACACCAGCCACGACGTGGCGATGCGCGTCATCCACGTGCCGACGAGCGAGATGGTCTGCCCGCCAAAGAAGAGGCGGAAGTTCCTGTGCCGCAGCGCCCGCCATGCGTGCGAGAAATCCCCAGCCGCAGGCACAGCCCTGCTCACTTCTCCGTTTTGTTCTTGTGTTTCCGGCGTCATGCGTTTCTATCCGCCCGCCGCCGAATCAAAAGCTTACTTCCAAGTTCGATGATGCCACCCGCTGCAAGAAAAACGAACATCGCAATTGTTATGATGGACTCCACTTTTCTGCCAAGAACCATCCTTCCATACCATTGGAATACCATGACCAAGGAGACGACCGCGGTTGATCGTCGTACCCAGCCACGACCGGCAAAACTGAGCATCAATCCCACAGCAGCGAGCCAGAAACCAGCATAGTAGTAAAGCCATAGTGCAGAGCCATGGGCGATGAGTCTGCGCTCCATCCATAAATAAATCAAGAACCACGCAAAAAGTGCGGCGGAGCAAATCCCCATTGCAAGCCCCAACGATCCGAGCCAATCACGCAAAACAAATCTGGATGACCCTAACGCGAATATCCACCTTACGATTGACCATATGACAAAGATCGTGTAAGCCAACATAAATACTTGCCACAATCTCCCTACTACGTTTGTCCATTCCACTTCTTTTCCCCTAGAAGACTAATTATTCCCACAGTGTGAGCCATGTGGGTTCTCTTTGGATGCTGCCCGCTCGCAAGCTGACTCGCTGATCCCCGATCTCCGATCTCTGTTTCGCTACTTCGCCACTGTCAGCTTTACCATCGTGCTTTGATCCACGCGGCTGCCGGCTGGAGGCTGTTGCGCCGTCACCGAACCCGGCGTTACCGGAGGCCGCGGCGGCGCGTCTCCGCTGCCCACCGGACCCACCGGCACATCCACAAACGTGGGCGTCGCCGTCTTGATTCCCACTTTGGCCAGCTCAACCTGCGCACTCACCACCGGCAGGCCCACCAGGCCGGGCATCACAAAGCCGTCAGGCGCGTCGTCGCCCGGCGCGGCCACCAGCAGGTTGATGGTGGGCCGCTCAATCCCCTGCGCGTGGGCCGGCGGGTCCTGCGCCAGCACCGTTCCCTCCGCCACCTTGCCCGAGGGCAGCCGCGCGGTCACGCCCACCTCCAGCCCCACGCGCCGCAACTCCAGCGCCGCCACCCGCTCGTCTTTGCCCACCGTGTCCGGCACTTCCACCTTCTGCGGGCCCAGGCTCTCGGCCACCCGCACCCGCCACTCCCGCCGCACCACCGTTCCCGCCGCCGGCGACTGCGACAGAATATGTCCCGCGGCCACGTCTCCCGAGTAGTAGCGGTTGTCCACGTCCAGGTTCAGCCCCAGCCCCGCCGTCTGGCTGCGCGCGTCGGCCACCGTCATTCCCTTCAGCGACGGCACCTGCACCTCCGCCCCGTGAATGGCAAAGTGCATGGTGGTGATGGCCGCCAGCAGCGCCACCACCACCAGCAGCATCACCAGCGACGCCACCTGGAAAAAATTCACTAAATGAACCTTCTTCATTCCTCGGGCTCACCGTCCTCAAACACAATCTCGTGCTCAATCTCCGCCGCTTTCGCCAGCATCTGCCCAACGGAGCAGTATTTGTCCTTCGACAGCGCCACTGCGTCCTCCACGGCCTTGCGGCTCAAACGCCCGCTCACAACGTAGGACAGTTTGATGTGTGTAAAGACCTGCGGCGGGGTCTGGGCCTGCGTCGCCGTGGCCGTCACCCGCAACCCCAGCAGCGGCTGCCGCTTTTTTTCGAGAATCTTAACCACGTCCACGCTGGTGCATCCGCACAGCGCCATCAGCACCGCCTCCATGGGGCTCGGCCCCTGCTGGTGCGCGGGGTCCGCGTCGAAGAACACCGAATTGCCGTTCTCCGAAATCCCCTCGAAAATCCTCCCGCCCTTCCATTCGCTGTGCGCAATCATCTTTGTTTCTCCGCTTCTCGCGACTTATCGCAGATTATCAGTCGCCGGCTCGGGGTGAATCGTCACCCGGTAGACCTCCGGACACTCGAGCTTGAAGCGATCCTCAAGCCCGGTGATCACTTCGTGGACGCGACGCATCGTCAGTTTGTCGGGCAGTGTGCAATGGCAGGAGAGATGAATGTGCTCACTGGCGCGGCCCACGATGATTTCATGCACATCCACAATCTCCTTGAACTGGCTGGCCGCTGCTCGCAACGCAGCCTCGATCTTGCGATCCTCGACGACCTTCTCCTCCGGCTGCTCGATGGTGGCCGGCTCGCTCTCGATGTGCGTGAGCACCGAGTCGATTTCCGGCGCCTCGCGCAAAATCTCCGCCTCCAGCGCGCACACAAACTCGTGCGCCGCGCTGAGCGGCATCTTCTCGTCCAGCTCCAAATGCTGCTCCACGCGCAGCCGCCCATGGTGCGATTGCACGCTCAGCTCGTGCACACTCACGTTGTTGCGCGCGGCCACCGCCCGCACCCGGTCGAAGACGCTTTCCGTCCTGTCCTCGCGCGGCACCGTGTGGATTACCACGTCCGCCTCCGGCAGCGCGCGGTGCGCGGCCTCGGTAGCCTCCCGCACCAACTCCCCGGTGTGCTCGAAGGTAAACCCTCGCGGCAGCGCCAGCGTCAGGTCGGCAAAGTAGCCGGCTCCGGCGCGCCGCACCCGCGCCTGCTCCACCGCCAGCACGCCTTCCACCCGCTCCACCTCCCGCACCAGCCGCCGCCGCGTCTCCACCGGAACCTGGTCCATCAGCACGCCCACCGTCTCGCGGCCCAGGTGCAGCGTCATGCGCAGAATCATCAGCGAAACCACTACCGCCGCAAACGGGTCCGCGTACTGCAGCCAGCCGATCCCGAACCGCGTTCCCACCCAGCTGGCGCCCAGCCCACACAGCACCGCCAGCGTCGACCAGATGTCCGAAGCAAAATGAAACGCATCCGTCGCCAGCGCCGGCGAGCCTGTCCGCTCCGCCACCGCCCGCAGCCGCCGCGACCGCCAGTAGTCCACCCCGATCGAAGTCAGCAGCACCAGCACCGGCCACACCGAGTAGCGCAGCTCCACCGAGTGGTGGAAGATCCGCGCCATCGCCTCCCAGATAATCCAAGCGCAGGAGACGGCCATCAGCCCCGTCTCGCCAAAGGCGGAGAGGTTCTCTATCTTGCCGTGGCCGTAGGTGTGGTCTTCGTCGGCCGGCTTGTCGCTCACCCGCACGGAAAAGTAGGTCAGCGTCACGGCCAC
>Ga0181533_1005141_pt1 | contig 12796 bp, 11 predicted proteins | sample PEATcosm2014_Bin_45_FD_119772 | JGI IMG/M metagenome (GOLD analysis project Ga0181533, IMG submission 119772) | Peatland microbial communities from MTU Mesocosm Facility, Houghton, MI, USA - PEATcosm2014_Bin11_60_metaG | ecosystem: Environmental > Terrestrial > Soil > Wetlands > Peat | place... | reverse complement strand
TTGCGCGAAGGAACCAAGGCGACCATTACCGCCGATGCCTTTCCAGCCCGAAGCTTTTCGGGCTGGGTCGGTTTCATCTCGCCAGTTGCCGAATTCACGCCGAAGTCCGTCGAGACCAGCGAGCTGCGTTCAAACCTTGTCTACCAGGTCCGCGTCTTCGTCCAGGATCCGAAGAACGAGTTGCGTCTCGGTATGCCCACAACGGTGCACTTGCCCCTTGCCGTCAGTAATGGTGCGTCGAACACCGGGCAGAGGGGTGGATCGTGATTGCGGCAACGCAATCCCCCGAACCCGTTGCGCTGGCCCTGATCGCAGGGGAGCTCCGCCACGCCTTCCGCAGCAAGAAGGGGCCGCCGGTTCAAGCGCTTGACGGGGTCTCGCTCGAAGTGCGCCCAGGTGAACTCACAGCGCTGATCGGACCGGACGGCGCCGGCAAGACGACGCTGATCCGTCTGGCTGCGGGACTTTTGCGCGCCGATAGCGGAACGCTGAAGGTGCTGGGCTTCGACGTTGCGGTCGATCCGCAACGGGTGCAGGACCGCATCAGCTACATGCCGCAACGATTTGGTTTGTACGAGGATCTGACCGTCGCGGAAAATCTGGACCTGTACGCCGACTTGTATGGCATCAGCAAAGAGCAGCGCACACAGCGCTACCCGCAGTTGATGGAGATGACGGCGCTCGCTCCTTTCAAGAAGCGCCTGGCCGGTCAACTGTCCGGCGGCATGAAGCAGAAACTGGGCCTGGCCTGCACATTGGTGCGCGCTCCAGAGCTGCTCCTCCTGGATGAGCCGACGGTCGGAGTGGATCCTCTGTCACGGCGCGAGCTGTGGGAAATAGTGCGCCATCTGGTCACCGATGAGGGTATGACCGTGCTCCTCAGCACAGCCTACCTGGATGAAGCTGAGCGTTGCAGTCACGTCGTCTTGCTGCATCAGGGCAAGGTACTCTCTCAAGGTACTCCGTCCGAGGTGACGCTAAATGCAGCGGGCTTGAGTTACATCGCGCAGCCTTCACAGCCGCACGGTGCACGCGCCCTCCAGGCGCAACTACTTGATCGGCCGGACATCATCGATGCGGTGCCGGACGGAGGCCAGGTCCGTTTCGTGCGTGCTGCGGCAGGGCAGGACCTTGCTGCCACCGATGAATTGCTTCGAGGCCTGGCGGTCACATCAGTTCCCGAAAGCTTTGAGGATGGCTTCATGGTGCTGCTGAAAAAGAGCTCGAATCGCGAACAGGCAAAGGCTATTGAGATCGATCAGCCGGTGTCCGGCGAAGGCCAGCAGATTATCGTGCATGTCCGCGATCTGGTAAAGCGATTCGGAGACTTTAATGCGGTCGATCACATCGATTTCGAAGTACGCCGCGGCGAGATCTTTGGGCTTTTGGGCCCCAATGGCGCGGGCAAAACCACGACGTTTCGCATGTTGTGCGGTCTATTGACCGCGAGTAGCGGCGAGCTGAATATTGCCGGCACCGACGTGCGTCGCGCATCGGCATCGGCACGCTCGCGGTTGGGGTACGTGGCGCAGAAGTTCTCTTTGTATGGTCCGCTTACGGTGACCGAGAATCTGGAGTTTTTCGCCAGTGCCTATGGCCTGCGTGGCGAGCGCCGGCGCTCGCGTATCACCTGGGCGATGCAGCAGTTCGAGCTGGGAACGCACGCGCTGGTGACGAGCGCACAGTTGCCGGGAGGTTTCAAACAGCGGCTGGCGATGGCTGCGGCACTGCTGCACGAGCCGGAGATCCTGTTCCTCGATGAGCCGACCAGCGGCGCCGATCCGCTGGCGCGGCGGGTCTTCTGGCGACGGATCACGGCGCTGGCCGAACAGGGTGTGACCGTGATCGTGACTACGCACTTCATGCAGGAGGCGGAGTACTGCGATCGGGTTGCGATCATGGACGCGGGCAAGGTACTGGCGCAGGGCTCGCCCGGCGACATCCGGCAACGCGCCAGCACACAGGAGACGCCCGAGCCGAGCATGGAGGACGCGTTCATCGCCATTGTCCGGGATGCGCGTGCCGGGCAGGCGGAAGCAGGTGCACCAAAGGCGGCGGCATGACGATAAAAACCTTCGTGGACACTAATTCATGGACGGCAAAGCTGCGGCGGGTCCGAGCGCTGGTGCGCAAGGAGACGTTACAGGTGCTGCGAGATCCGTCCAGCATTGCAATGGGCGTGATATTGCCCCTTATATTGATCCTTTTGTTCGGTTATGGACTATCCCTTGATGTGAAGAATGTACCGCTGGCCGTCGTCATCGATGAGACATCAGATGAAGCGGTCGGGCTGCTCGCATCTTTTCAGCTCTCACCCTATTTCAAGCCGCAGATCTCACGATCCATGGTCCTCGCACAGCAACTGCTGCTTGAACAGAAGGTCGATGGCATCGTGCGCATTCCGTCTAATTTTGTCCGGCAACTCAACGCAGGCCACGCCGATCTACAACTGATCGTCCATGGCGGCGACGCGAATCGCGCCCGCATCATCCAGGGCTACGTCCAGGGCGCGGCAGGCGCGTGGTCGGCGCAACGCGCGGCACAGGGCAAGAGCGATAACAATGCTCAGGTTATATTGCAAACGCGAATGTGGTTCAACGAAGCCGATAACAGCAGCTATTTCCTCGTCCCAGGACTCATCGTGCTCGTCATGACACTGATCGGCGCGCTGCTGACAGCGATGGTGATGGCCCGCGAATGGGAACGCGGCACGCTCGAGGCACTGCTGGTCACGCCGGTACGCAGCGAGGAGATTCTGTTCGGCAAGACCTTGCCATACTTTCTGCTCGGAATGATAGGTCTGGCTGTTTGCGTGCTTGCGGCCAAATTTCTGTTTCACGTGCCGCTGCGAGGCGGTTTGTGGGTGTTGCTCGGCGCCTCGATGCTGTATATGCTGGTCGCACTCGGCATCGGGCTTCTGATCTCCTCGTGGGTCAAGAACCAACTGGTCGCAAGCCAGCTCACGATGCTTGTGACATTCATGCCGGCTTTCATGCTGTCTGGGTTTTTGTTCGACCTGCGCAGCATGCCCGTGGCAGTGCGCTTGATCACATACGTGCTGCCGGCCCGTTACTACGTAGCTTTGCTGCAAACAGTGTTCCTCGCCGGCGATGTCTGGTCGGTGATCGTGCCGAATACGCTGGTGCTCGCCGCCATGGCGATCATACTGGCATTGAGCAGCCACGCCATGATGCGCAAAAGGCTGAACTGAGGTGTCCATGCTCGACTCCATTCTTCGCATTCTCGCGCTGACCCGCAAAGAACTGCTGGCGGTCCTGAAGGATCCTCGCACCCGTATGAGCCTGCTCGTACCGCCGCTCATGCAGACGCTGATTTTCGGCTACGCGGCCACCTATGATCTCAATCACGTACCTTACGCGGTGCTGGATCAGGATCGCAGTGCCGCCTCGCACCAGCTGCTGGCCGGCCTCGATGGCTCGGGCATCTTCGAGCGCGTCGCCGATCTGCACCGTGTCAGTGATCTGGCTACGTACATCGACGACCGGCGTGCGCTACTGGTCGTGCAGATTGCGCCAGATTTCGAGCGGCGTCTGCTTTCCGGAGCGAGCGCCGACGTGCAGGTTATTGCCGATGGCCGCAACTCGAATACGTCAGGTACTGCGCTAGGCTATGTCAATAGCATCGTCGAGCAGTTCAACGCCAACTGGCGCAGTGCGCACGGGTTAGCCGCGGCGCCGCTCGGGATTATAAGCCGCGCCTGGTACAACCCCAATCTGGAAACGCGCTGGAACATGATTCCGGGGCTTATCGGCACTCTCACACTGATCCAGACGATGATGCTGGCCGCGATGTCTGTAGCGCGCGAGCGTGAGCAGGGTACATTCGATCAGCTGCTCGTCACGCCGTTCCGCCCGTTCGAGATCATGGCCGGCAAGGCGTTGCCAGCCATGGCTGTCGGCACGTTCCAGGCTACCGGCGTCCTTTTGGTCGCGCAGCTCTGGTTTCGCATTCCATTTGCCGGTTCGTATCTGACGCTCTACTCCGGCTTGCTGCTGTTCCTGCTGGCGGCAATCGGAATCGGCCTGCTGGTCTCGTCGGTCGCGGCTACGATGCAGCAGGCCATGCTCTACTCGATGCTGCTGATCATGCCGTTTTCGCTGCTCTCGGGCATGACAACACCCTTGAGCAATATGCCGCCCGCGGTTCAGTACTTCACGGCTCTAAATCCTTTGCGCTACGCGATCGACATCACGAGGAGGGTGTATCTGGAGGGTGCCGGACTGGGTCTGCTCTGGTCCGATTTGTGGCCGCTCGCGCTGATAGCGACACTGACGCTCACGGCGGGCTCGTGGATGTTCAACCACCGGATGCAGTGAGGCCCTATGCAAACTCGTGACCATTATCACCATCAGCCTGATTATTGCCGCTATCCGCTGCTGCGACGCGCGGCCCGCAGTGTGCGCAGTGCCACAGCGATGCCAGCGTTGTTCGCAGTTGCGCTCGCGATGGCGCTCGCCGGCTGCGCCGTCGGGCCGAATTTCGTGCGACCGATACCGCAGACGCCGGCGCATTGGTCGCGCCCGACTGCCACGCCGCGCCCGCTTGACAACCCGCGCGAAAGCACGACCACGGAAGAGACCGCGGATCTGCGCCGCTGGTGGGCCGATTTCAATGACCTGACGCTATCCTCACTGATCGAGCGCTCGATGGCTTCGAACCTGGACTTGCGTGCGGCGGTGCTGCGAATCGAGGAGGCGCGAGCACAGCGTGGTGTTGCGGCAGCGTCGCTCTGGCCGAGCGTTTCCGGCAACGCCTCCTACACCCGCACACGTATCAGCGAGACTACGGCTACCGGCTCACTATTCAGTACAGTCGGCACCATCAAGACCCCAGGAACGGCCGGCATCAACTTTCCGAACCCGTACAATCAGTACCAGCTTGGCGCTGATGTCTCCTGGGAATTGGATCTGTTCGGACGCGTGCGTCGTTCGGTCGAGGTCGCGGATGCCAATATCGAGGAATCGGTCGAGGATCAACACGCGGCGCTGGTCTCGCTGCTGGGCGATGTGGCACAGAGTTACATCGAGCTTCGCGGCGCACAGTTGCGCAAAGCCACTGCAGAGCAAAGCATAGCGACCACGAGTGAGCTTCTCGAACTGGCGCGGAAACGTCGCGCCGCCGGTCTCACCAGCGAGATTGACGTGGTCGAGGCGACCGCACAAATGACCGCGACGCGCGCCCAATGGCCCGCTATCGATCTTGCGATCACGCAGGCCATCAATCAGCTCAGCCGTCTGCTGGGGCAAGAACCGGAAGGCCTGCGCGCCGAGTTGGACACGGCGGCGCCGATTCCACCGCTGCCGTCCACGTTGCCGATCGGCTTTCCGGCGGAGCTCGCGCGGCGGCGCCCGGACATCCGCAAGGCCGAGGCAAGCCTGCACGCGGCAACGGCCGATATCGGCGTTGCCGTGGCCGGGCTGTTTCCTCGCATCACTTTCACGGGCAGCGGTGGATTTCAGTCCGAGACGGTTGTAAAGCTCATGCATTGGGCGAGTCGTTTTGTCTCGATCGGACCCACCCTGGAGTTGCCCATGTTAGATCTCGGCCGCTGGAAGACGGTCCGGGTTAAAGACGTGCGGGCGAAGGAAGCGGCTGTGGTTTACGCCGCCACGGTGCTCAATGCGCTGCATGAGGTCGAGAATGCGCGCGCTGCATACGGCGCCGACCAGGACCGGCGCGCCTGGCTTGACTCGACGGTGGCGCAGAACCGTGATGCATGGTTGCTGGCGCAACAGCGTTACGATGGCGGTATCGCGAGCTTCATCGAGGTGCTCGATGCCGAGCGCACGCTGCAGCAAAATCAGCTCTCTCTGGCTGAGAGCCGAACGGCGGTCGGCAACGACTTGGTACGTCTCTATCGTGCGCTGGGCGGTGGCTGGGAGAATACGAATCGCTAATCAGAGCTGCTGTTAAGGAAGTGAATTTGTGAAATCAAACATCCGCAGCACCGTGAAAACATTTCGCTGGCAACAGTGGCTGGTCGTGGCAATGTTTCTGCTGGTCGCCGGATTCACCGCGTTCAAGGCCGTGCATATGGCACGCAAGGTGATCTACTGGCAAACTCACCGTGACGAGCCGATTCATGGATGGATGAGTGTAGGCTACGTCGCGCATTCTTATCGTGTCCCGCCGTATGTGTTATATCTGGCGTTGGGCCTCCCTCACAAACCGCCGGATAAGCGACCGTTGCGCGAAATTGCTAAGATCCAGCATCGTTCGATGGACGAAATCAGCGCCGTCCTGCAAAACACGATCATTCACGCACGTCCTCCGTATCCACCGCCACCAACGCCACCGCCTGATCAAAGCCCCGCTCAAGGGGCGTCGCCATGAATCTCACCGATCACCTCCTGGCGGCGCTCTTGCTCTACGGTCTGCCGGCACTTTTCGGTATGACCATGATCGCCGCCATCGGTGCCCCGTTGCCCACCAGCTTAATGCTTGTAGCTGCCGGTTCATTTGTCAAACAGGGCGAGATGACACTATGGCAAGTCATCATAGTGACAAGCACGGCCGCCGTGTTGGGCGATCAAATCGGATATGGTTTGGCTCGCTGGGGCGGTCGTAGTTTGGTGGCACGGATCGGCCGCAAAATAGGAGGTGAAGCCAAAATCCGAAAAACAGTAGCACTTGCCAAACGGTGGGGCGGGCCAGGCATTTTCTTCAGCCGCTGGCTGGTGACGTCAATGGGGCCGTGGCTCAATGTGACGAGTGGGATCGCCGAATATCCGTGGCGACGTTTCATCCTCTGGGATGTGTTGGGCGATGTGCTCTGGGTGGTTTTGAACGTGATGTTGGGCTACATCTTCAGCGACCGCGTTCAAGCTATTGCAGAAGTTTTTGGCAATCTCGCCTGGGTCATCCTCGGTATTATTGTCGCGGTTATCTTGGGCTGGAAAATAATACAATACCTGCGCTCGCAAGAGTCAGTTACTAAAAATGACTTGCCTAATCGAGACCAAGCCAGTAGACCCTGGTAGCATACTCGAATTGCTGCGGAAGTGTGTTACTCTGCCCCTGAAGGAGGGAGTCCCTCATGTTCCACTGGCTCCGCGACCATCGCCGCGTTGAGGCGCGAAAACGCCCGTTCCCTCCAGAGTGGGAGGCCTTCGTGTGCGCGAACGTGGCCCACTACAGCGTGCTTGACGACGCCGAACGCGCCGAACTGCGTGCGATGATGCAGGTCTTCCTTGAGGAGAAGCACTGGGAGGGGTGCGGCGGCCTCGAGCTCACCGATGAGATCCGCGTAACCATCGCAGCCCAGGCGTGCCTGCTGCAACTGGGACTTCCCCACGACTACTATCGGAACGTGGAGTCGATACTCGTCTACCCCACCACCGTCGTACCTCCCTCGCGCAACCCCGGCGTCTTCGAGCGCGTGGATGGCGAGGTGGAGGCCCCCGTTCCCATCATGGGCCAGGCCTTTGCCCAGGGGCCGGTGATCCTTGTGTGGGACGCCGTCCTCCATGGGGCGCGACACCCCGAGCAGGGTCATAACGTGGTCTACCACGAGTTTGCCCACAAGCTCGACATGCTCGATGGAACTGCCGACGGCACTCCGCCTCTCTCCGACCGTGACCAGTTTGATGAATGGGTAGACGTGTGCTCCCGCGAATTCCTGCGGCTGCGCCACCTCGCCGAGAAGGGCCACAAAACCTTCCTCGACTCCTACGGCGCTAAGAACGAGGCCGAGTTCTTCGCCGTGGTTACCGAGGAGTTCTTCGACCGCCCCCTCGCTCTCCAGAAGCACGCCCCCGAACTCTACCATGTCCTCAGCGTATACTACCGTCAGGATCCTGCAGGGCGCGTGAACCGCAACTGCCCAGCAAATGAGTAAGCGGTACCCATGCGGTCCAATTCCGGACCGGTATCTACATATACGGAAACACGACTACAACCTCCAGTCCTCCCTAAAACCAGTTGGCGAATTGAGGGGAAAAACCGGGCGGCGATACTCCTTGACCTCAATCCTGGCACTCTTTACGCCCGAGTGTGGAAATGCGGTTTTGCGCTGTCAATAAATGAAAGACACATAAGCCTGCCAATATTTGCCTCAATGCGGTCCGTCATATATGGCAGTTATGCTAAATGTGACGGATGCCGCTGACGGTTTTTTCTTCACCCCGCGCGCTCTGCTTACATTTTCTTTCGTATAATCAATCCCTTGTACACTAAATAACTGAAGTTCTTCACTGGCATGTTAGTTGCGATCTCCTGATGCTGTTGGGCCGGTTTTAGGCAACCGAAACGTCAGTTGCAACTTGCAGATTATAGTTCAAGCGGGTTTAGCGAACTTGAACCATCATCTGCTAATTTAAAAGAAAGGAGGAGCAAAATGAAGAACGTGATTTTTATGACAGTGTTAATGGTTTCCGGATTGGGTTTGTTTTCGGGGTGCGCCTCTATGCAAACATGGCCGGATTCTGAAAGAAGTGCAGAGAGCAAGATGGTTGTTATCCAGGAGAATATTGGGGATGGGCTGAAAACCGGCGCGCTTACCCCCGATCAGTCCCAAATGTTTCTGTCGACACTGAAGGGTATTCGAACAGACTATACGGCGCTGAGAGACAAAAAGGTCCACCAGGAAGAATGGAACACACTGCAGGGAAGACTTGATGTGCTTGGAGATGAGGTAAACAGGGCGGTTAGCCGGACTGCAAGAATTGAAGAACCAAGGAATGGAGAGAGGATTTACACACTCCAGAGGAGAATTGATGATGGAAGAATCAGCGGGCGCCTGCCTCAGACAGAGGGGAGAGATTTTCAGGCAAGACTGGACTCCATCCGGAGTGAATATCTGCGGATGACGGACGAAGGCAGATACGCCACGCACGAGGAGAGAGCAGACGTTTCCCGTCGGCTTGATTCCTTGGAAACGGATCTAAACAGGTTCCGGTAAAATTTTCGGGAAAAATCGCCCAGATCAAGAAGTTTTGGGGAAGTAGTGAGATCCGCGCATTATGCACCGGCGTGTTCCTGGACCCACGAATGCGGTTGCATGAAACACCGCAACCAGGACTTTGAATGGCATGAGGTCTTAGGCGAAAAAGAGTTTAATAACCTACAGAAACAACAATAAAAGGAGAAAGTGCATGAAAGCAATATATTCCATATCTGTAATGATAGCAGCAGTTGTTTTTCTGGCGTTCAGTGTGCCTGCGTTTGCTTCTAAAATGGACAGCCGCATCGAATCATCCGCCAAGCAGACGTATGTATTCAGGACCTACCTTAAGGGTGATGATATTAAAATTGAATCCAGGGATGGAGCTGTTATCTTGACCGGGATGGTCCTCGAAGAATCCCACAAGTCATTGGCACAGGAAACTGTAGCAGGTCTTCCTGGTGTCAAGAGTGTTGACAACAGGCTGGAAGTTAAGGGTGAACGCCCCGCTGAAAAGTCAGATGCGTGGCTTACCACAAAAGTGAAAAGCACGCTCTTGTTTCATCGCAGTGTGAGCGCTATGACGGAGATTAACACCAAGGACGGCATCGTAACCCTACAAGGCAAAGTCGCCAATCAGGCACAAAAGGATTTGACTACTGAATATGCCAAGGATGTCGAAGGTGTCAAAGATGTAAATAATGAGATGACAGTATCAACACCTTCAAAAAAGATACACCGAACAGCGGGTGAAAAGATCGATGATGCTTCCATAACCGCCCTGGCCAAGATGACGTTACTCTATCACCGCTCGACCAGTGCCATCGATACCAAGGTTACCACTAAGAATGGTGTGGTTACATTGAGTGGCAAGGCTAAAACCGAATCTGAAAAGGACTTGGCCACCAAACTCGTCGACGACGTACACGGTGTGAAGAATGTAAAGAACCTGATGACCATCGAGTAGCCCGAGTCCAGGGCCAAAGAGATCGTATGATCACTGCCGGCTGTTATGGTGATGCAATAGCCGGCAGTGAGAATTAATAGTCAGAAAGGAGAATCACATGTTGTGGACAATTGCCGTAATACTGATCATTCTGTGGTTGCTGGGGGTTGTGACCGGCTATACGTTGGGTTATTTTATTCATATCCTACTGGTCGTAGCCATCATTGTTTTGATTATAGGGTTCATCAGCGGCCGGAGGTCTTAACTATGCTGACAACTACGCAGGGCCGGCATTGGACCAGTTAGATACTTTCCGGAAGAGAGGGACTGATCGCATAATTGACGATGTAATTGCCAAAAAGGGTTTTCTGGATGGGGATAAGCAATCTCCTGAGACTGACTCGGATCGAAATGGTGGTTCGAAGCAGGCCAAACAGACCGTTCAAGGAGTCCAGGAAGAGGCCGGGGAAAATGAAGTCGGCATGGTCATAGAAGCCGATAAAGTTGATCTGAGACAAGATTATATGAGCGAAGCCGAGGCCACTGCTATCATCCATGATCAGGCGGGCGGATTGCTAGAGAAAATGGATCAGCTTGTACAGAAGCCTGACGACATAGTGGAGGCAGCAGACGCGGCGTCTATTGCACAAGGCGTCGTTGACGACCATGCCGATATTCAAAACGCTCAGGCTGTGAACCGGGAACAGCTGTCAAACAAAAGCAAATCGCTTTTTAGGATTGGCCCGGGCCTGATCACCGGCGTGGCGGATGACGATCCTTCCGGCATAGGCACATACTCTGTCGCGGGGGCGCAGTTCGGTTACCAGCTTCTTTGGCTGGCTCCCGTGTGTGTGCCGCTTATGATCGCTGTGCAGGAGATGTGCGGCCGCGTGGCCCTCGTGACGAGCAAGGGACTGTCCGCCATCATCAAAGAGCACTACCCTAAGTGGTTATTGTATAGTGTACTGATGCTCCTGGTCGGAGCAAACACAATCAACGTCTATGCAGACATAAACATAATGGCCGCCTCCATGAAGATGCTCTTCGGATTACCATTCGCGCTGTGGGCAACGGTCCTGACGATTGGAATTGTGGTGGCCCAGATTACCGTACCGTATAAGCACTACGTCAAGTTCTTGAAGTATGCTTGTTTGTCGTTGCTTGCGTATGTGGTCATTGCGCTGCTGCCCCGGGTCCACGTGAACTGGCATTCGGTCGTCTACAACATGTTTATCCCGCATTGGAGCTCAAGTCCGGGATATGTTCTTACTGTTGTGGGATTCCTGGGCACGACCATCTCGCCTTATCTGTTCTTTTGGCAGGCCGGAGAACAGGTGGAGGATGATATTGCCGATGGCCTCACCGACGATGCTGGCCACCGCTCAAGCCGAATCAAACAATCGGAGATACGATCGCTTCGCTCTGACACGGCGGTCGGGATGATCTTCTCGCAGATCGTCACCATTGCCATCATCGTTGCCACTGCGGCAACGCTGCATGCTTCCGGCAAAACCGATATCAACACCGCAGAAGACGCAGCCCGTGCGCTCTTGCCGCTTGGTGCATCGGCCTACTGGCTATTCACTCTGGGCGTTCTGGGTGTTGGGTTGATGGCTATTCCGACTCTGGCCGGTTCGGCCGCTTATGCGGTTGCAGAAACCGCAGGGTGGCGGAACGGTCTCTACCGTCGATTCCGTCGCGCTAAGGGGTTCTACGCCATAATAGCCCTGGTTATCATCGTGGGTTACCTGCTCAACTTCGTGCAGGTGATCAGCCCTGTTAAGGCCCTTCTCTATTCCGCCGTTCTCAACGGTTTGGTCGCTCCTCCGCTGATTGTTGTGTTGCTGTTCATCTGCAACAACCGTAAAATAATCGGCAAGAATGCGAACGGATGGCTTTCCAATACCCTTGGGTGGCTCGCCGTGGTTCTGATGTCCTTTACAGGAAGTCTTTTGATCTGGTTGCTCTTCACCGGACAGGCCGCATGATTAAATCGGAAGACGGTTTTCAGTGGTTACAGCATCACGCATTATCACACCTGTTTTGTGTGCCTGACTCCAGAGGATGTCTCAATCTTATGTCCAAACGTATGCCCCTCTATTTTCAACACCAATCTTGATGAGATATTAATGTCAGGAGTGAAATGCTTACCTGCACTATGACCTATCATATATGGCATTTATGCTAAATATGACGGATGCCACTGACGGTTTTTTCTTTCCTCATCGCCCTCTCATTATATTTTCTATCGTACAATCAACCCATTGCACGTTCAGCTTCCGCAAGTTTTATCTGGCTCGTTAGTTGCTGCACAAGTATTAAGGTAAAAGATGAAATCAATTTAGGGGGAAGCAATGGAATTCACTCATGATCAAGAAATAAGTGGCAATGGGGAACATGGTGGATTGGCAGACTTGGCCCGACAACTGTACCGGTTTGTGTATTGTATAATCTGCGGAAGTAATCTCGGTCATGATACTCAGTCCGACATTTTATTTGTTTGCCGATTTGGCAAAGGATTGGTGCTGTTGGCAGAAGAGAGAATCCATTCGTCATTTCAAAAAAATTAAAATATATAACATTAGAAAAGTCGAATAGCGTTGTTATATGCAGCCATATGAAGGCTATTGGCGAAGTCGAGAGTGGCAATTAACTTTGGCCCCACCCCTGCTATTGTGGAAAATAACCGTGGTCCTTGACAGGCAGCAACCATGCGGTATCCTGAATGCGCTGTATAGAAAACTATCGTAAGGAGGCCATCATGAAAAAAATTCTTTCCACCATCGTCGCTGCACTTGTTGCTGTCTCGTTTACCTCAATTGTATTCGCAGACGACGCTCCGTATTCCGAACATCGAGATGCTGCACCGGCTGAAATGAGAAAAGATGAACCGAGAAGAGACGAAGTTAAACCAATGGAGAAGCACTATAAACAGAAAAAACACCACC
>Ga0181533_1005136_pt1 | contig 12801 bp, 12 predicted proteins | sample PEATcosm2014_Bin_45_FD_119772 | JGI IMG/M metagenome (GOLD analysis project Ga0181533, IMG submission 119772) | Peatland microbial communities from MTU Mesocosm Facility, Houghton, MI, USA - PEATcosm2014_Bin11_60_metaG | ecosystem: Environmental > Terrestrial > Soil > Wetlands > Peat | place... | reverse complement strand
CTCGATGCGCTTGAGGCCGCTGAAGGTAAATAATTTTGTAATGCGTGTCTTCATCAGACTGCCGTCGCGCTTGGAGATGGTGACATCGTCGCCGAAGTGGAGGGTGCCCTGGAAGACGCGGCAGATGGCGATGCGCCCGAAGTAATCGGAGTAATCGAGATTCGTGACCAGAATTTGCAGCGTGCCCTCAGGATCGCCGGTGGCTTCAGGGATGGTCTCCACGATGGCCCGGAAGAGCGGCTGCAAATCGGTGCCGGGCTGGGCGGGATCGGTGGTCGCCGTGCCCGCCTTCGCGACCGCGTAGAGGACGGGAAAGTCGAGCTGCGATTCTTCGGCGTCGAGATCGATGAAGAGATCGTAGATCTCGTTCAGAACTTCCTGCGGCCGCGCGTCGGGGCGGTCGATTTTGTTGATGACGACGATAGGAAGGAGCTTGGCCTCGAGCGCCTTCGCGAGCACGTAGCGCGTCTGCGGCAGCGGCCCCTCGGCCGCGTCCACCAGCAGCATCACGCCGTCGACCATCTCGAGCGCACGCTCCACTTCGCCGCCAAAATCGGCGTGGCCCGGGGTGTCGACGATGTTGATTTTGCCGCCGTCGAAGTTGATGGCGGTGTTCTTGGCCAGAATCGTGATGCCGCGCTCGCGCTCGAGCTCATTTGAATCCATCACGCGATCGGCCACCTGCTCGTTGGCGCGAAAGGTTCCCGCCTGGCGGAGCATGGCGTCGACAAGCGTGGTCTTGCCATGGTCAACATGGGCGATGATGGCGATATTGCGTATCGTCTGGCTCAAAACGTCAAGATTTCCTTCTGTCGGGTATGGGCGCGCGGGCCCTCGGGTCGGTGAGGGGAGAAAAATGCCATGCGCCGCATAGCGCGGCTGCTCTTATTCTATCAGCCGGGGACCGCCGTCGGATTCACGCGCCAGCAACAAATACATTCCAGTTTCACGGCCGCCGCGCGAGGGATTACACTTTTGGAGCACATGAAAACCGCCGTTTACGACCACCCGAAATCTTCGTCCCGCCGCCGGCTTGCCCGGCAGGCATGCGCCTTTACCGCTTTTGCTGCCTTTGCGGTCTGCTTCCTGCTCGCACCGCAATGGATTCGCGCGCAGGCTCCGCCATCGGCAGGCCAGCTCCGCATCTACTCCATCGATGTGGAAGGCGGCCAATCCACGCTGCTTGTGGCGCCCTCGGGCGAGTCGTTGCTGGTCGACACGGGCTGGCCGGGGAACAACGGCCGCGATGCCGAGCGCGTGCTCGCGGCCATGCACGATGCCGGCATCAAGCGCATCGACCATGTTCTGATCACGCACTATCACGACGACCACGTAGGCGGTGTGCCCGAGTTGGTGGCGCACGTTGAAGTGGGCGAGTTTCTGGACCACGGGGAGAACCGCGAAGACGCAGCCGACACGCGCAACAATTATGCAACCTACCTGAGCGCCATCGCGGGGCATCAGCGGCGCATCGTGCATCCCGGCGATACCATCCCGATTGACGGGCTGAGCGTGGTGGTGCTGACTGCCGACGGCGAGCACATTGGCGCCGTTCCCGGCATCAAGCCGACGCCCAATTCCTACTGCGCCAGCGAGCACGCGTGGCCCGACGACCCCACGGAAAACTCGCGGTCTGTGGGGATTCTGGTGACCTTCGGCAAGTTCAAGTTTCTCGATCTCGGCGACTTGACCGGCAAGAAAGAAGTGGCGCTGGTTTGCCCGAACAATCCTATCGGAACGATCGATCTCTATCTGGTGACGCATCACGGCATGGATTGGTCGAACTCGCGGGCCATCGTTGACGCGGTGCATCCCCGCGTGGCCATTATGAACAACGGCGCGCACAAGGCCGGCAAGCCGGCGGCGTGGCAGATCGTGCACGACAGCCCTGGGCTGATCGATCTGTGGCAACTGCATACGGCCGAGGACTCCGACGCAGCGCACAACAGCCCTGAGTGGCTGATTGCCAATCCCAAGGGCGACGGAGACGGGCACGCGTTGAAGGTGGTGGCCCTGCCGGACGGAAGTTTCTCGGTGACCAACACGCGGACGGAAGTGACGAAGCAGTATTCGCGCAAGTAGGTCAGTGACCGAATGAAGAAGTGCGTGTGCGGGTCTGGAGACCGGCGGTACGCTCGGGCCGTTACATAATCTTCGGAGGAATTGTCTTATGTCTTCATCGCGCCGGAGATTTCTTGCCGGCCTGGCAGGCGCGGGTGCGCTGGCGACCTTGCCGCGACCGGTGCGCGCCGCCGTCGGCTGTCCCTTTCGTCTCTCCGTCATCAACGATGAGATTTCCGCGGACTTCGATCATGCCTGCTCGGTTGCGGCCAACGACTTCGGGCTCGAGTGGATCGAGATTCGCAGCATGTGGAACAAGAATGTAACCGACCTGAACGCCGATGAGATCGATCGCGCCCGCCAGATCCTGGAAAAGTACAAGCTGCGCGTGACTGACATTGCCAGCCCGCTTTTCAAAGTCCACTGGCCGGGCGCGCCCATGTCAAAGGAGGGGCCGCGTCGCGATGCAGCCGCCATCGACGCCGACTTCAAGAAGCAGGACGCGGTGCTCGAGCGTTGCATCGATCTCTGCAAGGCGTTCTCGACCGATCGCATTCGCTGTTTCGATTTCTGGCGGCTCGACGATCCCAAGCCGTATCGCGCGGCCATCAACGACAAGCTGCGCGAGGCGGCGCGCATCTGCGCCCATTACAATCTGATCCTGCTGCTCGAAAACGAAATGTCCTGCAACACAGCCACCGGCAAGGAAGCTGCGGAGACATTGGCGGCTATCGCCGAGCCCAACTTCATGCTCAACTGGGATCCGGGCAACTCCGCGACCTTCCCGAATGACACGCCCTACCCCGACGATTACAAACTGCTGCCTAAACATCGCATTGGCCACTGCCATTGCAAAGATACGATGCGCAAACCGGACGGCAAGTGGGAGTGGGCGCCGGTGGGCGGGGGAATCATCGACTGGGTGGGCCAGTTCCGCGCCTTCAAGCACGACGGCTATCACTACGCCGTGAGCCTGGAGACGCACTGGCGGGGAGCAGGCACGCCGGAGGCCTCAAGCCGCATCAGCATGAAGGGATTGAAAGAGGCTCTGGCCAAAGCCGGCATCAACTGCTGAGGAAACGCGCGGAGAGGCGAGCCCTGGGTACAGTAACCCTGAATTTGCTCTAGGCCATTTTCGCGCTGAAATCCGCCGCCGCCCGGAACATCGCCCGGACGTTCGCGTCCGGCGTGTCTCCATCCATATTGATGCAGCACACGCCCACCTGCTCTCGCCTTCCGCACGCAGCCAGCGCCTGAAGCACATCGCTGTAGGCTTGGTCTTCCGAGCCCTGCAGCATCCGGACGGGACTCATGCGCAAGTTGAGAAAGGCCGCGGGAAACAGCCGGTTGCAGGCCTCGATATCGGAGCCGAAACCCACGTCGAGAAACTTTAAATCCATTCGGTTGTACGCATCCGCGTACTTCTGCAGGTTGCTGCCGCAGTGATGAATGCCGTAGGGCGCCAGCAGTTCAGCCATGCGGAGTTCGTGCGGCAGGACGCGGGACTCGTAGAGCCGGGGTGAGATCATGCTCACCGAGCAGTTGCTCGTCAGGTGAATCGCGGGATTCGCGCTCACAATGGAGCGGTTCACGGCGATGGAGGTGGTTCCTGTCCTTTGCCGCAGGATGCGGCTTACTCCCACCACCGTTTCCGCAACGATTGCCAGCAGGTGATCCGCAACCTCCGGATCCTCCTTCAGGTCCGCGAACAGATCGTTTCCGCGCAGCTCCACCGCGTTGTTCACCAGTCCGCCGGTATTCAGGTCGCCCGTTACATATCCGAATCGCGACTGGAGCGCATCCATCTGTTCAATGAGCGCGCTCATCGGCCACGTCCTGGCTACATCGGGAGCGCGAAGGAGTCTGGCGGCGTCGCGATCGAGGTTCAACGGCATGGGCCAGGCCGCCTGCCCGGCCATGAACCGGATGGGAACGCCCAGGGTCGCGGGAATGATAAACCCGCCCGCAATGTGGCGCGAGCCGATGACCGGGCGCGGCTGCGGGTTGGGCTCCCCGATCCCGAAGACCTCATGAAGCGCGCGCCGCATCAAGACGTCGTTTGCGATGCGCGTTTCCACATCGAGATAGAAGGGTTCCTCGAAGGACACGCCAAAACGGCGATTCCACCAGTCCGGACTGAAGATTACATTTACGGGAATCATCGCTTGCTGACCGAACTCCAACCACAAATCATAGCGCCCTTCACGCGCCGGACCGCGAACAGGCTTGCCGGCGAAGTTCAAATTGGAAATGCGGGTTCAGAGCCGGGTTCGGTGATACTTCAAGCATTCAACCGGCATTCACAATTGCGGCGCCAGCGGACCGCTAGGATAGGCATGGATTAGCGCCAGAGGGGCACGCATCGAATGCGCCCTTCAGGCATCCATTGCTTATGACGCGGACGGCTTTACTTCAGATAGGCGCGCACCAGGTCGATCAGGTCCTCGGCCAGCTCGGGGGCAATCTGCTCCTTGGCTCCGTCGACCAGATGGAAGCGGATGTGCGTCTCCAGCACTTCGGCCATCAGGCTGTTGACGCCTCCGCGGACGGCGGCCAGGAGCATCAACTGATCTCCGCAGTCCTCGTTGCCCGAGAGCGTGCGCTCCACGGCGTCGAGTTGTCCACGCAGTTTTTTCACGCGTTGCAGCAGCTTGGCTTTTTCGCGATCCTGATGGGTCATGGTCTAGATTCCTCGCTTGACAATACCCACCTGGGGTATGGTATTAACCCAGTTGGGGTATAGTTGCTTCCCCATTATTCTATGCCCATCCGCCATCCCAACCCGCGTCTGATTGCGTTGCCCGGCCTGGCCTGTGCCTTTCTGCTTACGGGAACTCTCGCAGCTGGGCAGGCGCCCGCCAGCTTGCCCTCCGCGCCGGAGCCGCAGCGTGCGGCGGTGGGCGACGAAGGGGAGCAGGTTTTGCGTCTGTCCATGGCGCCTGTGGCCGGCTCTGTCCATTTCGAATGGGCAGCGAGCGGGACCGATCGGGTTGCGGAGGGAGGCGCCGGGGGCGCGGGGCCGACCCCACCACCCACAGCTCAAACGCTCACCATGTTTCCGCACTCTGACACGGCTCACTACTGGGTCTCTGGCCAGGCCAACAGCATCCTTCAGATGCATGGGCATTTTCATTCGCCTTACCAGGGCACGAACAGCCTGATTGACGATTTTGAGGCGAAAGCCTCTGAGGTGACGACGCTCAATCTGGGTTATCAGTTGCGCGCCAACACGCGCTACAACACGGATCTGATCGTGGATGTTGAGAATGCGGGCGGGCGCGGCATTTCCCAGGCGCTGGGGCTGGCAGGCGAGACAAACCTCGACGTAGTTCGCAACCCCACCTTGAGCATTATTCCCTATCTTTCGCACGGCGAGATTCATCAGATCATCGGCCTGACGGACGCAATGACCGACCAGGACCGCGGGCCGTTCGCGTTGGCGACCAAGGTTCCGGTGCGGCGCTTTGAGATTCGCATCGGCAAGATGAGCCTGCCGGACACCTTTGATGTGAACTCCGTCGGGTCCGACAGTCATTTGCAGTTCACCAACTGGACCATCGACAACAACGGCGCATGGGATTACGCCGCGGACACGCGCGGCTATACCGTGGGTGGAGTTCTGGAGTACGACGACCGCGTGTGGTCGGCGCGCTACGCCATTGCGGCCATGCCTACGATTGCCAACGGGATCACGCTGGACTGGGCCTTCAGCCGCGCCAACGGCCAGAATTGGGAGTTCGAGCTACGAAAGGGTCTCTTCGCGCCTCTGCTGAATTCCAAGCGCGAAGGCGCGGTGCGCGTGTTGAGCTTTGTGAATCACGCGCACATGGGCGACTACCGCGAGTCGGTCGAGCAGTATCTGGCCGGCAAGATCGCCACGCCGGATATCACGCAGACGGAGAAGTTCGGCGCCGTGAAATACGGCTTCGGACTGAATACGGAACAGGAAGTGACCGACAGTTTGCGTCTTTTTGCGCGCTTCGGATGGAATGAGGATCAGCACGAATCCTTCGCTTACACCGAAGTGGGGCAGACGATTCTTTTTGGCGGCGATTTGAGCGGCCACGACTGGCATCGCGTGAACGATAAAGTGGGTGTGGCGTTTGTTTCGAACGCCATCAAGCGCGACCACCAGAACTATCTGCACTACGGCGGGCTCGGCTTTCTGCTGGGCGACGGGAATCTGACCTATGGGCGCGAAGACATTGTGGAGTGGTATTACAACGCTCATGTTTGGCATGGACTTTACGGCATGTTTGGCGGATCGCAGATTGACCATCCCGGCTACAACACGGTCCGCGGCCCGGTCTATGTGACGACGGTGCGCGCGCACATCGATTTTTGATAAAGGCAGGGAACAAGGGAACAAGGGAACGAGAAAGCTTAAGGCTTACTTTCCCGCGGGCTGCTGGCCCTGGGGCGGCGCGGGCAAGTTGTAGATCACTTCGCCGGGCTTGGCGTAATGCAATTTTTCCCGCGCCTCGCGCTCAATTTCCTCGGGATCCGACTGCAGGCGCTGGATCTGCTTGCGCATTTGCGCGTTTTCCTGTTGCAGGTTCCTGATTTCCTGCTGCAGGGCGCGATCTTCGGCGCGTTTCTGCTGCCACACGGAGACGCCGTGCCTGCCGTAGATGACATGCCACGTGACCAGCAGCGCGAGCGCCACGGCGACCACGGTTCCTGCCGGCCGCCACAGGCGTTGCGCCCAGATGAGGGTGCGCTTGCGCAGCGGCACATGCGTTGTGCCGGGCGTGGCTGTCTCCATTGGTGCGGTTTCTTGCGGCATCGAACCTCAATCCACTTAGAACAAATCTGTCAACCGAGAACAAATTTTTCGGCCGCGGTGCGCAGGGCTTGCATTTGATTCTCGTCGCGCGCCTCGGTATACGCCCTGACCACGGGTTCGGTCCCGGAAAGCCGGTAGCACACCCACGAGCCATCATCCAGGATCAGCTTCAGCCCGTCGGTCCGTACTACGCTTGCAACCTTGCGCCCGCCCAGCTCGCTGGGATCGGCCTTCAACTTCTCAGTGAACGCGGCCTTCTGCTCCGCGGTCAAGTGGAAGTTCTCGCGAACCGGGTAATAGGAACCAACCTTGGCAAAAAGCGCCTTGAGTTGCGCGCCCAGGCTGGCGCCGCGCGTGGCCACCATCTCTGCCATGAGCAGGCCGGCGATGATGCCGTCCTTCTCCGGCACGTGGCCGCGGATGGTGAGCCCGGCTGACTCCTCGCCGCCGATGGCGATTTTGTCGGCGATGATCAGCTCGCCGATGTACTTGAAGCCCACCGGCGTCTCGTAGAGCGGCACCTTGTAATACTCGGCAAGCGCGTTGATGAGATTGGTGGTGGCAACGCTCTTGGCCACGCCGTTCTTCCAGCCGCGCGTCTCCACCAGGTAATCGAAGAGCAGGGCGATCACGTAGTTGGGCTGGATGAAGGTTGCGTCGGCGTCCACGATACCGAAACGGTCCGCATCGCCGTCGACGGCGATGACCAGCGATGCGCCGATGTCTTTCATTTTTTGTTTGGCATCGCCGAGCAAGTGGTCGTCGGGCTCCGGCGCGTGCCCGCCGAAGAGCACGTCGCGGTAGTCGTGCACGGACTCCACCGTGACACCGGCTTCGCGCAGCAGATCGGACGCGTAGCCGCGCCCGGCGCCCCAGAACGGGTCGTAGACCACCTTGATGCCGGACTTGGCGATGGCTTTCAGATCGACCAGCTCGGCCAGCCGCTTGAGGAACGAAGGCTTGACGTCGACGGTCTGAAAGTTTTCCGCGAAGGGGCTCGGAATGCCTCCGCCGCCCCCTTTGAAAAGATTCTCTGCGGCCGCTTCAATCTGTTTGGTGGCTTCAGGCAGCGCCGGCGCGCCATCGGGCGTGGAGTACTTGATGCCGTTGTACTCCGGCGGATTGTGCGAGGCGGTGAAGTTGATGGAGCCGCAGGTTTTGAGGGTGCGCACGGTGTACGCGATGGCCGGCGTGGGCGCGGCCTCGGGAATCACAATCGGCGTGACGCCTGCCGCGGCCAAAACTTTTGCCGCTTCCGCCACAAAGCTCTCGCCGAGGAAACGCGAATCGCGGCCTACCAGCACGCGATGCGGCGCGGGCATGGTCTTTACGTACTCGGCGATGCCGCCGACCGCCAGCCGGACATTGGCTAGGGTAAAGCCGTCGGCCACAATCGCCCGCCAGCCGGAGGTACCAAATTTGATCGCTGTGCTCATGCTCTTCTCCACGCGCGGCCGCATCGCTAAGGCCGCAAGGACCATACTGCAACACTTGGCCCCGGTCGGCCAAGCGGCTGAGTTTATGTTCTGCCTCACATATGCAGCCTTTTGTTAACCAGGGCTTACAGCGAACAGCACTTCCAACGTGTTTCCAAGTGAGCTATCATAAACTTCAGAGGATTCTCCGTGGCCACTGCTTCCTACAAATCCGCTCTCAAGCTGGCTGTCTCGCTCAGCCGCGAGGAACGGTTGCGCCTCATTCAGGAGCTGGAGGCGCGCACGGCGGATCAGCCAGCTTCAAAACCCGAGCGCAGCATTCTCGAACTCCGGGGCTTGGGAAAAGAGATCTGGCGGGGTATCGACGCCCAGGAATACGTTCGCCGCGAGCGCGATTCATGGAATGGCTGAGAGAGCTGCACGGCACGGTCGTCGGCCTGGATACCGCACCGCTCATCTACTTTGTTGAAGAACATCCGCTTTATCTTCCTTTGGTCGATCCCTTTTTCGAGGCAATGGCACGAGGCGACGTTCATGTTGTGACCTCGACTGTTACGCTCACTGAGGTTCTTGTTCACCCCTATCAACAAGGCAATCGGCTTTTGGCGTCGCAGTATTCCGACATCCTGCTCCATGCGAAGAATTTGAAAACAGTTCCCGTTTCGGCGGAGATTGCGTCGGAAGCTGCCCGGTTTCGGAGCAATTATGCGTTGAAGACCCCGGACGCGATCCAACTGGCGACGGCGCAACTGGCAGGAGCATTCACACTTCTTACCAATGACGGAGACTTGCCGGCACTCCCTGGGCTTCGCCTGATTGTTTTGGATCGCCTCCTGGCGGCCGCACGCCCCTGAGCCGCAGCGCGCGCCCTTTCCCGTGCTGCTAGTTAAGGAACTTCAGGTTTGTCCTGCTGTTCCTACACGGGCTCGTATAATTCTCGCGTACATTCCGCACCAACCAGGGGGCCCTTGTGTCTTCTTGTATCGCACTCCGTTCTTTTTGTTTGTCTGGCGTCATCGCTGGTCTGGCTTTCACGATCAACATCTTTGCGTTTGGTCAAGCGGCACAGGCTCCGCCAGCCACGGTAGGGATCGGGCCCGCTCAGTCCCCCGCGCCCGCACCTGTAGGCCCGCCCACGTTTCGGGTCACCGCGCGCGAAGTTCTGCTGGACGTGCTGGTGATCGACAAGAGTGGGCAGCCGGTGACAGGGCTCAAGGCTTCAGACTTCAGCGTGACGGAGCAAGGAGAGGCGCAGGTGATCCGGCGGGTGAACGAGCATCATGCAATGAATGCGGACGAGATGAGCAAGCTGACGTCGACGCCGGAACTGCCGCCTAACACTTTTTCCAACTACACGCCGGTGCGCAACACCAATGCGTCCATTGTGCTGCTGCTCGACGCCATGGATTCGCCGATTGAGGCGCAGATGGCGATGCGCGAACAGCTCATCAAATTTCTAAAGCACATGCAGCCGGGCCCGCCGGTGGCAATCTTCCAGCTCGATACCGAGATGCACCTGATCCAGGGATTCACGTCGGATCCCAAGGTGTTGCTGGAGGCAGCGGAGAGCAAGCGCGATATGCCGACCATGGCCAAGCCCACGGCGGCGCCGCGCAACTACGGGGGCGATGCGGTCTACCGCCGCACCCTGATGGACAATTTGCGCAGTGGGATGCGCATGTTAGGCAGCTATCTGGCCGCGTATCCGGGACGAAAGAACCTGATCTGGTTCACAGGCCGGGTGCCGATGACGAGGACGGGAATGGGTTTCGGTTATCCGTTCCGCGATGGAATGACGGTGACAGGCGGCGAGGGCGAAGCGAGCGAACTGACCGATGTGCTGACCGTGAGCCGCATCGCGGTGTACCCGGTGGATACGTACGGCCTGGTGGCAATGACGACCCCCATGAGCGCGACGTCGGCGCGCGGCGGAATGCCTGCCATGCGCGCCGGCATTCCCGGCTTCACGAATCATGCCAATATGGACGAGATCGCGGAGCAAACCGGGGGCAAAGCCTACTACAACACCAACGATTTCACGCGCGTGATCGAAGATGTGATCCGCACCGGCTCAAGCTACTACTCGATTGCCTACGGCACCACAAATACCAAGTGGAATGGGGAGTTTCGTAATATCAAGATCGCCGTGGACCGGCCTGATGTGCAGTTGCAGCACAAAAACGGCTACTACGCCTACAACTTCGACGCGCGGGAACAGGCCGGGATCGAGGCGATTGAGAAGCGCATGGCCGACGCGGCGGAACAGCAGGAAAGCGGCGGGACAGCAAACAACCAGCCGCCCGCCGGCACGCAAGACAGCGGCGCAACGGCGAACAACCCCGCACTGGGCGCCACGGTCCACCACTCGACTACCGGGGGCTTTGACGCGGCCATGGGTCTGGGCGCTATTCCGCCCACCGAAATTGTCTTCGGCGCCAGGCTCCAGCCGGATACAAGCACCGAGAAGCTGAACAAGAACGCGGCAATGCCGCCGGACAACTTCCTGAAACCGGAGTGGCAGCACAAACCCTTCCGCAACTTTGCCATTTTCTACGACGCCGACATGCATAAGGTTCGCTTTACGCGCACGCCGGACGGCATGCGTCACGGCGCCGTCGAGTTTGTTGCCGTGGTCTACAGCAACGACGGTGAAGAGGTGAACTCGATTATTGAGACGGCTTCGATGGATGTGACCGCCGAGCGATACCGCGAGCTGCTGGTATCGGGACTGCAAATGAAAGAGGAAATTGCCATTCCGGCGAAGGGCGTCTTCTTTTTGCGCCTTGGCGTGCACGACAAGGTGGGCGACCAGGTGGGCGCGCTGGAGATTCCGGTCGATCAGATTAAATTGAATGTCGCTGCGGCGAGCGCTCCAACGCAGTGATGCGGATGGGCTGAAAATTCGTGCCCCTTCAGGGCCGGTCAATGAACATTTGTTGAGCGGATTGTCGCTCTGCGCGTCTAGTTGGGCAGAGGATGACCTGAACCCTATCGAGACATGCGCCGTGCTGTTCTTAAGAACAGCTAGAAAGGGGAGACATGCGACGGAATGGAATTGTGACCGGAAGATACGCACCGAGGTTTGCGGCACTGGCCGCTTTATTTGCGCTGGCCTTCATGATTCTTGCGCCTCACGCGGGCGCACAAACGAATGCAGCGGGGTCGCAGCCCTGCGAGGCGCGGCCCGCGCCACCGGCTCCGGAGACGGTGCAGACGATCTTTCTGAGCAATGCCACCCAGCAGAACGATCTGAACGACGTTGCGACCGACTTGCGCAACGTAATGCCTAAAGCGCACATTTTCCCTGATCAGGGACAGAACGCGATCACGTTGCGCGCCACGGAGGAAGATCTGCCGACGGCGCAAAAACTTATCGCCGATCTCGACAAGCCGCGCAAGCTGTATCGACTGACCTACACCATTACCGACTTTGAGAATGGCAAGCGAACCGGGTCGCAGCATTTTGTTTTTCTCGCTGTGGCGGGCGAGCGGACGATCTTCAAGCAGGGCAGCCGGGTACCCATCGTGATCGGCACGGTGGAAAAGCAAACTACAAACCAGAGCTCCGAGATTCAATACCAGGACATCGGATTGAGCATTGAGGCAACGGTGAGCGGGTCGGGGGACACGCTCATGTTGCGCTCGAAGGTCGAGCAGTCGAGCGTTGGCGGCGATAAGAGCGCTGTGGTTGCGCCGGATCCCGTGGTTCGGCAAAGCGTTTTGCAGGGATCCGCGAAATTGGCGCAGAACAAGCCATTCGTTCTCGGGTCGCTCGATCTTCCCGGCACCACGCGCCACCAGGAGATCGAAGTGGTTGCGGAGCTGGTTCACTGAGGCTGACCGTCCAGACAAGCTGAATCGGGCGGAGCTGCCTTCGCATTGCGCTCCGCCCGTTTCGGCTTTTTGATCAAAGAGTGTCCCGGGCCGCCCCTCTTGAAAAAACGACTTGCGCCACCGGACCCGATTTGGGCTTACAGTGTTTGCAGCATCGTTTTCATACGGGAGGGGCCTTATGCTCGAATCCACTTCATCCGCTCGCATTGTGATGACCACCGTCGTCAGCCCCGAAGAAGCGGCGCGTCTTGGCCGCGCGCTGGTGGAGGAGCGGCTGGCCGCGTGCGCTACCCTGCTGCCCTCCGTGCATTCCATCTACCACTGGAAGGACCAGATCGAGTGCTCCGCCGAATGCCTGCTGCTGCTGAAAACCTCGTGCGATCGGCTGCCTGCCCTGGAAGCCCGTTTGCACGAGCTCCACAGCTACCAAACGCCTGAATTTCTGGTGCTTGCGGTCGAAGCCGGCAGCCATCCCTATCTGGCGTGGCTCGATCGAAGCCTGCGCGAGCCGGAGGGGAAAGTCGCGTAAGCTGAACGGTCCTCGCAGCGCAAGACTGTCCGGAGTCCGCACACGCGCTCTCTGGTATCCTTGGGGAAGTCTGTCCCATGCGCTGGCTTTTAATTGTCCTTCTCGTCTCGCTCGCGGCGCTGCTGTTTGCGGCTGCTGGCGTGGTGCATCACATT
>Ga0181533_1005129_pt1 | contig 12810 bp, 4 predicted proteins | sample PEATcosm2014_Bin_45_FD_119772 | JGI IMG/M metagenome (GOLD analysis project Ga0181533, IMG submission 119772) | Peatland microbial communities from MTU Mesocosm Facility, Houghton, MI, USA - PEATcosm2014_Bin11_60_metaG | ecosystem: Environmental > Terrestrial > Soil > Wetlands > Peat | place... | reverse complement strand
TCTCGGTGGGCCAATCTGGAAGAACCATACTTTCATATTTGGCTCGTACGAGCGTTTCAAAAACTCCCAGTTCTTATTTACCCCCGATAATGTTACGGAGCCAACCCAAGCCTACCTGAGCGGTGACTTTAGTGCCCTGCTACAGGGCCCACTCATGGCGACCAACAATCAGGGCCAACAAGTGCAAGCGACAGATCTCTGCGGGCGCCCGATCACTATCGGAGAGATTTACAATCCCCTGAATCCGGTAGTCAGCGGCGGCAACACTTGCTATCAACCGTTCCCTGGCAACGTCATTCCCTCGAGTCAGCTCAGCCCCATTGCCGTGGACATCGCAACAAATGTGTACGCGAACGGCTACACTGCAGCAGCAGGCTCTAAACCGTATTTGAATGCTGCCAACACTGGCGGCTATTCCGGAGTCACCAGCACGCACCTGGATCTGAAGCTGGACCACAACATTAATGACAAGCAGCGCATATCGCTGGGCTATAACGATTGGAACTTTGCTTCTCTTACCGCCAGTGGGTTGTGGCAGACTGGAAGTACGACCGGCGGACCTCTGAACGGCGGCGACAACCAGCCGCAGCGTGACTGGGCGCTTCGCGTGCAGCACTTTTACACGCTTGGACCGAATCTGCTGAATGCAGCATCTGTGGGGTATACCCAGCACCGTGCGGGAGACAAACCGCCGGCGCCCTACGATCCGAGTAAAGTCGGAATCCAAGGGACGGACGGGTCTAACTTCCCCGATATCACCTTCGCGGATGTGCTCACCGCTTATGCCGAGCAAAACGTTGGGTCCGTGTATAACGACGCATACACCCCCTACAACTTCGTCATCACCGACAGCGTGTCGTGGACGCGCGGGCGACACAATTTCAAGTTCGGCGGCAACTTCGAGACGCGCGGTATGAACAGGGATGATGAAGGAGGTGTTCGCCAGTACAATTTCACCAGTAATACTTACGTGCCGACCGCAGGTTTGCTCCCCGACTCTTCCAGCCCTACCGGCACTGATCCGTACAGCCAGATCTCGTCCTATGTGGGTTTTGCCTTCGCCAACTTCATGCTCGGCCAGGTGGAGAACGCTTCCCAGAGCGTCACCTCGGCTGTGTATGGGCGCCGGAAGTCCTTTTCGCTGTATGCCTCCGACGATTACAAGGTTACCAACCGCATGACCCTTAATTTGGGTCTGCGCTGGGACGTCAACGCTAGGTTCAGTGAGAAGTACGGCCATTGGTCCAACTTCGACATTGGGGTGAATCGCGGACTCTGGGGTCCATACAATGGCGGCTGGGAGTGGGAAAATGCCAGCGGCACTCCTCCCTTCGAACGCAACCAGAACTTCCATCAGTTTGCGCCACAGTTGGGCGTGGCGTACCAGGCGATGCACAACCTGGTGCTGCGTGGCCACTACGGAATCACCTATTCGCCGCTCGCGATGACTCAGTGGAGCGGCGTTCCCGCCTACTATCCGCCGGGCTTCACCGCCGGAGCGTTCGGGGAAGAGGGAACCAACGTTGTAGTCAATAACAACAGTTTTGTGCCTTCGTTCTCCTGGGACACCGCACCAGGTACCTACCCAGGACAGGCTGTCTACCCGGCTCGCGTTCCCACTCAAACAAATATGAGCGGCGGCGCTGCCTACGTTTGGCCCGATGCGCTAACCATGGGCAGGGTGCAGAACTGGAATGTCGGCGGTGAGTCTCAACTCGGCAAGGGCGCTGTGGTTACTCTGAACTACATGGGTAACCGCGGCAGCAACCTGCACGATGGGAGCATCTGGCCGTATAACTATTCCACCCAAAGCACCTATATGCAGCTGTATAACACTGGTCAAGAAAACGCCTGGGTGCAAGATCAGGCCAGCGCTCAGGCAGCTGGCGTTCCTTATCCATATACTGGCTTTCAAGGATTCGCCTACGAAGCTATCAGCCCGTATCCGCAGATCGCCAGTCAGAACACAACAGGCAATACTAAGCTCTTTCTCGTGAACGCCGATATCGCGTCGAGCGCCTTCAACGCGATGATTGCTGAGGTCAAAACGAAGGGCGCTCACGGACTAACCATGGACCTCAACTACACGCTGTCCCGAACTACCGGAAACAGCCCTAACGGCGCGTACAACGATGCCATGGGGAGCAACGCCACCACGCAGGATCCGTATCTGGCCTACCACCTTACCGACCAGTTGCAAGGGTTCGACATAACCGATCAGGTCAAGGGCTATGTGCTCTATGATCTGCCGATCGGGATAGGGCGGCGGTGGAAGACGGACCGAGGCTGGCTGGACAATTACGCCCTGGGTGGCTGGACGATTGGCATGCAGTTGACCTACAACAGCGGCATGCCCTTGGGAATCCCCATGGCCCCGGGGCAGTATAGCGGCTGGTCTGGAGTGTTTGCGGCGGTAAACCAGAGTCTTGGTGTGCACAGCAGCACGTTCAAGGGGGTCAACCCAATTTGGGCTAACAATCCCTCCGGACCTGACCCAGGTAGCCTATATTTCAACCCCAACGTCTTTTCTCAACCTGCTCCCGGTCAGTTCTCCAATTATAACTATGCCTACATGGGCTTTCTCAGGGGATTCGGCAACAAAGACGAGGACCTGAACATTGCCAAACACTTCCACTTTGGTCCCTCGGAACGCTATTCGTTCAGTTTGCGTGCGCAGTTCTTCGATGTTTTCAACCGTCACACATGGAACCCCCCGAGTCTAGACATGACCAACCTGACGACATTCGGGCATGTGCTGGGCGCCAGCGGCAACCGTTATGGGCAGCTCAACGCCCGCTTTGAGTTTTAATGCGGCAGGGATAAACCATACAGGGCAGGCTCTATGGCCTGCCCTGAATTTTGTGTGCGCTAGAAATCGTGGTAGAAGTCCGATTCGTGGTGGAAAGCAGGAAGCAGGGTTCTCGACTTCGCGGAATTGCCCGTAAGACGGGAATTCCGCTTAAGCTGGAGAATGATAATACTGAGAGTTCGAGGGATGCTGCGATTTTCCCCACGGGCTGCGAGATCGTAATCAGGGAAAAAGAGGGGGATATCATGACCGGCTGGCGATCGGGTGTTCTGCTTGTTGGAATGGCGTTGCTTTGTGGATGTGACGGGTCGTCGGGCGGCGGGCGGACGCAGAACCAGCAGCCACCGCAAACCCCCAACTATAAGCAGAACATCACACAGACCTCAGCGTGGATGAGCACGCAGCAGCTCTCCGACGGAGCGATCCTCAATACGTCCTCCGAGATTGAGCCTTACTTTGCTAATCTGGCGGCGATCGGCTGGCTGGTGGATTCCACTAAGTACTCCCAGGTCGAAGCGTGGATGCAGTGGTACATTAACCATCTGAACCCGGACGGCACTATATACGACTATAACGTCAGCAATGGCACGGAGACGTCGACTGGCACGTATGATTCCGCCGACTCCTATGCGGCCACGTTCCTTTCGCTCGCCGAAGCCCTGTGGAGCACGGGAGATTCCGGCGCGCAGACCTTCATCCAGAACCTCGGCGAGTCCAACTTCACCTTGATCGCCAATGTCATTACGGGCCTGCAACAGTCGAACGGATTGGTATTCGCAATGTCCAGCTACCAGGTCGAGTATCTGATGGATAATGCGGAAGACTACCGGGGGCTGAGCGATTTCGCGACCCTGGCGACGCAAGCCTGGAACGACACCGCGACAACCACCGCGTATCAGACATACGCCACGAATATCCAGAATGGCATTCAGAACACGCTCTTCATTCCCGGGAGCGGATTGTACTATACGTCTGCCGGTGCCGCTGCGCCGAATCTCAGCACCTGGTACCCGGATTCGGTGGCGCAGTTATGGCCCATTGTCAACGGAGTTATTTCGCCCACTAGCACCCAGGCGCAGACCGTGTACAAGCAGTTCAACAACGCTTGGCCCGCCTGGTCGCAACTCTCTTTCAATTCGCAAGATCAATTCCCGTGGTGTGTCGTCGGCTACGCGGGCTACTTGATGAACGACCCCACCGACACCGAGAGATATCTCGATTCGATACAGACGAAGTACGTGAATGTGTCTCCGTCATTTCCGTACCCCTTTTATGACGCAGAAGGGGGATGGTTCATGCGGACCAACGCTGGGATGGAAGCGCAGCACTGAAGCAATCCGACCCCAAAGAGCCGAATTCACGACCCGCTTCTCTGCTGCTGTACGACTTAGGTATTCGGCGTGCGTGACACACATTTGAGCCATATCCGGTTGCGGCTTCCAGTTGAAGAAATTTGAATGTAACCGCGAGCAGGGTCAAGCCATTCTCAGTGGCGATGCGCGGTAATTTGGCGCTCGGCGCCTCTTTTGCAGAAGAGAAACAGACAGATTCCGAATATCAGCCATCTCAGGCGTTCTTGATCTCTGCCTTCCTCTGCTCCAGATAGACGTCGATCGCACGTCTAATCAATTCCGCCACAGGCGCCCCTGTGACCGGAGGCCTCTGGCGTAGCCAAAACCGGCGCCCCGCGCGCGTACTGCGCCTCTCCCACTGTATCAATACACTGTTTTCTCGCTTCTGTACTCGGTGCGTCGGTGTCGACAAAGCCGACGACAAGGCGTCGCATCAATAGCGGTTCAAACGGGCTCAGCCCTTACCTACTGGGCGTCGTACTTGCGCCGTTTGACCGAGACGGTCGAGTCCTGTACTCACGGTTTGCGACCAACCGGGAGTTATCTTCCACCTCAACGGTTACCCCGCCATAAAAGCAAGTGTTCTGGGCTCAAGCCAGCCGCCATTCGTTGACGTGCTGCTACCGCGTCCGTAAGATGAAGCGACTGGAGTTCGACTTTCTCAACACCGCGAGCGAGTACCGCTCCTACCTGACCGCTGCCAGTCAACTGAACTTTGCCGTGGGCCGGGAGGTGATCCCATGACAGATAATCTCCGTCGACACGTGGCGCTGATGGCGGTGTTGTTTCTTTTGGCCCTCGCGGTTGCCTGTTCGGGTGGCACGAAGGCCGCGCCTACCAAATCGGAAGTCACCATCGACCCGAACCTCTATCATGTCGATCATCCCGAACTATTCAAGCTGGCGAAGGTCGGAACTCAGAATCTTCCCACCGAGCTGAACGCGAACGGAGCCGTGACTCCCGATGTGAACCGAAACATCCACGTCACCTCCCAGGGCTCGGGACGGGTGGTGGATCTGCGGGTGAAGCTGGGGGATTCCGTCGAGAAGGGTCAAGTGCTGCTCACGATCCATAGCGCTGATCTTGCGGGAGCATTTTCCGACTACCAGAAAGCCCAAGCCGATGAGCGTCTGTCCGAGAAGGCTCTGGAGCGCGCGCAACTGCTCTATTTCCATGGTGCGGTGGCTCAGAAAGATCTGGAAGTCGCTGAAGATACCGAGGACAAAGCCAAGGTGGACGTGCAGAACACACAACAGCATGTCCGCTTGCTCGGCGGCGATCCGGCACAGCCCAGCTCCGTGATCGAACTGCGCGCTCCTGTGTCGGGGACGATCGTGGAGCAAAACGTCTCGGGATTCGAGGGCATCAAGAGTCTGGACAACAGTCCCAACCTGTTCACCATCGCGGATCTGTCTCAAGTCTGGGTGGTATGCGATGTCTATGAGAATGATCTGAACGAAGTGCACCTGGGCGATTCCGCGGAGGTCCGCCTGGCCGCATATCCTGGCGAGGTGTACCACGGCAAAGTGGCGGATATTTCACGCGTGCTCGACCCCAATCTTCGCTCGGCCAAGGTCCGAATCGTGCTGCCCAACCCGAATGGGACCCTGCGGCCGAATATGTACGCGGTGGCGACTTTTCGTTCCAGCCAACTGCGCCCGCGGCTGGTGGTGCCCACCACCGCCGTCATGCGCTTGCAGGACAAAGACTGGGTTTTTCGTAAAGAGAGTCCGAATCAGTTCCGCAAAATCGAGGTCCTCAGCTCCGGCGCAACCTCTGATGGATTGCAGGAGTTGCAGGATGGCGCGGTAAAGACAGGAGACGAAATCGTAGCCAATGCGCTCGAGTTTTCTACCGCCATGGCGGAGACCAAAGAATGATTCGCGGCCTTATCGATTTTGCGCTTCGTGAGCGCATCCTGGTGCTGAGCGTGGCGCTGGTTTTGTTCATCTGGGGCATCATCTCTTTTCATAACCTTCCGATCGAAGCCTATCCCGATGTCGCTGACACCTACACGCAGATCATCAGCCAATGGCCGGGGCATGCCGCCGAAGAAGTGGAGCAACAGATTACGGTGCCTCTCGAAGTGCAGTTGAATGGAGTGCCGCACATGACGCATCTGCGGTCTGTGTCCTTGGCTGGGTTGTCGGTGATCACCATCATTTACGACGACGAGATCACCACGTTTACCGCGCGCCAGGAAGTACTTGATCGCCTGGCGCAGGCGACGATGCCCGCCGGGGTAAATCCAGGATTGGGTCCCGATTACAGCCCCACCGGCCAAATCATGTTCTACACGCTCAAGAGCACCAATCCGAAGTATGACGTGATGGAGCTCAAGACACTGCAGGACTGGTATGTGCTGAACCAGTTGAAATCGGTGCCCAACATTGTCGAGGTCAACATTTTCGGTGGGCCCACGCGGGAATACCAGGTCCAGCTCGATCCCGGCAAACTGGTTTCCTACGGTCTTTCCCTAGGTCAGGTCGAGCAGGCGCTGACCAACAACAATCTCAATGCAGGTGGGGGTTTCATCGAGCGGGGCGAGCAAGCACTCAACGTACGGGCCGTCGGACTGATGGCCAACACGGACGATGTTGGCGCCACCGTGGTCAAAGCCGTGAATGGCACGCCGGTTCGAGTGCGTGATCTGGGTGTGGTCGTTCAAGCTCCCAAGGTCAGGCTGGGACAACTCGGCAAAACCATCCGCAATGAGGACGGAACTGTCCTTAACGAGGACGACGTGGTGGAAGGCATCGTGCTTTTGCGCAAAGGAGCGGAAGCGGATTCGACGCTGGAGGCGCTGCACAGGAAGATCGACGAAATGAACAACGGCCTGCTGCCTAAAGGCGTGAAGTTCGTTCCCCATCTCGACCGCAGCATATTGGTGCACCACACCACCAGAACCGTGCTGCGCAACTTGACCGACGGCGTGCTGCTGGTCAGCCTCATTCTGTTTCTTTTCCTGGGCAACGTCCGCAGCGCGCTCATCGTTGCCATCACCATCCCCTTCTCTTTGCTGTTTGCCGCTATTCTCCTGGATCTCAGCCGCATCCCGGCGAATCTGCTATCGCTCGGCGCCCTCGACTTTGGCATGGTGGTAGACGGCTCGGTCGTCATGGTCGAAAACATTCTGCGTCATAGCGAGCTCGGCCGTGGGAAGAAAACATTTTTGGAAATGATTGGGACGGCCGCGCACGAGGTGCAAAGGCCGGTCTTCTTCGCACGCATCATCATCATCGTCTCCTATCTCCCTATCTTCACCTTGCAGCGCGTGGAAGGCCGCCTGTTCCGGCCTATGGCTTGGACGGTGGTCTTCGCGTTACTGGGAGCTCTGCTATTTGCGCTGCTGGTCGCGCCAGTGCTATGCACATTCTTGTTTAAAGACGACATCCGGGAATGGCGCAATCCGGTCCTACTCTTTGTTCAGGAACGTTACGCCCGCACTCTCGACTGGTGCTTCGATCATCTGAAATTCACGCTGGGTCTTGGCGCAGCTAGTGGAGCGCTGATGCTGTTCCTGTTTTTCAGCGGGGCAATTGGTTCTGAATTTCTGCCCCACCTGGATGAAGGCGCCGTTTGGGTCCGCGGCACGCTGGCTCCCAGCACCGGCCCGTCAGTGAGCATAGCTCTGGCTAAACAGGTTCGGCTGGTGCTGGCCAACTTTTCGGAAGTCACACAAGTAGTGAGTCAGGTTGGCCGTCCCGACGATGGCAGCGATGCCAGCGGCTTCTACAACACCGAATTTTTTGTCGATCTGCTACCACGCTCCGAATGGCGTTCTCAATTCAGAACTAAAGAAGAATTGATTGCCGAGATGGACAAGGAACTGAGCAAGTTCCCCGGTGTGGACTGGAATTTTTCTCAGCCGATTTCGGACAACGTGGAAGAGGCAGTCAGTGGTGTAAAGGGCGAGCTGGCAGTCAAGCTTTTTGGCACCGATTTGAAGGTGCTGGAACAAAAAGCCATCGAGATGCAGGATGTCATGAGCAAGATTCCCGGGGTCGCAGACTTGGGAACGTTTCAGGTACGCGGGCAGCCTAATGTGAACCTGGTGGTGAATCGCTCCACCGCTGATCGTTTCGGAATCAATGTCAGTGATGTCCAGGACGCGGTAGAAACTGCAGTCGGCGGCAAGGCGGTCAGCCAGGTTCTCATCCGCGAGCAACGCTATGACCTTACCGTCCGCTATCAACCGCAATTCCGCAAGACCGTCGAAGATATTGAGAACATCCGCATTCTCGCTCCTTCGGGCGAGCGGGTGTCCCTGGGACAACTCTGCGATGTGAAGCTGGAAGATGGAGCCTCCACCATCTACCGGGAAGGAAATTCCCGCTATATTGCCATCAAGTACAGCGTGCGCGGACGCGATCTGGGCAGCACGGTGCGCCAGGCGATCGAAGAAGTCCACCAAAAGGTGCCCTTCCCTGAAGGCTATCATCTGGATTGGACCGGAGAGTACGAAAGCCAGCAGCGCGCCAATCGTCGGCTAGCGATCATCGTTCCCCTTACGATCCTGCTGATGTCTTTCATTCTCTACTCGGCTTTTGATTCATGGAAGTGGGTCGGACTCATTCTGGTGGTCGTAGCCCTCTCCCCGCTGGGCGGCTTGTTCAGTCTGTTGCTGACGCACACGCATTTCTCGGTCTCTTCGGGCTTGGGGTTTCTGGCACTGATCGGTGTGTCGGTCGAGATCGGCGTGATTATGGTGGAGTATATCAATCAACTTCGTACGCGCGGGATGAGCCCGCGCGAAGCCGCCAAGGAAGGCGCATCCCTCCGTCTACGGCCTATCATGATGACCATGCTGGTAGCCACGCTCGGGCTTCTGCCGGCAGCCATGTCGCACGACATTGGATCGGACTCGCAGCGCCCGTTTGCCATCGTGATTGTTGGTGGACTCATCGTGGAGCTGTTTATCAGTGTGGTGTTGTGGCCCGCCTTGTATGTCTTCTGGGCGCGGCCAGGCGACAAGTTACCGCCACCCGAACTCGGCTTTATTGAAGAAGGGGAACACGTGGATTAGTGGAAACCGTTATGCGAGCCAGACGTGCCACGTCGCGGCCGAGTTTCTTGTCGGGGGCGCGATACATCGCGACCATGCCGCCCGCACCTGACGGCAACTGGATTTCATACGGACCGACCTTTGTCCCGCGAGCGAGGGCCATGAGTAGCGGTGATTATCTCACATTTACAGAATACGACAACACACGTACACCCTCCTTATTTCCGTGGCGCGAGGTTTCCTGGCGAGAACCTAAGCGGGAGAATGCATCTGTGCTTTCATCCTGCTTGCATCTCTCATCGGCGGGCCAAATCAGGGTCCGACATCACCGCGGCCTGCCATGTGCGGAACTCTGCCGAAGCAGCAGGTACAATTTCCCGGCATGGTCGCGGGAGCTGCTTGAGCAGGTTGCGTTTTGAGCCAGGGTCACCGTCCCGTTCAGGCACGTGCTCAAAGGCCAGGTCGCGCTGTAAGACAGCACGACGAAGTTGGCCGCCCCGGTGCCGATTATGGTCGGGACCTTGCGCTGGGAATCGGCTCAATATGGTATTTCCCGCAGGACCTATAAGCTCAGCGAACATGGCAAACTCCTGCTAACCGTGGCGGGTCTGGATCGTTTCGGCGGACTTGGTTTCCGCTGTGTTCGGAATGCGGAGTAGTCCGCGAATTTGTTTTGTGGCCCCACATGATGGTCGCGAGCCTTGTTCCACGCAGGCGTTTTGGCTGCGCATCCCTTAAACCTTTTATGCTTGACAGGCGACCACTCCTAGAGGGATATTAAAACGTTTTAATTGAAGTTAGGAATCTTCCTCCATCGTGGCCCGCCACCTCAGCCGGACAGTACATGTACAACTAGCCCTGTCGTGCCGACGACGTCATCTTCACCAAGAGGCGCTCTGTCAGGAGTTCGCTGCCGTTACTTCGGGGCGAGGGAGAATTATGAAATCGAGACGCGGATTGTGGTTTGCCCCATTGGGTTTTCTGCTGTGTGTGGTTCCGGCATTCGCCCAGGTGAACGGGGTCATCACTGGTACGGTGCGCGACAATTCCGGCGCCGTGATTGCGGGTGCCGGGGTCACCGTGAGCGATGCGGACAAAGGCATTCATCGCACCACCCAGACCAACTCGGACGGCGATTACCTAGTTGCCGGCCTGGGCGCGGGCAAGTACGACGTGACCATCACGGCTCCCGGCTTTGAGAAGTATCAGGCGAAGTCGGTGGTGCTGCGGGTAGGCGAAAAGATTCGCGTGGACTGTGCGCTGGTAGTGGGGAAGGTAAGCAGCCAGGTGGTGGTCGAAGGCAACGCAGCCGGCCAAGTGGAGACGCAGTCTTCCGAGCTCGCCGGCACTATCACGGGCAAACAGATCAGCCAACTCGAACTGAACGGCCGCAACTTCACCCAGTTGATCACGCTGGTTCCGGGCGTGAGCAACCAGACGGGACAGGACGAGGGGACCGTGGGGGTGGGCGGCAACTTCCTTTACGCCATCAACGGCGGCCGCACCGAGTACAACAACTTGGAGGTCGACGGCGGCGACAACATGGACAATGGGAGTAACGGCACTCTGAACGTTTACCCCAGCATTGACGCCTTGGCGGAAGTGCGCGTGCTCACCTCGACTTACGGCGCGCAGTACGGCCGCAACGGATCGGCCACCGTCGAGGCAGTTACTAAGTCGGGAACCAACCAGTTTCACGGGGAGGCTTTCGAATTCCTGCGCAACGAGCTGTTCAACGCGCACAATTATTTCGATCCCCCCGACACGGACAAGCCCTCCTACAAGAAACACGACTTTGGATACATCTTTGGCGGTCCGATCATTAAGAACAAGACGTTCTTTTTCTGGTCACAGGAGTTCCGGCGGGAGGACGTGCCGTTTGCAGTGTATAGCCAACACCTTCCTTCGCCGGCAGAGCGCGGCGGCGACTTCAGCGATGCCTGCCCTGCCCCCGGCACACCCTTTTACCGCGGCTCGACGAGCGCTCCCTCAACTTATACGGGGCAGTTCTACCCCGACTGTCCCGCTTACCAGATTGATCCGACGCTCACTACCGGTCCCTATCTAGGGTTCGACGGCTTCAACAACAACAACCTCAACAGCAGCAGCAACGGAGGCCAAAGCCAGATCGACACGGCGAATTCGGGTCCGTTGGTCAATCTCATCCCGCAGGCCAACGAGCCCGGGAATCTGCTCCAGGAGAGTTTTCCCCAAATCACACACTGGCACGAGGAGTTGTTCAAGATCGACCAGAACTTCACCCCGAAAATACACGGAAGCTTCCGCTTTATTCACGACTCTTGGCAGCAGTGGTACCCGATATCGCCCTGGTCTGGATCGAGCGTGCCGGCGATCGGGGGAACCATCATCGGCCCGGGAGTCAGCCTGGTCGCGAACCTGACCGCCAATGCCTCGCCCAGTTTATTGAATGAATTTGTCGCCAGCTACACCACCGATCACCTCAGCCTGTTGCAGGGCAGCAATAAGTGGCAGCGGCCTGCGAGCATGACCATGACCGGAATCTTCAACAATGGCTTCGGCGGCGAGCTCCCCAAGTTTGTTATTAACAATGGGCAAGAGTACGGCAACTCCGGCGGCGGCCAAGGCTTCACCATCGACACTTCCTCCGCCCCTTGGTTTAATTCCAACCCCACCTACACCTACAAGGACAACGTTACCAAGATTCTGGGCAAGCATAACCTTCAGTTTGGTGGATATTTCGTGGCCGCCCAGAAAAACGAGGACGCCTCGGTCGAACCCCAAGGGTGGTTGGTTTTCACGGGCAACGGCGGTCAGAGCTACACCGGTGGGGTTGGGTATAACAGCACCGGAAATGCCTTTGCCGACCTGTTGCTTGGGCAGATCAATCAATTCGGGCAGGCCAGCCAGAAAATCAAATATTACTTCCGCTACAAGATCTTCGAACCCTACCTGCAGGACGACTGGCATGCGACCAAAAGACTCACGCTGAATCTGGGCTTGCGCATCAGCCTGTACGGAACCTATCGCGAAAGGTACGGACAAGCCTTTAACTTTGACCCCGCACTTTACAACCCAGCCAATGCACCCACGATTTCTCCCGTGGACGGTTCCCTCGTGTTCTCCCCCGGCCAGTCGATCAACACCCTGACCGGTATGGTCAATTGCGGCGCGAACGGAGTTCCGGTCGGTTGCATGAAAGGTCATCTCTTCAACCCCGCGCCCCGCATCGGGTTTGCGTTTGATCCGAAGGGCGACGGCAAAACCTCAGTACGCGGAGGCTACGGAATTTTCTTCGAGCATATGAACGGAGACGAAGCCAACACCGAGTCGCTCGAAGCTCAGCCGCCTCTGGTCGTGAATTCGTACCAATCGAATATCTCGGGGACACCAAATGGATCCTCCGGCTACCTCAACATCGGAGGCGTGGCGGGGACTGGAGCGGAGTACTTCCCCATAATGGTCTATTCGATCCCCGGACCCCAGAAGGCGATCTGGCCTTACGTGCAGCAGTGGCACCTGGACGTACAGCATGAACTGGCACGCGGTACGCTGCTTACCGTCGCTTATGTGGGCAGCAAGGGCACGCACCTGTCTCTGATGCGCGATATTAACCAACTTCCGCCGGTACCGGCGAACCAGAATCCCTACGCTCCGGGACAGCC
>Ga0181533_1005124_pt1 | contig 12819 bp, 12 predicted proteins | sample PEATcosm2014_Bin_45_FD_119772 | JGI IMG/M metagenome (GOLD analysis project Ga0181533, IMG submission 119772) | Peatland microbial communities from MTU Mesocosm Facility, Houghton, MI, USA - PEATcosm2014_Bin11_60_metaG | ecosystem: Environmental > Terrestrial > Soil > Wetlands > Peat | place... | reverse complement strand
GGGGCTATATGTACGGCTGGCATCGCAAGGGGAACGAGGCCGACTGGAAAGCGTTCAAGGTCAAGTACCGGACCGTCGCCTATTGTAAAGATTGTCACCTGGAAAAGTACAATGATCTTCGCCAGTCGCCGCACGCCAACATCATGTGCGAGAACTGCCATGGCCCGGGGCTCGATCATCCGAAAGACCCGCCGACCCTTACCATCGATCGCCGCAGGGAACTATGCATAAGGTGCCATTCCCGTCTCCCCTACCAGGCCAGCGGCAGGGGGGCGATCCGCGGCATCAATTCCGCGACCCATTACCCCGAGGCGGAATGCGTCATGTGCCATTATCCGCACAACCCCAAACGGGAGGCAAAACGATGATCAACCGGCGCGGTTTCTGTAAAAAAGCGCTCCTCATAGCCGGGGGGCTTGTTATACCCATTTCCGCCCTGGAGCTGTTCGACCCGCAAAGACTTATGGCGGATAAAAACGACGGTAAGAAGCTCCGCTGGGGTTTCCTGGTGGATACTTACAAGTGCGTGGGGTGCGGCTTCTGTGTCAAGGCCTGCAAGCTTGAAAACGAGGTCCCTTATGACGCCAAGGTCACCCGGACCTGGGTGGAGCGCTACGTACTCACCCGTGACGGAGTCACGTATATAGATTCACCCAAAGGGGCGCGGGACGGCTTCACCGACAAAAAAATCGCCCTTGGTGAAGATGGGTACAAGGAGATAAGGGACGAGGATATCGCCAAGGCGTTTTTCGTTCCCAAGCTCTGCAACCAGTGCGACAACCCCCCCTGCGTACAGGTCTGCCCGGTGGGCGCCACCTACCAGACCGCCGACGGGGTGGTGCTCGTCGACCGCACCTGGTGCATCGGCTGCGGCTACTGCATCATGGGGTGCCCCTACGGTGTTCGTTTTTTTCATCCGGTCTACCATGTGGCGGAAAAGTGCAACTTCTGTTACCACCGGATCAGCAAAGGGATGAAGACCGCCTGTGTCGATGCCTGCCCATTTGGGGCAAGGCGCATCGGCAACCTCAGGGACCCCGATGACCCGGTCACCAGGATCATCATGACCGAACGGGTCGCGGTCTTGAAGGAAGAGTACGGCACCAAACCCCAAGTCTTCTATCTGGGGCTCTCCAAGGAGGTGAAATAGCCATGGTGCACGGAGAAGCATGGACCATCAAAGAGTTGTTCGTCTATCCCAACGAGTACATCTACTGGACAATACAGATTGTCATGTACCCGCTGATGACCGGCCTGGTGGCAGGGGCCTTCGTCCTCTCCTCCTTATACCATGTATTCGGGGTGAAACAGTTGAAGGAGATCGCCCGCTTTTCCCTGGTATTTTCCTTTGCGCTTCTGCCGTGCGCGATGCTCCCTCTGATGCTGCACCTGCAGCAGCCCTCGCGGGGGATCGAGATCATGCTGACCCCACACTTCACCTCCGCCATCGCCGCTTTCGGCATCGTCTTCACCACCTACAGCATGATCGTCGGATCGGAACTCTGGTTCGTCTACCGCAGTTATTTCGTTGAGACGGTTCAATCCCTGCGGAATAAGGCCAGCCGTACTTTCGGCGAAAGCTTCCGCTGCTCCTTTTATGTGATCCTCACCCTGGGGGCCTGGGATATCAGCCACGAAGCCGTTGAAAAGGATGAGCGGGCAGTAAAGGTGCTCGCCGGCATCGGCATCCCGGTCGCCTGCTTTCTCCACGGTTATGCCGGCTTCATCTTCGGCTCGGTGAAGGCCAACGCCCTCTGGATGACCCCGCTCATGCCGGTCATCTTTATCTGTTCGGCGGTAGTTTCCGGGGTTGCCCTCTGCATTGTCACCTACATCGCCACCATGGAGATCCGCAAACTGATCACGGCCTGGAAACGCCGCCAGGACCCTACCCTTCCCACTACTGAAGAGTTGAAGAGTGCGGAAATACAGGTGGTGACCATGACCGTCAAGTACCTCATAATGTTCATGATCCTGGCCATCAGCCTGGAACTTCTCGACCTCATTTTCCGTGGCTACACTGCGGTAAAATCGTGGGACATCCTGCGCAGAGTCATTTACGGCAAGGATTTTTTCAATATCTTTATCCTCCAGTACGGCCTGGGCAATCTGGTGCCATTCATAATTCTTCTCCTGCCGCGCCCGACCATCAGGAGGGCAGTCATCGGTTCACTGCTAGTGCTCGTCGGGGTCTTCATGATGCGCTGGAACGTGGTCATCGGCGGCCAGGCATTCTCTGCCTCCTTCGCCGGCTTCATGGAATATCGCCTCCCCATCTGGCCGGACAGCCTGGAGTTGTATAAAGAGGGGCTGTTCGGGGCACTCACGGTCGCCATTCTGCCGTTCATCCTCTTCTGGATCATGTGCAAGATTTTCCCGATCTTTCTCCCCGAGGAGCGTCACTGATCTAACTGGGCAGGAATTTGCCCGGTAAATATCGGAGTCAAACTAGAGGTGTGCGTTTTGTTTTTTGCATAACCCATTTCCCCCTCTGAAACTATTTCCACCTGGAGAAAAAAATTCACTTTTGACCTTCACCGTAATTGTTATATAGATGTACAATGCATAACCCAGCCCTCTTCCGTGGAGGAGAAAGGCCATGGCTTATTCGTCCTGCCTCGACCATCCCGTTCTTTCGGAACGTTATTTCTACCCCTGGCCGAATCGCTTCGAAGACCCATTTTATGTGGAAGGAAAGGGTGGGCGACTCGGTTGCCGGTATTGCCGGAAATTTCCGGATGGGCTGGCCGTTATCCATTTCCACGGCAACGGCGAGACAGTGGGGGATTATCTGGAGGGCTTCGCGGAGCGGATTGAGTCGATGGGGGTTAATCTCCTGCTGGCCGAATATCGTGGCTACGGTATGTCCGAGGGGGAGCCCCGGCTGGCGGCGATGCTTGAGGATATTCCTGCCATAGTCGCGGCAAGCGGCGCGGAACTTTCGCGTCTCATTTTCTTCGGCCGCTCCTTGGGCTCCCTCTTCGCGGTCCATGCTGCCGCTCTCTTTCCCCGGGCCGCAGGCCTAGTCCTGGAGAGCGCCATCGCCGACCCGCTGGAGCGGATTCTGGCAAAGGTGGAGCCGTGGCAGCTGGAAGTGTCAAAAGAGGAATTGCGGGCCGAGGTCGACAGGGTGCTCAACCAGCGGGAGAAACTGGCCGCCTTTACCGGGCGGACCCTGGTTATGCATACCCGCAACGACGATCTGGTGGACTATACTCATGCCGAGCGTCTCTTCCAGTGGGCCAACCAGCCGAAGGAACTGGTAATCTTCGACCGGGGGGACCACAACAACATAATGGAGGTAAACGGGGAAAGCTACTTTGAGCACCTGGAAAAGTTTGTCCAAAAAACGGCGATTACGCGCGCGGGCCTGAAATGAGGCTGTTTGTTCGTTGATAAAGATTAATGCAGCAGTGAATATAAAGAAGGTAAGTCAACAAGCAAACAGCGTCCCTTCCCACTTTCCTTAACATTCCCCATGAAGTTGTCGGGAAATAAAACTCTCTCCGATTTTCGCAAGGCAACCTGGTGTATTGATAATAAATTTCATTTGCAATTATTGCCTGGATTGATATAATAGTGACATCAGAAGGATAGAGTATAATTCAAAGGAGGTTAGCCATGAAAAAGATAGCGATGTTTTTTTCAATGTTGGCGGCGTCTCTGTTAATAAGCGCTTCTCCGGCATTTTCCAGCGGTACCGGCCCTTACGGTAGTTTCGGCCCTGACATCAGCTACGCCATAAACCCAGGGGTTGATTCGCAACATGTTGCATTTTCCGGCGGTACCGGCCCTTACGGCTCTTACGGCTCTTCCGGTATGACCCAAGATGTTGAGTCGCATCCGTTTGCAAATAAGGATGAATGCCTGCTGGTCGCCAAGAACTGCCCTCCGGATATGGCAGTCGTACAGATCAGGATTGACCGGCTGAACACGGAAATTGCAAAAGGGACGGACGTCTACACGCCCGCTGAACTGAGTGTGCTCAATGACAAGCTGAACGCGGCTTATGAAGAATTGAACAATGCCAACATGGACAGGGGTTATTAATCCCCGGGGGAAAGGGTGGAGGAACAGCTAGAGGGGTGTTCTTCTCACTTTAACTTCTCCCCGCGCCAATTAGGGAGCCAAGTCTGCATATTTCAAATTTGAAGTATGCAGACTTGGCTCTTATTTATTCTTGTGATTTAACTAAGGATGTCCCCGGATTTTCCTCTGCTACCAGTTTTCCCCCAAAAGTTCGAAGTGGGCCTTGGGATGAATGCAGGCCGGGCAGCAGTCGGGCGCCTCCTTGCCAGTATGGAGGTAGCCGCAGTTGCGGCAGCGCCACACAACCTCTTCCTCGCGGGAGAATACCCGCCCACCTTCCACATTGGCAAGCAGGTCGCGATAACGCTTTTCATGTTGCTTCTCAGCCACGGAGATGGCGTTCCAGGCCGCAGCTATTGAAGGAAAACCCTCTTCCATCGCGACCCTGGCAAACTCCGGGTAGAGCACAGTATGCTCCTCATGCTCCCCCATGGCCGCGGCCAGCAGGTTTTCGGCCGTGGTGCCGATCCGTCCGCCGGGGAAGCAGGCGGTTATCTCCAGGTCTCCCCCCTCCAGGAACTTGAAAAAGCGCTTGGCATGCTCCTTTTCCTGGTTGGCCGTCTCCTCGAAGATTTCGGCGATCTGCACCAACCCCTCTTTCCGGGCAACTCCGGCAAAGTAGGTGTAGCGGTTGCGCGCCTGGCTCTCGCCAGCGAACGATTTCAAGAGATTCTGTTCAGTTCTGGTTTCTTTGACACTGTTCATCAAACTTCCTCCCTGCATGATTGAGATCAGGCGGTGCTGCACAAATAGCGCCCCCTGTTTTCAAATATCGCGATTCGAATTGGTATTTTCTCTATTTAAGATTACTACTACTTCAGGCATTTACTGCATACCCCGGAGACTACAAGGTTCTTATTGTCTATACGTCCCCATTTGCCGATTTCTTCCGGAAGGGAGGCATCATCAATCTGTTGCCACTGGAAATCTATGATTTCTTTACACTTGCGGCAAATGAGATGGTGGTGCCGCATGCCTGTTGCCTCAAATCGTGCCTGACTTTCGACCGTATCGACCTTGCTGATAAGCCCATGGCTTTCAAAGGTTGCCAGGGTTCGGTAGACGGTGTCCAGAGAAATCGTACGGATTTTCTTTCTCAGACGCTGATGCAGCAGTTCTGCCGAAGGATGGTCGCCTGCCATGGCCAGTTCACGATAAATTTCCAGGCGTTGATGGGTGAGTCGGAGACCGGCGTCACGGCAGGCGCTCTCAAAGCCGGCGAGCTGTTTCTGGATCATTTCGGTCGAACTAAGCATAGCGGGATGACGAAATCCTTTGATAAGGTAGTTTCTTATATAATAAAGATCACTAATAAGTTTACGGATGTCAACTCTTCAAAGAAATAAAAATAGCGGCAAACGTATTAAGGTCCAGGCAAGATAACGGGGCTTCGGCTGACCGGGCGGGGTTTTGGGCCGGTCGTGCCGATTGTTGGAAACACGCTTGGCTACTTATTTATTGCCATTCTTTTTGACATATTTATGTTGTAACATTAATTGTTGACATGCCGTATTATTGTTGTTACTTTAAATCCATGATCATAGAGTTCGACACAGTCAAAAGAGAAATGACCCTGTCGGAGCGTGGGCTTGATTTTGCTGATTCCGACAAGGTTTTTGCTGGTCTTCATTTTATCGCTCGCGATGATCGTTTTGACTATGGCGAGGAACGTTTCATTACCGTCGGGCTATTGGATGGCCGGATAGTTGTGATTGTTTGGACACCAAGAAACAATGCCCGCCGAATAATTTCTATGAGGTACGCCAATGACCGCGAAATCAGCCGTTACAAAAAGCACCTTGGTTGATCCAGACGAAGCTCCGGAATTGACCGATGATTGGTTTGAAAAAGCTGACCTTATGAAAGGCACCAAACTTATTCGCCGGGGCCGTCCGGCTGGCCATACCAAGGCATCGCAAACAGTCCGTTTTGATTTGGATGTCCTGGCAGCCTTCAAGGCTACGGGCAAAGGGTGGCAAACCCGCATGAACGAAGCGTTACGGGAGTGGCTCAAGGAACATCCGATGAAGCACGTCTGACTCATTAAAAAAAATGGTGTTGGGCACGCGCTATTCATTTTTTGCCGGTCTGATGTGACTGACCCGCGTTAGCTTGATGCCATTGTTGGGCATTATTCTATCGGTTTAGGATGTCTTACAGAATCGTACAATTCATACTGCCCGTCTGGTCGAAGAAAAAGAAATTTGTCATTCGTCCACTCATATCGAGCCGGAATCAGATTTACGACTGTACTCATCAAATGTCGCCAAATTGTTATGTCTTTCCATGAACCTTGTTTCTTAACCTCTGCAAAAATTTGCGAATATGAAAGTGGTCCCACTCCTACAAGACAATTCCTTATTGCATCGGCACATGATTGACCTTGATTTCCCTTTGTCATTCTTCTTTCCTTGCCAACGGTTTTGGGACGCACTGGCGCAGTGCAACGAAGTCCAGTGCCGTCCATGGTTCGGCAATTTCTACTTGTAACCGCCTCTTTCAATCTTTACATAAGCAGCAACTGGCCCTCGTAGCGATTCACCGTGATAGGAAATGATTAGATTAAATGGAGGTGAATCCTTTGTTACGTCAAAATCGTATGCGTAGACGGAGCCAGGGTTCTTTATGTCATAAAACCAGAAATTGTTGTCATCCGGTCCGTTAGAAGTATTTGTCATTTGTGAAATTGGAGTCGGCGGAAGTTCTCTTACTATATTTTTGCCTTGCATCAGCTTGAATCCAAAAGTACCTCGTTTGACATCCAACACATAGGAACTAGGCACGATTAGATAAACTTTATATTTTTCGCCTTCAGGGAGCCCTGCAAGGTTATATTTTACCTCAATGTCATTGGTTAACCCGAAGCGTGGTAATTCAAATCTCCATCCACTGATGCCAAAAAGTGGGGCTTTCAAATACACCAGTTTGCCATCACCGTTGTAATCCAACGCTTTCTTTGACTCCATGTTACATCCAGTAAAGAATGCTACTACACAGAGTAATGTTAACATTAAATTTTTCATTATGATCTCGCCGAACGAATGATATTGATCGGTTAGAAACCGGCATCTATCTGTATATACATGCATCTACCTGTAGATGAAAGCATATATATGTAGATGACTTTTATGCATATACAGGTAGATGTTTTTCCATTTTTCCGTGCTTATCCACTTTCATCTACATGTATATGCTTTTCCAGCGTAGTGCCGGAAATTTTGCCATATCTCACATACCAGAGCTGCTTCTCCGGATTCCACCGTCCGCCTGCCGCTTTTGCCTTTGCCCTCAGTTCCGCTTCGTAACCTTCTATGCGAAGAGGAACCAGGCAGTGGGAAATCCGGGTACACCATACTTTTTTCCTGTCAACCCAATAAACGCAAAAAGCCGCACCATCAGCACTAAGCTGACCGTAACGGCCTTTTTTCATTACCCATGACTCCAGCGGTTCAACATTCTGCATCCCCCCGGAAAGACATCTAAGGGCTTGTTCGTAAATAAGCATTACAGGCTCGCATCCCGTCTTCACGCCATCTTTGACCGGCCCTCAATCGCAAAATCCTCGACGTAGCCTTGGCTCACGCCTGTGGTTTTGCTCAATCGGCCCGACCAAATCTGACATAAATCCGTGCGCGATCTCTCATAACGTTATTTACGAATAAGCTCAAAACAAATTGTAATGAGCTTGAATTAATTACTCCTTAACCATGCGATTTGTCAACTAAAATACATTCAAATCAGGAAAAGAATTAGATTCATTCCAAATGAGGGAAGGCTGAATATTATCCAGGAAGTTCACGAAGGGACACGAAGGAATAGCAACAAGCCCGAAGCCGGGATGGGGGCCTGGTTGTAAAGATTCTGAATTTTCGGAATGGGAACGGACCGATAGTCCATCGACCGTATTGCCTGGCGAAACCTGTTTTTTTTTGCTATGCTTTTTACGAATCCGTCTTCCAAGTCGTTCCAGGACCCATGACCAGCAACTCCGTCACCAACATAAAGGAGATCGCATCCCGCATCTCCTCCCCCAACTCCCATCTTACCCTGAACGGCCTTGTCGGGTCGGCTCCCGCGTATCTCCTCGCCCGCCTTCTCCCGGAGATAAAACATCCCTTTCTGGTCATAACAAAGGACCAGGAAGCGGCTGAGGAATTATGGCGGGAACTCCGGTTTTACGCTGGCGAGGCGATGGAGATACTCTATTTCCCGGCATGGGAGACAGCCCCTTTTGAGCAGGCATCGCCCCATCCCGATATTACCGGCAGGCGCTTGAATGCTCTCTTCGAGCTTATGGGAGGTAAGGGCAGGGTAGTGGTGGCCCCTTTGCCGGCCCTGCTCCAGAAGGTGCTGCCGCGAAGAATATTAGGCGATGTTTCCCAATACCTGGTGGCGGGTGAAGAAGTGGAGCGGCAAGCGCTGGTGGAGAAGCTGGTCAGGCTCGGCTATGCCAATGTCCCCCTTGTCGAGGACCGGGGGACGTTTTCAGTTCGCGGCGGGATACTCGACATCTTCCCCCCCGAATTGCCGGCCCCGGTCAGGATCGACTTTTTCGGCGATTTTGTCGATACCATCCGGACCTTCGACCCGGTCACACAGCGTTCACTGAGATCCCAGGAAGAGCTGATCATCCTCCCGTCGCGGGAGGTGATCCTGACGGAGGAGGTTCTGAAGGGGTTCATTCCCCGTCTCAAGGCTCGCTGCGATCTGCTGGAAATCACTGCTACCCGCCGCCGGGAACTTGCCGAAGGGCTCGGCTCCGCCATTTATCCTCCCGGTATCGAATACCTGCAACCCCTCTTCCACCCCGACCTGGAGACTCTTAGCAGTTACATGGGCGCAGAAACCGTAACGGTTACCGTCGATCCGGATGCCGTTGCCGGAGCCGGTGAAAGGTTCGCGGCAGATCTTGACGCAGCCAGTGAGCGGGCCCAGGAAAAGGACCTGATTTTCTGTGAACGCGACGACCTGTTTATATCCATTGAACAGCTCGGGCTGCAGCGCCGTCGCGGCCGGCGGATCGATATCCCTTATCTGGAGCTGTCCGGAGGGGAAGGGGAAGAAGGTGCCATTCGCTTCACCACCAGTGACAACGGTGATCTGAAACTCTCCATCTCCCCAGACAGCGAAGGAGTGCTGCGGCCGCTGGTGGAAAGGCTCTCCGGGTGGCTTGCGGAACAGCGGCGGGTTATCCTGGCCTGTCACCAGAAAAGCCAGGCGCAAAGGCTGTACGATCTTCTCTCCAACTATGATTTGCCGCTCGCCCTTTCCGAGCGGAGTTTCCCGGCTGAACGGGGCCGTCGCGACAGGCGGGTCGACATTCTCGTGGGGGAGATATCACGCGGTTTCCGCCTCGAGGAAGAGGGGCTGGCGGTCATTGCCGAAGAGGAGATATTCGGCCCGCGCATAAAGCGCCGGGGCCTTACCGAGGCGCGCAAGAAACAGATCCTTACCTCTCTGGCGGAACTGAAGCCGGGTGACCACATGGTCCATCTGGACTTCGGCGTCGGCGTCTACCGGGGGCTCAAGCACTTGAAGCTGGGAGAAGTCGAGGGGGATTTCCTCCTTCTGGAGTACTCCGGAGGCGACAAGCTCTATCTTCCCGTTGACCGGATCAACCTGGTGCAGCGCTATGTGGGTGCGGAGGGGATCGAACCGCGGGTGGACAGGCTGGGGAGCGCTTCCTGGGAAAAGGCCAAGACCAGGGCCAGGGAAGCGGTACAGGAGATGGCGCAGGAGCTGTTGCGCATCTACGCCGCCCGGGAGGTCGAGGAAGGGTTTGCATTTTCGCCTGCGGATGACTTATTTCGGGAATTTGAGGCATCATTCGCCTTCGAGGAAACCCCGGACCAGCTTTCCGCGATTGAAGACGTGATACGTGACATGGAAAACAAAAAGCCGATGGACCGCCTGGTTTGCGGCGATGTGGGATACGGCAAGACCGAGGTGGCCATGCGGGCGGCGTTCAAGGCGGCAATGGACGGCAAGCAGGTGGCGGTGCTGGTGCCGACCACTATCCTCGCCCAGCAGCACCAGGAGACTTTCAGCGAGCGGTTCAAGGCCTATCCGGTCAGGGTGGAGGCGATATCCCGCTTCCGCTCCTCCAAAGAACAGAAAGCGATCCTAGCGGGGGTGCAGAAAGGGGATATCGACATCATTATCGGCACCCACCGTCTCCTCCAGAAAGATGTCGTCTTCAAGGATCTGGGTCTTCTCATCGTCGACGAAGAGCAGCGCTTCGGTGTGTCGCATAAGGAGCGGCTCAAACAGTTCCGGGCAATGGTCGATATCATTACCCTGACCGCCACTCCCATCCCCCGCACCCTTTACATGTCGCTCATGGGGATACGCGACCTCTCCATCATCGATACTCCTCCGGTAGACCGGCTTGTCATCAAGACTTTCGTTGCCCGTTTCAGCGACGATCTGATTCGCGAGGCGGTTCTCCTGGAGCTGCGGCGCGGCGGGCAGGTATTTTTTGTCCATAACCGGGTGCAGTCGATAGCGGCCATGGCCGAACATCTGCGCCGCACCGTGCCGGAGGCGCGGATCGCAGTCGGCCATGGGCAGATGGAGGAAAAGGAGCTGGAGCGGGTTATGCTCGGCTTCATGCATGGCGAGTCCAATCTCCTCCTCTGCACCACTATCATCGAATCGGGGCTCGACATACCCAACGCCAACACGTTGATCGTCAATCGGGCCGATGCCTTCGGTCTGGCCCAGCTCTATCAGTTGCGCGGCCGGGTCGGGCGCGCCAAACAGCGTGCCTATGCTTACTTTCTTATCCCCGGCGAAGGGGCAATCTCGTCCGAAGCGCGGGAAAGGTTGAAAATACTCCAGGAGATATCAGATCTCGGGGCCGGCTTCCGCATTGCCACCCATGACCTGGAGATCAGAGGCGCGGGCGACCTGCTCGGTGCGCGCCAGTCAGGCAATATCGCCGCGGTCGGTTTCGAGCTATATACGGAACTCCTGGAAGAGGCGGTAAGCTCCCTTAAAGGAGAAGAACGGGTGGAGCGGGTGGAGCCGGAAATCAAATTGCGCATCCCCGCTTTCATCCCCGAGGATTATGCGCCCGACCCGAATCAGCGTCTGGTGATATATAAAAAGTTGACACAGGCTGCTTCTGTCGAGGAGATCTCTGAAATCCAGGAGGAACTGACCGACCGCTTCGGCAAGCTCCCAATGGCGGCCTACTATCTCCTTGAGCTGATGCGCCTGCGTATCAGTTTCAAGCTTCTCCTTATAAAAGAGGTGGAATTCGACGGCAGACGAGTCATTATGACTTTCCACCAGAAGACCCCGGTCTCTCCCGACTCAATTATCGGGTTGATCCGACTGCAACCGAAGAAATATCAGTTTACACCAGATTACCGTTTTATCCTCGAATTGACCGATACTTCATTTGACGGCATACTGGCGGAGGTTACAAATCTCTTGAAAAGGCTTGGCTGATATGCTAATGTTTACCGAATTAGTTAATTTATTTACAAAAAAGGAGCTACCGTGCACAAAAAAAATATTATCACCACAACAACCGTTGCCCTCTGTCTGGCACTTGTGGTCGGCTGCCAGTCCAAATCCTCCCCGGAGGGGAAGAAGGAACAGAGTGGGGGGCAGACAGTAGCCGAGGTGAACGGCGCTGTTCTAACCACAGCGGACTTCAAAAAAGAGGCGGAAAACCTCCCTCCATATCTCCGGCCGATGGCCGAGACCCCTGATGGGAAAAAGGAACTCCTGGACACCATGATCATCCGCGAGATCATCATGCAGCAGGCGCAGAAGGACGGTATCGATAAAAGCCAGGCGGTCAAGGACAAGCTGGAAGAACTGAAAAAGAGGGTTATCGTTGAGGCTTTTCTAAAGAAAAAGCTTGATGAACAGGCCAATATTACCGATGCCGACCTGCAGAAGTTCTATGACCAGAATAAGGACAAATTCAAGACCGGTGATCAGGTGAGGGCCAGCCATATCCTCGTGAAGACTGAAAAAGAGGCGCAGGACATACTCGGCCAGATCAAGAACGGCGGGAATTTCGAAGAACTGGCGAAAAAATATTCCATCGATTCGGCCAAGGCGATGGGTGGCGATTTGGGGTGGTTCAGCAAAGGCTCCATGATTCCCGAGTTTGAAAAGGTGGCCTTCGCTATGAAGGAAGGAGAGATTTCCAACGTCGTCAAGACCCAGTTCGGGTATCATATCATTAAACTCACTGGTAAACGTCCGGCGGGAGTTCGCTCCTTTGCCGAGGCGAAAGAACAGATAAAAGCAAAACTTTTACCGGAGAAACAGCAGGAAATTTTTCAAAAACTGAAGGATGATTTGAAGAAGACCGCCAAGGTTTCCATCAAGGAAGATGTGCTCAAGGGGATCGAGATCAAGCCGGCAGCAGCCACACAAGCCTCGCCGGGTGAAGCGAAAGAGAAGTAGGAAGATCGTTTGTCAACCGGGGCCGGGCATTTGTCCGGCCTCTTTTTGTCGATTTGCGCCAACAGAGAGAACCATGACATACCTAAGGAAAATTTTTCTTCCCTTCATAATTATAGCGGCTTTCCCGACATTTTCTGCCGCCGCGGTAGTCGACAGCCTTGCCGCCATTGTGAACGATGACATCATAACAAGTTATGATGTCGACCAGGGCGCCGCCCTTCTTGCCAAGGAGACGGAAAAAAAGGGTCCGCTCTCCGCTGCCGAAAAGTCGCAACTCCGGCCAACAGCATTGAACCGGCT
>Ga0181533_1005123_pt1 | contig 12820 bp, 7 predicted proteins | sample PEATcosm2014_Bin_45_FD_119772 | JGI IMG/M metagenome (GOLD analysis project Ga0181533, IMG submission 119772) | Peatland microbial communities from MTU Mesocosm Facility, Houghton, MI, USA - PEATcosm2014_Bin11_60_metaG | ecosystem: Environmental > Terrestrial > Soil > Wetlands > Peat | place... | reverse complement strand
TTGTTTTCGGCGTGATGGCCTTCTCGAACCGCTCGTAAAGGTCGTCCCCCGTCGTCGGGACAGGGAATTGAAGGCGCGTCACTTTGATGTTTTCGCGCCGCATGCGCTGGTCCCACGTCGTCAACATGCGGGGGTAGTCCTGCTCGGTCGTGAGCACTTCATCCCCGGCCTTCATGTCGAGCCCGTTCTGCACGATTTGGAGCGACTCGCTGGCGCCGCGCGTCAGGGCCATCTCCTCCGGATCACATCCGAACTCCGCGGCCATGCGCAAGCGGATGGTCTGGATGCGGTCGGCAATGGGGCCTTGATAAAAAATGGGCGACATGTTGATCATGTCCATGTAGCGCCATTCCGCTTCCAGCGCGACGCGGGACGTCGGGCAGGTAAAGCCGTTATTCAGGTTGATGATAGTGCGGTCCAGCTTGAAATCCATCTGGATCTCCCGCCAGTAGAACTCGTCTTTCGCGACATCTTCCGGCGATCTGCCGGCGACCGATTGGGACGCTGCCAGGACGCGCTCGAGACTCAGCCCTCTGGTCGCGGACGCGACCGTTCCGGCGGCTCCGGCCGCACGCAGGAATGACCTTCGACTCCACATTGTAGGCCTCATCAAAAACCTCCTTGATCTCTACTGGCGTTCATTTTTATCGTCACATTATGAGAGAGCGCATTTGGAAATGGCTTCTTGCCACATTTGATGGGATCGTAATGCCGCCATGGAGAACCACCCAGGTATATCCCTCGAATCGTAGGAAGAAGTCCATTGTTGAGCTACTCTCAAATGGACATATCTTGCATTTATCCAGAATTTCCGATTCCGACTTTATCTCGCCGCGGAATCATACGCCAGCTACCCTGTCGATTCAAGCTTAGGTTACCGTGGCATCTTTGGGGTGGCATTGGGGCTTGCTTTGCCCTTTGCACTCACTTTTCTGGTCTGTTTCCTGCCCCCAGGAGGTTCCGCCGCTACTACAGATTGGGCCTGGGAAGTCTTCACGCCCATTGCTACATCCGAGGTCGAGCGAACGGTAAGCGAAATCGAGATTCTGGAGAAGCTGGCTACGATTTGCGAGGTGCTTGTCGACGGCATGCGCGCCATCGAAACCTATGAAGCTCTGACTGCACGTGCGGCTCACGCTGGCCTGATCGATGTGGAGGTGCGCGCGCGAAATCATTTGACTTGTCGTAGTCGGACTTAATCTTGATTTTCGAGGCAGAGATGGGTGCGGCAGCGAGCAGGAGCACCACCCCGCTGAGCGCCAAGTATCGAAGGCCTGTTCTCATAAAGTCGTTATCCCCCAGCACCGGTGAGCTGACCGAGATTTTGTCACAGGAACAGGGGCAATAATCCGAGCAGCCCTAACACCGTAAGGAGAGCGAGCCCCTGCGTGCCGGTGCGGCGGTCTCCGAAACCGTACGCATAAATGCCCTTAATCAAGTTGTTGCTCGCTGCGGCGATGACAATCGCGCCCCCGGCGAGCGTAACGGGCGTCAGCGCCGAGCCAGACTCTGCGAGGCTCAAGATAAAGGGATCGACATCGGTCACTCCCATTACTCCCGCCAGCGCGTAAAGTCCTGCACGACCTAAGTAGAGCAGCGCCAGATGCGTGATGAACAACATTCCTACAAACAGTCCTGCGAACAAGAACGCCGCGCCCAACTCCAGGGGATTTTTCGGCTGCAAGGGTTGCTCTGCATTTGTTCCACCGGGATCCAGCCTACGCATCCAAAGCCATCCACCGAGAAGAGCCGCGGCGGCGAGCAGCAGGAACGGCAACCCGAGCCGGTGGAGCAGTTGGCGATTGAAAAGGCCCAGTAGCGCGAGCAGGCGCAAGTACATGACACCGGAAGCAACAAGCATCGCGCCAGAATATAGATGTGGGCGTGACTGCTCACGGGCTCGCTTGGCGAGCACCACGGTGGTGAGCGTAGAGGAATACGCTCCACCCAACAAAGCCGCAACGACAACACCGCCACGTCCTTGCGTCCACACCTGCAAGAGGTAGCTACCGTAAGAAATGGCGCTTACCGCGACAACCACCAACCACGTTTTGAAAGGGTTAAAGCCAAACGTGCCATACGTCCGGTCCGGCACAATGGGAAGGATTACTGCCGACAGGAGGAGAAACTTCGTGAACGTCAGGATTTGATCGCCCGGCACACGCTTGGTAAAACTTTCCAGTGCCGTCTTCAGCTCGAGCAATGCCACGCCGAGCACCGTAAGCGTGGTCGCGACCCAATACTGTTGGCGCGAAACGAGCGCTCCGATGACATAGGTCACCAGCCCTGAGAGCTCCGTGGTCATCCCGGCCAGAGCCGCTCCCTCAAGCTTGTGCCGATAGGATTGCCAAAGAAACGCTCCCGCGACAGCGAGGCCGACTGCAGGTAGCAGGAAATTCCCTTCCGAAAACAGGCCGAGTGCATAGCCGAGTAGGCCGAGAAGCGGAAAGGTGCGAACCCCGCCAAATCGGTACTGCGCCGATGCCACCTTTTGTTCTTCGCGCTCCAAACCAATCAGAAAGGAAAGGAAGAGCACCAACACGATCTCTGCGCCTTCCTTGGGGATGAATTGGATCAGAGTATTGCCCATAACGCCGCCGAACTGCCACGATTCTCGCTCTTCTTGCGCATCAAAACAACAGCCATCGCTCGGGACGAGGTCTTCTACGGGAACTTAACGCGTCGCAGGAAGATCTAGAGCACCTGGTCCCACGGGCTCAATATCCACCGGCCATTTTTGCGTTTGAACAGAGTATTGTGAACTCACGCCAGAGAGAGGCTGAGAAAACTATGCGTGCCGAGCATCGGACGCGCTCCGAACTCGTGCTTGAAGCGCTCCGCGCTTATATCGCAATTCGCCATTTCCCAGAGGACAATCCCACGCCGGCCGAACTTCGCGCCATTGGTCGCGGCCGAGCCGCCTACGAACGTGGCGATTACATCACCCTTGATGAACTCCGCAGAAAAGAAGCTATGGCTCGTTGTCCTCGCCGGATCAGCGCAAAAGTCTCTTAAACGTATCCCGACCAACGGCCGGGTGCGTCGACTGACCGCGCTCGATGAAATCCTACCCGCTCACCCCAGCCGGCCGGCGTAGGCCAGGGCGGCAAAGCCCAGGATTAGGAAGAAGATGCTTCCGAACATGGCGTTCAGGGCCTTGCTGCCGGACCCTCTCCATTCGCCGGTGGCAAGTCCCCAAACATTCGAGGCGATGATGATGGCTGACATGAACAGAGGCCAGCCGAGGACTGGGCCCATGCTCCCGAGCCGCGCGGTGACCGCCCCGTAGATCACCGTGCTACTGAACCACAGCAAGCCCATGACGGCTCCGAAGACCCAGTTGCGCGCTGTCCCCGGGGCGAGAAACAGGCCTGCGGTGTTGTTCTTCTTCCAGAGATAAACGCAATAGATGATGTAGGGGATGAAAGCGGCGCTCACTACCGGCGCCCAGATCACATTGGGTTGGCTACTCGGACTCACGCCCTGCGCCGCGGCGCGGGTGAGGAGCGGCTCGCCAAAGGCCAGTCCGAAGTTTATGAGCGGCGAGCCCAGTCCGGCGAGAAAGCAAATGAAAAGCCCCGCGGCAAAGCTCATCGAGACTGCCGCCGACTCACGCGGGCGCGGGTCTGCGTCTTCCAGGTGCTTGTCCTTCAGCTTCCCGGCAACTGCGCATCCCACAATTCCCACCAAAATCAAAAGGGCTCCGAGGAAAATCATGGCGCCTTGGGGCGTGAAAACCCGATCGCGGTGCTTGGCCAGCAGCGGAACCAAGAAGCCCAGCACTGTCGAGATGCCAATGGCAATGGCGAAGTTCAGCGCCATGCCGATGGCCGCGATGCCGAGTCCGAAAAAGATTTGCGCCAGACCAAATCCTATGCCGAACCCGATCATCATCAGGAGCGATTTCGCGGCGACTCCGTGATAAACATCCCAGGGATTGGGGATGGTCACGAAAACGACTGCCCAAGGGAAAACCACCATGCCAAAAACCGCCCAGACCGACCAGATGTTTTCCCACTTCCAGACCTTGGCGTACTTGATGGGAGCGGGAAAGCTCCCGTTGATGATACCCGCAATGATCGCCAGGATGATCCCAACCGATAGACTCGACATGGAATTACCTCCGTGCAGTGGCTACCGTGAATGTTCTCCCCGGTGGCGTCAGCCCCCATCGACCCACGTCAGGCTGTTCAGCCCCCGGAAGAGTGCTGAAGATTACCACTAGAAAGCCCGGCTGTCACTCAGATGTGTGCGGAACCTTGTGGGGCGGCATCTGCGACTCAAACTGGTAAGTTCCCGACCCGATTTCGTAAACCGCCGCTCCCGCCTCGGTGCGCAGGTATTTGACGCCGTGCGCGTCGCTGGCCGGCTTGGCGCTTTCGGTAACTGCCGCTTGGTCTTCCGCCGGTATGTAAATCGTCGCGGTAGTATTCGGGGGAACTGTTACGTTCCAGATGAAGCGCCCCCTGGCAATCTTCCAATCACTTCCGATCTTTCCGCACGGGGAATTATACGAAGCCTTCACGTAAGTCAGATCCCCCACCGGGGTGGGACGCATGATGATGTGCTGGAAAGCCGGCTGCGCGGGATCCGGACGAATCCCCGCCAGGTTCTCATAGAACCAAGTGACGAGGTCGCCCACCTGCATCAGGTGATTCCCGGAATTCATGGCCGGGTCAGCCGTATCACCGTTCCAAAGCTCCCAGATGGTGGTGGCGCCGTGAGTGACCATGTAACCCCAGCTCGGGTAAATCCGCTGGGACGCAATCTGGTAAGCGGTCCAAGCATGGCCGCTGTCGGAGAGCACCTGCATCAGCCACTGGCCACCGAGAAGTCCCGTGGCCAGGTGGCCTTTATTCTGAACTTCGATTTTGCGCACCAGCTCGTTGATAACGCCCGTCCGGTCCCCATCCGGCGCCATGCCAAACGCCAGCGGGAGCACGCTGGAAGTCTGGGAGCCGTTGCTGTACTGGTCGGTGTCTGCGTGGAAATAGGTTTTGTTGAAGGCGGCCAGCATCCTGGCAGCCTGGTCCGCGTACTCTTTCGCGTCGTCAGGTTTGCCGAGCATGGTCGCGTAGCGCGCCATGATGCGTAGCAGTTCGTAAAAGTAAGCGGTGCCGATCAGGGTACCATCCGTTTTGCGTTGGGGGTCCTTGGTATTAATCAGTTCAGGAGATTCGGGCGGCGGGCACCAATCCCCGTATTGATCGCGCGGCATGAGGTCATCCTTCAGGTACGTCTCCATGTGGATGATCCACTTCCTCATGCCGGGGTAGTTTTGCTCGATGACGCGCCTGTCACCATATTGCCGGTAGAGGTGGTCCGCCACCAGGATGAAGCTCGCGGGCCAGGTGACATCGTCGGAGTAAATCGGCCAATAAGCCGGGGCAACATCGGGGATGCGCCCGTTCTCGTCCTGGGCATCGTGGATATCGCGAACCCAATTGGCATAGAAAGCGGCGACATCAAACAGATAAGTTTCTCCCAGGCTTTCCTCAGAACGATCCCCCAGCCATCCCTGGCGCTCATCGCGCTGCGGGCAGTCCGTGGGAATGCTGCGATAATTGTCTTTAGTCCCCCACAAGACCGCCATGTAAATCTGGTTGAGCAGGGGATTTGACGTCGCGAATTCGGAGACCCGCTCGAGGTCGTCGTGTACCTCACGCCCCTCGAGCGAGGCAAGCGTGGGTTTGCCCGGAAAACCCTTCATTTCCACATAGCGAAACCCGTGGTAGGTGAAGCGCGGCTCGTACACTTCCGTGCCGCTGCCTTTGAGAATGTAAGTGTCCGCGGCCTCGGCCGAGCGCAGATTATCCGTGTAAAGCATGCCGTTGGGCCGCAGCCTTTCGGCGTGGCGGAGCGTCACCTTGGCGCCGCGCGGTCCCATAACGGTCAGGCGGCACCAACCCACCATATTCTGGCCCATATCAAAGATATAAACACCGCGGCGCAGCTCTTTCATCGAAACCGGCTTCAGAGTCTGCGTGACGCGAATGGGTTCGATGGACTGGGCGGTCAGGACTCCTGCCGGCCCCTCGATGGCCTGGGCACTCTGCCAACTCGCGTCGCCATAGCCCGGCCGGCTCCAGCCGGGCAACTCCTGGCGCGCGTCGTAAACCTCGCCGTCATACTCGTTGTTGGCGCGGATGGGACCGTCGGTGGTCAGCCTCCAGGTCTCGTCGCTCACCACGCGCTCGGTTTTTCCATTGGCCAGTTCCAACTCCAATTGCAGTTTCAGCTTGGGGTATCCGAACAGCCGCGTGCGCGTGGGAATGCTGCGCTGGGGGGGAAAGTAACGGCCATTGCCCAGCATCACTCCGAGGGCATTCGCGCCGGGCCGCACCTGCCGGGTGACATCGTAAGCCACGTAGTAGACCCGTTTTTGGTACTCGCTCAAGGCGGGCGAGAGCACATCGTTGCTGACCTTTTCGCCGTTCAGATATGCTTCCGACAGCCCCAGCCCGGACAGGTAAAGTGTGGCGCGCTTCACCGGCGCATCCACTTTAAACTCCTTGCGCAACAGGCGCGCGGGCAAAATGGTCCGCCATCCCCAGCCCACATCGCCCCAGGGAGCCATGCCGTAAGGCCCCAGAACCTTGGCGCTGTCCCAAGCCGCGTCATTAAAGTCGCTCTGATCCCAATTGGGCGTCACGGTGGTGGCAACCCGCCAATCTTCGTCCGTCCGCACGATGACGCGGTCCCCCGAGGCGAGACTCAGCTCGATAATGCCAATCAGGGCCGCGGGCTCATTTTCGGTTGCCGCAACAGACGCCGCCAGCACATTGGCGCCAGCGTGCAACGAGGCCGTGATTTGATACGTGAAGGGATCGTTCGCGCCTTTCGACTTGCGCGCGGGGCCGCCATTGATGGTAAGGGTCGTAGGGCCGGAACCCACCACCAGCAGCAGGGCATTCGAGAGCAGGTTGTCCGCCGGAATATTGAAGGTGCGGCGGAGGTAGATGGTTCCCGACGGGGAATTTTGCGAGCTGATCCAATGCGCGGCGCCGAATTCGGGCGGCTTCCCCTCCCCGCCGTCCAGCCCAATCCATTTCCCTTTCCAATCGCTCGCGGCAAGAAGACCCATGGACCAGCGCGCCGGCTCGCTCCAGGCCGACGCGTTCGCGTTGTTGTCCCAAACCCGCACTTTCCACCACACTACTTCTCCCGATGACAAGGGCTTGCCACCATACGGAACCTGGATCGACTTGTCAGCGTTCACTTTGCCACTGTCCCAAAGATCCCCTTGATTGCGCGTCAAAGTCGCTTCGCCGCTCGCCACCAGCACTTGATAGGCAGACTGGCCCAGCCCCCGCACCGTGGGATTGGCCGCCTCAAGCTTCCAACTCAGCCTGGGGGCTGGCGCGTCGACGCCCAAGGGGTTGGTGCGATATTCACAGCGCAAATCCACGGGGCGCAAAATCCCCTGTGCCCCCGCGGCGAAAATTGTGGGCGCAAAAAACATCATGATGAAAGGCACGATAAAGAATTTACGCATGGCGATACTCCTTGATTATGATAATTACGCTTTCCCACCCAGTACCCTGCCTGTCATCCTGAGCGCAGCGAAAGATCTGCATTGGCTCTCAGTGACAAAGACAACTACAGATCCTTCGTCCCGACAGAAGCGGGACTCAGGATGACAGGGACGTTACGTTGCCGCCCTGAATCCCCGACGGCCACGTCACACTGCCATCAGCGCCTATGCCCATTATGCCCGCCCCCCGCGCACATGCACGGAGCGCAGCCCTACGATTCAGGATCATCTCTCGGGCATCACCACCAACTCCAACGTCACCGGCCCCAGAAGTCCGGAGGGATACAAAGGGAAGTCCTTGGTGAACTTCCTGACATTGGTTTTAGTAAACCTCTTCTCCGGTGGCAGCAGGTCATCGCCGACCAGCCGGTTCGGCCAGAGATTGACGATGTCGATCTCAAGATCGTTCTTGCCGCTCCTCACAGCTCCGGTTATCTCAACCCGGAAGGGCCGGGTCCAAAGCACGCCCAGGTTTTTGCCGTTCAGGCGGACTTCGGCCACATTATTAAGCTCACCCAGGTTCAGGTAGATTCTGGGGGAATTATTTCCCCGGCCCGGCAAACTCAGATCGAAGGATTTCAAATACGTTGCCTTGCCGGAGTAATACTTGATCCCGTCATCAAGCCACGCGGTCCAGTCGACCAGTTCCGGGAATTCCACCGACGCGGGTCCGCCCCACTTGGGATCGAACTTGACCGTCCACGCCCCCTTGATCTCCATAAATTGCGTAAAACCCGGGAAATTACCCCTCTTGGCGCCGTTCACGGACAATGCAATGGGCTTGCGGAAAACCACAAAGAGCGATCCACGCGGCTCCAATTCAAGCGGCACCATGGTCCTTCGATCGCCGGTTTGGGTGAAGGCAGCGGCGTCGCGAATCTCACCGGTCATCGGATCCCACAACTCCGGTTGTCGGCCGCTCACGCGGAATGTGCAGGCGCCGCGTGCCGCGCTGTCGGCGTTGTTGCTTACGAAATAGAGGTCGGCGTCAGCGGTCGTCCGATGGATGAAATCGAAATGGCTACGCGCGCAAACGAAGTCCGGCAGCACGCCATTCCCGCGCAGAACTTCTTCAACGCTCTTGCCCCAAATCACCCGGCCCTTTCCATAGGAGTGTTCTCCCGGCGCAATGCTTCCTCCGTCCTTAAGCAGTTCCGCTCTTTGCCCCCACACCTTGTCGGCCAACGCCTGCACTTCGCGGTCGCAGGCGGGATAATCCTTCAGGCTGGGGGACCGGGTCGGTCGTGTACCGACCACCGTCGCGCCGGCCTCCACCAGAGCCGCGACTTTGCGCAGCGCCTCGGGAGTCATCGTGGCGTTGGCCGGCAACACCAGCACCCGATAACTCAATCCCTCCGGCAAGACCAAGCGACTGTTCTCGGCCGACAAGCGCGTCATCAAGACCTCGCCATTGATGGAATCGTTGTCGTAACCCGCCGGTGTCTTATTGAATATTTGGCAATAACTTGGCGCATCTTCGCCAACGAAGTAACAGACATCAGCCACGAAACGGCCTTCCTGGAGGAGATACTGGCAACGCGACAGGTAATCGAAGAAGGCATGACTCTCGTCCCACCAGGTGATGTTGCGGTCGAAATGCGTGCCCGCCGCAGGCCATTGGTATCCAGGTTTGATGTCCAGATACGGCTGATGCACGTAGAAGCAGAGCATGTTGCGGTTCAGGCCGTTGCAGAATTGGGGATCGACGTACTTCTTCAGCAACCACGGGTCCTCTTCCCAGTTTGGTCCCATGCTGGTAAAGGCTTCCGCCTGGCAGATGTTCTTGCCGTAAATATGGGCCGAAGAAGCGGCCTGCTTCACCGAAGCATTCGCGGTCGAGTCCTGAATCCAGAATGCACCCATGGGAATGTCGTTGCGCCCATAGTTCATGAAGGAATCCATGATGGACACAGGCCCCCACTCGCCCGATTCCGCATGCACCCCCATGCCCAGGCGCCGGGCTTGTTGGAGAAAACGCCCGTAGAGGTTATCGGCCCACAGGTCAGCGACCGTCCGGCGGAGATCACGCTGGAAACGCGCGGAAACTTCCGGGCTATCCACCGTGGTACCTGAGAGCGCGGCCAGATAAGGCGTTGGGTCGTAGCCGCGGCGGTGCTTGAACTCCTCCACCATGCGCGTGGTCCAGTTGGGCTCACCCGCTTCCCAACTGTCAATGTGGAGGAACTTAAAAGTTTCGCCGGCCAAGGTGCCGACATCTTGGGCCAGCTTGGCGCCGGTTTCAGCCATCTGCGCGTCCAGCGCCTCGGTGCTCATGATATCGATCTCGTATCCTTGCGCGCCCGGACTGGCGGTTTTGGTCAGCTTTTCCCACCCCCCGCCGTCATAGATCGTCTGGCCAAATCGAAACACCGCCCAGTTGCCTGGAGGCACAGACCACGTGAGCCGTCCCGCGGCGTCCATGTGGGCGGCAAGGTTGATGGCGGATCGGCTTTCGACGCCGGCTTTGGGCCCGCGCCGGATCGACTCACCTTTTTGCAGCAACTGTACATTATCGATGCGCAGCACCCACGGCGACTGCTGACCGCCGGTGTGGTCCCATACGCCCGAGGCGGACGGAAACACACCGTGGCTGCCGTGGGGCAACAGGACTCGATAGTAGCGCGCCTTCACCTCCGCGAAGGTCACGGTTTTCGGCGTGCTCACCTCGAGGTCGAATTTGCTGATCGTCCTATAGTTCTGCCCGTCGTCGGAGATTTGCAACTCACAACCGGGAGGATTGCCGAAACGGTTCGGGGCCATGTAGAGGGCGGCGGACGCGAACGCCTGGGGAAATTCCATCGCCACGAACTCAGGGGTGGAAGTGGAACTGGCGCTGAACGTAACCCCCGCCTTGTCCATGGCCAGGGGCGTGAATTCCTTCAGGGGAAAGGCCAGCGCCGCGACATCCAGGTAATATCCGTCCGTCGCCGTTGGCTGCGGCACCGTGCGCGAAAGTCGCATCGGCCCCCGGAGCATGGTCTGGCTCCACGTCAGACGGTGCAGCGCATTTTCGGGCGTAACCCAAGTGCCCCCGCAATCCCAGCCGCTGACGATGTTGAAGCTGATTTGGATACCCAGGCGATGCGCTTCCTGCACGGCAAACTTGAACAATTCGCGCCACTCGGGGCCCATGAAAAGCGGGCCGATCGGCGAACCAATTCCCTTCACCGGATCGAAATCATTGCCCCCGCGAATTCTCGGCTTGTAGTCGTCATGTTCGGGATGGGTTCCTTTACCCGCATCGAAGACCAAAGCCCCGGCAATTCCCTGGCGCTTCATCTCTTCCAAGTCGCGCGTGATTCCTTCCTTGGTGGCCATGCTGTCAAGCCACCACCAGTAACACCAAGGCTTGGCGGAGTGCGGGGGAGTGCGAAAACCCTCGGCCAGCGCATCGGGTCCGGAGGCCTTCTGCCCTCCCGCCGCGCTCATGGCCATCAGGCTTAAGGCTATTAATGCGGCGATTCGTATTACCCAGTGTTTGATCATGGAAATCTCCATGACGCCTACGTAGCGTAGTAACCGTGCTTTTCGATTTCATCCCACATGGCCAGAACATTTTCCAACTTGGCGGCGGGATGGATCTCCGTGGTCGAGCCGATCCAAAGGCGCCCGGTACGCCCCGCCTCGTCGATTGTCTTCCGCACGGCCGCGCGCACCTCCGCCTCGGTTCCGAACGGAATGAGCTGGGAAACGTCGATCCCCCCCATCAACAGCCAATCCGGATATGCTTTGTGAATGTCACCCGCGTACATGGTGGAAAGTGGTTCGAGGGGATTTATCCCATCGATTCCCGCCTGGCGAAAATCGTCGAGCACCGCCCAAAGATTGCCGTCCGAGTGATAGATCACCTTGACGCCGTGCTCGTGCCACGCTGCCACCAACCTCGCCAGGCGGGGAAAGAACTCCTTGCGTAGGAACTTCGGCGAGAACATCAGCTCACTGGTACCGGCGATATCCGCATACACTAGCGCCACGGGCGACAAGGCGGGGTCAGCCGTTTCGTGGACGCGCTGGATTTCCGCCCAGTTCAAGGCTTCCAGCCAATCTGAGACCCGTTCGGGATTTTCCGCGTAAGCATACGCCAGCAGGTCGAGCCCCGCCCGTACGTGCGCGGTGTCCAGGCCCACCGGACTTTCGTTGGGGAAAATCACCGTGTTTTCGCCCACCTTCTCCTGCAACTCCAGGAACTGCTCGCGCGGCGATTTGGAGGACGCGCCCCACACGTTGCTCTTCCCGGCGAATGTGAACATGTCACCGAAGTTGCGATTGTGGATTTCCTCAATGTTGCGCGGGATGTAATCCAACAGGCCCGCCGCATCGTGGAAGGGGCGTTCGATCAGCCAGGTGGTCCACCACTCCTGCTTGTAGACAAAGCCATCTTCCTGGCGAACCGTCTTCTCCTCCGCCGGGGCGGCAATGCCGCGCGTGATGTCCAGCCGCTCGCCAATTGTCCTGCACAGCAGGTCCAAACCGTTCTGCAACGTCAGCTTTTCACCGGTGACATATTCGATGAGAGGAATGTTCTGGATCAGATCAAAGACTGGGACCCGATCCGGGATTTCACCCCGTAAGGTGCATTCGATGCGCTGGCGTGCCGTCATACGATCACGAGGAAGTTTGCGCATTGATTTTTCCTTTCGCGCTGAAGATAAGCGGATATACCCGCAAATCGGGCTGGTGATGTCATAAGGCGATCCAAGTCTGCCAGTGCCACGACAGAATCCAGCGCACAACGTTCCAACGCAGGTTCACGTTTGCAAGGATAGTGCTCCTAATAAGGACCAGGAATGTCGAAAGTGTGGAAAAAGCAGCAATCATGGCCACCGCAGGCCCCAAGAAAACTTCCTTGATGATTCGCGTTAAGCCGGGGGCTGCGGGCTGAGACATGCTGCCATTGTACGCAGTCCTCGGCTGTGAGCAAATAAAATCGCCGAGACATGGCAGTTTTGTGGTACTAGCCCTAATACTGGACAATGGCGAACCGGTGCAAGTGCCTGCCGTGGAAGTCTGCCATTGCGCCGATTGTGGCGAAGATTTTCTGAACCCAGAGCAGAGCCATGCGTTGGCGGTTGCGGTGAAGAATGAGGTGCGCAAGAAGTTGGGTCTTCTGCCGCCCGAGCGAATAACCGCGATTCGAGAGAGGCCCGGTCTGACGCAAGCAACGGAAATACACTTGTGTCCAAAACAGGTTTTTGAGGTGATGGGTGAACGGCAGGGTTGCCCTCCTGCAACGGCGGCTTCAGAATGATGTTGCTGAAGCATCTCTGAACGCCATTGAGGAGGGCA
>Ga0181533_1005121_pt1 | contig 12827 bp, 13 predicted proteins | sample PEATcosm2014_Bin_45_FD_119772 | JGI IMG/M metagenome (GOLD analysis project Ga0181533, IMG submission 119772) | Peatland microbial communities from MTU Mesocosm Facility, Houghton, MI, USA - PEATcosm2014_Bin11_60_metaG | ecosystem: Environmental > Terrestrial > Soil > Wetlands > Peat | place... | reverse complement strand
TTGCTGGCGCCCAGCGCCATTTCAAGGAGACTATATGGCCATCACATTCCAGAAGCGTCAGAAGGAAATGAAGAGACAGGAAAAGCAGCGCGAGAAGGCGGAGCGGCGTGCGCAAAAGAAGCTAGCTAAACGCGCGGAAAAAGAAGCCGCAAGCGAGAACGCAAACGTCCCGGTCGAGTCAGAGCCGCAAGGCTGAATTCTTTCACCGCGCGCAGGTCCGCTTGGCGATTACACGATGCGCAATCCCCTGCACCGCTTCAACCGGAAGCAATTCAAATCTCAGCGCGTCTGCAATGAAGGTTCGCCGGATCGCTTCACTACGCTATTCGAGCCGCAGCAACTCAGCCTCCAACGGCGCACGCGACTTCTCGGCGATCAGGCCTGGGCGCCCGGCTGTGGCCCGGCCTTGGCCTTTGCGGATCCGCGCCATGCAAGCAGCAGCATCACGATGCCAAAGGCAAGCAATCCCACTCCCGCATCGAAATTAATGTTTATGCCCAGCGAGCGCGCGTATATTTGCTTATCGCCAAGCAAACCGAACAGTGCCAGGATTACACCAAACAGGCTGAACATCCATCCTATCGGATAACGAATATCCAAATTCATCGTGCGTCTCCCGTCTACCTGAAAATAATGTTCAGTACCAGGGCAAGGACAAGGACGAGTCCGCCGAGATACGCAGGCCGCTGGTACCACGACAGGTGCTCTTCACTCGGCTTCTCCGTCAGCGAGTAGACTAGCCCCACGAGTTCCTTATCTGCGCGTGGCTTCGTCATGAGGCTGATTCCGACGGTGACCACGAAACAAACGGCAAACGCCCATATAGCTGTCCAGAAGTTTTGCGCCATCTCGCTCGGATAGTTATGAACGACAGCGATCCAGCCGCCTTTAATTCCCACCAAATCTCCTCGCGGCAGCGTCAACCCGTGATGCACGGCCGCAGCAGCAGTGCCGCAAAGAAGACCAGTAAACGCGCCGTGGCCCGTGCTCCGCTTCCAGAACATGCCTAGCAGGAAAGTGGCGAACAAGGGAGCATTCACAAACGCGAACACCAACTGCAGGAAGTCCATCAGGTTGTTGAAACGCGCCGCCGTATAGGCTGCGCCGATCGAAAACAAAACACCAAAGACGGTTGCAAACTGTCCCATGTGTAAGTAGTGCTTGTCCGAAGCGCCTTTGTGGATGTGCGCCTGATAGATGTCGTAAGTCCAGACGGTGTTAAAGGCCGTCACGTTCCCTGCCATCCCCGACATAAAGCTTGCCAGCAGTGCGGTGAGGCCGATTCCCAGGATCCCTGTGGGGAAGTAGTGCAGCAGCATGTTCGGGATGGCCAAGTCATAGTCGAGGACAGGCCTCCCCTCACGGTCAACGGCAGGCTTGCCAGTCGCCACATCGATCTTGAGAGGAATCAACCCTTTCCCTGCGTTGCTTGCCGGCTGCATCTGAACCACGCCATTGACCGTGACCGCTTGCTGCGGAGTGGGCAATGCCAGCGCGATCATCCCGGGCAAAATCACCAGCGCCGGAAAGAACATCTTCGGCACAGCCGCGATCAGGGGAGTGCGGCGTGCGTCGGTCATCGAACCTGCGGCCATGGCGCGCTGAACCACCAGGAAATTCGTGCACCAATAGCCGAACGACAGAGTAAAGCCGAGCCCCATCGCCAGGCCGAACCATTCGACGCCGAGCGGATTAGTTTGCGCACTGGTCATGCCCTGCCAGGAATGTGTGAACGTGGAGGGCAGTTGCGTCTTCAAACCGCTCCACCCGCCCACGTTCTTCAGCCCGAGAAACACCAGCGGCAAAAATCCAGCCACGATCAGGAAAAACTGCAGGACTTCGTTGTAAATCGCGCTCGTCAGCCCCCCAAGAAAAACGTATCCCAGCACGATCAGGGCGGAGATAAAAACACTCAGATGGAACGACCAGGACATGGGCAGGCCCATCTTGGCCAGCGGCACGTCCAGCATATGGAGTGCCTGGATCAGCTTCGCCATCGCGTACATCGAGATGCCCGACGAGAAAATCGTCATCACCGCGAAAGAAATGGCGTTGAGGGCCCGCGTCTTCTCGTCGAAGCGCAGCCGCAGAAATTCCGGCACGGACCGGGCACGCGAGCCGTAGTAAAACGGCATCATGAACAGGCCGATGAACACCATGGCCGGAATCGCGCCGATCCAATAGAAATGACTGGTGGCAATTCCGTATTTTGCGCCCGATGCACCCATCCCGATCACTTCCACCGCGCCAAGGTTCGCGGCCATGAACGCGATGCCGCAAACCCACGCCGGCAGGGAACGCCCGGCAAGGAAGAAGTCCGTGCTCGTCTTCATGAAGCGCTTCAGGAATATCCCAATCCCCAAAACGAAGGCGAAGTAAAGAAACATGATGACCCAATCAATGGCCGTCAGATTCATTCCATAATCCTTTCCACCAGACGCTGGTAATTCGCCGAGACGATCACCGGGCGCATGCTGGCTCTCTCAGTCGTGATCCAAGAGAGCCTCTACTCCATAGGGAAGCTCAAGAGTGCTTTCCTACACATCACCCAGCAGCGCCCTCATCTGGTGCGGGAGCGCAACGTGCTGGGTCTCTTGCTTGAACTTGATGACGACAAACGCTTGCTTGCCCGGACCCCTTCGTCGCGAAACATCCACTCCGTCCGGTACGGGGCCGAAGACAGGCGCTACACCGTTCTTCTGCCGCCACTTCCACAGGCTCGCCTTTGTGCCCGTGGCCTGCCGCCTTGCTCGGGACGCACAAAGAAACTGCCGGTGTGCTGGAAGCGGGGAGATACGACTCCTTGAGAAGTGGGGGAATGGATGAAGAAACGAATCAGGAAGATGGATTCCGTAGGTACCCATAGGGCTAGGCGCAATTCCTAACTCCGAGCGAAACTTTGTCATTCCGGCAAAGGTATGTCAATTGATTTTTGCGCTTCGACGTTCTAACTCCATCGTGCGTTGCGACTTTGTCGTGCTTCGCCAGCGCACCGTCCGTGAATCTGTGCGATGGCAATGCAAGTCGCGGTTTTCGTCCGCGCGAGGGTGCAGTCCCAGGCGTTTTTTATACATTTATACTGAAGGAGTGAAGGCACTTTTAATTGGACCCAAATGGACGTAAATTGCGGAAACTCACGCAGCGTCCAAATAAGTAAGTCATTGTTTTGCAGGCAAATGGTTGGTGGACGTGGCCGGGTTCGAACCGGCGACCCCCTGCTTGCAAAGATTGTTCGCACGAAGAATCAACAACTTACAGCAATTACCAGAATTTGCTCCGAATTGCTGCTAATTACTTCCAAATGAATATTTAGCACCGTTCGCATCACACTTGCTGGTAGCTCATCGGGTTTGCAGGTAGGCACAAAATTGGGCACAGTGCGGTGCGAGGTTCGTTCCAAAACCAATTGTGCGGGGACCGCCCTGCAAGCAATCTTCATAAATGTCTTTGGCGCATCCTCACAATTTCGTAGAATGGTGTTAGCGCAGAAGTGGAACCCTTCTCGGGGTTGGCCATCTCACGACGCATCCCACACGCCACAGCAGTCACTAGTTCTATTCTGAGGGTCGAGAACGGCACACTGACCAGACGTATAGATTGGCCGGTAGCCGCCAAGACAAAGAACAACATCGGAAAAGGAACTACATCTTGGTGCTCTTCAGCACCCGTCCTTAGTGAAAAGGTTGTCCAGTTCTCCAGATCTTATTCCGCCGAGTATCGCCCGTCGTGACGATATCGCGATGACTTCGCGGATGGGATGGTTCAAAGCCCACTGGAGTGCCACCACGCAAGATGAGTCTCGCTGATGAAACCTTCGAGAGAGGACGTTAATACCGCAGTGGGGACTCCATCCCTGACCTGACCGGAAACAGAGCGGAATAAACACGGCACAGGCTATCTCGAATATGGACTGGTTCTACACGAAACCCTACACGGATACCTCGTATGTGGACCAATAGCTTTCCTGTATTCGCCTCTTAATCGAGGGGATTGGATGCAGGTGAAGCTATTGGTGTCTTCCGTCCCCGCCGTTTCCTGTAGTGGATTTTTCTGAAGCTCCCCGCACAAAGATTATTCCAAATCAAACAACAAGAACGAGAAGTCGTAAGAGGAGAAATCATTACCATGGCCACCGATGCCATCAATACGGCAATTGAAATGCCGTGCTGGACGCCCGAAGAAGCATTCATTCGCTGGACGCGTCTGGCAGACTGCAGTTATCTGAAGGAGGAAAGCCTAAAGGTACCATTACCAACTTGTACAATTTCCGCGTTAATCGGGACTCTGTCGAAGCGCGGAAGTTGTGTCCGAAGTAGAATGCGTCCGCACGTGGGAGGACACCATGAACTGGACAAGATTCATCGCCGTCGCCATCGGCACTGGTATTGCATCTTCACTGACGGACTGGTTCTTTGCGGGTGATTGGCTCCATAGGCGCTACACGTATCGTGAGATCTGGCGTGAAGGGGAAGAAGGACGAGCAATTGCCCTGACCAGCCCACTGCCTTTTCTGACCTGCGGAGTGTTTACGTACGTCATCGCTCGGCTAGGTCTTCACACTGTGGGCAGTGCCGCCAAGCTGGCCCTTGCGGTGTGGTTGCTCGGTCCTTTGCCTCTGATTCTCACCAATGCTGCGTTCATGAAACTGCATCGCGTCTTCGTGGTGTCATACGCTGCCGGATGGTTAGTGAAACTGACTATCGTTGCAGTCGCGGCTGGCTGGTTTCTTCACTGACGCCGAAAACGTGGCGCATAGTATCCGCCTCGGACCCCGGCACACACTTCTCCGATTACGGCATACCGGACAAGTTCGTTCCAGTACCCACTTGGGCGGTTACCGCGTTTACCGGGACTTAGGTCAGATTTGTCTTCGTTGACTTGCTTCCTGCCCACAACCTAACATGTGTTGCACATGCCAGCCACCGACTCGCTCATCGGCCAAACGATTTCGCACTACCGAATCATCGAAAAGCTCGGCGGCGGAGGTATGGGTGTCGTTTTTAAGGCCGAGGACACAGAACTAGGCCGCCTCGTCGCCCTGAAGTTTTTGTCCGATGTCTTGGCGCAAGATGCGCAAGCCCTGGAGCGCTTTCGACGTGAGGCTCGCGCTGCGTCCGCGCTCAACCATCCGAACATCTGCACCATCCACGAAATCGGCAGTTTCGATGGACGTTCGTTCATCGCCATGGAATTTCTGGAAGGTGCAACACTGAAGCATCGCATTGGCGGGCGTCCCATGGATGTCGAAACGCTCTTGGCCCTCGGCATCGAAATCTCAGATGCGCTCGACGCTGCTCACGCAAAGGGTATCGTCCACCGGGACATCAAGCCTGCGAACATCTTCGTCACCGAACGCGGGCACGCCAAGATTCTTGACTTTGGGCTCGCCAAGATCAGTTCGTCAAAAAGCGCATCGCCTAGTACGGATAATCTCTCCACTCTCGAAGTGGACACGGCCCAACTGACCAGCCCAGGCAGCACCTTAGGCACGGTGGCGTACATGTCGCCTGAGCAGGTACGCGGAAAAGAACTCGATGCGCGCACTGACCTATTCTCTCTAGGTGCGGTCCTGTACGAGATGGCAACAGGGACGCTGCCGTTCCGGGGCGATACATCCGGGGTGATTTTCAAAGCCATTCTGGATGGGACGCCGACGTCAGCAGGGCGGTTGAACCCCGACCTGCCGGCTAAACTAGAAGACATCATCAATCGTGCGCTGGAGAAAGACCGAGAACTTCGTTATCAGCATGCATCAGAAATGCGTTCCGAACTGATGCGGCTGAAGCGGGATAAGGAATCGGGGAAGGTGGTCAAGGGTAGCGCCACGCAGATTGCGAAGGAAACACCTGCTCGTCCACCGATCCGAGGCGCGCTTGTTGCAGGCATCGCTGCGATAGCACTTGTGGGTCTCGTGCTTGCGGTTTTTTACCTTCGCGGTCCGCTTCCGGCGCCAAAGATTGTGGGCTCGACACAGCTCACGTCGGACGGGATCAGTAAAGGCGGCGTGGTTACGGATGGCAGCAGGCTGTACTTTGGCGAGTTTTCTGGCGATCACCTCATCGTTTCGCAAGTATCCGTTGCGGGTGGCGAAAATGCTGCCATTACCACCTCTCTTGCGAATCCAGTAGTACTGGATGTCGCCCCTGATTCCTCACAACTTTTATTGTTGGAGTCTCATTTCGCTCAACCGGATAGCCCTTTGTGGTTCCAGCCGCTGCCCGCAGGTTCGCCGCGACGGATAGAAGTGATAGGGCATGATGCTACCTGGCTACCCGACGGGAACCTGATGTTTGCCCAAGGATCCGATATATTTCACGCCGAACATGATGGCAGAAATGCGCGCAAGCTGCTTACCGCTGCCGGTATCCCCAGTGGCATTAAACTTTCCCCAGACGGGTTGCGCATCCGCTTCACGGTCACGCTCAGTGCTGTCGGTGTGTCTTCGTTGTGGGAAGCTCGCGCGGACGGGACAAATCTACATCCGCTGCTCTCACCTAACTGGAACAATCCTCCACAGGAGTGTTGCGGCAATTGGACCTCTGACGGAGAGTACTTCGTATTTCAAAGTACTCGTGATGGACTTTCCAGTCTTTGGGTTTTGGCCGACCACAATCCGTTCTGGCGCAAGGTGGCCCGCTCGCCTGTGCAACTGACAACCGGGCCTCTGAACTTTGGCTTCCCCGTCCCAAGTCGCGATGGCAAGAAGCTATTTGTACAGGGCTGGCAGCCGCGCGCAGAAATGGTGCGTTACGATGCCAAATCTGGCGCCTTCTTGCCCTTTTTCGCCGACACCTCGGCAACCCAGGTGGATTTCTCCCGCGACGGGAAGTGGGCGGCTTACATTACCTACACAGATGGAACCCTGTGGCGCAGCAGATCGGATGGCAGCGACAGGCTTCAGTTGACCTACCCTCCTTTGCAGGCGACCGTACCCCATTGGTCACCAGATGGTACGCGCATCGCTTTCAGCGGTGCGAAACCCGGGGAGCCTTACAGGGTTTACGTCATTCCTGTTGACGGCGGTAGCCCTGAACAGCTTACGTCTGGGGAAAGCGAACTCGATCCAAGCTGGTCTGAAGATGGAAACACGTTAATGTTCGGCGTATTAGGAGCCTTGAGCAACGTGGAGTCGAAGATCATGCTGTTGGATCTGAAGACGCACGTTCTGACCCAGGTGGCTGGCTCACAGGACATCTGCTGCCCGCGCTGGTCACCGGATGGCCGTTACGTAACAGCCCTCAGCGCCGACAGCCAGAAGTTGCTACTTCTCGATTTGTCTACGCAAAAGTGGCGCCAACTGGCAGAGAAGATGGGGACCTTTGGCTACATGACTTGGTCACCGGATGGGAAATACATAGGCTTTGACACATCGTACACCGCGGATCCCGGATTCTTTCGGGTGCGGGTGGCTGACGGACAAATTGAACGAGTTGTAAGCCTCAAGAATATCCGTCGTTTTTTCTCACAGTGGGGCGAATGGAGTGGAATGGCACCAGATGGCTCGCCCTTAGTCGTCCGCGACATCAGCACCCAGGAGATCTATGCGCTGGACTGGCAGTTGCCGTAGAGCCCCCCAAACTCAGGTGCCACCGCAGACACTACCATCCTCAAGCAAGCAAAAACTGAATACGCGAAATTGCATTAGCCGCTTGCGAACATGTGCGCACAAACTTTGTCAGTGGACGATTAGTCGGCTTACCGTCCATGTTCGTACTAAAACCTACTTGTCCGGGAACCGCGTTAATCAGGCCTGTGCTAATCAATCAGCCCAGCAGACACCGCAACGCGATTCATGAGTGGACCACGTGCTGATAGCAAAGCCGCCCGGTTTCTCCGAGCGGCTTGCCATTTCTGAAGCATTTGTTGCGGCTAGAAGAGCCGCGGCTTGCCCTTGGGCAGGTTGGGCTTGGGTGCAGAAACGGCCGGAGCCACACTGTCCGTTGCTACTGCGGGAGTCGTCCTGGGGTCCTGGCAGCCAATGATGGTGTTGTTGGTCCCTTGGTTGAGGACGGTGTCGCTGCGTTCGGCGCACACGACGAGGTCATGGGTGGTCGATGGGTCGAGATAAATCTGCGCGGTGCTCCCAGTGCTGGGGTCAGGCGCGAAGCCGCTGACGTTGTTACTCATGAGTCCGCTCGACGTGCTGCCATATAGGCCGATCGCGTCCCATCCACTTCCGGTGACGGTGTCCTTCAAGATCATCGTGCCCTTGGTGTTGACAGCGTCGATGCCATCCGATGCGCTGTCCTGAAGTTGGATGTTGTTGTTCCAGATCACCGCGTCGATCCAAAGATTGTCGGGCGTGTCATTGTAGAGGAGGATGCCGGTGGCGTAAGGTTGTGTGGTGAAGAACGTATTGTCATGAATTAGGTACCGCGAAGGCTTGCTCGGTACGAAAACCGAGTCGAACCACGGAACAACCCACATGCTATAACCGATTCCCGAGGCTACGTTATACGAAACCTCGAAATTCGAATTCTCTGCGGATTCCAGGTCGATACCTGTATTGTGATTTTCAAAGGTATTGCCGGTAGAAGGCGAACCTCCAATCGTGACTTGGCTCGACCGCACACACCCGTCTTGGGAAACTCCGTCCCCCATCGTTTTGAACGAGCTGTTCCGGACGGTATAGGAACCACTCACGAAGTAAAAACCGCCTGCGGCTCCGCAAGGTACCTCGGTGGGGTTGGCCGAGCTGCCGCTGAGTTCGCCTGTGTACATGATTCCATTGTTGACATTGAAGCCGAACCCGCTTGTGCTGTCGGGGCTTCCCTCCATCTCGACGCGATCAATTTGCACGTTGGTCGTCGAATACTGACCCATGAGTCGTATGCCAGTGTCGATATATGTGCTCCCGAATCGAGGCCAAGGGGCGGTGGCTGTACCCTCGGAAGCGTACATGTGGACAGCAAGATCAGAGATGCTGATATTTCCATCCACAAAGATCATCAAGGTAGGCCACAAGCAAGTCGTAGAGTTGGGCAGGCACGGCGCTAAAAAATCGAGAGTGACGGGCAGATAGGGGAGAGCTTGGATTACAGTGATGTCTTTGCCCATCCCCTTAAAGGTGCCCTGAAAGTTATAAGCCACGAGTTGTCTGGTTAAGTATACTCCCGCAGCTAACTGGACGGTGCAGTTCTTGCCGTACGCCACACATGTGTCCAGAGCGGCTTGGATGTTGGTGGTGTCGTCTGTTCCGTTTGGCGGGGGCACGTAGACGATGCGAGAGCCTGCCCACGCAGTGACCGCAGTAAGAGAGGTGAAGAGAATCAAAAGCGGAATGGTGATGCGTTTCATGAAGGTCCTCCTAAGCTCACCTGAGTTTGTTCGATTGGCGTGGTTGAGATGGGACCCTAGGACTCACCTCTGGGGAACTGCATTTCGGGACAGGGATTGAATTCAGAGGAGGCCCTTATGGCCTGAGAGGAAGTAACGACCGACCCCGTCGGGAAAGTTACTTCCGGGGAGGTCAACGGCACTTTCTTACTCCAAAGGTAAACGCGAGTCAATAAGTAATAATGCCGCTACTCTGATGAACAAACAGCCATAATAATCAAATGGTACTTGCTTGGCGCGGGATACACTGTCAACTCCTGATTTGTCGGCTTACCGGAAACTTGGGTACCGGGACCCACTCGTACGGTTTCCGCGTTTACCAGGCCCTACGCGTCAATATCACCCACCGTCCAAGCATGGAATGCGGAAACTCAACGTAACAGAGAATCTCGTTGGCTTCCCTCCAGGAGAAACCTTGAATCTCCAAGTACGAACCGTTTCCACTGCTGACTTATCGAGGAGTTTGTCCAGAGGCTTCGTAATTTGGACATCCGAGACGCTTCCGTCTGGATTCACAACAATGGACAGGTAAAGCTGTCCCCGACGCCGCTCGGCTCTAGCTGCCTCAGGATACGGAGGCCAAGGTTGGGCCAGCTTGCCAAGAATTTTCAGGTCGCCTCCATGCTCTTCGGTCGGCACTATTGTTGTGACGATGTCGCCTTGGTCCATGCCTTTTCCCTCGGGGCAAGCCTTTGTCAAGCTGTACGTCATTTCAATTTGCGTGTGCGCGGGCGCTTTTGGAGGCTCTTCAAATTCCCATTGCCGTGCGGCATTCATGGATAATTGCAAAAGCTCCTGTGGCCCTCTAATCGGACTGACATCCGTCACCTTGCCGTGTCCGTCGACTGTCAAACACAGGACTACTGTCCCTTCGGCATTCTTTCTTGTGGCTTCTTCCGTGTAGGTCCCCGGAACTGACTTTTTTATCCTTAGGCTTTCACTGACGGCGCAGTCGTTTCGGTGGCCTTGGTCCTTCTGACAGAGAGCACTGCGAGGATTAGCCATGCCCAGAAGAAACATCGTCATGGCAAGAGTCGAAGCACGCATAAGCCGTGTTTCCATGACCTCCACTCTACACCGACTCCTAACTCCTGATTTGTCGGCTTACCGGAAAGGTTCGTACTAGTCCAGTAGCGGTGCTTTCGGGTCTCCCGCTCTAAGCGAACAACTTCTCGCACGATGCCCTCGACAACCTGGCCCCCTCTTCGGTTAACCAGACGGATTTGCTTTTCTTGGCCGGGTCAGAGATGTACCCCTTCTGATGGAGGCGATCCATCACGTCCCAGGGCATTCCCTTCCAGGCCCTTTTTCCTCCAGATTTGTCATCAAACGAGTTTAAGTAGAGAAGGGCAAGAACGGTTTGTTCCAACTTCTCGTCATTCAAATCCATGCAACACCTCTCAATATGCCAGTTGGCGCATCTATTGTGTCCGTTCATACTCCCATGCTGGTGTGGTGTCCAGGGATTGCACAAGAAAACAAATCGTGCCATTCCCACTTCCCACGTTGGGAGGTGGCATACATGATGAAAAGAAAGCAAGCAACACGAAAGAATCGGCAGAAATCCAAACTGGGTCTCCCTGACCTGGAGCACGTCAAATCCGCGGTACTCGTCAGCCTGCGGTCAACTGAGTCGCAACGGAGCTATCGACGCTCCATCGACGACTTTGTTTGCTGGTATTGTTCAGAGCCGCGCTTGTCCTTCAACAAAACGGTGGTCACGCGCTACCGAATCCACCTCGAAGATCGGCTCCTCGCACCCGGAACCATCAACGTCCGTTTGGCGGCCGTCCGACGGCTCGCCTATGAGGCCGCCGACACGGGACTCCTCAGCCCGGACTTGGCCGCTGGTATTCGTCGCGTGAAGGGGGCAAAGAAACTCGGCATGAAGCTCGGTAATTGGCTGACGGCGGAGGAGGCGCGGTCCTTGTGGCAGTTACCCAACGTGCACAGTGTGAAGGGCCGACGGGATCGTGCCATCTTGGCAGTGCTTCTCGGTTGCGGTCTCCGTCGAAGAGAGCTGACCGATTTGACTTTGGACCACATTCAGCGGCGGGAAGATCATTGGGCCATTGTGGACCTGGTTGGGAAAGGAGGTCACATCCGCACCATTCCGATGCCAGATTGGGTGAAGCAAATAGTCGATGACTGGCTCAGCGAGGCCCGGATTGCGCACGGTAGAATTTTCCGCTGTGTTTCTCGGCGCGGCGCAGTTTGGGGGACGAAGATCACCGAGAAGGTGGTCTGGCACATCGTCAAGGAATACGCTGCAAGACTGGGAGTTTCAAAACTCGCTCCACACGATCTTAGAAGGTCGTGCGCTCGATTCTGCCACGATTCAGGAGGCGAGTTGGAACAAATCCAGTTTCTGCTCGGTCATGTGTCCGTGCAGACGACAGAAAAATACCTGGGTTGCAAACAGCGATTCCGTCATGCTGTGAATGATCGGCTCGGTATTGAGCCCGGGTGATACCGGCTACGTTGCAGGTGCCAGTATCCACGTTTCTGATTGCGGACTAACCAGGCGCTGCGGTGAAAGAGTGGCGTTCGATGCTGTAGAATGCGTCCAGCTGCCGAGGTTTGAGAGATGGCACCCGATGATTGGTATCGAAATACTGATTGGAACCCACAAATCGAAGCAAAATTCCTAGAAAAGCTGGGTCGTGCCCGCTACAAATTGCAGTATTTAAGAATCCAAGCGGGCTACTTAGCGGAACGTCATCCGGAGGTGGCGTTGGAATTAATCGACAGGTACCTCGGGATGGGTGAACATTTCGACATCGCACAGGCGTTCGTTGATCAAGCAGAAGCCTATGTAGCTTTGGGGCGAACTGAGGACGCAATTCGTTCGCTTCGGAGAGCTCTCGCCCGAGAGAAAGAATTTCCAAATCTGAAAACTTGTGCATGGAGTCAGTTTGCGTTGCTCATTGCAGAGCAGAACCTGACGGAGCACTTTCAGAAGGCATTGAACGTCCTTGCCGAAAATCAATCGTCGGCCATGTTTCCCGTTGAAAGATTTAAGTGGCACGCGGCTAACGCGTTGATCAAAGCCGCTCTCGGAGACAGTAAGGCGGCGAGGAACCACGCGATTGATGCGTTGGCTGCTGCCGGGGCGAGCCATTCAGGATTTCGATATCACCGGAAAGTCGGCCTAGTTGCCGAGAAGTATAGAACGCTCCAAGATAAGCTACTCGCTCTATCACGCGCACTTCCCTGAGACCGATTCGCGAGGGTCGGGTACTGGAACGAACCTTTCCGGTAAGCCGACTTACCGGGACTTGGGCACGGCCGAGCTGTCCACCGTGGTCATCTGTGTTTGATCGGATGGTAGGATATTGCGCTGCCACACGGAGTCGATCTAAAGTCTAGACCAAGTCGCGGATTTGTGAGCGTCACTAATCCCGGCAATTCGAATTTCAGTTAACATGTCAAACTGGAGGATGACAATGAAAAATCTCGCCGCATCCTGCCTCGCCATCGGTCTCATTCTG
>Ga0181533_1005117_pt1 | contig 12832 bp, 12 predicted proteins | sample PEATcosm2014_Bin_45_FD_119772 | JGI IMG/M metagenome (GOLD analysis project Ga0181533, IMG submission 119772) | Peatland microbial communities from MTU Mesocosm Facility, Houghton, MI, USA - PEATcosm2014_Bin11_60_metaG | ecosystem: Environmental > Terrestrial > Soil > Wetlands > Peat | place... | reverse complement strand
TTCTCTTCAAGTACTCCTGCTTCGAGGCCTGACTCATCCTGTTACCCTTCTCCATATCGGGTAACATTCTAAAACTGCGCGACGATCCTCCTCGGGTAACATTTTAGATTGCGCGATACGCGGACTGGCAAAGGGTTGGGAATACATGGTACTATGCGCACATTCTGCCCCGACCATGAGGTTCGTGATTTGTGATCGTTCTCAGTTATTGAAATGCGGCGGGGGCCCCAAACCGTCACGCGACTTGCGTCACGACGGACAAGCATCGGCTGAAATGGGGCGTGGGAGGCATTGTTGGCGGGATAGTGCAACCACTGTTATTCGCCGGGGGGTTGGCTAGGGCGACATCCGAAACTATGAAAATACTCGTTCTTTCACCCTTTTTCCCCTGGCCGCTTTACGGCGGCAACGTGATCCGAATCTTCGGAATCCTGAAGGAGCTTTCCTGTCGCGGGCACGAAATCTTTCTGCTGGCAGGCCACTCGGGACCGGCTCCCTCGCCGGAGAATCCTGTGGGCTCTCTCTGCCGGGAGATGCAATTTTACCGGCCGCCCGGCAGTTCCCAGCCTTCACACTCTTTGCAGGCGCGCCTGCGGGCGCTGTTTTCCCCTTATCCCTACAACGCCTCGAGGTTTGGGAGTAATGAGATCCGGCGGGTCATTCAAACGATTCTTGCCCGGCAGCACTTTGATCTGATTTTGGCCAACTTTGCCTTTTTGGCGGATTCTGTCCCGCGTAAGGTGGCGCGGGGCACTCCCGTGGTTTTGGACGAGCATGAGTCGGAAGGTCTTTTGTGGCGCCAATATTTGCGCCAAGGCAGCGTGGCCATGCGCGCCTTTGCTCTTCTCAACCTGCTCAAACTGGCTTGGTTTCAAAAAAGATTGGCCTCGCGAATCGAAGCCATTCTTTGCGCTTCCGACCGCGAGACGGAGTTTGCGCGCAGCTTCATTCCGGCAAAAGTGGGCCTGTGGACCGTTCCCAACGGGATTGATGCGGATTCCTACCGCTCTTTGTTGACGGCGCAGAAAGAATCCAACGCCATCATTCTTTGTGGAGGGTTGAGCGTTTTCCGCAACCGGCTGGCGGCATTGTGGTTTGCCCAGAAGGTGTTTCCCGCCGTGCGCAGGGAAGTCCCCGACGCTGAGTTCTGGATTGTGGGCAGCGATCCGAACCAGGAAATTCGGGACCTGGAAAAGACCCCGGGCATTCATGTGACCGGGACCGTGGAGGACGTCCGGCCGTATTATGCGCGCGCGGCGGTCTCCGTGGCGCCTTACCGGTACGGGGAAGGCACCAAGCTCAAGGTGCTGGAGGCAATGGCCAGTGGTGTTCCCGTCGTCGCCACCACCATTGGGTGCCAGGGAATTGACGTGGTGCACGGCGAGCACGTTTTGATTGCCGATTCCGAAAAGGACTTTAGCGGCCAGGTGATCGATCTGCTTCACCATGCTGAAAAGCGCGCCCACTTGGCCAGAGCGGCGCGGCGGCGGATCGAAGAAAAATATACATGGAAGAAAATCGTAGGTGACCTGGAGCCCAAACTGCTTGCGCTGGCGAAGAAAGGGCGGGGAAGCTGTGAGAAAACCCGCTGTAGCGGCGGTTTCTGACCGCCGTCGTCGATCGGAGATCAAGGCTACAGTTGACGGCGCGCAGAGAGCGCCGCTACAGATCACGAACCCGATTTTTTCGCGGCTTCGGGGTTGATGCGGCGCGGCTTCCTTCGGTTTAACCGGCACGAAGATCGCGGCCACGGAGAATTTGGTTAAAGGGAGAGGGCATGGACGGACACGAGTTTTTCAGTAACGTCAGTGCTACTTATTACCAGGAGACTTTTGGAGACCTGAAGACGCTGTCGTCCTTTGGACGTGCCCGCCGCACCGCGCGCGTTTTGCAAACCTTGAATCGCCTGATCAAGCCGGCCTCGGTGGTGGCGGACATCGGCTGTGGGCCGGCTCAGCTCGCTTCGCCCATCACGGCGATGGGGCACGAATACGTCGGCGTTGACCCCAATCCTGAAATGTATTTCATGACGGCGGAAAAGCTGCGGTCCAATGCCAAGGCACGCTTCTTCACGGGTTCGGCAGAAGAGATCCCCCTGAGTGAGGCCAGCGTTGATGCGGTGACTTGCATCGGAGTGGTGGAATACCTGCCGGACCGTGTCCGCGCGTTGCGAGAAGTTTTCCGCATTCTGCGGCCCGGGGGAATTGCCATCCTTACTTTCCCGAACTTACGAAACCCGGTGCAATTGCTACGCGAGGCGATACATCCGGTGGTGGCGCCGATGCTGAGGGCGCTGATTCCCAAGCTCCGCACGACCGTTTATGTCTCCGGGATTCCCCATGCCGTGATGTTCCCGGGCAAGTTCCGCCGTGAGGCCGCGAGTGTCGGACTGACGAGAGTTGACGGTTTCGCCGATGGCTACTACCCCTTTTCGTTTAATCACCGCCTGTTGCCCATGGAGAGGACCCTTTCCGATTTATCCGACAAAATCGGGGGAGCTCTATTGCCGGGGCTGGGCAACAATTATTATCTGTGTGTGGAGAAGCGGTAATGCGCGGAGTGGCACTCCGAATCAAGGCTGGTGTCTTTTGGCTGAGCGCTTTGGCGGGAGTCGCCATGTTCCTTTTGCGCGGCAAGAGGCCCAAACCCGGGCTGGCCATTTTGTGCTATCACCGCATCGCGGAGAACCTTCCCGCGGGGTCGCCCTATGACCCTTACAACGTTTCACCGAAGCAGTTCGCGCGCCAGCTCGACGCCCTCCAGTCACTTTCTAGTGTCAAGGTCGTGTCGGTAGCGGAAGTCGCAGAGTGGGTTAGGACTGGAGACACTCCCAAAGGCTCTCATCTGCTGATTACGTTCGATGACGGCTACCAGAATACTTTGATAGCAGCCCAGCAGCTTCAATCTCGTGGCATGCGGGGAGTTTTCTTTTTGAGCACCGGATATATCGGCCAGCCGACCTTCGAGTGCAACCTGTACGATCAATGGTGTCAACAACTTTCCGGTTCTAATCCGCTTTGGTACCGGCCCTTAACCTGGGAAGATTGCCGCACCATGATCGGCTTGGGCATGGACCTCCAACCCCATGGCCATTGGCACCAGTTGGTTGGACAGCTCGGAAAAGAAGATATGGAGGAAGAAATTCTTTTGAGCAAGCGGGCGATTGAAGACGCCCTCAACTGCGAGGTTAAAGCGTATGCGTATGCGGGTGGAAGCTCGTACCTGAACCACTTCAATGCGCGAGTCGAGGAATTCTTGTCGCAGACAGGATTCTGCTTTGCCCTCTCCACCGATGCCGGTACAAACCCGCCGGATGGGCTCAAAAGTAACGCCTTCCACCTGCGACGTCTTCCCGTCCACGAGCATGATGAGGGGCTTTTTTTTCAGGCGAAAATTGCGGGGTATTCTGGCCCGCTGCCGGCGTTAAAATCGGCGGTGCATCGTCTGCGAACCCACTTGGGATCGACCTCGCCGCCGACCGCCGGGAAGGTGGAAAGGGGCAACAAGACGGACCCGGCCCACTGAAAGGTGAGGAGTATTCTAGGCTCCTGCGGGGGCAGGAAAGCGCGGTTTTCGTCTCGGCGAGGGAGGGAGGGATGGGCGCAGGGTATACTGTGGGGGCTACGTGGGGCATGGCGGAAGGGACTTTCGGCTCGCGCGACCTCCCCCGAAAGTGGCATAATACCATGAGTAAAATCCTGTTCTACTTACAAACGCTGCACGGTAGCGGAGCCGCATGAATTTTTTCAAGCGATTGACTTATAGAACCGAAGTCATCACCGTGGCCCGATGGCTAGGCCTGCGCCCCATCCTGCGAAAATTATATTTTTGGTGGGCTCGTCCCCAAAGCGGAATCCTTCCGGTGGAGTTGGCGGGAGTCAAGGCGCGCTTCTACGTCCGGACTCCGGACGAGCTTCGCATTTTGGAGTCGGCCGGTGGCGCGGGGGGAGAAGGGCAAGTTGTTGCCCAAGTGTTGGAGTTCTTGAAACCCGGCGATGTGGTGTTCGACATCGGCGCCAATGTCGGCCTTTACACGGTGCTGCTTTCGAAGACGGTGGGGGATTCCGGGCGAGTCTTCGCTTTTGAACCGGAACCCCGAACCTGCGAGCATTTGCAGGATAACCTCACGCTGAACGAGGCCCGGAACGTAAAATGGTATCGCAAGGCTCTGGGGGAACGGACGGGCCAAGCTTCTCTCTTTACGGGCTCGGTCATTGGCGGCGGCAGTCTTGTTTCCCAACAGGGCGGAGGTCATGCGGAGCAAGTTGTGGAAATAGCGCAGGGGGACGAACTCGTGGCGACCGAGAAGTTGCCCACTCCCCGCGCCGTCAAAATTGATGTTGAGGGGTATGAGCGCTCGGTGATCCAGGGCCTTCGCCACACCCTCTCCGAGCCTGCTTGCGAAATGATCTGCTGCGAAGTCCATCCCTCCATGTTGCCGTCCGGGGTAACGCCCGGGGCGGTCTTGAGTTTGGTGGACACCTTGGGTTTCAAGCAGATTCAGCAATTCCCTCGCTGGGATAAGACCTTTCACATTGTTGCCCGCAAGTCCTCCGCGTAAAGTGAGTAGGATGAGAAAACTTCGGATTTTGACCTGTGCTTACGCCTGTCTGCTCGAGGATGGGGTTCCCGTCATTGGCGGCGAGGCTGTCCTGGGGTGGAACATCGTTCAGCAAATCGGGCGCTTTCACCAGGTGTGGGTGCTGACGTCCGCTTCCAATCGGCCTGGAATCGAGGCCGAATTGCAGCGCCAAGCCGCGCCGAGTATAACCTTTATCTATGTCGAATTGCCGCGTTGGCTCCGTCCCTTCCTAACCTTTCTCGGGGGGATTCAATTCTATGCTTACCTCTGGCAGATTCAGGCTTACCGGGTGGCGAGGAAACTCCACGCGCTGGTGAAGTTTGACGCTTTCCACCATCTCACGTACGCCAATGACTGGATGGCCAGTTATGTTGGTGGGCTGCTGCCGGTTCCCTACCTGCGCGGACCTGGTGGCGGGGCGCACCGCACCCCGAGGGCCTTCCTGGTGGAGTACTCGTTCGCGGCGCGCCTTTGGGAGGGATTCCGCAGCTTTGGACAATGGGTATTACGGCACGACCCCATCTATCTGCGCGGCCAGCGTCGCGCGCGGGTCATCCTGCTCTGCAACCGGGAAGCGGCGGACGCTGTTCCCCCGCGCCTCAAGAGTAAGGTACAATTGTTTCCGGTCAATGGGATCTCCGCCGAGGATTTGCGGATTTTCAGCGGGGCGAACGCGGACGGAAGCTCAGCCACTGCTCCCAGCCAGGACCGGCCGGGGCTTTCTGACGCGCCTTTTCACGTGCTTTCAGCGGGAAAGTTGCTCAGTCTTAAAGGGTATGCATTAGCTATTCGGGGATTCGCGCCGTTTGCCAAGCGCCACTCGGACGTGAACTTCACCATCGTGGGCGATGGTCCTGAGCGCACTCGTTTAGAGAGTTTAATTTGCGAGCTGGGGCTGAAAAAACAAGTCCAATTGAAGAAGTGGATGCCCCGCCAAGATTTGTTGGCCCTGATGCGGCATTGCGATACGTTCTTATTCCCCAGCCTTCGGGACGGTGGGGGCGCCGTGGTGGTGGAAGCCATGGCAGCGAGTAGGCCCGTAGTTTGCATGGACCTCGCCGGCCCTGGCATGCACGTCACCGAGGATTGCGGAATTAAGATTCCACCCCGATCTCCCGACGAGGCGATTGAGCTGATGACCGAGGCGCTGGAACGGTTATACCAGGATCGCGAACTCCGCGTGCAGATGGGGCAAGCGGGACGGGCGCGCGCGGAACAAGTCTATAGCTGGGATCACTTAGGTGAACGGCTTTTGAAGATATACGAGGAAGTGTTGGGAGCACCCTCCCCAGAGGCTTAGATGGGCGTTGGAGTGGCACATCCTTTGCAGTTGAAACGGGAGGCTGGCCGGCCGGTTCCGCTGGATCAATCGGCGACCCCGAGACAGAGGGTTAGTACCAATGCCCTGGTGGGCATGGGGCTGTGGGTCCTTCTCTGGTTAGGCTATAACACCGGCCTTGGGTACGTGATGGATCCCCATTTCCCTGCCAATACCACGGAATTGATCCACGGGGTAAGGGCCTTTTTTCCCATGCTGGCCGCTTGGATTGCTTGCGCAATGATCTTGGTACGATCAAAGCGCCTGTTTTATTGGCTCATGGGTCCTCTGGGGTTGATGTTAATGTACGCACTCACGGGATTGGTTTCTTCCGCGACCCTTTCGCCCGAGCCGATAGTTGCGCTATATTGGGGAGTTAACTATCTGGCGATTGCTTTGGTTCTGCTGGCCATTGTTCTGGTTGACGATCCTCTCGCAGACCTTCGTAAAGTGCTGAAGCTCACCTGGATTTGGGGCACACTTATTACCCTCAGCCTGCTGGGCGCCATCCCCTTCCTGGGTTCGCAGGTAATAAGCGAGTCTGAAACCAGCCCGGTGGGCGTGCGCGCGTACGACCGCGTTGTCGGGATCATGGGAATGACGGGGAGTCGAAACACCGGATTTGCCCGGTATGCGGCCATCTCAGCACTGGTGGCCTTCCCTGCGATTTTGAGGAAAGGCAACCTTTTCGTTCGCTTCATTTGGGGGATATTGTTCACCGCTTCGATGTATGCCTTGATCATTGCCAATGGCCGTACGGAAACAGTGGCGTTTGTCGGCAGTGTGGTGGTGATCTTGGTCGGCGAAAGAACCAAGCGTACGGTTAACATCCTGGTAGCGACCGCTGGCGCTCTTCTCCTGGGTCTGCGGGGGTTCTACTCCGCATTCTATCTTTATATCACCCGAACGGGTCATTTTGACCCCACCATGACTGGACGCACGTTGACTTGGGCCGAGGGCTGGCGCGTTCTTTGGCAGTCTCCTTGGGTGGGTTTCGGCTTCCAGGCCGACCGGTACTTTCTGAGGATGCACATGCACAATGCTTTTCTGCACATCTTCCTTCAGTCAGGTTTCTTGGGAGGGGGGGCGATGCTGATGGGATTGGCGATCGTGTGGTATTATCTCATTAAGTATTTCATTTTCCAACAGCCGTCTGACCGGTCTTTGATTCCCCCCGAAATTCCCGCGGTTTTTCTATTTGTGACCATTTCTTCCATTACGGAATCGACTTTTGCTTATTTTTCAGCCGCTTGGCTGCTGAGCGCTCCGATTGTCGCCTATGTCGTGGCGCTGCATCGGCACTTGCGAAGAGCTCGTGCGAAGGAGGCAAGGGAAAAGCTTCTGACGTGGCGGTTAGCAAAGAGTGGCCTTCCGGCTGCCGGGTCCCCTAATGGGATCGACGTGGCGCCTCCACCGGCGGCAGGGGGCAACGAGCACTGAAAACCCTGCCAGACCATGGCATTGAGAGGCGGACTTTTGTTACGCCAGAGGATCGCGGGATTAAGATTCCACCCCGAGCTGCCGATGAAACCGTTGAGCTTGTGGCCCGGGCGCTGGAAAGGCTGTACCCGGATCGTGAACTCCCCGCGGAGGCGGGGCAAGCGGGACGGGCGCGTGCGGAACAAGTCTATAGCGGGGATCACTTGGGTGAACGGCTTTTGAAGATATAACGTGGAAGTGTTGGGGGTACCCTCCCAGAGGCTTAGATGGGCGTTGAGGTGGCAAGACCTTTGCGGGTGAAACGCTGGGCCAGCAGGCCGGTTCCGCTCGATCAGTTTGCGAAGCCTAGACGGAGGGTTAGTACGAATGCCCTGATGGGCATGGGGCTGTGGGTCCTTCTGTGGTTAGGCTATAACACCGGTCCTGGGTACTTGATGGACCCGAATTTCCCCGCCAATACCACGGATTTGATCCACGGGGTAAGGGCCTTTTTCCCCATGCTGGCTGCTTGGTTTGCTGTCCTCATGATCTTCGCACGATCAAGCCGCCTGTTTCCGTGGCTCATGGGTCCTCTGGGGTTGATGTTATTGTACGCATTCATGGGATTGGGTTCTTCCGCGACCCTATCGCCCGAGCCCATAGTTGCGTTGTATTGGGGAGCTAATTATCTGGCGATTGTTTTAGTTCTGCTGGCCATTGTTCTGGTTGACGATCCTCTCCCCGACCTTCGTAACGTGCTGACGCTCACCTGGATTTGGGGCGCACTTGTTACCCTTAGCCTGCTGGGCGCCATCCCCTTCCTGGGTGCGCAGGCCATCGTGGAGACGGAAAGCAGCCCGGTTGGCGTGCGCGCGTACGCCGGCAGTGGAGTGATCATGGGGATGGCGGCAACTCGAAACACCGGATTTGCCCGGTATGCGGCCATCTCTGCACTGGTGGCGCTCTGTGGGCTTATGAGGAAGGGCAGACTTCCCGTTCGGATCATGTGGGGGATAGTGTTTACCGCTTCGCTCTACGCCTTGATCATTGCCAATGGCCGAACGGAAACATTGGCATTTGTCGGCGGAGTGGCGGTGATCTTGGTGGCAGAGAGAGCCAAGCGTACGGTCAACATCCTCGTAGCGATCGCTGGCGCTATTCTACTGGGTCTGCGGGGGTTCTACTCCGGATTCTTTCTTTATATCACCCGAACGGGCCAGATTGACACCACGATGACCGGACGCACGGTGACTTGGGAGGAGGGATTGCATTTTCTTTGGAAGTCTCCCTGGATGGGTTTCGGCTTCCAGGCTGACCGGTACTTCCTAGCCCAGCACATGCACAATGCTTTCCTGCACGTCTTGATTCAGTCCGGGCTCTTGGGAGGGTTGGCGATCCTTATGGGATTGGCGATCGTGTGGTATTACATGATTCGGTACTTCTTTGTCCGGCAGCCACGCGACAAATCATTGATTCCCCCCGAGATTCCCGCAGTTTTTCTGTTTGTGACCATTTCTTCCCTTACGGAATCGACCTTTGCTTATTTCTCAGCCGCTTGGCTGCTGAGTGCTCCTATTGTCGCCTATGTCATGGCGCTGCATCGGTACATGCGAAGAATCACGGCGAAGGCAGTCCAAGAACAGGTCTTGTGGGCTCGGTTGGCAAGGCGTACTGGATATTAGTGATCTGCGCCGGGAGTCGCTTCCTCCTCGCCGGAGGAGGGATCCCAGGTCGAAAGTGGGAGCCTTCAGGGATAGCAAAGGTAAATACCTTTTCACGCGTCCACCCAAAGCAACTCCCTCTGCAAAAAACCTCGGGGACCTTTGGGGAGGCCAAAGGTGGGAGTGCTAAACACCGACGGAACGTCTTACCGAGGCTTTGTACGACCCCTTTTCTCGAAATGCATGAGATGGGGGTATCGGCTGGCTAGCCCGAACATCCGTAACAGATTGGCGCGCGTTCCTGGAGTGCTGGCTCTTTACAAGCGGGCTCTCAAGCCTTTCTTGTTTCCAGCGGCATCGGGGGACGGTTTGGTGACCATATCGTTCCCGACTTTTGTGATGTATGTGGACCCCAGTGATACGATGGGTGACATGGCCTCCGGGGAAGCTTGGGAGGTGGCGACCACCCACGTTTTCAAAAAAGTGATCAGGCCAGGCGATGTCATTGTTGACGTGGGAGCGCACTGGGGGTATTTCACACTGCTGGCGGCTACCCTGTGCACCGAGACGGGCAGAGTCTATGCCTTCGAGCCTCATCCCAAGAACTTCGCGATGCTGGCCAGAAACATCGCAGCCAATCATCTGGCGAATGTGGTGACGGTTCAGAGCGCCGTCTCCAATTGCGACGGGTCCGCCCAAATGTTTGAAGCACGTGGCTCCATGGGGCACAGCATAAATACCCTTCCGCAGGAATGGAGGGTGTCAAATGGCGCAAAGCCCCGAGCCATCTCCGTGAACACAGTCAAACTGGATGACTTTTTCGTTGACAACCCCATTCAACCGCGACTCATCAAGATTGATATTGAAGGGGCTGAACCCCTCGCCATCGAGGGCATGCAGGGACTCCTCAAGCGAAGTCCTGAGGCGGTGTTGATTACCGAAGTAAACCCACTCTATATCCACTCCGACTTGGCAAAGAGTTTTTTTGGAATGCTAACAGGCATGGGTTTCGAGACTGCCATCCTCGACGATGACCGGCGCCAACTGGAGTTTGCTCCTGCCGAGGAAATAATAAAGCGGGTACTGGACCCCGGGACGAGGACAGCGGTCAATCTGCTTTGCACACGGGGACCGGAAGTGCCTGGGCGACTGCTGGGAGCACGGCACGTCAAGGCAGGGCAATCCCGCATCGTGAAGGTAACAGATTTGTGAGGCTTTCGGGATCTCCCGGTCTGCCAGGGGAGGGGCGTTCAGCATCGCCTTAGATTTACTCGCTACAAGGGGCGCTGTCGATGCTCGCCAGTCGACCCGCGATGAAATTTGCCACCGCCGCCTCCGAAAGCGTTGAATCCCACCATTGGCGGGTGCGGAGAGACAATTCTGCGAGCTTTGCGGGGTCAGCCAGCAAGCCCTTCAAAACCCCTGGCAGCACTGACCACCTCGGAATCGAAACCACCGGACAGCCTTGGTAATACCATCGATGCGGCAAGGGGTCGCTGACGATGACGCAGCCCAACCTGGCGGCTTCAAACAGCCGGAACGTCTCATCGAAATTTCCCCGGGGCGCCAGCGCAATCTTGGCGTTGGCGAGAGCCTGCGTGTAGGCCTCAGGGCCCAACCTCTCACCGGAGGTAAAGGCCGCCAGCAGCGACTCAATCCGGTACTGAGGCAGGGCCGCCTGCGCAGCCTCCAGCCCCGCGGCCATCTGCTTCCTGGCGGCCACCGACGCGCGCAAGGTCCATCCCGAAACCGCCTGAACTCCGGCGAAAAAAACGTCTACCGGCCGCTGATCGACCGGCGCCGGATCGGCATCACGCAGTTGGAAGTAGCCGAGCGGGAGTTCCCCCATGGGGGTAGCTGCGCGCCCCGGCGAGCCATGCCGCCACCAACGCTTGATTCCGGTGCCGCGGTTGCGGGCGTCGCGGACCAGCGCGCGCCACGCGATGGGCCAAGGCAGCCGAAGCGTATCCCGCACGGGATTGGGCCGGACTCCCCCGGTTTTGAAAATCGCCCGGACGTGACGTTGATAAGAAGGCGTCTGGTACTGTTCATCGCCAACCAGGAGGATCACCGCATCCTTCATCACTTCATGAAATGCGTCCAGATGCCAGGTCAAAACGAACGTCATCCCCGCGGCGGGAAACAACTGGTCGAGATGCTGGAGGATGCGTAGGAAGTATCGAAGATCGGTGGCGGGGAGGTCGAGCGGAAGGTCTCCCAGCTCGAGCCGCACGGGATTGGCATAGCTGTACAGCCACAAGAAAAAGCGGTTGGGCATGTGGAGAGTATACACCGGACCCCGTGCGCGGGACGGCGCCGGGCGGCGACTTCCAGGCCGTAGCGATTCTTGGCGTCCTTGAATCCTGGATTCCTCCACTTGACCGGAAGTGGCGTGTCATATATTCTCGAACGGAATCCCGCTAAACTCCTAAAGTATGCGATGGCGTTGAATGGTCAAAAATCTACACAGAGGCGGCCCTGATGGAATCGGGGGCTCAGGAACCCAGGGAACGAAGACAACTTCACATGCCTGAACTGGATGGCATCCGGGGCATTGCCGTGCTGATGGTATTGGCGCGGCATTGCTTTTCCTTGCCGATGGAAACCGAAAGCTGGAAGGGCCTGCCTCGCGTCATTGAACTCATCACCCTGCCGGGAGGGACGGGTGTTGACATGTTCTTTGCACTTTCGGGTTTTCTCATCACCGGAATTCTCCTTGATGCCTCAGGAAAACCCCATTACTTCCGGAATTTTTATGGACGCCGGGCGCTGCGGATCCTACCTCTCTACTATTTAATCCTCCTGTTGATTTTCCTGTTTTACCAGAAATCGGGGAATTTCGTGTTCCTCTCTGTCTTCTATCTCTCCAATATGGTGACCCTTTTCGGCGTGGCCCCTCTGTATGCCCCACTCTGGTCGCTCTCGGTGGAAGAGCACTTCTACTTGTTGTGGCCATGGGTTGTCCGCCGCTTGAACCCACGGCGCCTAGCCCAGGTGGCCATCGCCATCGTGGTCGCGGAGCCCATCGTGCGGGCGATAGGCTTTGAACTGGGATTAGTTCAGTCCGGTTATTCCTGGAACCGCTTCGATGGCATTGCCACGGGGGCTTTCCTGGCGGCATTCGTGAGATTTGAAGGATATACGCGCAGCCGCCTCCTGCGCTTCTCCGCGGGCGCCCTCGCCGCGGCAGTTGCTCTCGTGGGAGGGGGCTTGCCCCTGGGGATTCTCACTCGCACCCGGGTTTTTGGGGCCACCTTTCAGTTTACGTTCTGCAACCTGTTATATGTGGGTTTGATCGGGATCGTCCTGAGTGGAACGCTTCCGCCTCTTACCGCCCTCATGCGTTCCCGACCCCTGAGGTGGTGCGGGGATCTCAGCTATTGCCTCTATATCATCCACTGGCTCATCTTGGATACGTGGAATTTGCTTTTCGGAACGTATCCCCTCCGACTTCTGGCCCACTTTGGAAGGTTTGGCACGCTTTGCATCCGGGCGAGCATCGTTTGTGCCATTTGTTTCCTGATCGCCGAACTCTCTCACCGCTACTTCGAGGGACCGATTCTTAAGTTTAAAAGGGTCTTCGCCTAAGGCCGGCTCGACGGGTCGGTTAGCGGAGAGTACATTTCCGGGCGGCGGGCGGGGATACGATCGAATTCCCATTTGCCCGGGACGTCTGCCCGTCGGCAACGAAAAAGGTAAGGCCTTCATCCAATACTCAAGAATTGCCGTTGACCAAAACTGTCCGGTCATAAGTCGAACAGATTGAGTTGATTGCAAGACGTCTCTAGTTCGTCTGAGTTGTTTATTTGCGAAAACGCCTGTAAAAGTGGCGTTTTTTCGAAAAGCAAGAGG
>Ga0181533_1005115_pt1 | contig 12832 bp, 10 predicted proteins | sample PEATcosm2014_Bin_45_FD_119772 | JGI IMG/M metagenome (GOLD analysis project Ga0181533, IMG submission 119772) | Peatland microbial communities from MTU Mesocosm Facility, Houghton, MI, USA - PEATcosm2014_Bin11_60_metaG | ecosystem: Environmental > Terrestrial > Soil > Wetlands > Peat | place... | reverse complement strand
TTGCGCTTGCGCGTGATGTCGCCGCCGTAACACTTGGCCAGCACGTTCTTGCGCATGGCGGAAATGTTCTCGCGAGCCACGATCTTGTTGCCGATGGCCGCCTGCAGGGCCACTTCGAACATCTGCCGGGGGATCAGGCGGCGCAGGCGCGAGATCAGGTCCTTGCCGCGCTCGAAGGCGAACTCCTTGTGCACGATGATGGAAAGCGCGTCCACCGGCTCACCGGCCACCAGCACGTCCAGCTTCACCATCTGCGAAACGCGGTATCCCGACAGGTGATAGTCCAGCGAGGCGTAGCCGCGCGAGCAGGATTTCAGCCGGTCGTAGAAATCCAGGACGATCTCGTTCAGGGGCAGCTCGTAGGTCAGCATGACGCGGCCGCCGCCCATGTACTCGAATTTCTTCTGCACCCCGCGCTTCTCTTCAAGCAGCTTCAGAATGCCGCCCAGGTACTCCTCGCGCGTAAGCACGGTGGCGTCGATGATGGGCTCTTCGATCTGCTTGATCTCGGAAGGGTCGGGAAACTTGGTGGGGCTGGTCACTTCGACGACTTCCCCGAGGGTGGTGGTGACGCGGTACCGCACGCCCGGCGCGGTGGTGATGAGGTCGATGTCGAACTCGCGCTCGAGGCGCTCCTGGACGATTTCCAGGTGCAGCAGCCCCAGAAATCCGCAGCGGAAACCGAAACCCAGCGCCACGGAGTGTTCGGGTTCGAAGGTGAAGGCGCTGTCGTTGAGCCGCAATTTTTCGAGCGCGTCGCGCAGCAGGCCGTGCTCGTGAGATTCCACCGGGTAGAGGCCGGCGAACACCATGGGCTTGATCTCTTCGAAGCCGGGGAGCGGCTCGGCGGCCGGGTTCTCGTGGTCCACGATGGTGTCCCCGATCTTGGCGTCGGAGACCGTCTTGATATTGGCGGAGAGGAACCCCACCTCGCCCGCCGCCAGCTCGTCGCACGGGGTGGCCTTGGGCGCCTGATACCCGAGGGCCTCCACTTCGAACACCTGCCCGTTGGACCACAGCCGGATCTTCTGCTTCAGGCGCAGCCTTCCATCCAACACGCGCACCAGAATGATGACGCCGCGATAGGAATCGAACCAGGAGTCGAAGATCAGCGCGCGCAGCGGCGCATCGGGCGAGCCTTTGGGCGGCGGCACCAGGTGGACGATGGCCTCCAGGATGTCGTGGATCCCGATGCCCTGCTTGGCGCTGGCGAGCACGGCATCGCGCGCGTCGAGGCCGATCACGGTTTCGATCTGCTCGCGAATGCGCTCGGGCTCGGCCGACGGCAGATCGATCTTGTTGATCACGGGAATAATTTCCAGGTTGTGGTGCAGCGCCAGGTAGGTATTGGCGAGCGTCTGGGCCTCCACGCCCTGCGACGCGTCCACCACCAGCAGCGCGCCTTCGCAGGCTTGCAGGCTGCGCGAGACCTCGTAGGAGAAGTCCACGTGGCCGGGGGTATCGATCAGGTTCAGTTGATAGAGGTTGCCGTCGTCGGCGCGATAATTCAGGCGCACGGCATGGGCCTTGATGGTGATGCCGCGCTCGCGCTCCAGGTCCATGGTGTCGAGCACCTGCTCCATCATTTCGCGCTGCGAAAGCGCGCCGGTCGCCTCCAGCAAGCGGTCCGCCAGGGTCGACTTGCCGTGGTCGATGTGCGCAATGATAGAGAAATTGCGGATGAATTCGCGATCCATGCGATGTGGGGATGCTCTGTAGGACGATTATCCCACAGAGCGGGTCGGAAAGGCTTAACCGCACCTCCTTCTCACGCTGAAAGCCGGAAACCCGCGACTACCGGAGCGGTAACTGGTAGATGCTCATGCTGAGCTTGGGAACCGTCAGCCGGCCGGGCACTCCCGTCAGCGGACTCTCCACAATGTCCACCACCAGCGGCTTGCCGGGCTGATTGTCGGCGGTCAGGTCCGCGCCGGCGATTCGCCACAACCGGCCCTTGTCCTGAACCGTCACGCCCCGGATCGCGACATCGATCTGCTGCTCGGACTCGGTCGGGTTGGTGATCGCCACGGTCAGGGCCTTCCTGTCGGCCGTGAGGGCGGCTGCGGCATCCAGCGGATAGGTATCGCTGCCCGAGGAGACCTTGGGCTTATCCACCCAGACGGTGCCCTTCACCTCATGTTGCGGAGAGTTGCCCGTCACTGCCACCGGAATAGTCCCGAAATGCCGCCGGTACATTTCGAACATCAGCCCGATCGGCCGCACCGTCGCATCGGTCTTGTCGATGGCCAGCAGTGAGGACGCCCCGGTGTACGCCGACATGATGAACATGTTGGAGTGATTGAACATCTCATGCATCGCCTGGGAGCAGGCCAGGGGTGCAAACATCGAATTGCCGGGGGGATTCGTTCCACGTTCTCCGATCCATTCGGAGACCCATTCATCGAGCGCGACCGGGTATCGATCCATGTTGAGATTCGGGAATCGCCGCTGGTACTCCGCCCAGGCCTCCACCACGCAGCGGACGCCATTGGCAATCTTCCGGGCGTAACCAACCAGGGGTTCCTCCACCTTCACGTAGTCCTGTTTCCCGGCATCGAAGGCCTGGTCCGCCGGGGATGGATAGATGTGTTCGGCGGCCGCATCGAAGTAATCCGCGGAGTGGGCCAGCAAGGCGCCGGTGAAGTCCGCCGGGCCGCCGAATGCGGCAATGTGCTTTCCGGTGATTACGATCGCCGAGTGGCTCTGGCTGGTCTCAATGGGCGACGCGCTCGAGGAGACGATCTTGATCTTCGGGTCCACCCGCCGCATGGCCTGCGCGAACATGTTGTGCTTGACCCAGTAATGTTCGACGGACATGAAGCCCATTTGCGCTGGGTTCCACATCTCATTGCCGATGTTCCACCAGGTCGCCTTGTAAGGTTCCGGATGGCCATTGGCGGCCCGCCATTTGCCCATCGGCGTGCTCACCGAACCGCTGACGTACTCTACCTCTTCAGCGGCCGAATACGCGTCGCCGAAACCCATATTCACGCAAATGTACGGCTCCAGGTTGAGCAGTTTGTTGAGGACCATATAGTCGTCGATGCCCAGGTCGTTCTGCTGCACTTCGCCCCAGGCGGGGTTCAGGCGCGGGGGCCGTTTGTCGGGATCGCCGATGGAATCCCGCCAGTCCCAGGAGGAGACCATATTCCCACCCGGCCAGCGGAACATGGTCGGCCCGATCTTCCTCATCTCCGCGATCAGATCCGCACGATAGCCGTTCAGGTTGTCGGCCGGCATCAGCGACACGGCGCCGATGTGGAACGTCCCTTTCCCGGTTCCCACGATTTCGAGGCGCGCGTCGGTGCTGTCCGCCCCGGCCGTGAAGCTCAGGGGAAACTTGGCGTATTCGGTTCGGAGCGGCTTGATGGGGATGGTCTGCCGGTCGCCCGGATTGGGCCCCCAGACGAGGCTGACCTTCACTTCCGCCCCCGGATCGGCCGCCAGGATCACGCGGCCGGAGTACTTCCTCCCTTTTCGGAGTCCCAGGCCCGCCTCCTGGATGCCATGCGGCGTGGCGGCCTCCAGCTTCACCATGGGGCTGTGCTCACCCACGTAGACCTTCTGCCGGTCCATCACTACGAACTCGTCCGGACCCAGGGGCCTAAACCTGGGCGCCGTGGCTCTTCGCCTGCGTCCCGGGGCAGGCTCGGGTTCCTTGCTGGAGTCCACCGGATGGAAGAACTTCCGGTCTCCGAGCATCTCGGCCCAAAAGCCGCCCTCGTTGTTGGCCTCATGAAGTTCCGTGAAAAAGCCATACATGTACGGGGAGATGGGCGCACCCATCTTGGTCGCGTCGACCGTCATAGTCACTGGTTGCGCGCTCCCACTGTAGGCAAAAAAACCGACGGCCATCGCCGCCAGCAGGATCTTGAGGAATCCTTGCGTCTTCATGAGTCACCTCGTCTCTTCTTGCCCAACGACCTTGGATTGTAGCCCCAACCGCACCTGGTTGGAGCCCTGTTTCCCGGGATTTCCATATTGAACTCCCGGATTCCATGAATCTTATCACAGGCCGCCAACCTCCGATCTCCGAATTGCAGTTTTTGGGAACTTTTTCTCTGAGAGCCGTCTCTTGCCGGTCTCCAGGTTGGTCACGATGAACCCCACGCGCGGGAACAGCTCCCCGAAATGGAACTCCACCTTGGCCACCACCCGTCGCGCCTCTCGTGGCGCGTTGAGGGCGTAGTGTGGACAGGCTGGAAGGCCCATCTATCCGGGTGCTACACTGATCCATAAGATGTCGAGAGTATACGAAGGGCAGCTTTCGGCCGGCGATCTGCGATTCGGCATCATCGTCAGCCGATTCAACAGCTTCATTACCGAGCGTCTGCTCGGCGGCGCCATGGACGCGCTCACCCGCACGGGCGCCAACCCGGACCTGATCGATGTCATCAAGGTTCCCGGTTCGTGGGAGCTTCCGCTGGTGGCCGTCGAAGTGGCCCGCCAGCACCGGTATGACGCGGTGATCTGTCTGAGCGCGGTGATCCGCGGCGAGACGCCGCACTTCGACTATGTAGCCGCGGAAGCCGCCAAGGGCGTGGCGCACGTGGCCGTGGAGACCGGAGTGCCGGTGGCCTTCGGCGTGCTCACGACCAATACTCTGGAGCAGGCCATCGACCGCGCGGGGGCCAAGGGCGGCAATAAGGGCTTCGACGCCGCCATGACCGCCATCGAGACGGCCAACCTGCTGCGCGCCCTGCGGCAGACAACCTGATGCCCTCGCGGCGCCGGTCGCGGCAGCGCGCGCTCCAGATTCTATTTCTGTGGGACGCCCGCCGGCAATCGGTGGACGAGGCCATCGACGGCTACTACAACACGCTCTACTCCGAGGAGCAACCCGCGCGGGACCCGTTTGTGACCGATCTGGTGCGCGGAACCGTGGAACACGCCGCCCAAATAGACGAACAAATATCGAAACATGCGGAGCACTGGCGGATGGAGCGCATGCCTATTGTGGACCGCAACATCTTGCGCCTGGCGGTGTTCGAGATGATCCACGCCGGCACGCCCGCCGCCATCAGCATCGACGAAGCGCTGGAACTGGCTCGCAAGTTTTCGAATGAAGAATCCGTCCAGTTCGTGAACGGAGTGCTGGACGGGATACGCCGGGAGGCCCCCGCAGTGTGCGAGCCGCAGGGCCCCGATTCTCGAAGCCCTTCCGTCCCCTCCCACGTCTAAACAGTCAGATACGGTATACTTTCCATTAGAAGGACGGAATCCGAATGGCCCAAAAGAGGCGCAGCCTATTGGTTTTGCCGCTGATCGTGTTGGTTTGTTCCATCGCGGGCGGATTCTATGGGCCTCAGGTCCAGGCGGAGGCGGCCGACCCCTCCGATACGGCGGAACTGGATCAGAATGTTGCGAATTTCACCAAGGTACTCGCCTTGGTGGAGCAGAACTTTGCGGAACCCGTCTCCGCGGATAAGGCCATCTACAAAGGCGCCATACCGGGCATGTTGCGGACCCTCGATCCGCACTCCAACTTCTTCGATCCCAAGGATTACAAGGAGCTTCGCGAAGACCAGCGGGGCCGCTACTCGGGAGTGGGAATGCAGGTGCAGTCGCGAAATGGCAAGACCGTGGTGCAGGCGCCGTTTCCGGGCTATCCCGCGTACAAAGCCGGATTGCGGCCCGGCGACATCATTTTGATGGTGAATGACCAGCCCACCGATGGCCTGAACACCACCGAGATCGCCGAACTGCTCAAAGGGGACCGGGGAACCAAGGTCAAGATCATGGTCTCGCGCGAAGGTTCGGCCGACAACCTCACCTTCACGGTCACGCGCGACGACATCAGCCGCAAGAGCGTGGAGGATGCCTTCTGGGTAAAGCCGGGGATCGCTTACGTCAAGATCCTGAACTTCGCCGAAACCACCGGCAAGGACCTGGACGACAACCTGAAGCGCTTGGGCGAGAACAATATCAAGGGACTGGTGCTGGACCTTCGCAACAACCCCGGCGGGTTGCTGAACCAGGGTGTGGACGTGGCCGACCATTTCCTCGAAAAAGGGGCGCTGATTGTCTCTCACCATGGCCGTTCGTCGCCCGAGAAGTCGTATGTGGCGCGCAACGGGAACCATGGGCACGAGTACGCAATCGTGGTGTTGGTGGACGGCTACTCGGCCTCGGCGGCGGAGATTGTGGCCGGCGCGCTGCAGGACCACGACCGCGCCTGGATTCTGGGGACCAGAACCTTCGGCAAGGGCTTGGTGCAGACGGTCTACCCGCTCAGCGAAAACACCGGCCTGGCGCTGACCACGGCCCACTTCTACACCCCCAGCGGCCGGCTGATTCAGCGCGACTACACCAACAGGTCGTTCTACGATTACTACTTCCACAAGGGCGACGACACCAAGAACCCGCTCGATGTGAAGATGACCGAGGGCGGCCGCACGGTCTACGGCGGCGGTGGAATTACGCCCGACGAAAAGTACGAAGCGCCCAAGATGGACGGCCTGGAACTGGAACTCGGCCGCTCCGGCCTGTTCAACTTCGCGCGATTGTACTTTGGCTCGCACAGCGCCAGCCTGCCGAAGGGTTGGATGCCCGACACGGCCTTCCTGGAGCAATTCCACGATTACCTGGTACAGCACGGCACCAGTTTCACGGAAGCCGAGTTCATACAGGACCGGGATTGGATTACCCGCTATCTCGCCAGGGAAATGTACATCACGGCTTTTAACATCGACGAGAGCGACCGGATCTTCGCCCAGACCGATCCGGAAGTCGCCAAGGCCGTGGATGCCATGCCCAAGGCCAATGCGCTGGTGGAGAGCACCAAGAAGATCGTCGTGGAGCGCATGAACGCGCAGCATCAGCCGCGTTCCGCCGCGGCGGCTCACCGATAGCCGGCCACCGAAAGCTCACGCCCTGAAATACGGCCGCAGATAATCGACGGTCTCTTTGAGCGACTGCTTACCGGATTCGTCCAGCGGACGGCTGAGACCGGAGCTGGCGGAGGCGGCCTTGGCGGCGGCGGCAAAGCCTGGCGTCGATACCTTGCGCGCGGCGTAGGTTTTAAACACGCCTCGCAGATAGAGAATGTACTTGAACGGCTCGACGCCGGAATAAACGCCCGCCTCCGTGAGCAGCAGCAAGGTGCGGCCGTGCATGTCCATGGCTTCCTTGTGCTTGCCCTGGTGCCAGAGGTCCCATGTGGCGGCGTAGAGGTCCGCGAATGCGGCCACCGGCATGCAGCCCGACGAACCGATGCGCATCTCGTCGATCAGATTGCGCCCGTGGGAGCCGGTCATGACTTTGAGGTTGCCGGACGTCAGCCTGGTCAGTTGGACGATATGCGCCAGCACATCCCCGGCCTCGTCCTTGAGATAACGCATGGCGGGGATGGCCTTATACATCGCCATGATCAAGTCGATGTCCATGTCGCCGACGGCTTGGACGAACAGAGGAAGCCTGGTGGCGGCGCCGATCGCCTTGTAGTATTGGAGCATCTGCGGCGGGGTCAGGCTTTCCGAAGGCGGCAGCGAGATGATGGCATCGGCGCCGACTTCCGCGGCATACTTCGCCAGTTTCAGGGAAGTGGCCAAATCGGCCGCCTGCACGCCGAACACGATGGCGGGTCTCAGTTTCTTTCCGGCCGAGGCGATGGCCTCCATACCCAGCAGCCGCTCCCGCTCCGTGAGAGCCAGCCATTCACTGACCATCTGCGGCCAGACGAACCCGTGCACGCCGCCCCGGTCCACGAACTTGACCTCATCCACCAGGCCATCCACATCCAGCTTCCCGGCGGCGGTGAAGGGGGTCTGGGCGATGGGAAAGATACCGCGCAAGGGCTTCGGCGTGGACCCCTGGGCGTACAGGAATCCACCGGGCAGCGCGAAACCCAGCGTTCCCGCGCCAAACAGCTTCAGAAACTCGCGCCGGCCGGGCGTGGCAAGAAGGTGTTCGACTGGCATCGTATTCGATTCGAGTATACCTTGGTTGACGCGTCCCTCTCCCATCCCCCATAATGACATCGGGTAGTCTGAAATCGATCCCGATGTGACTCGACGCCGCGCATGAAAAAGCTTTTCCTTGTCCCGCTGCTTCTGGGGGGGTTGCTCCAGAATGCCGGTCTTACGGCCACGCAGGCTAAGAAGACCACCCGCGTACCGGCCAGGAAGAGACTGGCGAAGCGGCCGCCGCCGGTCGACCCGACAGAGGGCGATAACGTGGATGGCGACGATCTGACCATCCGCCGGGCGGCCGTCGCGGCGCTTGGCCCGCAGAGCGGGAGCGTGGTGGTGGTGGACCCCGCTACCGGGCGGGTCCTCAGCATGGTGAACCAGAGGCTGGGTCTGAAGACCGGCTTCACGCCCTGCTCCACCATCAAACTGGTGGCTGGGCTGGCGGCGCTGAGCGAGCACATCGTCGACCTCGATACCTCTATCTACACCGCCCGGCACGTCGCCTACACGCTCACCACGGCCATCGCCAAATCCAATAACCAGTACTTCAACATCCTGGGCACGCGGCTGGGGTTCGCGCGCGTGACGCGCTACGCACAGATGCTCGGGCTGAGCGAAAAGGCGGGGCTCGATATCCCCGGCGAACAGCCCGGCATGTTGCCGCCGGAGCCACCCAGGAACGGCGGCGTCGGCATGATGACCAGCTTTGGCGAGGGCATTACCATTACACCTCTGGAGCTGGCCGCGCTGCTCTCCGCGATCGCCAATGGCGGCACGCTCTACTACCTGCAATACCCGCGCACGCAGGCGGAAATCGACCAGTTCGCGCCGAGGGTGAAGCGCCCGCTCGAACTGGCCCCCAACGGCATTACCGATATCAGGATGGGAATGCGCGCGGCGGTGGATTACGGCACGGCCAGGCGCGCCGGCTACGATCCGAGCGAGCCCATTTTCGGGAAGACCGGCACCTGCACGGATTTCCGCCTGGCGAGCCACATGGGGTGGTTCGGGTCGTTCAACGAAGTCGGGCATCACCAGCTTGTGATCGTGGTCATGCTGGCCGGCAGCAGAGCCACCAGCGGACCGGTGGCGGCGGGAGTGGCCGGAGCCATCTATCGCAGTCTCTCCGAACAGCGCTACTTCGCGGCGGATACGGGCCAGAAGCCGGGCTTTCCCGAGATCATCAGCACCAGCCCCTGCTGCTCGCGGTGAACAGAACCGAATGGCAAGCCAAAGCATGCCCTACCAAGGTCGGCACGGCGATCCCAGCGAATGTTTCAAGGCTTGGTGACGGTGGCGGCTAGGGGGCGGGGGAAGGAGCTTCAGCGGGGGGCTTGGGCGGCGGTGTCTCCCGCTTCGGGCCAAGGCCCAGCGCGATCAGCGACAAGGAATTGATCTTGCCGGTGGAATCGAGGTTCTGTCCGGCCTGGAACTTCTTCAGCGCGTCCACCGACGCCTGGTTCCAGGCGCCGTTGGCATCTTCGGGTTTCAGGTAGCCCTTGGCGGCCAGAGCCTCCTGGATTTCCTTGTACCGCTGGGGCGTCGGCGCCAGTTGCCGGTTGCGCCACGTGACACGCTTCGCGGGCGGCCCCTTTTTCCCGCGGCGCGAAGCGGCGGTTCTGGGGCCGGCTTTCGAAGGGGCCGATTTCCTCTTTGCCGCCGATGCGGGGGACTTCGTGGCGCCCTTCTTGGCGGGCGCCTTCGTGGCGGTCTTCTTGGGGGCCGTCGCAGTCTTCTTCGCCGGGGTTGCGACATCGGCGCTCCAAGCGAGCGCCACCAGGACGGGAATGCCCGCCCAGCACAGAATAGTCCGCATGCTTGTAGTTCAGTTTAGCGCGGCGCACTGGCGCGCGCCGCGGCCTTGCTTCACAGCTCAGCGAGGGTTGGGGAGCGTGCCGGCCGCAAACGCCGTGGCCCACTCTCCGTTGGCCCCGCGCTCTTTCCGCAGCACCCGGAACGTGACCGGATCGCCGGGCTTCAGCGTATTGCGCACGCGGGTCACATCGTCGCCGGTATTGATGGGCTGATGATTGATGGAAGTCAGCACATCGCCCGGTAGCAGCCCGATGTCGTCGGCGAAGGAGTCGGGTTCCACCGAATAGACCCGGACGCCGCCTTTTTCCTTGAGGCCCAAAGTCTCGCGCCGCTGGTCGGTGAGGTTCTCAAGCCGCATGCCCAGGCTCACCGCGGAGCCTTGGGCCTTATTCGATTCCTGCTCGTTCCCCGCGCCGAACCGCTCCGGGAAAAGCTGGGCCAGATCGCCGACCACGACGCGGAAGTTCTGGCGCTTATGATCGCGCAACACCCCGATGTCCAGCGAGCTGCCCACCGGCGTTACGGTGACCATGTCGATCAGATCGTTGCCGGTGCGAACCGGCTTGCCGTTGACGGCCACGATGATGTCGCCGTCCTTGATCCCAGCCTTGTCGGCGCCGCCGCCCGGTGTCACAGTCTCGACGAACGCGCCTTCGTCGACGCCCGCCTCTTTCAGCAGGGCGCGGGCCTTGTCGCTGTCCGACTGCGTAATCTGGACGCCGATTCCGCCGCGGGTCACCTTGCCGTTCTTGATGATCTGGTTATAGACCTGCGCCGCCATATTCATGGGCATGGCGAAGCCGACGCCCTGGTAGCCGCGGTTCAGGGAATTGGTGGCGATGGCCGTATTGATGCCAATCACTTCGCCGCGGATGTTGAGCAGCGGTCCGCCGCTGTTGCCGGGGTTAATGGCGGCATCGGTCTGCAGGAAGTGCTGGTACTGCGATTCCGGATCGACATCGCGCTCCTTGGCGCTGATGATGCCCGCGGTCACGGTGGCCTGGAGGCCGAACGGCGAACCGATGGCGACGGCCCAGTCGCCCACCTGCACGGCGTCGGAATTGCCGATCTTGGCGGCCACCAGGTTCTTCTTGCCTTCCACGCGGATCACCGCGAGGTCGGTGGGCGCGTCCACACCCACCACCTTGGCGTCGTACTGGATGGGATCGCCGGTGAACTTCACCTGGATGCGGTCGGCATTGTCGACCACGTGATTGTTGGTCAGGATGTAGCCGGCCGGGTCTACTACCACGCCGGATCCCAGCGCAGTGCCCCTCCGCTGGGGCATGTCGGGGGCCCCGTTCCCGAACGGATTCCCGCCGAAGAATCGTTGGAAAAAGTCGTCCATCCCGCCGTTGTCGCCCTGGTCCTGGTCGTCCGGGGGCAGAACCTGGCGCTTCCCGCCGCGGGGGGTCGACCGCACGGGGGCCTTCGGCAAGTAGGTGGTTGAAATATTGACCACGGAAGGTTCCACCTGTTTGGCAATCTGGCTGAACGTGTTGGACAGTTCAACGGGGTCGGGGATGACCAGCGGCGTCGCTCCGGGCGCCACCTGGTTAGCCTTGGCCGCCTGTACACCCGAGTTGATCAAGGTGCCGATCACGATTCCGATCGACAGCGTGAACAGCACCAACGTGAACGAAAGAAACTTCTGCGTGCGCAATCTGTCAAAGATACTCATGGACCTTCTTGTCTCCTACGCGTAGTCGCTATCCCGATGGATGCAGCCGCGGATTCAAGGGTTTCAGCTCCACCAGCACAACCCCACTCAGGATGAGAGCGGCGCCCGCGGCGGCGCGTCCCGAAAGGCCCTCACCCACCAAGCAATACGACGTAATCCAGGCGAAAACCGGCTCCAGCATGTAAATCAGCCCAGTCCGTGTCGAGGTGGTGTACTGCTGTGCCCACGCCTGAATCGTAAAAGCCAGAGCAGTAGCTAATAGCCCTGTAACCAGTATCGCGCAGATCACCGCGGGCCGCCAGCGGATGTGGGGCGTCTCGGCCCACCAGAACAACGACAGAGCCAGCACCGCGGCGGCGCCCACTTGCGCGATGGACAACAGTTGAAAGCGCATGTACTCGGAGAAATGGCCCAGGGTCACGATGTGCGCGGCGAACCCGATGGCGCAGAAAAACGTCAGCAGGTCGCCCCGGCCAACGGAACCGGCGGCGCGTTGGAGCGTCATCAGGGCCAGCCCGGCGGTAGCCACCAGCACCCCAGCCACCTCGGAAACCTGGGGCCTGTTCCGATAGACGAGCGCCGCGAGCAAAGGTACCATCACCGACGTCAAGCCGGTGATGAAGGCCGACCTGGGCGCCGTGGTGAGCCGCAACCCAAGCGTTTGGAATAGATATCCGGAGAAGAGAAAGACGCCGGCAAGCGCCCCCGCGGCCGCTGCCTTCCAGGTGAAGGGCACCCATCCGGACGCGCGGAACAGCGCCAGAAGCGCCCCGGTGGCCAGGGAGAACCGCAGCGCCAGGAACAGCAAGGGCGAAACGTCGAGTAGCGCCGCTTTCACCAGGACGAACGTGGCGCCCCAGACCAGGGTGTTGAGGACCAGGGCCGCTTCCGCCTTGCGGCAGTTCACTTCCCGCTCCCCCCGGAATCGCGCAGCAGCAGGAGCAGGGTCAGAAAGATGCGCTTGAGGCCCAGGTCGCGCCCTTCCGGCCGGTACCATTCCTGGGTGGTGTGAACGCCTCCGCCCACTCCACCACCACCGATGGCGATGACCGGGATTCCCATCGACATGGGAATATTGGCATCGGTGGACGAGCAATCCGGATGGGAGCGGATGCCGAGGTGGGCGTCCACGGCCCGCACGTACTGGAGGATCGGGGCGTTTTCGGGGAGGGCCGCCGCCGGGCGCGAGCCGATCTCCTTCAGCTTAGCGGCCACCTTGCCGCCGGTGGCGCGCTGGTTCTCGACCTCGCGGGCGCGGTCCACGGCGGCGCCGAGGAGGTCGACCAGCTCGTCGATCTTCTCGTTGGTTTCGGAGCGGATGTCCACTTTGGCGCGCGCCATTTGGGGGATGGCGTTGACGCTCGAGCCGCCCTCGATCAGGCCCACATTGACAGCCGATTTGGGAGCGCCGTCGATGCGCGTTTCG
>Ga0181533_1005113_pt1 | contig 12833 bp, 10 predicted proteins | sample PEATcosm2014_Bin_45_FD_119772 | JGI IMG/M metagenome (GOLD analysis project Ga0181533, IMG submission 119772) | Peatland microbial communities from MTU Mesocosm Facility, Houghton, MI, USA - PEATcosm2014_Bin11_60_metaG | ecosystem: Environmental > Terrestrial > Soil > Wetlands > Peat | place... | reverse complement strand
TCCAGCTTGGCCCACTGTAAATCCGTCAAATCGCTGGGGTACATGACCACAAACTAACCGCCAAACCCCTGCTCGCATAGTCTTTCGTCGGCTCCTGAACCTAGTTTTTAAACAGGTTCTAAGTACTTGAGCGCCCATTCAAAGTCTTCCGGGAATCGGTCACCTCGCACACTCCGCCGAAGATCACGAACGCTGATTTGTCCCGCCAGTTCCACCGCAGCTTTGACCGCGTTCAAGTGTTTCCACCTTGGACTGTCGCCCGGCGTGGGCGCGTAGAACTGGCGCATCTTCACTTGGTACGCGCCCAATTTGATGGCGGCCTCCGCGTCCTCAATCGTTATCTCCGTGCGTTGCGGGATTCCACCCCACGCCCGCGCCATAGCTGCTCGCCAGACGTGCAGACCCATGCGGCTGCTCAAGTCGCGGTCCATATCTAGGTCTTCGGGCAATGCGTTCTCCCACTCTTGAAGCCGCCGCTTTGCTTCTGGTGCGATAGACATTCGCAAAGGGTGTTCGCGTAAGTATTCCAGGCGCGAAAACACTTCCCGCCGCAACGACCCGAAGTCCTGCTCAAACAATTCCGTGTCTGAATAGTCGGGCAACAGCACCTTGGTTGGCTTGTACTCGCTGCCCACGATATAGAAGCGGCCAAACAAGCCGGAGTCCATCATGTGAGCGGCCATGTATCGTTGCCAGATTTGCGGCTGAGTGCAGAGCAACATGCTGTACTGCAACTGCACAGGTACTCCCGGCGTTGCACGGTCCTTGGTAATGGCAACCTCAGCGTCCAGACTGTCGTAAAGGTCAGTCACCAGCGCAGACAAGGCTTGGCCGGTCCAATCGGGGCTGCACATACGCGAGAACAGAGCCATAGCCTCGCCCTGAATCGTGATGAGCCGGGCTGTTGGACTCCACTTCGGCCCTAGAATCACGTTCACGTCCTCGCCCTTCTTATGTTTCGGCTCTCGCGTCAACTCGTCCACGAAGGAATTTGCAGAGCCGGGAAGAAACCGCTGTGCGCCGGTACCCGAAAGGCGGTGGTGGTTTGTTCCCCCGTCCAGCATGAGCAACGGCTCAAACAGGTTTTTGAGTGACGGCTTGGAGTAGAACGCAACGGCAAGGTCCATAGCGTAGCTCTTGCCCGATTGCCGATTAGCGATGACCACGTGATATTCGCGCATCCGCACACCAGCAATCCCGCATGTCACTTGGTCACCCGCAATGGCTCCTGTGATTGCGCGGAAGGACTCAGAGGCGAGCCGCTTCCGAATGAAGTTTCCACGGCACACAATGTCTGCAAACTCACCAAAGATCGTGCCCGCCCACGCTTCGTCCGGGAAAATGGGCCGTGTGGATTTCTCGGCAACGGTCACAGACTCAGGCGCGGGCCTTCCTCCACTAATGACCACTTCCGGGTCCGCTCCCGGCTCCCGCGCTGGAAACTCCCCATTACGCCGGGTCATTTCTGCCTTGAAAACCGCCGTGTCTCGCTTGGCTGCTTGGCACGTTCCGTGTGAGCACTGAAACGCCAACTTACCATCAAGGATTCCTAGCACGGTGCTACTCTCACCGCCAGGGCCACTCGCGTGAAGCCACGGGCACTCAATCCCAACCCATGCACCGTTTGGCGCTCGTTTCTCAAAATCGCGGACGTTGACCTGATTGTGCGCCGCGTATTCGAGAAGCCACGTCTTCCACTCATCCACCGTCGCGTCATCCACAGCCGTGGCCGGGTCATAGGTCTGTGCTTCTGGTGCAAGGTTTTTGACGAATTGCGGGGCCGGGGCCACCGGCGTGCCGTCTAGCAGTGCGGTGTATGCTTCACCACTGTCCGGGTGAATACTTCCGGCTGCCATCACATATCCGCCCTCCGCCCGAATGTCACCGGAGCAGCCGTTTAGTTTCCACCCGGCACAACCACGGGAGCCATCGGATTGGTAGTAGAGCTGGAGTCCAAACTCAGGACGGCGGCCTGTTCGCACTGCGTAAGTGGGCGGAAAGCCGTTGCGCTCCATCCACGCCGTTGCTTCATCCATGGATGTGAGACCGTGGTCATTGTCTACGACCAGCAATTTGCTAGGCCCGGTGGAGATGGCCGGGTTAGCATCTGGGTTCTTTTCCCACCACGCCCGGATAGTTGCCTCGTCAAGTGTGGCGTCTTTGAATCCGTGCGCGGTCATCGGCTTTTTACTGCGAGGCCAACACGGGAAGACGTACCAATCGCGCCGGATGCAATCGAGCGCAACATCCAGGAGTGTCATTTTGTCTCCCGGCGGTGAATGTCCTGTGCCGCGTCCACGAAGTCCCATAGGTCCTGTGGGGTTAACCAGCTCTTTTCTTGCAGGTGTTGAACCCAGTGGCCTAGCCAAGCCGTGAACGCCGGGAAGTCGCCCCCCTGCTCAAATAGCCGTACCTCATACGGGCCACCATTCAACCCGTCATTCGCATAGGGACGGATGTCCAGGCTGTGATACGCGCCCTCCGTGTCTAGCGTCCAGCGACCCCACTGCTTCTTTGTCCGCATCTCTTCTTCAGCACGTTCAAAATCCTCTGCGGTGTGGAAGTGCGATTTCCAGTCCATCCTCTACCCTTTCTCTTGTGCGCTCACAGGCATGTTTGCTGCCCCACGTTTGGCCGTAGCGCCGTCGGCAGGGATACAGACTTGCTCCGGGAGCACGGATTTTCGCGGGGAAGATGGAAGAGTACCGAACGCTGAATTGCTTGGACTGTGCGCGGGGTCACAACTGCCAGAGAACGTGCAAGTGTAGCTGAAGGGTATAGCCCAAACTGACACACTTCTTTGACACTTTGTCCGTCAGCCGCCCTAGCACGCGAGTTTGGCATAAGCCGGGAGACGCTTTACAGCTACGCACCAGTAAGGGCCTGAGTGTGCACGTGGCCTGTCCGCGCCGGTTAAAAGCAACGTCCGACTGTTTACAATCAATGCGTCCATGCCCAAGCTCGATTGGCTTACTCGAAGCGAAGATGAGAAGGTCTCCGCGCACGTCCCCTACCGGCTGCTAGAGGCGGTGCCAGAGCACTCCTATGGCGATCCCCGCTCAGAGAACATGCTCATTCAGGGGGACAATCTGGATGCTCTGAAGGCGTTGCTGCCGTTCTACGCGGGCCGGGTGAAGTGCATCTTCATTGACCCGCCATACAACACGCGGAGCGCCTTTGAGCACTACGATGACAACCTGGAGCACACGCAGTGGCTTGGGATGATGTACCCGCGTCTTGAATTGCTGCGAGACCTACTGACCGAGCAAGGGACGATTTGGGTCACGATAGACGACAATGAGGCGCATTACCTCAAGGTCGTCATGGATGAGGTATTCGGGCGGAAGAACTTCGTTGCGAATGTGATCTGGCGAAAGAACTACTCGCCAAAATCCAGCGCACGACATTTCTCTGTTGACCACGATCACGTGCTCGTGTACGCGGCGGATGCTGATGGATGGGTCCCAAACCCCATGCCGCGCACAGAAAAGCAAGACAAGGCATACAAGAATCCCGACAACGACCCGCGCGGTCCTTGGAAGCCAAGCGATCTATCAGCCCGCAACTTCTACAGCGTAGGTCGTTACCCAATAACGACCCCCAAGGGACGCATCATCTCCGGTCCGCCCGGCGGAAACTACTGGCGGGTTTCCGAAGAGAATTTCAAAAGGATGGATTCCGAACAAAGGATTTGGTGGGGAAAGACTGGCGAATCAATCCCACAAATCAAACGCTTCCTCTCAGAAGTGAAGCAGGGGATAACACCGCAGACATATTGGTCATACGAAGAAGTCGGACATACACAAGAGGCGAAGCAGGAGATTCTCGCTCTGTTTGAAAAGGATGTTTTCATTACGCCCAAGCCTGAAAAGCTGACGCAGCGCATCATCCAAATTGCCTCCGTTCCGGGTGAGATAGTGCTTGATAGCTTTCTTGGTTCCGGCACTACAGCAGCCGTCGCGCACAAGATGGGCCGCCGCTATATCGGTATCGAGATGGGCGAGCACGCGATTACGCATTGTGTTCCGCGTCTCAAGAAAGTTGTGGACGGAGAGCAAGGCGGCGTCTCTGAGGCCGTGGGATGGAAGGGAGGCGGCGGATTCCACTTCTACAAACTTGGCAGTCCGGTATTCGATGAAGAGGGCCGCATCAATCCCTCTGTCCGTTTTCCGCATCTTGCTGCGCACGTCTGGTTTGCAGAGACGCGCACGCCGTTGGCGCACCCCCGGCGGCGCTCACCGCTGTTGGGCGTGCATGAGGGCGTGGGCTATTATCTGCTTTTCAACGGCATACTCGGAGACAAGCGGCCTGATGGCGGCAACGTGCTCACGCGCCGGTTGCTGGCAGAGCTGCCCGCGCACGATGGCCCCAAGGTCATCTATGGCGAAAGTTCAAGGCTCAGCAAGGAATCTCTGCTCCAGCTTGGAATCACATTCAAGCAAACACCCTACGATGTGAAGGCGCGTTGACCATGATAACGCTGAAGAAATTTCAAGAGGCAACGCTAGCGAAGCTGAAAGAGTACCTGGAGGCCGCGCGGTTGAGCGGGGACCCGGAGACAGCCTTTCTCCAGTCGGTGAAGCCGCCCGATGGCCGGTTGCCGCTCTATCGCAAGGTACCGGACCTGGAGCGGATTCCTTATGTCTGCTTACGCCTGCCCACGGGCGGCGGCAAGACGATTGTGGGAGCCTATTCCATTCGGGTTGCTGCTCAGAGTTACATCGAAAAGGAGTACCCGGTTGTGTTGTGGCTGGTACCGTCCAATTCGATTCGCACGCAAACCGCACAGGCGCTCAAGAACAATGCACATCCCTACCGCATGGCACTGGATGACGCCTTCGATGGCCGGGTGCGCGTTTTTGAAATTTCGGAGATTGAGAACATCCGTCCGCAAGACTTGCGAGACGGCGTGTGCGTGGTGGTGGGCACTATCCAATCGTTGCGCGTCACCAGCACCGAAGGCCGCGATGTGTACGCGCACAAAGAGGCTCTTGAAGATCACTTCACAAAGCTGAATACGAATTTGCCCGGTTTGGAGCGCATCGAAAACGGCGCGGGGGCGGGCAAGGTGAAGTATTCCTTTGCCAACCTGATGATGGTTCACCAGCCGCTCATCATCATGGATGAAGCGCACAATGCCCGCACGTCTCTGACATTCGACACACTGAAACGGCTCTCCCCGTCCGCCATTATCGAACTGACGGCAACGCCGGACCCGGACCCGCGCACAGGCAGCAATGTGTTGTATCGCGTGTCTGCATCCGAGCTAAAAGCGGAAGAGATGATTAAGCTGCCCATCGTGCTCACGGTCCACCAGAGCAATTGGGAAGAAGCGGTTGGGGATGCTTGCCTCACGCGGAAGAGGCTTGCGGAGTTGGCAGGCGGGGAGCCGGACTACATCCGCCCCATCCTCTTGATCCAGGCGGAGAACAAGGACAAGCCCGCGAATGTAGAAGCCGTAAAGCAGTACCTCTTGGACAGTGTGCATCTTGCGGATGAGCAGATTGCCATTGTCACGGGAGACCAGAGGGACCTGGACAAGATCAATCTCTTTGACCCGGCGTGCAAAATTGAGGCCGTAATCACGGTACAGGCGCTCAAGGAAGGGTGGGATTGCTCCTTTGCGTATGTGTTTTGTTCCACGGCCAACATTGGGAGCAGCCGGGACGTAGAGCAGCTATTGGGCCGTGTGTTGCGGATGCCCTACGCACGCCGCCGCAAGACGCCCGAGCTAAACAAAGCCTATGCCCACGTCTCCAGCCCGAATTTTCTGGAGGCCGCAAAGCAGCTTGAAACCTGCATGATCGAAAAGATGGGTTTTGAAGAGGCGGAGGCGGAGCAGTACCTCGAAGTGCAGCAATCGTTACCGGACTTGCCGCTATTTCTCCAGCAAAACCCCTTGCGGCTGACAGTTGCGGAGCCGCTCAAATTGGAGGGACTGACAGAGACAGAGCGGCAGTCCATTGTGGTCAAGTCAGAGGCTCCGGGCCGCATTGAAATTGAGGTGCATGGGCAGCTCACGCCACAGATTCAGAAGGCGGCGCTTGCGGCAGTCCCGGAGGCGGAGCGTGCTGAGACTGAGCGGAAGATCACGCGCTACATTGCTGAGCAGGAAGCGCACCTTGCACCCGCGTTGCGCGGTGAAAAGCTGGCGGTCCCCCGGCTATGCGTTCGCTATCTAGGCGAACTACTGCCGTTTGATAGAGCACTGGTATTGGAGGCCGCCGCGTGGGACCTGAGCCAATGCGCGGTTGACCTGAGCGACTTCCGGTTCAATGACACATCGAAGACGTTTGAATTTGATGTGCAGGGCAGCAAGGTTGTGTATGCGTTCAAGGGGGAGCAGCAACTTGACCTGAATTTGCTGCCGGGTGAATGGACAGAGAATGACCTGATTCGTTGGCTGGACAAGGAACTGCGGCAGCCGGACATTCGGCAGGCGGCAAGCCTCGCGTGGCTTCGCCTGTGCGTGGGACAGCTCTTAGCACGGAAGGGCTTTGACCTGGCGCTACTGGTGCGGGCGAAATTCATCCTTGCACGGAAGCTGGCAGAGCGGCGGGATGAGTGCCGGGCAGCCGCTTACAACGCCGGGTATCAAGAATTGCTCTTTGGGCCGAACGCCGCACCAGAAACCAGCTTTGAGTATGCCTTTCGGTACGATCCAAATGTGTACCCCGCCAAGTGGTACTACAGTGGGCGGAACCGCTTTGAAAAGCACTTCTATCCGATGGTGGGAGAACTGGAGAGCACGGGCGAAGAGTGCAATTGCGCTGAGGCGCTGGACGCTCAATCAGGACTTAAGACGTGGGTGCGGAATCTGGCGATGCAACCGGAATCATCGTTTTGGCTCCAGACCTCAACTGACCGCTTCTACCCTGATTTTGTGGCGGAAACGCTGGATGGCCGTCTGCTGGTGGTGGAGTACAAGGGTAAGGACTACGCCACGAATGACGATTCCAAGGAAAAGAAAATACTCGGGGAAGTGTGGGCGAAGGGCAGCAATGGCCGCGCCCTGTTCGTGATGGCTGTCAAAAAAGATGAGCGCGGCAGGAACGTGCATGAGCAAATCAGAGGCACGATTGAGGGCTGGTAATAGGGTAGTCAAAATATCAGAACAATGTCGTAAATCGATAACGAAAACCGAAGGACTTTAACTTCGGTTCCATCGGATCATGGTTGGCAGAAAGGGGGCTTCACAGCTATGAGCCGCGTTAAGGTTTTCTGCAAGGGCGTTTTAATGGCTGGCATTGCCCACGTGTCTGCCTGGGCTGTGCTGGTATCTGCCGAGGACGTTCTCCATCTGTGTGGCCACATCCTCGTTGCGTTAGTGGTCAAAGTCCTCGAATCGCTGAATCGATAGGAGGCATCATCATGACTGACGTGAATAGAGACAGGCCCCATCAGTCCTCCTTGATCTTAATCAAGGGTGAGGATCGATACCAATTGGATTTTGGCGGCCACTATCTCTGGCGCATCCAAGGGCGTGGGCGGGAAGAAAAACACCTGACTCCGAAAGCATGGAGTGTTCTCCAATACCTTGCCGAGCGACATAGAGCACTTGTGCGCAAGGAAGAGTTGCTGAAAGCCGTCTGGGGCGAGGATACCAACGTTACCGAGGCCAGCCTTAGCAGGATTGTGCGCGAATTGCGTGCGGCTTTTGACGACAACCCGGAAAACGCCGCTTTCATTGAGACGGTCCACGGTGACGGGTATCGCTTCATAGCGGAGGAAGAGTCACATAGCTCCGCAAAGACTGAGCACACTCAAGCGGCTGAGGGCGAAACCTCCGCAGGTCTTGGAACTCCTCAGGATGGTCTTGACTTTGGCCGCCTGATCAAGATTGCGGCAGAATCAGGGGCGTCTGCAATCGTTGATCGACTGGGTTCCGGGATGAAAGAGAGCATCGCGCTCCATAGCGACAGAGTAAGAGCGCTTCGTTTCTTGAGATATTACTTGGAGGGGGAGTTGGAAGACACTCAAGAATGGCTTGCAAGCTCCAGCGGGGAGGCGGAAAAACAGAAAGAAAAGAAGAAAGATACAACTGGGGAAATTGCGGCTGGTGCGTTTATGGGCATCTTCTATGCGAGAGAGCTGGGCGACGCCCGAAAGAAACAACGCGCCCTCACTGCGATGCTCAGGGAAGTTGACTCAATGGCTTCAGGTCCGAAGAGTCCGGAGGAAATTATCGAAGAACTCACTCTCATTGCGCGCCTGTACCTCAAGTAAGGACCCGCTTCGAGGCGAGGCGGGATGGTGCTCTCGCGTGTCGGTGCGCTCTGACATCAGTCTCAGACTGATCTTATGCTCTCAGGCGCGATCCGTTGACACATGCTTTAGCGCGCAAGCTGCATCAGAAAAGCGCTTGCAAAAATGACCCCTTGGCGAGACAATTTCAGAACGGGGTGAATGTTTGTAACCGATTGATTCTAAATATGGTCGGGGAGAGAGGATTTGAACCTCCGACCCCCTGGTCCCGAACCAGGTGCTCTACCAGGCTGAGCCACTCCCCGACGCTCTATTTTCACCTGCAGCCTCGGGATGTACAACGCGCTGCAAGCCGGAGTGCAAGGCTGAAGAAGGTTTCAGGCCTGCCCGCCGCTCCTTGCGGTGCGGCGTCGAACGCAAGGCGGCCCACACTGCCCCTCGGCATTCGCAACTCCTCATTGATTCTATCGCAGTTGCGCATTTTTCGCTGGTCGCGCCCGCCGGGACGGCGCCCTGTCCCCCAGGTCTTCCGCATCCGGGCTCTCATCCGCCTTGCGATCCCCGCCCGCTTCTCCGTCCATCAACGAACCACGATCACCTTCGTCGCGTAAGGCTCCAGATCGAGCTGAATCACCGCATGCCCGCCACTCCGCATGGCATCGAGCGGCGTCACCGTACCCCTCTGCGCATCCCACGCTTCTACGACGCGCCCTTTCGCCATCAGTGTCACCGCGTGTTTGCTCGCTTGCGCGCCCTCGTTGAAGAACAGGTACACATCGGCGTCTCTCCAGCTCCGCTTCATCACGCGTAACGCCGTGTCCGGAGCGTCCGTCGCGACCACCGGCGCAATCACTGCCGCTTGCAACGCCGCCAGCACTTCGGCAGGAACCATCTGCGGCGCGGGCGGCGCGGCCGGTGGCTCGGCCGGCGGAGTCGGCGTTGGCGGCAGTTGTGCGCTCACCACGCTTGCCCACGAAAACTCCGCCGCCGTTGTAGCTCTTGCATCGCGAATCGTCCGGCCAGCAATCCACTCCGGCGTGCCGCCCAGGAAAACCACCTTCCCTCCGCCGCGCACGAATGCCTTCAGTCGCGTCTCCACTGCGGCCGGCAGCACCAGCGGCGCAGGCAGGATCACCGTGCGATACCGATTCCCGCTCCGCGTCTCCAACGCTCCGGGCAGCGCCGTCAACCCGCTCGCCAGCGCATTCTCGTCTACAATGTCGAAATCGATCTGATGCTCGCTGAGCAATCGTTCGGCCGACACAAACTGTTCGTCCGATTTGTCGTTGCCCACCCACATCGACATCGACGGCAGATAAAGCGCCACCGTCGCGTCAGGCCGTCCCATCGCCATCAGGTAGCTCATGCGGCGCACATAAGCCGTCAGATCGGAGAATCCCGGCTGGCCCATGTAAGACGGCGCCGGCCGCGGACCCGCCGAGGTCGCGGGGAAATACATCATCTCCACCAGGTTCACGCCGCGCACCAACTGTTCGTTCACAATGTACCGCGCCATCTCCACATCGGGCGCTGGCCGGTACGCCGCAAAACTCTCTGTGAACGCGCGCGGCTTGCCGTCCACGTGCGCTACGGAGCTCGCCAGCCGCGGATAATCCGAAATCGTATCCTTCCAGATCTGGTGCCAGATGGCGTCGATCCCCGGCGCCTCCACCCAATGCATGTCGCGGAAGAACGAGCCTTCGCTGTGCGTCAGCTCCATCTCCATCTCTTCGTGATTCAGGTGCACCTGGTACTCCAGATGGTTGGCTGCGCACCACTCGCCCTGCGGCTCAAAGAACCCCGCGGCAAACATCTGCGAGAACACGTCGTAATAATCGCCCTTGATGCGCACCTGCTCCGCCGAAAGATGGATTTTGACGCCCGCATCGCTCCGTGACGGCGTCTGCGCAAACAGTGCGGCATACGGCTGCACGTCGTAGCCCTTGATCTCTCGAAAGCGCGCGAAAAACTTCGGCGTCCACGGCAATCCGGCAATCGAGTAGTCGGGCTCGTCGCCGCGAAAACCCATGATGGTTTTGCCGAACTCACCGCCAACGTAGTGTTTGTACTGCTCGTGCGTAAAGGCCAGGTATTGCCGTGTCGCCGCCGGGTCCATATAGTCTTCGAGCGACTGCTCGGTATCTTTCACGCGCTTCAGATTCGTATCCGACCGCGTGGGCGAGGTGCGGAATTCGTGATCCACCAGCAGCACCGTCCAGTTACCCGCGGGCGCAGCCCAGTCGAGCGTATTGCCGTGCAACGGCAGCGGCATCGCCGCGCCGTTCTGGTCCACTGCGGCCGCGCTCACCACCGCCGCCGGCAACTCCTTATGCAGCGACGTTCCGCCCGCCACCGGAATCTTCTCTTCCACTTCCAACGCCTGCATCCGCAACTCGGGCTTCTCGCTCGTGAATTTTCCTCCGGCAAAGCCGCTCGGATAGCCGGCATCGTCCACAATCCAAACCCGCATATTGCGTTGCTTCGCCTCCTCCACAAACTTGCGGAAGAACGCAAAGTATTCCGGCGACAGGTACGCGAACGGCATGTTGAATCCCGCCTGCACCGTCACCGCCTGGAATCCCAGCTGATGCAAGGTGTCCAGATCGCGCTCCACCTGCGCAATACTCACGCTGCCGTTCAATCCGTAATACGGCTCGGGGCCGTACTCCGGCGGAGGAGTCTTCCACTGCGTAGCCACTTGCGCGGCCGTCGGGCTCTGCAAATGCCGCCACGGCTGCTGGCAAATCGCTCCCGCCGCCAGCACCAGCATGGCCGCCGCAACAAAAACCATCGAAATACGAAGCCTCATAGCTCAGGAACTCCTCTCAGAATGAACGGCTCCCATTGTAACGCCGCGTTCGTCCACCCCGCGCCGCAGCCCGTCTCAGTCTCACTCGAAACCGAGCCAGCCGCTGTCATGCGAGAATCAAAATGGCCAGGCGCGATCGGCAAATCGCGCTCACACGCCGTTACACCGCCGCACACTCGGAGGAACATCATGAGCGAACTCATTCTTGAGCCGCGCCGCACCGCGGTCGTCGTCATCGATCTGCAAAAAGGCATCGTGGGATTTCCCGGAAATCCACATTCCGCTGAAAGCGTCATCGTCAACACCGTCGCGCTGCTCGACGCCGCGCGCAGCGTGGGCGCGCAGCCGATTCTGGTACACGTGGGCCGCTCGCCCGACGGCGGCGATGGCCTCCAGGTCGCCTGCGACGAACCCATGCGGATGGCCGGGGCGCTGCCGCCCGATTGGAGCGAGCTCATTCCCGAGCTCAACCGCCAACCCAACGATCTTGTCATTCTCAAGCGCCAGTGGGGCGCATTCTACGGCACCGATCTCGAATTGCAACTGCGCCGCCGCGGCCTCTCGACCATCGTCCTTTGCGGCATCGCCACCGCGTTCGGCGTCGAAAGCACCGCCCGCGACGCCTATGAGCGCGGCTTCGAGCAGGTCTTCGCCGAGGACGCCATGACCTCCCGCACCGCCGAAAGCCACACCAACGCCATCGCCAACATCTTTCCCCGCATGGGCCGCGTGCGCAGCACAGCAGAGATCGTCGCCGCTTGGCGCGCCGGCAAAGATGTATCTTAGAGCGATTTCTAAAATCGGTTTTGTAACAAGGGCACGGCTTTAGCCGGGCCGAAAGAGGCCACAAACATATGGGGTTTTAACCCCTGTGGGATGGCAGCCGGAAACTATATAACCATTTTTGAGACACGCTCTAGAGAATGTACCGCGACAAATCCTGGTCCTTCACGATCGAAGCCACCATCTGCTTCACATACGTGGCGTCGATCAGGAAAACCTTCTCCGGGCCGGACGTAGACATCCGCTCCTCATAAGGCAACGGCGTGCTAGCTTCTTCGCTGATGGCCCTTTCAATTGTCGCCGCGGCCTGTTCATCGCTGGTGCGGCGCGCCACGTCGGGCGCCAGAAAGCTGATGTCCTCGAGCACGCGTTCCATAATGGTGTGCAGCCGGCGCGCGCCGATGTTTTCCGTCTGCTCGTTCACTTTGAAAGCGAACTCCGCCATCTCGCGCAGCGCGTCCGGCGCAAACTCCAGCCGCACCCCTTCCGTCTCGAGCAGCGCCGCATACTGCTTGGTCAGCGAAGCCTTGGGCTCCGTCAAAATGCGCAGAAAATCCTCGACCGTCAGCGATTGCAACTCCACGCGAATGGGAAAGCGCCCCTGCAACTCGGGAATCAAATCGCTGGGCTTGGAAACGTGAAACGCGCCCGCGGCAATGAAGAGAATGTGGTCCGTCCGCACCATGCCGTAGCGCGTATTCACCGTGGTGCCTTCCACAATCGGCAGAATGTCGCGTTGCACGCCCTCGCGCGAAACATCGGGCCCGTGCCCGCTCTCGCGTCCGGCAATCTTGTCGATCTCGTCCAGAAAAATGATCCCGTTCGATTCCGTGCGCTCCACGGCCGCGCGGTTCACCGAGTCCATGTCGATGAGCCGCCCCTCCTCTTCCTGCACCAGGTAGTCGAAGGCATCGGCCACCTTCATCTTTCTCTTCTTCGTGCCGCTCCCAAAAATGTTGGGCAGCATGTCTTTCAGGTTCATCTCCATGTCTTCAAGGTTCTGGTTGCTGATGATGCCGAACTGCGGCGTGGAGCG
>Ga0181533_1005110_pt1 | contig 12840 bp, 14 predicted proteins | sample PEATcosm2014_Bin_45_FD_119772 | JGI IMG/M metagenome (GOLD analysis project Ga0181533, IMG submission 119772) | Peatland microbial communities from MTU Mesocosm Facility, Houghton, MI, USA - PEATcosm2014_Bin11_60_metaG | ecosystem: Environmental > Terrestrial > Soil > Wetlands > Peat | place... | reverse complement strand
GAGGGGGCCATTAGCCTTGATCTCGGTGAGGTGGCGGAGTTGGCGGCCGTCATTGTTCGCTTCCAGGAAAAATCTGTTGAGGCGCCGGTCCGCTAAGAGGCGGTCCGGGAGGCCATTTTTATGATGCGGGCGTGGAGGGTCGAGGGCACGTGGTGGATTGTCGGACTGTTGACCTTCTGCTTCACAATCAATTTCATCGATCGGCTGGTCCTAAGCACGGTCGCCCCTACCCTGCTCGCGCAACTGCATCTCACCAACACGGACTACTCTTACATTGTCTTTGCTTTCATGCTCGGCATGACGCTGGGCCAGATTCCCGTCGGCGCCTTGATCGACCGTCTTGGGGTGCGCTGGAGTCTCGCCGGTATTTTTGCCGGCTGGTCGTTCAGCAACATGGCACAAGCTCTGGCACGCAACGCTTGGGATTTCAGGGGCTTGCGCTTCCTGATGGGCTTGTGCGAATGCGGAAACTACTCCGCGGGGGTAAAGAGCATCGCCGAAATCTTCCCGGCGGAGAAAAGATCCCTTCCCCTGGGGGTTTTTAACAGCGGCACGCTTCTCGGCTCGCTAATCGCTCCGCCGCTGATCGTCTATGTTTCCGGTCGCTTCGGCTGGCGTCAGGCCTTTTTCCTGCCCAGTTTGGCGGGCTTGGTTTGGATTCCGCTGTGGCTGCAGGCGCGCCGTCCCAGACCCCGGCCAGCCGAGACGAGTGAACCCAGCCCACAGACTTGGGAAGTTGGCCTGCGAGATTTGCTCGCCCTGCGACAGACCTGGGGCGTCACTGCCATGCGAGCGCTATCGGGACCGCTCGTGCAATTCTACTGGTACTGGCTTCCCTTGTACCTGGTCCGCAGTCGTGGGCTGAGCATGAAGATGATGGCGGGACTGGCGAGCCTGTCATATCTGGCGGGCGGATTGGGTCAGATCGGGGGAGGCTATTTCTCCGGTTGGCTGATTCAGCGCGGCTGGACTGTAGATCGCGCACGCAAAGTCACCTACGCGCTGAGTGCAGGGATAACCGGAGCTGGAACTGCGTTCACTCCGTTTATCCACTCGCCCTTCCACGCCACGGTAGCTATCGGGCTCGCCAATTTCGGCATCAATGTCATGTCCAACCAGGTCATGGCGGTCACAGCAGATGTTTTTCCTGGCTCGACTCTGGCCAGCGTGGCCGGCCTGACCGGCGTGGGGGAGGGACTTGTCAGCATGGCGATGATGCTTTTCACGGGCGTGATCGTTGATCGCTTCTCCTGGGTTCCGGTTTTCACGACTGTAGCATTCATACCCTTCGGAAGCCTCGCCGCGCTTCTCCTCCTGGTTCACCGCTGCCATCCGATCACCTTACAGGAATTTCGCGACATGAAATGTTCCGGATCCACCTGGCTTCCCCGCGAGGCGAAGGGGGATGCCCGCCGGAAGCCTGGAACTGGCGGCGTCGCTCGGTGAGTTTTCGACAAGGCGGTGCGATTCGAGCTGAGCGGAGGGGGGTCGGCTGTCGGCGCCCGGCAGGGGCCAGGAGGGCAAACGCACATCTGGAGCGGTTCAGCGTGGATACCGCCATCGGATCGGCCGGCGGCTCGAGCCTTTTCGGCCCACCTGGTATGAGGGCCCGGTGTATCATCACAATGTGCAAAAGATCATCGAAGTGGCCCGGCATGTTCCCGTCCCCGTCGGAACAGGCGATGGATCTCTTCAAAGATTGGCGCTAAGGAGGAAATGGATAGCCGCCGAAGGCTGGCGGTAGACCCTGGCAACCTATTCGCCGACCGTCAGCGGTGGTTGCCGGGCAGAATGCGAATTATCCAAAAATTGCCGCTATGAACATCACCAGAGGACAACTCGAAGGCAGAATTGCAGTCAACGCAGGAAGTTCCGGCGCGAAGGATAAGCAGCCGACGCTGGGCGTTATCTTCCTTGGACGCAAGCGTCCCGGCTTTGACATGGATTGGGGCCGGCAGATGGAGGACCGGGCGCGTGGAGGGCTTCGGCAGTCGGGATTTGCCGTCTTTGAGCCTTCCGAAAAGGCGATCGATGACGCGTCATTGCGGCGGGCGCTGGCGGCGTGCGAAGAGGGACGCGCCGACGTTATCGTTATGTTGCAGACGACGATGGGGGATGGGCGCTTGGCGCCAACCCTGGCACAGCTTTGGCCGGATCCGCCGGTGCTTTGGGCCACACCAGAGAACCCGGACGGCGATATGATCAGTTCTTGCTCGCTGGTGGGCGCGCATGCGTGGGCCTCCACGTTGCGGCAAATGGGGCATTCCTTCGAGCTCGTTTATGGCGATCCCGAGGCGGCCACGACGCAGCAGCGACTTGGCGAGGCGGTGCGGTTGGCCGCCACCGTGCGCCGGTTGCATTCCGTGCGTCTGGGGCTGGTGGGCGGGCAAGCGCCCGGCTATTTTGCCATGAGCACTGATCCGTTTTCCATTCACCGTGGGCTGGGAGTCCAGCTCCAGACGTTCAGCCTGATCGAGTTTGATAATATAGTTCAGAGTTTCAGTGAAGAAACTGTAGCCGACGACGTGGCCAAAGTCAAAGCCCTCGGCATGCCTTATAAAGACACCAGCGATGACGACCTGCCGACCGCTTCGCGCCTGTATTTGGCGATGCAGTCACTCCTGGACAATGAGAACCTGGATGCCTTGGCGGTCCGTTGCTGGCCGGAGATGCCCAATGTGTTCGGCCAGTGGCCTTACCTGGGCCTTGCCCGACTGGCTGATGAAGGCCGGGCAGTGGCCTGCGAAGGCGATGCCGATGGCGCGCTTTCGGCTTGGATTGGGGAAAGCCTGGGCATGGGGCGGTGCTACCTGTCCGACTGGCTTGAGCATGACCGGGAAACGATTACCTTATGGCACGGTGGCGCGGCGCCCATGTCACTCTCTCCGCCACCCGGCGAACCGGGCGGCCCACACATCGCACGCCACTTCAACATCAAGAAACCTGCCGTTGTCGAGGCGACGATCCGTGAGAATATGCCCGTCACCATCTTGCGCTTTTGGCGCTTGGAAGGAAGCTACTATCTGACCGCCCGCGAAGGCCAGACGATCAGGCCCAAGCGGCGCCTAATGGGCACCAATGCGCTGGCCCGGCTGGACCAGCAAGACCCGCGGGAATGGTTTGAAGACCTGTGTCATCAGGGCATGCCGCATCATGTGGCGGTGTTCGAGGGCCATCACGCCGTACTGTTGCAACGGCTGGCACGTGTTCTAAACATCCATTTCGTTTGAAATTGGGAACACACACCGCGATTACGACCGGGTTGGCCATCTTTGCCTGCTCCCTGCTGGCAGTTTCGATTTTCTGGACGACCCGAGTCAAAAAGGGCAGGGTTTGCATAACAACCTATTGCAGTAACTTGAGTACAATGCCCGGGTTCGAGATGTCGCCTGGACTGGCAGTGAATCGGCCGACTCTGTTTATCAGATTTCCGGGCAGGATTAGAGTCCGTCCTTTTAAGTCGACTTGCTGAGTTATATCCGTCGAAACATCGCCGGCCAAATCTTGGGCCCAGAGTCGACGTGAGCCCAATTCGTGCGACAACCGCAAACCAAGGGAGCGGAATTGACCAAAGACTCCGACGGGCGAACCTCCCGCGTCGATAGCGATGGTTATGTCCGCGAGTGGCGTATGAATGCCCTTACCCTTGGAGGCGCGGGGTAGGGTAGCCACTGAGATCGCACCGTTAGGATGGCGCGAGGCGATCACGTAGGGCAACTCGCCTTCTGCTTTCACCTCCGGCAAGGGCATCCCCCGTGACACCCGTGCAGGGGCCCCTTGGTGGGTATCCTGCCCGGCAAGCCAATCGGCGCCTGTCTCGCCCTCCTTGAAATACCAATCGTCCGTGAGTACCCTGTCGTCAAGATGCACTTCGGTTTGCCAGGCAGGAAACGCCGGGGCAAGCCGTTGCCAGCGGACCGCGCGAACCGCCTCGTCAACGCGGTTTCTCAGGTGATAGGGGTCATACTCTCGATCGGGGTAGGTTCTCCACCACTGACTGCGCATGATGCCCATCGCGCAGCCCAGCGCCGCGCCAATGTAAACCTCGTCTTCGCAAAGGAGAAGACCGCCGACGCCTGTCGCCGATACAGGGCGGCTTTTCAGGAGTTGCGCCACGCGGTCAAGGGTCGTCGGGACAGAGAGTTGGAGAAGCACATCGTAGGTACGCAGAACATTGGTGAAACTCAGCAAGTCCACAGCGTTGGCCAGAATTCTGCCATCATCCCACGGTGCGTACCTCCCACTCCCATGCGTCACCCGTTTGATCGTTTCCCATGGGTTAGGTTCGTCATTGACCGGGCCGCAGGTTCTGGCGTGCTCAACCACCAACCCCGGCGCTTCCTTGCGGCAGATCTCGGTCACCAAGCGGTGAAAGTTGGGGTCGTCCCCACGCGCACCGAAATCGACCTTCCAGTATCCAATTCCGGCTTCACGACTCCACCGCGCTCTCTCTCGGAAGTTCTCCACCATTTGATCATGGCTCAACAGCCGGCCGTCTTTACCGTCCTGGTAAGCTTGCGCCGCCGCCCAAACGCCCGCCCCCCGCCATCCCGCTGTCTGAGTCATTTCGTTGAGCTTGCGTAACCGCTCGGCCGGTGAGCCCGTACATGTGGGGAATTTGTCAATCGCCACTTCAAATGATCCCAGGTGCCAGCTTCCTTTACCGGTGAAATCGACGCCGAGCGGAATATCCCACCCTCCGTCGTAGAGCACGAACAGATCTTTTCGCACTTCGCGGAAGGAGTGCGTGATCCATCCCGGGTCCTCAAACACCAGTTTTTGGTTGAGGTGTTCCGCCCCGTGAAGTTGGTCGAAGGCGTATCGGCTTTCGAGCGTATAAGACTGTGTATCCCAGGTGCACCAGTAACTGGGGGTTTCTCCTGCGCGCTCAGGAACCAGGCTAGGGGCGGACGAGGCTAAACCCGAGACGCTGGCTGCCTCCTCAGATCCCCTAGGAAGCGGCTGGGCCGGGAATGAACCAACGCGAACTTTGTACCCAGCGCCTGAGCTCAGGGGCGTGGCCCTTGTGGGAATGGCCGCCAGTGCCAATACACCGGCTGTTTTTCTCAGGAACCTCCGTCGGGTCATTCGGTTCGTGACTCCTTTCAGCATTTCACTTGACCTCCGGTGCCATGGCCGCAACCTGCGATGCAACGGCAGCGTCGGTGGCCGAACTGCCGGCTTGAAAATGCTGACCCATACTCATTCAGGAACGGGCAGGCCCCGGCGCTTCATTTCTTCGAGAGACAATCCTCCGGGACGCGGTTGCCACCACTCCAGAGTCTTTTCCGTTGCCACAAAGCCCGATGGCCGGTAAAGCCGAAGAAGCAAGTGGACAGACTTGGTAGGAGCAGCCCTCTTCCAAGTTGCATCGATGGTCTGAGGGGGACCAATCTCCGGCAAGGCGTTTTGGCCGGTGGCCAATGCGCGGTTGTCATCATCCTGAACTTCCCAGGTTACGCGATACCCTCGAAGCGTGTAGGAAGGAATCTCGTTCGCGCCGCGCCGTTCGATGGTGGCGCGGAATCCCACGGGCAATCGGTTGGCGTCGTAGTGCCACTCCATAGTGACACGCGCCGGGCTGTTAAGATCCTGCCAGGCAAAAAAGGAGGGGCGGCGCTGCCGCGCGGGGTCCACCACGCCGGTGTTTACGATTCCCTCGGTCTCGCCCGGCCATAGGTTCCGATGTGATTTGTAATCCTGATAGCACCACATCAGGGCGCCGGCGATCCAGTCCTGCTTCGCGAACATCGCCATTTGATCGCGGAAAATCTGCACGCGAAGTTTATCTCCGGCTTCGGCGCTTGGGGCAAAGATGCCCGCCACGCCGAACTCAGAAACAATCACCGCCTTGTCGGGGTAGTTGCGTTTGATGCGCTCCATCGCCGCGGGCAGCGACGTCTCGGGGTCATGCCAGGTTCCGAAATATTCATTCCACATCACAAAGTCGGCGAGACTGGCGGCGTTGGTTTTGGGATCGTTGACGAATGCAATCCGATCGTCCGCATACGAAACGTAGCGATCCGGATCCAGCGATTTGATGAAGTCGTACATGGTTTTGAAATAGTCCATGCCGCCGGGCGTGTCCGTGGAGCTCTCATTGCAAGCACTCCAGGCAAAAATGCTGGGGTGGTTGAAGCCCTGCTCAATCATTTCCCTCATCATTTGCTTGGCCAGAGCGATGACTTGGGGATCGGAAAGCTGCTTCTCGCTGAATTGCCAGACAGGAATTTCGGGGATGAGCAGAATGCCATGCCGGTCACAGTAATCCAAGACCGCCGGGGGCTGTGGATAATGCACCGGCCGGGTGAGGGTCATCTGTAGATTCTTCATATCATCGTAATCATGCCGGATGGTGTCGATATCCTCGGCAAGGCCCGCCCAGGGGGAATCTTCGTGCCGGGCCATGCCCGTCAGGCGGACAGGTTCGCCATTCAGGTACAGCTTCCGGTCCCGTAACGAGAGGGTTCGAACACCGAAGGTATCCGTGAGGGAGTCAAGTGAGCGGCCGTGACCGCCAAACAGATCGACTTGCATCCTGTAAACATTGGGTAGGTCAAGGTACCACAGGGTCACGGGGTCGAGGCGAAGAGTCAGCACGGCTTCTTGGGCGCCCGGGGCTAAATCGAGATCTTTCTCCGCGGTGGCAGAAACCGGCCCACCACTGGGCGGCCACGCCTTGATTACGACCCGCGTGAGGACTGATTTGTTGGAGTGATTCTCAAGAAATATCCGGTCGATTATTTCCGCCGAGCTTCCCACAACTTTCGACCGGATCTGTTGACGCCGAATCATCACGGGATCATTAACGCTCAACCACACATCGCGAACGATTCCGCCATAGTGCCACCAGTCATACCAGATATTCTTGCTGTCGAGGAGTTTCATCGCCCAGCCGGGGATGGTTTGCGTCGTCGGCTGGTTGTTAAGCTCCACGGCAAGGAAGTTCTGCTGCTGCAAGTGTGGAGTGATGTCAAACCAGTACTCCGTGTGCCCGCCTTCATGCCCACCCATTTCCACACCGTTCAGCCATATGCGGGACTTATAGAAAGTGGCGCCGAAGTGCAGTTCCACGTGCTGAGTGCGAAGCTCTTCCGGCACTTCAAAGCTCTTGAAATACCACGCCGTACCCTCGTAGTCATCGTATTTTCCAATGTTCCAGGTATGGGGCACTCGGACCGTCTCGGTGCCAAGGGGAATGCTACTGATCCAGCCTTGTGTCTCGCCCTCTCTCGATAGGTCGGCACGGAACTGCCAAGGACCATCCAGGTCAATTCGCGTCGACGCCCAGGCCATCGGGGGGAGTAGCGCTGCCGCCATCAACACAAACCCTGTCACCCCCATTGAACGCCTGATCAAGCCTCTAAGCACGTTGCACCTCTCATAAAGGTCGAAGGGAAGACCCCGTGGGTGAACCCCTGACAAACCATTATTGATGTTAAAAGCCATCAGCCGCCCTACTGCCCATCGTGTCAGCAAACCCAGCGCCAGAGTAGTGGTACAGTTTGACGTAGAGGCGGCTTTACGCCGCCATTTGGCGAGGTAAACTTGCCGCTACAACGTCAAACTGCACCACTACCAGCGCCAGAGACCCCTTGACCGAATCCACGTGCAAGCTTAAATTACCCATGTAAGATATTAGATGTCAAGGCTCGCGCGCATGGCGGGGGACCGTGCGCAGATGGGCGCCAGCCACCTGATTGTGAGTGGAAAGGAAATTCCCCATCCGGATGGAAAGCTCGACCTCGACGCTGTGCGCATTAAGGCGGACCCGCTTAGCCGACTCGGTGCAGCGGTCAAGAAGGAAGGTTTGCGGCTGTGCTATCACAATTACAAGTCGGAGTTTCGAGATAACCCCTCTGAAATGAGTTGCTTGCTCAGCGAGACAGGTCCCGGCACCGTATGGCTGGGCCTTGAAGCACGCATCCTGCGGTGTGGTGGGGCGCGCGGCTGACCGTGATCGGCGGTATTTATGTCTATCTTTACGTGCTGAAGAAATCCTGGGGGCAGACATATTGTCCGATACATGCGCTTGCGCGCGCGCGGCAGAGAACGTCGTCCCACTTTTTTGGCGGCAGTGTCTCAGGTTTTGCTAATTTGCCAACGCCCAACGAGCGTGGACCCACGGGCTAAGCTGCAAACTTCTCGCTTCGCTCCCCAAGCTGCCAAGACGAGAGTTTGGTCGTGACGTGGCAGCGTGAGCATTGCTTCCCCACACCACATCTCGACTCATGTCTTGAGCTTCAGGCTGCTCTTGTTTGCTTCCAGGAAAGCACGCAGGTCTTCTCCGGCATCAAGGAGCCGGCTCCATTGTTCGTAATACAATGTGACGGGGAAGCGTCCCAATCCATAGACACTTACACCGCCTTTCGCGCCCACCCTAAATTCCAGCTTGCCAGTCTTCTTTGCTCCCGCTTGCTTCTCAAGCTCGGCGATCCGGGCCAGCAGTTCTTCCTTGGTTGGTTCTGCCATTGGAACCGCCCTCCTGTCGCCGCCATAGCGGCGTCGTGTGCTTGTTCAATCTCCGGGTGCGTTTCCAGCACTCCGGGTCGATCCTTAGCACCGAGGTCACCCCCGATGCCAAGTTGATGAAGCTACCATGATAGCTGATTTCGCCATAGCGAAACAACCGCGCCCGCTTCCCAATCTGCCGGGAGCTTTGAACAACTTCGCGTATAATACGGTTCAGGAGTGGCACAATTCCAATGTCCTCTTCCGTGGAGACGTCCAGGTCACGGATAAAACGAGTATGTTTGGCCGGGTGGCCCTCACCCAATATCACACGGACGCGGATGCAACGCTCCCCCCTCCTGTGGGAGATTCAGTCTCTCGCTACACCTCTTCACGGGGAATTGGCTATGGATATACCCACACTTTTGGTTACAGCGGTATATTCACCCAGAACCCGCAGTCCCCGTCTGGGACCGGCGCCAATTCCCTGATGGCGCATGCCGACGACGATTTTCCACTGATGTTCCACTTTAGCGGTATTTGGAATCTACCTTTCGGGCGGAACCATCGGCTGGCAAGTCAAGGAGTGGGCGCAGCCTTAGCCGTGCGCCAGGTGGCCGAGGTTCCGTCACCCCAGCACTTCCGCTCGGTGGCCGTCCATCAAGCGTAGGAACTGGAAAAGACATTCTCAATGTCATCGGTGGAAGCGGACAGCCGCTGAACGACACGGCCGTCTTGGTCGTGCGTCACGCCAATAATCATGGGGATTCCTCCTTTTACATGGGGCTCGGGCGGCAAGCGGAGTCAGAGACGTAAAACTGACCCACTTCCGTATTCCGTGGAAGCACCCAGCACTGAAAACCAGACAGGACATAAAACCCGCCCTTGTATGCGGAGGGGGCCGGGTGTATGTTGTCGCCTGGAAAATCAAAAATGAGTACAAGAAAGGGACCCAATATGAAACGCAGAGATTTCGTCATTACCGCCCTTACCGGCACATCAGCGATCGTCACACTACCTCGTGTGGCCGAGGCAGCGGCGCCCATTGCTTGGACCAACGTGTTATTTACTGAAGACAATCCAGGCCACTGGAAAGGTAAGGAAAAGCTGCACGTACCCATTGTCGAGATTAATGGTGACAAAATAACCGTCCACACTCCTCATCCTATGAGCGAGGCGCATTACATCGTCAGCCACACCGTGGTGCTCGACAACGGCACATTTATCAATCGAAAGACCTTCAACTGGAAAGACCAACCGGTATCTGAGCATTCCCTGCCCACTGGATACAGAGGAAGTGTTACCGTCACCAGCACGTGCAATTTGCATGACATGTGGATTAAGAACATGAAGATTTAAGCCCAGTTTCCTGTGCCAAGCAGCGCGTTGGCAGACGGCGCGGCGTGTCCGGCAGGCGGAGATATAGATCGAGCAACGCTTGGCGATAAGCGTCAAGATCGTCGGGCAGGGGGATACCCTTGCGGACCTGCCAATAGAGCGCCATCCACCGCTTTCTTCTGCAAGGCACGATTCAAGGCCAGTTGTCTGGTTCCGAGCGGCTGGGACGTGCCCAGAAGTTCCTTCGCCCTGCCAAGAACAACTCCGAACAGCAGCCTTCCACATTCATGAACGAGTGTTTCTCCCACACTGAGAGCCAGGTTCGGCAGACGATTCATCTTCGACCTCGATGGTGTGGGGAGTGGAAATCTATACCGCTTGAGTAGACGTACCAGCGTCCCATCCGTGGCCTGTTCTGGCTTCTTAACGGGTGTCGACATAAAATGCGATGTTGGCGCCACCCGCGCCTGAAGCCAGAGAAACCAAGCCAGAGTTTTGAGAGGGAGAACTCAGATGACTATCTCGAAGCGTTTCATCCTATTTCTCTCGGTAACGATTGCAGTTTTGGTTGGCTCTTTCAGTTTCGCTCAGGAGCCGCCAAAGCAGGCGCCGCCTGTCCCCGCATCACGTCCACGAACACCGAACGACACCTTGGTCTCGCCTGCGGTGCTGCCCGACAAGCGAGTTGCGTTTCGCCTATACGCTCCTGAGGCGAAGACGGTGAAGGTCAGTGGTGAATGGTTCAACAGTCCCGAAGAGTCAAAGAAGTTAGGGCACGGAGCCGATCTTCAAGCCGGCGCGGATGGTGTTTGGTCGGTGACCCTTGAGCCCCTGATGCCCGGCACGTTTCGCTACCATTTCGTCGTAGACGGCGTGCAAGTAGCCGATCCGCGGAACCCGAACAGCAGCCAGAGCTTGAACTTTGTTCACAGCCTCGTTTCAATTCCCGGGCTGGATTACCAAGATGTTCAGGACGTGCCGCACGGGGCGGTGGCTTCGGTGTGGTATCAATCCAAGGCTCTCGGCATCTTGCGGCGCATGCATATCTACACACCACCCGGCTATGAGACCGGCAAGGGAAAGTATCCGGTTTTCTATCTCCTTCACGGTTCGGGCGATTCCGACGATGTTTGGAGCTCGGAGGGGCGCGCCGCCATCATCCTGGACAACCTCATCGCAGCGAAACAGGCGAAGCCGATGATTGTGGTCATGCCCGCAGGACATACACCTGCGAAGGTCCCGGCCGGGGCTCCGGGCGCAATGAGAAACAGGGATTTTGAGAAGGATTTCGTGCAGGACATTATGCCGTACGTGGAGAGCCACTATCGTGTGCGGTCCGATCGGAACAGCAGGGCAATCGCCGGGCTGTCCATGGGCGGGATGCAGACTTTGAACATCAGCATGGCGCATCTCGACAAATTCGCTTACATCGGGGTTTTCAGTGCCGGCTGGTTTCGCCAGACCCCGGAGGCTATTGAGACCGAGTTCGCGGCGGCGCTGAATGATGTTCGCGCCAGAAAAGGGCTGCGATTGTTCTGGTTCGCCACGGGGAAAGACGATTCCCTGATCTCCAGTACCCGGACAACCGTCGAAACCCTGAAAAAGCACGGCTTCAATATCGAATTTCAAGAGTCGACCGGCATGCACACCTGGATTAATTGGAGAGATTACCTGCATCAGTTTGCCCCCCGACTTTTCCAATGAAAGGATGGGGCAGATGTTAATGCCGTGAACTGTCGAGATATGGGGCAGACGAAAAGATCAAACAGAGCAGGTAGCCATCTCATGGTCAGCGCAATCGTGACCGTGTGCTTTTCTCGTGCTTGCTGCCGTCGGCATCTCACTACTTGTTCGTGAGCGGCGTAGCCACGGTCACTGCTTTTGTGACCGTGGGCTTTTCCTTCGATGACGAACCCGCGGTCAATTCCCAAGACGAATTGAGCGTGGCTACCTCCGGGTCGTACAACCTCAGGCGCCATTCGAAATGCGATCTCTGCGCTTGCAGCTTCCCCGCTTGCGCAACTCGATCACCAGGTAGGGGTAGGCGTGTCCTTGCTTTTGACTTTTGCCTTTTGACCTTTGCCTTTTGACTTTCCTCTGAAGTCCCCGATGGGCAAGGGAAAGCCGCGGACCTACAAAACCGGTCCGCGCTACAATGGCTCTCCGACCGTGACATTTTGTAGCCTCTAACATTTGTAGATTTCTCTTGACTTTCATAGCGTAGGTTAATATACTAATTACGAATGACGAATGACGAATGAGGAGACAGGAGCAAGAAGTCAGGAGCCAGGAGACGGGAAGCGAAGGGCCGTAGGCGGCGAGGGCCTTTTGCGAGCCCCAGGGCCAAGCTTCGAAGGACAACAAATTGCTGCTCATGCAAAGAATGGAAGGCTCCGGCTTGCGTCAATTGAGGCGGGTCACTATGGTGCGGATCAAGGTCAGGACTTCTCAATCCTCAATCGCCAGTCGGCAATCGGCAATCGACAATCATCAAGGGGGGCTGACCCTTAAAGATGTTAAAAATGAAGGATGGACCGACTATGTGTATGAAAACACAGGCGGCAATGACAAAATGTCTATCGAAAAAACACGGCTTTTACACGAAAATCCACCAATTGCGCGATAATTGACAACAATCCGTCGGGCTTTTGGGCCGAAAATACACAGGTTACGCGATAAAGCGAGACGGTAGACGGCAGACAGGAGACAGAAAATGAAAGGCTGCTTGCTGTCCGCTGGTCGCTGAAGGCAAACCCACGAGTGCTGATGTAACGCCGACCTTCAGAGCCCGCCCTGAGCATCGCGAATGGGTCGGCACCTGACGGCCAAAACAACATTGCCGATCTCCCGAGCAGGACGGGACGGGTGCCGGTCGGCGCTACAAAAGGCCGCGGTATGCCAGAATGTATCAGAAATAAAAGGGGTTATCGGTGAATGGCGAAAACCTTGCCGCAATCTATGTCAATGAAATTAAAGTATTTAGCTTATTCCGCAGTGGCGCGGGGTCACCAAAAAGAATCCTCGCGAGAATCGACGAACGAAGCCGGAAGG
>Ga0181533_1005095_pt1 | contig 12870 bp, 10 predicted proteins | sample PEATcosm2014_Bin_45_FD_119772 | JGI IMG/M metagenome (GOLD analysis project Ga0181533, IMG submission 119772) | Peatland microbial communities from MTU Mesocosm Facility, Houghton, MI, USA - PEATcosm2014_Bin11_60_metaG | ecosystem: Environmental > Terrestrial > Soil > Wetlands > Peat | place... | reverse complement strand
TCTCAAAAGCTGCCCCAGATACGAGTGAAAAGGGTAAAAATTCAAAAAAAATGTTGGCATCAAATAACAATTAAAGATCGTTGACTCTAAAATATTTCTTTCATCAGATCGTCGATCTGTTTTTTTTCGATCGTCATCATAGCGCGATAAAAGTTCTCGTCATACGATCGTGTTTCGATAACCACCGGCATGGTCAGTGCGTGGCCCAAGAGCAGGGCTTGTTTTTTGCTATCGAGCGAAGCAAGAATAGAGCGCAGACTGGCGGCATTATTGATTCCAGTGAGCGCGGCTGCGATATCTTTTTCATCATTAAGTTGGGCGACAATCTTAGTCCCAATTTGGGATAACACTTCCGGATCGATACCGGATGGGCGCTGATCGACGATCAGTAATGATACATAATACTTTCTCATTTCACGGGCAATCGTGCCGAAAATGGTTTGGCGTGCAGCTTGAGGGTTTAAAAATTTATGAGCTTCTTCGATAGTGATCATTAATTTTTTTGGTTCCTGATCTGCTCGCTGAGATCCTAAAAACTGTTCTGTTTTTTCGGTATACTGCGCGTGGATTCTGCGCGTAATAATGTTTGCGATCAGCAAATAAACAAATGTTGAGGTATGATTTCCAAATTCTATGATGATGCTGATGCCCTTATCGATATATTCCATCATGCGGTCAATATCAGAGTTGGCGCGATAGGCCCCACCAGGTGTAGTGGATTTGAAAAAGGGATAGCGCTCGATGCGTTTGAGTTTGCGGTAAAGGGCTGCAATAGATGCAGGATGTGCGCCGAGTGATTGTGCGAACTCTTCAAGATCATCGCCCGCACTCAAGAGAGCGGAGAGCCAATCTTGTTTGTATTTTGCTGCGATTAAATGTGCGGCTTCAAGTGCGGTCGAATGCAAATTGAGTTCTTGCTCGAGAGAGAGGATATCTTCAACATTAATCGATTGATAGGAGAGTACCAGCTCCACATCAGGATTGCTCCCGCGTCTGCGTGTTGAATCAGGATCGAGTGAGAATATCGCCACTTTATCGGGGAATAAAGTTTTCAATCCTTTTACGAACGAAGCGTCTTTGCCCTCTTTGCGGGCTTGTAATCCATACTCGCTATGCATATCGAATATAAGATTGACCGCTTTATCATTTTTAATGAGCCCCGCGAGCACGAGTCGCGTTAAAAATGTTTTGCCCGTTCCTGTTTTACCAAAAATACCGTTGCTCCGTTCTGTTAATTTTTCAAGATTCAAACACACGGGCGTATTCATATCGAGGGGCGTGCCGATATTAAAGAAGTTGTTACTTGCATCATTTTCGTCACCAAATATAAGTGCAACATCTTGCTTAGTTGCTTCGTAGACGGTTGAAAAATGAGGAGGAATTGTTTTAACGGGGCCTGGTTTTTTCTCATGATTGAGCATGAGCATTAATTTGAGATTGGCTGTTGCATAGATATCTTTTTGTTTGAGCATCGTGCTCAGCAACGGTTCTGACTGCGTGGGAGGAAATAAAAGAATATCAGGGTGAGATACCGCGAGCGTTAAATCAGTGATCAAGGAGAAAAAGGTATGTTTTGCGCCAATGATGGACACAAATTTGCCAGTTTTGATCTCTTCAAGATTCGTATCCGGATTAATACGCATCACAAAGCCTTCGGTGAGTGATCCCGTGATGATGGTGCCCAGAGCTGTTTTCATAAATCCTGACTGGTAATAACAATGGCATGTGTGCGTTCAATAGTAATAATGCCATCCTGTATGATCATCGATTCCCGTTTTCCGTTTATCAATCCAAACGTGATTGGCCTTTTTTTTGAGAGCGCTATAACCATGGGCGCATGGCCTGGTTGAATCACAAAATTTCCTTTGGGCGTGTTAATTTCGATCCAATTGATGTGATATGTTTTTTTACTCAATGGACTTAAAATGGTGAAATCCATTAGTAGATACCTTGCTTGAGTTTTTCAGCTTTTTCTTTGGCTTCTTGTAGTGTGCCAACCATATAAAAGGCCTGCTCTGGCCAATTATCGCATGCACCGCTGATAATCATTGCAAAATCTGCTACCGCTTGATTTCGCGATACGTAACGCCCCGGTAATCCACTTGCAAATTCTGCGGTGAAGAGTGGTTGCGTGAGAAAATTCTGAATTTTTTTCGCACGATTGACGAGCAATTTATCTTCTTCAGAAAGCTCTTCCATACCAAGAATGGCGATAATATCTTGCAGATCCTTATAGCGTTGTAAAATATTTTTAATGGTATGCGCCACGTGATAATGTTCCTCTCCAACAATGTCAGCAGCTAAGCCTTTAGAGTTTGATTGGAGTGGATCAATGGCAGGATATTTGCCCAGTTCAACCAATTTGCGAGATAGGACCGTGCTTGCATCAAGATGCATGAAGGTAGTTGCAGGAGCAGGGTCACTGATATCGTCAGCTGGTACATATACCGCCTGAATTGAAGTAATTGAACCATTTACCGTATTGGTAATGCGCTCTTGGAATGCGCCCATTTCCGTTGCAAGCGTTGGTTGGTATCCCACTGCAGAGGGCAATCTACCAAGGAGCGTTGAAACTTCAGCGCCAGCTTGCACAAAGCGGAAGATGTTATCAATGAAAAGGAGTACATCTTTTTTTTCTTTATCGCGGAAATATTCAGCCATAGTGAGGCCTGTCATGCCGACGCGCAACCGCGCTCCGGGCATTTCGCCCATTTGACCGAAAACGAGAGCCGTTTTTTCAAGAACGCCAGAGCGTTTCATTTCAAGCCATAATTCGTTCCCTTCGCGGGTACGCTCACCGATGCCGGTGAATACCGAAACGCCACCATGCTCCATCGCAATGTTTCGAATGAGCTCTTGTACTAAGATTGTTTTTCCGACCCCTGCGCCACCAAATAATCCAATTTTTGAACCTTTGATATATGGGCACATAATATCAATAATTTTTATGCCAGTTTCTTGGACTTCATCAGTAATTTTTTGCTCAATAAAGGTTGGCGCATCTCGATAGATAGACCAGCGCTCACCATCTTCAAGCGGCCCTTTATCATCAATGGTTTCGCCAAGGACGTTAAAGATGCGCCCGAGTACTTGTCTGCCGACGGGAACTTTGATAGGGGATCCAGTGTCAATAACCGGAAGATCGCGGCTAATATTGAAGATATTTTCTATTGCAATGCAGCGTACGGCGCCATCGCCGAGCTGCTGGGCCACCTCGAGGGAGGCCTTTGCGGTAGAGCCATCACCATTTTTGGGAAGCTCTATATATAATTCATTAAGAATATTGGGAGCTTTGTCGCGTGGAAATTGTACGTCAACAATAGTACCGCTGACGCGGAGTACGTATCCAGTAGAAGGTTCATTTTTAGGCGCAACCATGCGATTCCTTTGGCCAAGAAACACGAGTTTTTATTACTACCTAAGGTAATTCAAGCGGTTCTATTTGTAAAGAGAAGGGGAACCTTAGGAGTTATTTGCTTGCGATTATTGTTTTTTTCTAAAAATAGCAACCTCGAGTGCCTCTTTCAGAGCCTGAATCATTGCAGATGCCTCAGGAAAGGAATGTAGGTATTGTTGCATTTTGGGCGTCAGAGTTTGAGGGTTTGAGTATCCTTGAAGGATTTTTAAAGCAGTATCGAAGCACTGATCTCGGTGCTCATAGTCTACGCCTGCTCGAAGTAAAAGATCTAATTTTTGCAGCTGATCATGCAGCGTTTCGGACGTAGTGAGAAATGCAAATTCTGCCCAAATATGCAGCGGGGTTTCACTAAGGTCAGTGAGTTTATTAACATTTATTCCTGCATATTGAAGATAATATTCCAAAAGTGCCGGTTCATATCCGGGGATAGTTGCTTGATGCACGAGTGTTCGAGAGATAAATCGAGCGGCATTCAAATTTGCCCCGTACGCTACAAATAATTTTGCGATCTGACAATTCTTCGCTTCAAAAATAATAGGCATATCATTTTTTATTGCATTTGCGTTGGCGCCCGAAGTCAGTGCTTCCTGAACGCGATCGTAATTAGATGTATAAGTAGCTTGATATAACTCCTCATTTAATTTTTGCATACGTTCATTATGCATTCCAAATATGTTTGCATGAATAACTGAAAATACTATGGCAAGCGTATATGAGCCTATTTGTTTCATAAAATCCCTTTATATTTTAAGAAAGATTAATGTATAAGTGATTATAATGAATTTTAGATTTGAGAATAAAGACTTTGTAAGCTGATCTTGTTTTTATATGTATAGATTAATAATTATGAATATCTTGTATTGATTGTAATATTGGAAATGGTTACTTCAGAAATAATAAGTAGCATTGTGCAATGCAAGCAAAAAGAAATCGCTAGCTTCGTCCTAGCGATTTCTTTTTTTGTAATTACTGACTCAGTGCAGGATTCTCTTTAAATTTGCAAAGATGCGATAGGGTTAATATTTTCATCTAGAGCGTTTTCGTTAGGGTTTTTGTGAGCGAAATTTAGAGAATCCTGGTTCTTCGTCTCTTCGTCTCTTCGTCAAGCTCAGAGCTCAGAGCTCAAAACTAAATATAAGTCAATGCGTCTCCCGATCGTCTTTGCGTAGACGGATCGGGAGGTTCCGGATTCTTGGGATAAACATCTTAAAATTTAAATTTCGTACACAGAACCTAGGGTTTTTCTTCAAAGAGGGCATTGAACCAATCATAATCGCTGCAGGTCTGATTCTCAATATCAGCAAGGCCGAGTGAAACAAGCTTTTGGTTATCGCCCCTCTGGTCATTATAGTTACGGATAGCGTCAACCAATAGCCCCTGAAAATCGATTTTTTTTCTACCTTTGCCTTCCGCTTGAGGTTTGTTTTCATTAAAGAGTGGTTCTGTTAAAAGAATTGTACCTGCAGGCAAACCCTTCAAGCGCATCTGTATGCCGCCACCCCAGCGCTCTTCTCCTGTTTTGATGTCCTTTTGTTCTTTTGCATTTCCAATTTTATAAGTAATTATAGAATCTGGAGGTATCAGTATAAAAGTTACAAAGCCACGATGTTTTTCATCAGACCATGTAAGCGGAAGGGCGAGGCTCTGATGTACGTTTTCAATACTTTTCATGCAAGGAGCAGCGACTTGATATGGTGCTGCCCACATCAATGAACGAAACGTTTTGTTCCATTGTCCAGAAATAGCTTCTCCATAAAACAATGGGGCTGTCGTATGTGTATTGACCAAGACAACCCAATCCTGCGCTGCGCCGGTAAACGTTTCTGGGGAGTCGTCTGTAAAGCTGGTATCAGCGTCATTCCAGCCCCAACTATAATCAAGTGGGATTTCTAAGACATTAATCTTTTCTTTTAATAATTTCTGCCGTTTTTCTTCTGCTATCCTTTTGCTTTCTTGACGCGCTCTCTCTTCTTCACTACGCTCTCGGGATAGTACTTTTTCTTTATGTCTATTTAATTGTTCTTGTTTTTCCGTAATATCACCATAAGAATTGTTGCTTATGATTAACAATGCTGACATTATAAATATGTCTGCTATCCAACATTTTTCTTCTAAAGATGCACTGATATTAAAACTAATTTTTCGTAGCATTGTAGCACTCCCCTGATTAAAGATATGATAACGTTAAAAATCTAAGAAACGTTCTTTATCCTTTCGCAACCAGTGAGGTTAACTTGAACAAGTACCGTCTTAGAAGTTGCACTTGGTATTTGAATTCAGGATATGAAATTTATAAAAAATGACGCAAGAGTTTGATGAATTTATATTTTAATCAAGTAAGTTAAGCACCTGGAGATGCAACAGATTTTGATCTAAATCAATAGACTTCTTTTCGAGTGTCTGCGCATCTAAAAGCCCAACTTTACTGCCGACATGTTGAATGACCGATGAGCTATTGAGTACCCCTGCGCGAATGGCATTTTCGATGGATAAGCCATTTTGAAGACTTGCCACAAAGCATGAGCCAAAGGCATCCCCGGCGCCGAGGGTGCTGACGATTTCTGTTTTAATGCTTGGGTGATAATAGATGGTATCGTTGCGCGCGGCATAGACGCCATCGGCACCATTGGTGACTACCACGGTATGCGGTCCGGCAGCGAGCATTTCTTTGAAAAAATCTTTGAGGTTAAAGCATGCATCCTGGATGGAGATTGATCCTTGCAGAAGATAGGGCATATCGAGAGCAAGAGGAGTTATGGCGGAAGGTTGCTCCTTGCAGAGAGAGCGTGCACATAATTGTGCTTCGGTGGCATTCATAATGAGAATATCGACGTATTGCAGCGATGCGCGTAAAATATCTGGTTTTTCGCGAATTTGAGGAGTTCCCGGATTAGTTGCGACGATTTTTTGATGTTCTTTGGCGTAACGTGCAATGAGGGGGAAAAGTTCTGATGCAGGTCCATTCAGAGACGTGATGTAAATGATATCTGCTGCACGAATCTGGTCATAGGGTAATTCATCTTCAGAGAGATTCATATTGATGCCGCGATGTACGAATATGATGCGTTCGCCTGATGGGCAGGGAATGATAAATGCAGTGCCGGTTTGCCCTTCGCGCGATATCACCGGTATTGTTTTTATGTTGAATTTTTTGAGCTCGTGCAGAATGAAATCACCCGGAGTGTCGCGAGCAATTTTGAAAAAAGCAGTAGCGTCAAAACCCAATTTTTGAAATGAAACTGCGGCATTTGTAGCGCCGCCGCCGGTGTGATACAGAAGATCAGAAACTTCGATTTTCTGACCCTCTTCTATCATTAAGAAGCAATGTCCGGGTGATTCGGTATGAAGCCGCATTGACTCTTGGGGTTGATATTGTATGAAAACGTCTTGGGTGGCGCCTCCGATGGTCAAAACTTTCTTCATTATATGTGTTATGCTTTCACGATTAATACCCGGTGTAACACTTCGTCGGCATGATCGACCCAAATAACATCAATGTCTTTCATGACATCTTCGAGTCCAACAAGATCTTTTCTATTTTTTGCAGGCAAGATAACCGATTTTATTTTGTTTCTTTTTGCTGCTAAGATCTTTTCTTTTGCGCCGCCGATTGGCATCACTTCACCACGTAAATTTAATTCACCTGTCATAGCGTATTGTGCATTAATTGGCCGCTGTGTCAAGGCTGAGAGGATTGAGGTTAGCATGGTAATTCCTGCCGATGGACCGTCTTTTGGAACGGCGCCAGCGGGAACGTGAATGTGAAGATCATTATTGGTAAATACATCTTGTAGAATTTGAAATTCTTTTGCGTGTGCTCGTGCATAACTCATGGCCGCTTGCGCTGACTCTTTCATAACGTCGCCCAGTTGCCCCGTTAATATCAAGTTCCCTTTGCCAGGAATCAGTATCGCCTCAATTTTGATCATTTCGCCGCCATAAATCGTCCATGCCAATCCGTTGGTGATCCCAACTTGATCATTATGATGCGCTTCTTCTTCAAGGAATCTACGCGGCCCTAAATAGGTGTCTATATTTTTGGGAGTAACAGAAATCATTTTTTGAGTTTCTACGTAGGCGCGTGCTATTTTAGAGCACAATTTAGAGATGAGTCGTTCAAGTTGGCGTACTCCTGATTCTCGCGTGTAATCAAGGATGAGAGAAATGATGAGCGCATCGCTAAACTTTGGTTGATGCTCCTGTAGCCCCGCTTCATCGATGGTTTTCTTAACTAAATGTTTTTTTGCTATGTTCAACTTTTCTTCCATGGTATAGCCAGAAAGTTCTATGATTTCCATACGATCGCGCAATGGATCAGAGATGGTATCAAGTGTATTTGCGGTTGCGATGAACATTGCTTTTGAAAGATCGAATGGTAACCCAATATAATTATCATAGAATGTTTTGTTTTGTTGTGGATCGAGCACCTCGAGCATGGCTGCTGATGGATCGCCGCGGAAATCAGCGCCGATTTTATCAAGTTCGTCAATAACGATAACCGGATTTAACGTTTCTGCTTTGCGCAGTGCTTGTATGAAGCGACCTGGCATTGCCCCAACATAGGTGCGGCGGTGGCCTCGAATTTCGGCTTCATCTTTAACGCCACCCAAAGAGATACGTACATATTGGCGCCCTAGGCATTTTGCAATTGATTTGCCGAGTGATGTTTTACCTACGCCAGGAGGTCCCACCAGACATAAGATTGGCGCGAAGCCATCTTTTCTGAGTGTTCGTATTGAAATGAAATCGAGAATGCGCTCTTTAACATCTTTTAAGCCATAGTGATCTTCATCAAGGATTTGTTTTGCATGAAGTAGATCGAGATTGTCGACCGTTTCTTGCTGCCATGGCAAAGCAAATACCCATTCAAGATAGTTTCGCAGGACTGCCGCTTCCATTGAGTCTGGTGAGGTGCGTTCAAGGCGACTGATTTGTCGCTTAACTTCTGTTTTGACTTCATCACTTGCTTGGAGGGTTTCAAGTTTTTTATAGAACATATCGATATCTTCGGCATCATCTTCACCAAGCTCTTGCTTGATAGCACGAAGTTGTTCTCGCAGATAAAACTCTTTTTGTGCTTTATTCATTGATTCACGCGCATTATTGCGAATTTTTTCTTGAATGTCAGCGACTTCAATTTCTTTGCTTAAATGACAGTAGATACCGTTCAAAAAGATTGAAAGAGATTCGCTTTCTAAGAGCTTTTGAGCTTCTTCTACATTTAAATTGAGATGAGATAAGATAAAATCAGCAATTTTTTCAGGATCTTGCATCTTTGAAAGAATAATATGAAAATCTGGACTAAATGATTGTCCTGAAATTGCCATTTTTTCGGTGAGTGCTCTGATGTTTCTGATTTGGGCAGTAACTTCGTCTGGATTTTCTTCAGTGTAGGACTCTATTTTCTCAATATGAGCACGGAGACTATTTTCTTCGGCTATCAATTCTTTCGCACGGGCTTTACTGATACCTTGGACGAGAATCTTAACGCCGCCCTCTGGGATACGAATGAGCCTCATGATGGAAGCGACCGTACCTGTTTCATATAAATCTTTTGTCCCGATTGCGCCTTGATCGTCAATCTGTTTTTTTGCAGCAAGTAGCAAAACAAATTTTGATTCTTGTAACGTTTGATTAATTCCCTCGATAATTTTTTCATCAAGTACCAAGAGAGGAACGAGCATTTGAGGAAATACTACGACATCCATTGTTGGGATGACCGGGAGTATTTCAGGAATACCCTCTTGAATATTTTTATTTAGAAGTGTTTTCATTACAATCCCCCTTTAATAACATATCCCTTGAGCATACCACGCGCCGGCATATCTTTTTTCCCTAAAAACCAGTCTACGTAAGAAATTTATATAAAGACAAGGATAAAGAGCGAATTAAGGCAAAAGATGTTTACCGTAAAAGAAAATTGTCTTGCGTGTCGTCAATAATCATTACTCTATTAGAATTGAAATTGATTTATTTTTTTTCTTTATACCTATTTTTAGAATAGTGATATGCTGAACAAGAAAGCGCTCGCCTGGTTAAAACCCGGCGTTTCGCGCTAAGTTTACTGAAATATCCAGGCTACGCTAATACTCCGAAGTAAAACCTCAGGAAGTTTTTTGCTTCGCCGGATTATTCTATTCGCTTACATCCACGCGCTTCAGCGCGTGGTTTTCGCGACCTAGAATAAAAACAAAAAAAAGATTTTTGGAGGCTTTGATATGTATAGCGGGCAATTAGTTGCACAAAATGTTTCAAAATGGTTCAAGGAGGGGCAAGGGCAGCATATGGTGTTGAATGTTCTCAATGTAACCTTTGAGTATGGTAAAAAATATGCGATTACCGGGGTTTCAGGGACAGGAAAATCTACATTGCTCCATATTTTGGCTGGCCTTGATGCTCCATCACAAGGATCCGTATCTTTAAATGGTATTTCATTTGAAGATATGTCGCAGGAAGCATTGATGAAGGTGCGCAATGAGCAATTAGGGCTTGTTTTTCAGCGGCCCTATTTGCTGAAAGAGCTTTCGGTTATTGAAAATATTATGATGCCGCAATTGGTGGGCGGCATTGCCTATGAGGCTGCGCATGAGCATGCGCATACATTGTTACAACGCATAGGACTGCAGGAAAAAAGTGAGGCGTTACCCTCAACTCTTTCGGGTGGGCAACAACAGCGAATTGCAATTTTACGCGCGCTGAGCAGAAAACCGATGTTTCTTTTGGCGGATGAGCCCACCGGAAATCTGGATGAAAAGACTGCTGTCGACATTGTGCATTTTTTACTCGACTGCCAACTTGAGTGGGGCATGGGGATGATTATCAGTTCGCATGATGCATACGTGGCTCAGAAGATGGATACGGTGTATACTTTGCATGATGGCAGATTATCTCTGTGAATATACGAATTTCTCCTCTATTAAAGGCTTTCTATGAGTTCAGTTCTTCATAAAAAATCGATTTTACAAAAAACAGCAGCAGTAGGTAGCTCCACTTTATTGAGCCGCGTATTTGGTATAGTGCGCGAGGTGCTGATGGTGCATTATTTGGGGGCGGGAGTTGTTTCCGATGCATTTTTGACAGCATTTAAAATTCCTAATGCATTGCGCAAAATATTTGCAGAAGGAGCACTTTCTGCCGCATATGTTCCTACCTTTGTGCATATGATAAAGCGCGGCGATAAACGCGAGATCGATGGTGTGATGTCTCTTTCTATGTTGATTATACAGGGCCTTCTTGCGGCTCTTTGTTTCCTCATGGTTTGGAAAGCCGATTTTGTGATGCGCCTTATTGCTCCCGGTTGGTATGAAGCGGGAGAGGTTGCGCATTCCTGGATGGGAATACCAATGCCTGCCGCATGGCTTGGGCTCGGGCAACCGCTGGAGCAAGTTGCCTATGCGATTCCCTTTTTGCGCATTTTAATGTGTATCATTATTTTCATATCGAGCAGTTGGTTATTGGCCAGTGCATTGCAAGCAGTAAACCATTTTTTCATTCCCTCCTTCTCTCCCGTCATATTGAACATCATATTTATTTTTGGATTGGCAAGTGGGATCGCATGGGGCATTCCCGTTTCATCCCCATGGCTTTCCTCTATGATTGTCTTGGGTACGCTCGTGCAGTTTTTACTGCATCTTTATATCTATTTTAAACTTGGATTTCGTTTTGGCAGCATCAGCGCCAAATCATGGCACTATTTTGGAGAAATATTCTCGAAATTTTTCCCGGTAATGCTATGCATGAGCGCTATGGAGATGGGCAACTTTATTGATACGAGCTTTGCATCGTATCTGCCAAAAGGATCGGTATCTCTGATTTATTATGCCAATCGGTTTGTTGGTATTCCACTCGGGGTGTTTGCAACGGCATTCGCAACAATCTTGCTTCCCCATTTCTCTCACATCTCCACATATGCTCCGCGTCGATTGAGTTTTTACATTCTTGAGACCATGAAGTTTGTTGCGTGGGTAACGATTCCCGTTGCGCTCATGATGAGTTTTTTTGCAGACAAGATTTTTCTGACCTTGTTTTCAGACAAGTTAACGATGATGCAGGTGCATGAAGCGGCTTCCATATTGAGTGCTTTTGTGTTGGGACTCTTTTTTGCCTCGAGCAATAAAATATTACTCAATATTTACTATGCATTGCGCAATACAAAAGTGCCGGCAATTATTTCTGCGATCACCATTGTATCGAATATCATATTCAATAAGCTCTTGATTGGTTCTTTGCAGGCAACCGGATTGGCGCTAGCAACGACGCTTTCATGGTCGCTCCAAACGGTAATGTTTGTACTCTGCCTTCATTATCTATTTGATGTTAAGGTCTATTTTGCCGCATTTGCAAACTTCTTTGCACGCTACGCGGCACAACTTGCTGCATTCGGCTCACTGTTTTTTGGAATCTATAAAGCGATTGAATGGGCTATAGAATATTACCTAGCTTCTTACGCAAATCATTTATTACAAGGCATTGAGTTCTGGCTGTGGGTCGGGCCACTCTGTCTGGCATTCTTCCTGCTGACCTGGTACACGCGCAGATTATTTGGACTTCGCATTTACTTTCTTGATTAAAAAGAGACAGCCTCACTTTTTACGGTGAGGCTGTCTGCGATAATTTTGAGAATCCGGGAGCTATTAGGGACTGTTCCGTCTTCCGGCATCCAAGATTTCATTTCTATTATATCAGTTATTGCTGATACAATTTCAATAAAAGATCGCTCATTAGATAATCTGCTGCACGATGCCGACTCAATATAGCTTGTAGGGGCAAGCCTATCAATCTTTGCTGACGTACGTTTATAATGGCTTGTTCTTCTGGGTGACTGTTTAGATTTTGGAGCATCAATTCAAGATCGGTAAGCAAATGTTGCAATATAGCGGAAGATATAGGTAATCGAATCTCTTCTTCGTCTTCATCGGCATCAGGATTTGCATCGATCGTCATAGCTTCAAATCGATTGACGAATCCGTCATCTTCAGGGAACTGATCGAACAAGTTACCAAGCAGATCAAAATATTGAATATGATTGTGGGGAATTGTGTTCAGCGCATTATCGGATGTTCTGACTCTTATGTCAGTCTGGTGCATGGGGCGCATGGCCTGTATACTTCGGGAATTAAACCCTGATAAAAGTGCCGCTATTACTATATATTTTTTCATAAAACCTCCAAAATTGGGCCATTTCGGCCAAAACATTATATTTTTAGATAATAATAGCAGCATATCATTAATTTCAAATAGTACAACGCGCCTTTTTGAGGGTTGTTCTGCAAGGCTTTTTTAATCTATTTTATCTTTAGGGTATGCGAGCGCTGACGGGGTATGAATGGCTATTCTGGGTTAAGAATCATTCTTAAGGGCGTGCGACCGAATTGAACTCTGGCTGTGGGTCGGGGCCGCTCTGTATGGCATTCTTCCTGCTGACTTGGTACACGCGCAGATTATTTGGACTT
>Ga0181533_1005092_pt1 | contig 12879 bp, 8 predicted proteins | sample PEATcosm2014_Bin_45_FD_119772 | JGI IMG/M metagenome (GOLD analysis project Ga0181533, IMG submission 119772) | Peatland microbial communities from MTU Mesocosm Facility, Houghton, MI, USA - PEATcosm2014_Bin11_60_metaG | ecosystem: Environmental > Terrestrial > Soil > Wetlands > Peat | place... | reverse complement strand
GTACGCCTTCACTTCATGCGTGCTCTTGAGGCCTTCCGGGAAGTCCCAGAGGACATGCACGGCCACCGTCGGACAGATGCCCGTAAAGTGATGAACTTGTCCGGCATCGCTAAACTTTTCTTGCGTGGAGGTTGCCGCGCCAAGTTGGATGAATTTTCCAAAACGAGTCCCAGTATTAGCAAATCCCCAGGACGGTATTTCGATTCGGAAAGTGTCTAAACTTTCCCAGAAAGCTCCTTCGGCCGAGTCTTGCGACATGCTTCACCTCCCTTGGGTTGAGGCCACATACTACTGGTTTGCCTCAAGTTTAGTCAAGGCGAGATTGGAGGGCCGTAATCCGGCGATAGCATGCAACCATCCCACGGGGTGTAGGGGAGTCCGTCGGCTGACGGACCATGCACCCCTACAATCCTCACCCGCCGTTATCGACGGATTGGGGGAAGGGCTGCAAACTCCGACCACGGCATAGGTGACGAAACGGTTTGTAACCCAGCAGTCCGCACCGGGGAAGATGCGTGGTAGAATGAGGCGCTAACATGAGCCTTCGGGAAAGCGTTCGGACCCTTTTCCGCCTTTTTCTATTATCTACGGTCCTGGTGACCGTGGCGCTGGTCAGCGCCATCATGACCATCCGGCTTACCATTCGCGGCCACCAGGAGACGATGCCGAACATGGTCGGATTGTCTTTCAACTATGCTCAACGCATGGCCACCGGATTGGGTCTTGAAATGAAGGTCGAAGATAAGCTCTTCAATACCCAATACCCTCCTCAGGCGATAGTGTCCCAGATGCCTCCCCCAGGCACCCGCATCAAGATCGGCCAGCATGTGCATGTCCTGGTGAGCCTGGGACCTCCCCAGGTCGTCATCCCCAACTTTGTGGGGACCAGCATTCGCGCCGCACGGATTACCGCCATTCAGCGCAACCTCACGCTGGGCGATGTCGTGGGAATTCACTGGCCCAATACTGAACCCGATCAAGTCGTGGCACAGGATCCGCCACCGCAAAGCGCCGAGCTAAGGAGCCCCGCCGTGGACATTCTGGTTTCTGTCGGGGAAGTGCCTACGGCATACCTATGCCCGAGGTTGGTCGGCCAACCAGTTACGGAAGTCCGTCGCAGCCTCGAAAAGGCAGGCTTCAAAGTGGCTGGTGTTACTTCCATTAACACGGAAAGCGGGCCTCGAGGTATCATCTTGACACAATCCCCAGCCGCTGGAAGCAAGATTGGCTCGGACGCGGTGTTCAGCTTTCAAGTCTCGCAATAATTGAAAAACTCCACTACAACGGCATGATAACTGCAACACTATGTCCGCAAGTGTTGGGAAGACGTGTGCGGAGTTCCAAAGTGTCCCATGTAGCTCGCCTTTATGGGTGGAAATTCGCAGTTTGATATTTCATCCGCTAGCCGTGGTTGATGGTTGATGTGGGGTCAAAACATGGCTTGGGGCTGGAATCATTGCACGGAAAGGTGGGATTCCTTGAAATGAGTCTGGGCAGGTTGGTCATTCTTAGTTCGGTCATTCTATTCCTTGGAGGCAGCACGTGCCTCCGGGCTTCAGACGATTGTCTTTCCTGCCACGGACCATCCACCGGTTTGACGAACTCGCAAGGCAAGTCCATCACCGTCAAGGCGGAGGGGCTCGCGCATAGCGTCCACAAAGACTTTCGCTGCGTGGATTGCCACGCAGGGGCAGCCAAGGTCCCGCACACGGCAAAGAGCGCATCGGCCTCTTGCCTTGCCTGCCATGGAGAGGTCTCCAGGGAGCTGAGCGCCAGCGCTCACTCGGCGCTCGGAAAACCGGATAGTTCCGAAACGTGCATGGCTTGCCATGGCGACGCCCACGATATAGTAAATCCCGCCACTCGCGGCACGGCGTTCTGCGCCACTTGCCATGGAGACGAGGTCAAGAAATTCGCGTCTAGCATTCATGGACGAGCGCGGGGGCAAGGCGAGATGGACGCGCCCGGTTGTGGGGATTGCCACGGAGCAACGCACAAAGTGGTTGAGGCCTCAGCAGCGGACTCCCCTGTCAACAGCACGAACCTACCCTTCACCTGCGGCCACTGCCACTCGGACCCGAAACTGGCGCGAAAGTACATGTTTGCTGCGGCCAGGCCCGTGGAGGCATATGAAGGCAGCGTCCATGCGCGGGCCATCCGCGAGGGAAAGAAGGCAGCCGTCTGCAATGATTGTCATGGAACGCACGACATCCTTCCGCCTTCTGATCCTCGCTCGACAATCTCGAAGCGCAATGTTGCCACGACCTGCGGCAATTGCCACAAGGAGGTCTTCGCTCAATACAGCGACAGCATTCACGGCCGCGCCGTGGCCGCAGGCGTCATGGAGGCCCCCACCTGCACCGGTTGTCATGGGGAGCACAACATCCTCGCCCCGGGCAATCCCAACTCGCCCGTTTATGTGACGAATGTTGCCACCGCTACCTGTTCGCGCTGCCACGGCGACACACGGCTCGACGCGCGTTTCAATCTTCCACCCGACCGTGTTACCAGTTACGAGAACAGTTATCACGGGCTGGCCTCTGAGGCCGGCTCCCAGACGGTGGCGAATTGCGCAAGCTGCCACGGGGTTCACGACATTCTTCCTTCCAGCGACCCGCGTTCCACGATTGCCAAAGCCAATCTTGCCGCCACCTGTGGCAAATGCCATCCGGACGCCGGGAAAACGTTTGCCCTGGGGCTCGTGCATGTGATTCCCACCGCCGCTGCCGCGAATCCCTGGCTCCGTTACGTCCGGTTGTTCTACCTGTTCACTATTCCTACTGTTCTCGGTTTCATGATCCTCCACAATCTCCTGGACTGGTTACGCAAGTTGCGTAGGCACATCGGGAAATACCGGTCCCTCTCCACGCCGCTGCGCCTCACGCTCAACGAACGCTACCAGCACGGGATTCTTCTGGTCAGCTTCATTCTTTTGGTGATTACCGGCTTTGCCTTGAAGTTCCCGGAGAGCTTCTGGGCCGCGCCGATCGTGCATTGGGAGAAAGACTTCCCGCTACGAGGGCTCGTGCACCGGATCGCTGGAGTGGTCCTGATTGCGGCGGGCTTCTACCACCTTATTTACCTCTTCTTCACGGTGGAGGGGCGCAAAGACCTGCGCGCCATGCTGCCCAAGTTCCGGGACGCCCGCGAGACCATCGAAACCGTAGGCTACAATCTTGGTTACCGCCGCGAGTTGCCGCTGTATAGGAAGTTTAACTATGCGGAGAAGATCGAGTACTGGGCCCTGGTCTGGGGAACAGTGGTGATGGGTATCACCGGAATTCTGCTCTGGGCCCATAACTACGTGCTTCGATATCTCTCCAATTCCTGGTTGGATGTCCTCACCGCCATTCACTACTACGAGGCCATTCTGGCGACCCTCGCCATCGTCATCTGGCACTTCTACGCTGTGATCTTCGATCCGGAGGTTTATCCGCTGAAGTGGACATTGATCAGCGGCCGCGCGCCTGAGCACGAGGTGAGAGAAGAAGAGGAACAAGCCGCGCCCCAACCTGCTCCGGAGCCAAAGGCGGGGAGCAAGAACCCACCTGCGCACACAGCGGCGTAGGGCCGGGGCAAGCCCTGTACCGTATGGTGCAGGGCCCCTCCCCATAAGCGTTAACCTAAGGAAAAGGTGCCTCCGCGTTCGCCGTCGCCCGGCCAGAACTTCGGATTGCCCCTGCGGATTCGCCAATCAAAGACAAGGCGACTAACGAGGAGCTATTCGCTCGAAGCCCGTTTCGGGGGATCTGAACGTGATGGGCCATGTGTCCGGTTTGCTGTACGACCAAGTGCGTGCATACTGTGGACAATGGTTTCCGAGTGCGCGACGGTACATCCCGCACCGGATGGCTCCGCGCGCAGTCGACTAATGAATCGAATATGCCACTTCCGCGGACAGGGTCCTTATCGACGAGCGGTCTGGCCGAAGGTCCTACCTACCTATACACAACAGCCCCGAGGGAAGCGACTAGGTCGTTGACACTTGCGGGTTCGATCATAGCGCGGTCGAGTTGGCTGAGGAGATCATCCTTTTTCGTCGCAAGTTGAAAGAAAGCGAGCGCGCACTCGCGAGCGTACTCCAGCAGAACCGCTGCGAGAGAATCCGCCTCGGGCCGGTCTCTGGCCTTTAACGAACCACCATGGATGAATATGCTGCGAATCTTGTAGCCTTTGCTGACGTTCTCATAAGTCCTTTGCGCATCTACTTGCGTTCCGAGCACGCGTAGGAACACGGACACCCTTTGCGCTAGGCGACGCGTGAGTTCCGGTTCGGTCTTTAGAAACAGGGCCTCAAGGGCGGTTATCGCCGACGTAATCGCTCGCTCCGACGGGCCGACTTGGAAGAGCCCGTCTCTGTACCGCGTGTAAGCGATCTCCCGTTCCGTTGTACCCTCATCTAGGTGGAGTGGGTCTGGCAGGAGCGGCACGATGTCGCGCAGAAACGTATTCAAGGAAACGACGTCCGACCTTGAAAGCGTGTAAGTAAATCGGCTGTACCGACCACCCCCGCTAAGGGTCCCTCCCCCGAAACTATGCCTGGAACGGATCGTGTAGCGATTGCTCGCGACTCCGCCAACGCGGAATAGACGCAGCGCTTCGACCTTGCGAAGAAACTCGACCTGCGCAGAACCGGTGTATACCGCATCGAAAACGAAGTCTCCAACAACACGAAACCACGTATCGCCTAAGGGGAACTTGAAGCCGCCGTGCTCATCAACCACAAGGCATTCCGCGGTGTCCTCCGGTGTCGGTCGGCGCAAATGGGAACGATCCGAAATCGCGAGTGGGGACTCGTCAATAGACAGCCCGTCAATAAATGCAGTTACCGTCACCGGCAGGGGTTCACCCCCGAGTTCACGTGCGAAGGCACGGACACGCTCAGCGAGTTCTCCATCATCGAGGCCTTGAAAGCTTGCGGATGACACAGCACTAGCGAAGCGCTCAAGTGGCACGGTGTTCGGTCCTAGCGCAGATACAAGGGATTTGTACTCCTCTAAGGATTTTACGACCGAGTCTTGAAAACGTTCCTGATCGCGCGAGTCCCAAATGTCCTCTTCGATACGCTCCGGCGAGAAATTCCCAATACCAAAGTCCTCGTGGTACTTCAAGGTGAAATCCGCTCGACGGACGCGAACAAGTCGGCGCGTGATTGGTGGACCCGCTTTTTTGTACTTCATTACTGCATGTCGGATTGAGCTTGCCAGTTGTCCAATTTCATGTTCAAACATAGTTTTTCGACTTTCTTCGCCTCAGTGGAACGGGCAGAGTTATCCCGCGCCGATCGGGATTACCCTGGCCTTTCCTTCTTAGATGTTAATAAATACGTTGAGGCTAACATGGTAAGAACCGGAGATTAAGGCAAACTGCGCCTAACCCTGCGCTCCCTGCCCGAGGACAAACTGCAAGAATGCAATACCCTGATTCGTCATCACTTGCTGGGGGAAGACCAAATTAGCCCCCTGCAATGTCGACAGTCCACGCCGGTTCAAATCAGTTAGTACTTGCTGCACTAGGTCGGCTTTTCCGCGGAACTCTGGTTCGAACTGTTCTAGGACCTCCTGATAGGTGCTGGATTGGTGCAGGAGTTTATCATTTGTGGCAGCAACACGGGAGACCCCGGACCAGAGGAAGTGTAGAATCTTCACATGCGATGGAGTGAACTCGTCGATCAGTTGGAGGTAGATATGCTGCAGATCTTCATCTGGGCCTTTCCCCACGGCGATATTCACCAAGGCATTGCGGAGTAGCTTACGTTTCTCTCGCTGGTGACTTCCAAGTGCAATGCGGGTTGCCTGGATCATGGCCGAGACAAAGGCCTCGTTCTGAACAAGCGCAGAGTCAGGCGCAGGTTGCCTGACTCTTCAGTCCTTAGTAAAGTAATTTATTAATTTATATTACCTATATATAAAACGACACAGTGAAGCCGGAAGATGGCGCGCAGGCCGATGCGCCTCAGGAGATAGCGCGCCGCCCAGGAGGGCGCCGCCCAATGTGGCAATATACCACATACATGCGCCAAGCCAGATGATTCTTCGACTCGTTCTAATCCACTGACTAGGCTGGAGATAGCGTGCAGCGCAGGCAGGGCACCCCGACAAAAACGGTACGTATGGCGGGCAAGCGAGTAAGTCCCTTCAGGCAATCACAGAGTGGACCTTACTTGTAGGCAAAGATCTCGGCATAGATGATCAGGGCGATTATGCCGAGCCCGACCGTCAGGGCCGTGAAGCCGAAACGACGCCAAAACTGAACGACGACCGGCGGCGGGGCGGGCATCAGGCGTTTTTCCAATTCACTCCGCTCGAGCAGTTCCCGGTACTCGCGCGGCCGGTCGAGCTTGAATTTTTCCAGCGGCTCGCCGCCCGTAAACACCACCGTATCGATCGGAAATCTCTCCGGTCGGAAGTGCGTGTTGAAGAAGTGCACGGTGAAGATGAATCCCACGGCCAGCAGCGCCTCGTCACTGTGGATGATGGTTGCCACGTTGATCATCGAACCGGGCAGCAGCCGCGTGAAGAATTCCGGGAACCAGAGTAACAACCCAGTGGTGCCGATCACCGCCACGCCCCAAAGCACCGCGAAGTAATCAAATTTCTCCCAATACGTCCAGCGGCCGTACTCAGGGCGCGGCCCTCTGCGCGCGAACCACTTGAGTGAAGCGACGAACTCCCGCCAGTCGTTGCGAGTGAACATCGTACTCTCACCCTTGAAGATGAACTGCCGCCAGCCTTTACCGCTCGCCCGGCGCTGGCGGGCCACGTCCCAGAGGTGCAAGCCGAAATAGGTAAAGGTGAGCACGGCGCAGAACCGGTGGATGACCCCGGCGGCCTCGAAGCCTCCCAGCAAGTGTGACAACACCTGCGCCCAGCGCGTATAGGAGAACTTCAGCGTCATGCCCGTCAGGGCCAGGCCCAAGAAACTGGCGATGACCATGAGATGCAGGTTGCGGTCGAACGGCCGGAAGCGGCGCACGTAGACCGCACCGTTCGCATTGCCGTTCGCCTTCAATTCCCGGCTGTACTGTAGCGAGCGCGGCAGCCAGGCCACCGTATGCATACCGGCTACAACCAGTGTGCCCATCAACAGCGAGGTCATGGCCCAGAAGGTGAGGAACAAGATGGGATACTTTTTGGGATCGTGGTGAGTGGCGTGCGTCAGATATCCCGCAAAGCGGCGGTTGGAGCCTGGATGGCACTGGCCGCAGGTCTTCACGACATTCGCTCGGCTGAGCCGCGAGGCGGGGTCGGTAACCGTGCGCACGTCATGAGCTCCGTGACAGTCGTAGCACCTGGCGGTTTTTACGTAACCCAGCTTGGAGACCTTGCCATGGTAGGTCTCGAAGTAGGTCTTGGCGATGTCCTCATGACAACGACCGCATTGCTCCATGATGTGAAGGCGGAAGTCCGAGAGGTCGGTCCGCTTGATGCTGTGCGCGGAGTGGCAGTCGCTGCACACCGGCAGGGGCTTGGCCGTCTTGGTCACTGCCGCCGAATGAACGCTGGCATTGAAGGCCTCGTAGATCCCCTGGTGACACCGGCCGCAGGTCGTGGCCACGTTCTTGGGATTCACGCTGGAGCGTGGATCGCGGCTGGGCAACTCATCATGCGGCGTATGGCAGTCGGCACAGTTCGCCGTCACGGTCAGGCCACTTTGCAGCAAACCCCTGCCGTGGATGCTCTCCTCGTAATTTTCCACCACGTTGGTTTGCGTCCCTTTATAACGGACCGCCGCCTGCTGCCCCGTGCGATGGCACTTGCCGCACAGGGCGGGAACATTGCGGGAAAAGGTCGGTGAGCGGGGATTCGTCCTGCTCAGAACTCCATGCGTGCCGTGACAGTCCGCACAGGCGGGGCCATCCGGGTCACCCTTGGCCAACAACTGTCCATGAATGCTCTGCTGAAACTGTTCGACGGCATTGGCGTGGCAAATCGAGCAATCGACCCGGGCTGCTATAGTGGAGCAAGGCCGGACCAGGGATGGGTCACCACCTGTATGGCATTGCACGCAAGCTATCCGGGCATGCCGCGAGGCGGAGAGTTCCTGATCGTTGACGAACATGGAGCGCCTGCGGCCACCACTGGCGGTTTTCAACTCCGGGTTGCCATGGCAGCGCTGGCAGTCGCGGTCCGACATCCCCTGCGCATAAAAGACTCGCCGGATTTTGTGCGGCTCGTGGCAGTCCACGCAGGCCGGGATGAGGTGTGGCTGTTTCTCCCACAACTCGCCGCGAATGACTTTGCGGTGCACATTCTCAATCAGCGCATGGCACTTCGTGCAGGTTCGGGCGATGTTCTGTTTGGAGATCGAAGAACGGGGATCGGTGTGCGGTAGAACGAAGTGCGCCGTGTGGCAACTTGTGCAAACCGCCGTGACGATTAGACCCCGTCGGAACAAGCCTTCGCCGTGGATGCTTTCGGTATAGTTCTCCAGGATCTTGTCTTGTGGGATATTGTGAGCAATCTGGACGGGCGAGCCTTCATGGTGACAGCGACCGCATAACAAGGGGATTTGGGTCGTACCGGTGGGAGAACCGGAATCGGTGGGCAGCAGAATGTTGTGCGTGCCGTGACAGTCCGTGCAGCGAGGGGCCATCGCGTCACCACGCCTCGCCGCCCTCCCGTGCAAGCTTTGCGCATACTGCTGTTTTTCATCTCCGTGGCAAGCGCCGCAGTCGACCGCGGTGAGCTTTGCGGGGTGGGGAAATTCTTTTTTGCCGGCCAGTTCGCTGTGACAATTGGTGCACTCCAGTGTGGCGTGGGGAGAGGCCCGGAGAGCGGCCTCGTTGAAGGGGGGTGGGATTCCCGGCTGGCGCTTACCAGTGCGGCGGCCGGTTTCGTGGCAACCCAGGCACGGCTCGCTTCCCGGCAGAGACTTGGGTTGCTGGGCATGCAGGGACACAGCAAGGAGGAGGGCAGCGAGGCCAGCGGCGCCGATAGCGCCTAAAATAGACTCCTGCCCTCTCAGACTCATACCATTTGTCCAAGCCCCCGCACGATCAGGGTGGAATTTCACAGCACCTCATACTTCCAGCAATGCCGACGGGGACCAAAAGACGCTCTTGCCCTCTGAGACTCATACCATTTGTCCGAGCCGCCGCGCAATCATGGTGGAATTTCACAGCACCTCATGCGTCGTGCAATTCACTTGCCAGCCGAATTCGCGCCACGTATTGGAGACCCCCTTTCCGACCCAACATCCTATGGGACAGCTTGGCAGTTCCCACTTGTCCCTGGGAGATCAGCTATGATAGGAGCTGCAGCGGCAAGTTCATGAATCGGTGGCAAGAGGTTCTATCACCATGAATGGCCTTGACGGTCTTTTCATTTGTGAGCTAAGGTCTAGAGAAGGGGCTGTTTATGGGCGCGTCCCGGGAAAAGGGAGCGGTGGAGCGTCGCCTCGTCCCAAAACAGCAGAAGGCAAAAACAGTGGAGCTCTTTGAACTCACCAAGGCCTTAATCAACATCGAATCCGTGACGGGTCACGAGCGCGCCTGCACCGAGTTCCTGCGCGGTTACCTCGCTGCGCGTAACTTCGAGGTGGAGCTCCAGCCAGTGTCACGAGAGCGCTCCAACGTGTTTGCAAAGAAGGGAAAGCCGGACGTTGTTTTGAGCACTCACATCGACACGGTTCCTCCTTTCTTTCTCGCCCGAGAGGACGAGGAGTACATCCATGGGCGCGGATCCTGTGATGCCAAGGGGATCCTCGCCTCGCAGATCGTGGCCGCTGAACGTCTGCTGAGCGAAGGCCTCAGGGATTTTGGCCTGCTCTTCCTGGTCGGAGAGGAAACCACGAGCGACGGCGCGAGAGAGGCGAACCTGCACCCCCCCGGCTCCCGCTACATCATTAACGGTGAGCCAACCGAAAACAAACTCGTGGTGGGTTCAAAAGGCAACCTGCGGCTGGACATTCGGTCCACGGGCAAGATGGCGCACTCGGCCTACCCGCACCTCGGTGAATCCGCGATCGATAAGTTGCTCGATGCTCTCGTTGATCTGCGGAGGATTCCGCTGCCCTATGATTCCCTGTTGGGCCCTTCCACGCTGAACATCGGGGTCATCTCCGGCGGCAGGGCTGCAAACGTCATTCCGGACCATGCCGCGGCCCAGATCGTAATTCGCACCGTGAATGGCTCGGAGGAGTTACGCCGCAAGATTTCAGAGCTGCTCGAAGGGCGGTGTGAGTTCGAGTTCGTGCGCGATTCGCCTGCCCTGCGCATGGAGAAACTGGACGGCTACGCGACCGACGTGGTGGCCTTCACAACTGACCTGCCGTCGTTGACCCGATGGGGCCGACCCGTGTTGCTGGGGCCGGGTTCGATCAGCGTAGCCCACACCGAGCATGAGTGCATTCGCAAAGCTGATTTGGTCAAGGCCGTTGACTTGTATTGCCGGCTTGTCCGTGAACTGAAGAAGACAGTCGACAGTCGAGAGTCGAGAGTCGAGAGTTAACAGCGGGGTGGGGCCAGCCAGAATCGAGCTGGCCCAGAGGGCTAAGCGGAACGGTTTAGCTTTGACCGTCGACCCTCGACTTGTCAGCGGGGGGTTCAGAGAGATTCGGGGACAGAGAGACACTCTACAGCCGAGAGTCGACTCTCGACTCTTGACTCTCGACTTGTTGGGGGCAGAAAGGCAGTCATAATATAACTATGAAAAAGATTGAAGTCGGCATCCTGGGCGCCACGGGAATGGTGGGCCAGCGCTTTGTGAGCTTGCTCGAACACCATCCCTGGTTTGAAGCCCGATGGCTTGCAGCCTCAGAACGGTCAGCAGGGAAAACTTATGCGGAGGCTTGCAACTGGCGCTTGCGCGAACCCCTGCCCAAAGCCGCAGGGGAGCTTCCAGTGCATGAATGCAAACCGGACCACGCGCCGCAATTGCTCTTCTCCTCGCTTGATTCCAAGGTTGCGGGTGAAGTCGAAAGGGAATTTGCGCAGGCGGGGCATGTGGTGATCTCGAATTCCAGCAATCACCGCATGGAACCGGACGTCCCCTTGCTGATTCCGGAAGTGAACCCCGAGCATGTAGCCCTGGTGCGAATCCAGAGAAAACGGCGCGGGTGGAAGGGGATGATCGTCACTAACCCGAACTGCACCACGATCGGTCTGGTGATGTCGTTGGCTCCTTTAGAGAAGGCTTTCGGCCTCGAGAAGGTACTGATGACCAGCATGCAGGCAGTCTCCGGCGCCGGTTACCCAGGCGTGCCCACGCTGGATATTCTCGGCAACGTGATCCCCCATATTTTGGGCGAAGAGGAAAAGGTGGAGCGCGAGACCCGCAAGCTGCTGGGGAAATTGGTCGATGAGACTGTCAAGCCCGGCGACTTCGTAGTGAGCGCCCACTGCAACCGCGTGCCGGTCGAAGACGGTCACACGGAGTCGATATCGGTTTCCCTGAAGTCCAAGGCGTCAGTGGAGGAATTGATTGAGGTCTGGCGGAAGTTTCGCGCCCTTCCTCAGGAGCGGGATTTGCCGTTTGCCCCCAAGCATCCCATCATCGTTCGCGAAGAGCGGGACCGCCCGCAGGCCAAGTTTGACCTCGCGGTCGAGCACGGGATGGCCACGGTGGTGGGTCGCGTGCGGCTATGCCCAGTGCTTCAGTTCAAGTACACTGCCCTCAGTCATAACACCATACGCGGCGCTGCCGGCGCGGCGCTGCTGAATGCGGAACTGATGAAGTCCGAGGGGTATCTCTACTAGGCGTCAGGTGCCAGATTTGAGGGAACAGGGAACAGGTTACAGGGAACAGCGTGCCGGTGTCAGGTTTGCCTATTCCCTGTTCCCTATTCCCTATTCCCTGTTCCCTACTTGGTGAAACGTGAGTAACGCTTCCTCTGAATCCCCCCGGGTACGACCTATAAACTTGGCCCTGCTTGGCTACGGCAAGATGGGCAAAACCATTGCCGCGCTTGCCCCGCAGAGGGGCTTCGAAGTACGTCTGGTGATGGATATTGACGTCAACGCACAAGGCGGAGGCATCACGCGCGAGAAATTCCAGGGCATCGACGTCTGCGTGGACTTCACCACACCGGATGCGGCTTTCGAGAACATCTGTCATGTTGCGGCGCTAGGTGTGAACCTGGTGGTGGGGACTACGGGTTGGCATAACCGGCTGGAGGAAGTGCGGGGGATTGTCGAAAGCACCGGCGTCGGCATGGTTTACGCCGCGAATTTTTCCATCGGCGTGAATCTGTTCTACCGGCTGGCCCGCGCGGCGGCGGAAATCTTTGCCCCCTTCGCGATGTACGACCCTTACCTCACCGAAGCTCATCACAAGTTCAAGAAGGACGCGCCCTCCGGCACGGCGCTCGAAGTCAGTCGGCAAATCCGACCTTACTTTGCGAATCGGGATATTCCTGTGGCCAGCGTGCGCGCAGGTTACATCCCCGGCACACACGAGTTGGGCTTCGACTCCGAAGCAGATACAATTATTCTCCGGCACACGGCGCGCGGTCGCCAGGGATTCGCCGAAGGCGCCCTGCACGCGGCACGCTGGATCGCCGGCAGGAAAGGTTTCTTCAGCTTCGCAGACGTTCTGCAGACTGGCGCTGGGACCGACCCGACGCCGGCCCCCAGCCCCTAGCACTCAGTCCCCAGTGGAGCTTTTTATGAGCCTGGAAATTCGCGGTTGCGGCACGGCGCTTGTGACCCCTTTCAGGAAGGATGGCACCCTGGACCTTGATGCGCTGCGGCGGTTGGTTCAGTTCCAGCTCCGCGCCGGCATCGACTTCCTTGTCCCCTGCGGTACAACGGGAGAAACCCCCACGCTCGAGCACGCTGAGTATCTCGCCGTCATCCGAACCGTGGTCCAGGAAGTGGCGGGGAGGGTTCCCGTGATTGCGGGAGTCGGCGGAAATAACACCCGCAAAGTAATCGATCTT
>Ga0181533_1005089_pt1 | contig 12885 bp, 14 predicted proteins | sample PEATcosm2014_Bin_45_FD_119772 | JGI IMG/M metagenome (GOLD analysis project Ga0181533, IMG submission 119772) | Peatland microbial communities from MTU Mesocosm Facility, Houghton, MI, USA - PEATcosm2014_Bin11_60_metaG | ecosystem: Environmental > Terrestrial > Soil > Wetlands > Peat | place... | reverse complement strand
TGAGAGCGATCACGCTTTTTGATGGCCTGCGAGTCACGATAACTGATGGTACTGATAGGATTGAATCAGACCAGGCATAACGAGCCGCCAGGCATTACTCCAGAGGACGTCCGTCGACCATGGGCTTCTATTTCATGATTGGAATTTTTATTAATATAGAAGGAATAGGTTCAAAGTAAGATTGTAAGGAATGACATTAAAGCTGGTTGGCCTACAGGTTATCTGCCAGCCATTGCTTAGTCTTTTTGAGACCTAACTCAGGCTGGCATGTGCTCCGGCTTATGGGCTTGCGAGAGAATGGCAACAGTTAAGAGTTCAGAACGGCTCATCGAATTTAGTTGCTAATTTTGACTCCATAATGTCGCTGAAGATCCGGTTTTCATTGCCCAGTTTTTTCAGGCTCAACAAGAGGATTTCCAGAACAATGTATCCCATCTGATCGCTTAGTTCTTCCAGTTTTTGCTCCAGGTTTTCGTCTTCGTAGAAATTCATCGTCATTCTCCTTTATCCTGTTATTGTCTCTCCAATGGGAGAGATCGTGAGCTTAACCCATTCATTTTGTGGGCTCCTTCTTGGATTTTCTGGGACGTGGTTGCCGGGAGAAAGTTTCGAGGAAGAGTCCCTCGTCGATTCTGGGCAGCTCTTTCTCGGCCGCCACGGTAAGGAGTTCGACAGCCATCTGATTGAGCATTCTCAAGTTTCCGCAGCATTGACCGGCAAGGGTCTCCATGAGTGATTCGGTCATGAGATGTGCCGCTCCTGCCTGTTCCAGGGCATGATGGAGGTATTCGAGAAGATGATCCCTATGAAGAGGCTCAAGCGGAAGGCGCAGCCGGATGCGGGTGCCGAGAGAAGCCAGAGGGGCTGTGCGGAACCGCTCGGGGAGACGGTCGTCTCCGCAAAGGACTGTGGTGAGTATGGACTGTGAGTCGAAGTTGGTACTGGCTAATAGCCTTAGTTCATTGAGGGCGGATGTGGTCATCTCCTGGGCCTCATCGACGAGGAGAACGGGCCTGAAGAGGGTGGTACGGATATGATTGTACCATCTTTCCCGCAGGGCCTTGAAACCGCCGTAACGGTTCGCAGGAGAGAGGTTTACGCCAAAGAGGGTGCTCATCTCGCGGTAGAAGTCGTTGATGGTGCTCTGGGGCCGTTCCATGACCCCCACAACAACATCTTCCAGTTTGCCGAGCCGTTGGGCCATGAGATGAAGGGTCTTTGACTTCCCCAGCCCCGGCTCGCCGCTGATCATGGCGAATCCCCCCTCCATGACGAGGCTCTCCAGCCTGGGGGAAAACGAACCAAGCTGCGGTGGAATCCAGATTGCCTCCACCGGAATGTCGGAGAGGAAAGGGTTCCATTTCAGCCCGTAGAGGGCCAGTAGTTGCTTGTCAGTCGACATCGGCGGTCTCCTTTTCATCTTTGGGTATATAGGCCGCGGGAAGTCCTGTGGCTGCATAGTCTGCGAGGAGCCGTCGTAAAAGGGGCGGGACGGACTCTTGCTTGTCGGGCTTAGGTGGTGTAATGGTATCAGCGGAATCGATTTGGCGCCTGAAGCGGTAGGCATTCTTCGCCTTATCCTGGGGGTGGATTTCCGCGAGAATCTGTCCCTCCCTCGGGTCGACCAGATAGGCCATGCTGAGATCCCAGGAGCGGTAGCGCACGGTGAGCCTGTCAAAGTGGCGCATCCGGCAAGGCACCTCAAAGCGTACGCCATCGATGGACAGGGTGCCGTCGCTTCGGCGCTGGGTTCTGCACACCTCGACCGTGAAGGCAAACCTCAAGGTTTGCATGTCCGGACAGGGCCGGCATACTGTTTTCTCGTTGAGTAGTCTGTCGAGGGGAGACATTGCGATCTCGGAGTGGATGGAGCGGTTGTATTCCATCTCCACCCAGGCCTGGGAGTAATTGTTGAGCATCTCGAGAGTGAGATGCTCGATGTTTGAGAGCATGGCGATGAGGCGTCCTTCAAGTTGGCCCCAGAAGACCTCCTGTTTTCCGTTACAATAGGGACTATAAGGGAGGGTCCTTTCGTGGATGATCCCGAGGCGCAACAGTCCGTTTTCCGTCTCGCCGGCCGTCATAGCCGAGCCGTTATCGGTGAGTAGGGATCTCGGCAGCCGACGCTTCTGGAACGCCTGGATGAGGCCATGGATGAGGTCTTCGGCGGTCTCTCCCAGGTACCACTGGATGTGGCAACAAAGGCGGGATCTATCATCGAGGATGCAAAGTGCCTTCGGCTTGTGCCAGATCCCCTTCGCATCCGCCACTTTTCTGCTTCCTTCGTGGAAATCCAAGTGCCAGAGACTGTGAACGAATGGGGCCTCGAAGCTGCGCACCTCCTTTGATTGCAGCCGTTCGGCCGCCCGCCGTTGCCCGTCGGTCCTGGGCTTCGGTTTTTTACGCCACCCCATTGCCGCCATCACACGCCGCACGGAAGAGTAGGATGGAGCCGTTCCCAGTTCCGGGTGCTCTTTCAGGTAGGCGACAAGATTGTCACTGTGTAACTGGCGACTCCATTGGGGAAAGTTACCGTATTGGTTTTTAAGGATCTGCAGCAGGTTGGAGTCAACTGCCTTGCACTGGCCTGAATCGGTTCGCACCTTACGGCTGAGTGATGCGACAGGATCATCGGTCTCCAATGCCTGGTAGTACCAACGTTCCAGCGTTGAGAAGGCAAAAGTGACCCATTCCCCCTCGCGGGTTGGATGGGGGTAGCGGCGAGAGGCCAGCTTCTCGAGCTCCTTTGCAAGTTCCCCTTTTTCCGGTGGCGTTGCAAGTAGGGGGCCTACAATGGAGAAGCGCAGGTGGGCCCAGTTCTTCAACGCTCTTTTCGATTCTTTGGGCATCGGAGGCGGCTCCTTTCTTAGGCAGAATGTTGAGCCACACCCTAGCATAAGCCCGCCCAGTGCGGAATGACCGATCTTCTGCGTGCCAGCGGTCGCCCCTCACTTATCCCGTTTTCATCCCCCCTTGCCCAATAGCCGGCAGCATAAAACCAGGCTGCTCAGAGCATCTTGAGACTGCTCGATGCAATACCCCAACAAGCTGGCGGGAAGCAGCTCATTGCTGACGCATGCGCTCAGGCGGCCCCGAACTCTTTGCCATTCCAGACTTCCGGCAAACGCCTCTTGAAAGTATTTGATCCAGCGTATGATGGTGCTTCTGGATATTCTGAACATCCGGACAAGCTGACCGGCGCTCAGGCTGTTGGGCATTCCTTGGCGGAGAGCTACCACAACCAGCAGCACAGCCCGCCAGTAGACACACCGGCCCATAAACAGGCAGGAGTCAGGCATGCTTCTTTTCCGACAGCCTTCCCGACCACAGCATAGGCTCTGCCGGGTAGCATACTGCTCAGGAATGTTCGGCCCACCCCGTGGTTTTCGCTGATAATTGGCTTGATGGAGCGGTCCGCCGCAATAAGGGCATCCACCCTGGCGCATGAGAGCAGCAAGATCGCAATCGATTACATAGAGAAGATAAAACAGGTTGGTTTTTTGCAGAAGTTTTGGTAGCATATACTCCTACCCCCAAGGTAGTGGGGCAGGAGGACTCTTCCTAAGCGTGCAAGCAAAATGAGGGAAATCCTGCCCTATCCCTCAAATAACTCGCACATTTTCATTCCTATTTCCATCATATTTTTAGCTTAGCCTCATCTATCATAATATTTGGACAGATCCCCGATATTGCCGTTGATGACGATATCAGCCAGAAGGGGTCGCTCCCTGCGGTAAAATGCCTTCCATGAATGGGCTGTGCCGAGAATCTCCGATGCCTTCATGCCAGTCAGTTCTTCGCAGGCCTTGTTCCAGATAATCACCCGGTGCCTTGTATCAAGAGCAAAGGTCGGGACAGCTGAATTCAGCAGTAGATTCTCGGAGAATTCCTTTTGTGCCCGGATGGTCTTTTTCTGTTCATCCAGCTCGGCCAGCATCTCGTTGAACGCCTGGGCCAAGGTACCAATCTCGTCACGTGAGGATATCGAGATCGGTTCCGGCTCGATCTCTTTTCCGGTAATCCTCTTGACATGGCTGGTGAATAGTAACAGTGGTGCCGTCAGATGATGCATGAACCACCAGACGAGTAAGTTCGAGAGAATCAGCGCCACAACCGCTGCGGCCAAAACATACCATTTCGCGCTGTAAATCGGGGCGTAAGCTTCAGCCTGTGGGTAATTGGCAGCCAGAATCCAGTTTTTGGATTTGAGACGCTTAAAGGAGCTGAGCGCATGCAGGCCTCTCGATGTAACCGTCTCACCGGTCCCCTCGAAGCCGTTAATCGCCCGATCAAAGAGCCTGTTGGCGCCGGGAGGCACATCCCTGCGGAGAATTCTCGATTTGTCGGGATGGACGATCAATGTCCTATCGGTGCTATAAAGATAGAGATAACCTTTTTCTCCCAGTTTAACTGTCGCGAGCTTGCCCAGGAAGTTATCTCTCATGAGGTCCAGGGCTCCGGCCAGAATACCGGTCATTTCCCCTCGGGCATCAAAAAACGGAGCAGTAAACATGATGTTCGGGTGGTGGTGACTCTGCATGGAGAAAAACGGAATGGAAATTTGTGGCTTACCGCTTGAAATCGTATTCCTGATATAGTCTCGAAATGAGTAGTCCTTTCCTTGCAGTCGCGGCTCAGCTGGAGATGTGGCAGTTAGTCTTCCATCGGGAGAAAAGATGTAAATACCACTGTCGAAAATCGTCCGGGTGCCTACCCGGCCATCAAGAAAATTTTGGGCCTGGCGTGCGTTTTTGGCTAAATCAGATGGAGCTATGCCCGCCACGGCGATAAGTTCCTTCTGGGCATTCAGAACCTTGTTGTCGATCTCCTCAGCCATGGACGAAACCAGTGTGAACTGTTGCTTGTATATTGTATCTTTTAACTCTCTATCGAAATACCAGAGAGCGGAAAGTGCCAGCAGTAGAATTAATACCGTCACAAACAGGGATACAACAAGGCTCATTTTGGTTTTCATGCTTAAAGCGGGCATAAATGGCACCTTTAACAAGAAATCGTAAAAGCATTGGATGACTGGCAGAGATTTTGTTTTTTATGCGAGTCAATTTTAGCAGTTTACTGCGTTGTGAGAAATCGAAGTTTCCGGAATTCCTCGGAATTAATCATTGGTCAAGCTTATATACACATCTCACTATTATTGCAGCATGATGTTATAAAATGAATATATGAAGCCAGAAAGAAAAATTTTAATTGATCATATCTATCTAACTTCATTCAATTATGGAAGTTGGAAGCTCAATTGAAATGATCCGGTCCAGACGTTGGTCATCTGTAGCGGATGCGCCCGGTTTTTTCTCATGCTGGTGGATGCTTATTCCTTCCGCTTTGGCTCCATCATTTCCAGGGCGTAACGTTTGGCCTCGACGAGTTCCGCCTGGGTGAGCATTGAGTCTCGCGCACCGACAATAAGATATTTTGCTTAGGCGTTCACCATGCTGGTTCAAGACCTCCTTCATTTATATAGCCCCTTATAGCATGTATGTGATCCAGAGAAATGTCAAGAAACTGCAACCCCATGCCTAGAGGAAGATCCTTTGATTTAATTTCTCTTGGTTCATTTGTCCATGCAACCTTGGTCTTGCAGGAAATACTTTCGTCTTTGGCAGGAAGCATGAATTCCACGTATAAAACTGTATTCACAGGCATTGGTATGACGGTTTCGATGAATATCCCGCCAGTGCTCACGTTTACTGCATTGTCAGTCATAATCTTCTCATCCCTGGAACCATAGGATATGGCAAGCCGGGTCTTGTATCGTGGTTCGTATCTTTGTTCAAGAACTTTATTTCCTGAAAATAGGTTTCTCATGGCAACTCCTTTTTATGTAATATTTTTGGGAAAGGCAATTTTCAAAATATTGACTTATTCATAAGGCTATTGATCATCTTTGCACATTTTGCGCCAAAGTGCATGGTTGCATGCATCAGAACCGTACGCACAAAAAAACCGGCTCATCCAATAAATAGCCGGTGAAAGTCAGGTGAAAGTTTGTATGTTCAGGAACTGTTTGGCTCCCCTTTTCTGCGGATAAAAATATAGTTTCTTGATTTGATTCAGTTTTTAATAGGGCGGTGGGTGGGCAAGGTATCAGCTCGACGGCTCGCCTTTCAGAGACATGGAGCGAAAGTCAAACAGCTTTACGGATGGCTTTCTTCATGCGTGAAACTTACTTGCATGTATTATTTAATTTGGAGAACGGTATTCGAAGGCCTCAAGAGCAAAGTAAGTAAAACTATAACTTACTGAAATAACACACCATAACAAAAGGTTATGCCTCACTTCAGTGTGTCGAAAGTCCATTACAGTTCAGCTTAATTCAACCGAATCAAAACAGATAGAGACACTTTGGGGACAGTTCTCGTTAAAATGTAAATTTAAAAAAGCGGGTCCCCTGGAGAACCCGCCTTTTATTGATTTGTCTATCCGGGCCGAGATAGCTTATTTTTTCACTCCCATCTTATCCATCTGATCCTGCACATCCTTCAGCTTCTGCTCGAGCACTTTCATGTCTTCCGGTGAATACATGGTGCCCTTTTTTATATCAGCTTGCATTTTCTTCATCCGTTTCTCAACGACTTCTGCCTTATTCAGACAGGTGTTGGCTGAAATTGCACATTGTTCTTTCTCCGCCGCCGTCTCGGCGAAAACCGGAACCGCTGCTGACATCAGGAACGCCGCCATTAATACCAATGCACTCGTCTTCATAAAATTCCTCCTATGGTTTGATATTTCAGGGATGAAAATATCCCTGAACAGTATTATTTGTTCAATTCCCCCTCGATTGCTGTTTGGAAGCCCTGAAGCGAACGATCTTTCAGAACTTTACCGTTGATATACACGGTGGGAGTCCCAAGTATACCCAGGCGGGTCACGTCGGCCATATCCCGGTCAATCAGCTTCTGAATGGCAGGATCTTTCATTTTCTTGTTAAAGCGTTTCAAGTCGAGATGCAACTCTTCGGCTATTGCCGTTATCTTTGGTTTGTTGAGTACCAGTTGATTATAGAAGAGCAGATCGTGATACTCCCAGAACTTGCCCTGATCCCATGCGGCATAGGCGGCTTCAACGGCTTCCTTGGAAAAATCGTGATAAGGACAAAGCTTGTGAACCAGCTTTACGTCATTAGGATATTTCTCCAACACCTGTTGAAGGACTGGCTCAAGGGCATTGCAGACGGGACAGAGATAATCAGAAAAGACAATGATGGTTACCGATGCATTGGCCGACCCTTTGACCGGAAGTCCCGATATGTCGATCACCTGGCGTTCCACGTCGGCAAATGTATTGGTGTCAATACCTGAGATTTGGCTCAGAAATGCCGCGCACAACAGGGCCAGCAGATATTTTCTCATATGTATAACTCCGTTATCGGATGCGTCATCCCCATGGATTCATAATATATATGATTTACCATTTTTTGCAAGTAAATCAATTTAATTAAAGCGATTTTGGAAAATTGGAGGGGAAAGTGTTAAAATGCAAGAGTAAAATCCGTCAACAACTACTGTGTTTTTACCGGCGCTTTCGACCTTCACCTTTATCCCTTCAGAACTACCCTCCCCCGAATATGCTGGGCATGTAACGGCCCAGCCGCCACAGGTAGTTGCCATAGACTAATATCCCGACAATAATGAGAAAGACGCCGGTAAATATCTCGAAGAGACGGATAAACTTCTTGAACCGGTTGAAAACTACCAGAAACTGGTGCATGGCCAGGGCCGCCAGGAAAAAGGGAATGGCAAGCCCCATCGAATAGGCCAGAAGGAGCATGATGCCGTGATAGACGGTTTCCTGGATGGCTGCTACCGCCAGGATTGAGGCGAGGATCGGACCCATGCAAGGGGCCCAGCCAGCGGAAAAGGCAACACCGACCAGGAAACTCCCCACGTAGCCGGCTGGCTGGCTGTTGATGCTCACCCGCTTTTCGCCGAGCAGAAAGCGAATGGGTACCAAGCCTGTCAGATGTACCCCGAATAGGATGATCAGGACCCCGCCAATCCGGCGGAGGAGTTTCATATGCTGCCGAAGAAAGCCGCCTATGAAAGTAGCCGAAGCGCCGAGGAGGACGAATACGCAGGTGAACCCGGCAATGAAGAGAAGTGAGTGGATAATAATCTGCCGGCGGACCCTATGAGAAGGGTGTTCGGCCTGCAGATCAGCGAAGGAGAGACCGGTGATATAGGTGATGTAGGAAGGAATCAAGGGGAGAACGCAGGGGGAGAGAAACGAGAGGAGACCCGCGAAAAATGCTCCGATGACTGTGATGTTGCTTGATTCCATAATGCACTCCGTGCAGGTAAAGGTAAAGTAAACCGTATGCTCTCACTCTGCCTGTTTGACTGCATGGTTTAATTGAGGGCCTTTACGACCTTCGCTGAAATCCACTCCGAAGGCCGACAAATTTTTTGAATTATAACACCTTTCCGTTAGATGACAAAGGTTTCTGCACTCCGGTGATGCCGTACAGCTTGCTGATCATCGCGTCACTATCGAGAAACGCTGGCAGTGTATACCCGGGTTACTACCGATGAGGATCTTTTCCAGGATAGATATACGCTGAGGCGGAGAATATTGAGGACTTTTGCTACTGCATGGAGAGCAACTTTATCTTCACTGTTCCTTGCAAAAAACATCGACAGGTGTAATATTCCACTAAGAATAAGGCCGTTTATGATTTGCGGATTAATCATTTCCACAAGGAGACGCAGATGAAAAGTTTAACCAGGTTATTGTGTGCAGCTTTTTCAATCATCCTCATCTGGAGCACGGTTGTTATCCGGCCGGTTCAGGCGGCGGAGCCCCCCGGCTCGCCACACAGCGCAAAACACTGCCTGATGGAGGCGATCTCCGCTCAGACGCCGGCAATGATCGGCGAGCAGGCCCCCAACTTCACGCTGGATGCGGTCGTCGGTAAGGAGTTCAAGAAAATTAGCCTTACCGACTACCGCGGCAAATGGGTGGTCTTCTTTTTCTATCCTTTCGACTTCTCCTTTGTCTGTCCGACGGAGATCAAAGGGTTCAACGAGAAACTCGATGTGTTCAAGAAACTGAATGCCGTGGTGCTTGGCGCCTCTGAGGATAGCAAGTATTCGCATCTTGCCTGGATAAAACGCGGCGACCTCGGCGATCTGAATTATCCGCTACTCTCCGATTATAAGAAGGAAGTTGCCGAACGTTACGGCATTCTCGACGAAAAAGAAGGAGTAGTGCTGCGCGGCCTATTCATCATCGATCCCGACGGCGTCCTTCAATACAAGTTGGTCCACAACCTGTCGGTGGGGAGAAACGTTGATGAGACCCTGCGAGTTCTCGAAGCGCTGCAGACCGGTGAGCTCTGCCCGCTTGGATGGCATCCGGGAGTGAAGACGCTGGGGAAATGACAGAAGCTTAACGCGCTAGAGGCTGCGGAAAAGCATCCTTCTTTATTTTGGGGGATGATCGGCTGTGAAGTTTGATCCGGGATTCGAAGACTCAAGAGAAAATATTCATACAACCATAACTTACTGATTTATATTACAATTACAAAAGGTCATACTTTTCTTCAGTGTGTCAAAAGTCCATTATAGTTCAGCTTAATTCAACCGAATCAAAACAGATAGAGACACTTTGGGGACAGTTCTCGTTAACTGGTTGAACGCTGACTAGCGGGTTTTGTCCGGTTATCCATTGCGCCTAAGACTCAAAGGTTTACTTGGCGGCCAGCGTTTGACGCAGAAAAGCAACCACTCGCGTCAGTGAATCGTTTGCGGCCTCCGGGTTCCAGGTCATGAAGCCTTTGCCACCGATGGCGGCGGAGTCGGGGTAGGTTACGGCGGGCGCATTGCGATTGAATCCATGCGTAGCGCCAGGGTATTCGACGGTGATCAAATCAAAATTGAACTTTTTTGCAAGCAGGCGTTTGAGTTCAGGAACGGCCTTTCCCTCGCCGTAGGAATCTTCCGTGCCGTAAAAGATGATCATGGGAGCTCCGGTCAGCCTGCTGCCGCTCTTTTCGAGTCTCGGTATAAAATATTTGCACACCGGGTAGAACGCCGCATGGGCCGCGAATCCCTTCTCATCGCCCATCCACATTTTGCAGTTGGCTTCGACGGCCGTCCTTATGGTTACCCCGCCTCCCATGGAAAACCCCATGATTCCGATTCGTTTGGGATCGATGGCCGGCAATTTTCGCAGTTCTTTCAACGCGGCAAAGGCCAATGGCAGGAAAGTCTCGTTTTGCGGGCGGTCCAATGCTGAAGTGTAAATTCCAGTTTTGAAATCCACTTCAAAGATGGCAATTCCCGCATTCAGGATCGGTTCTCTGTAAAACGTGCCCCGCATGTCGATTCCAGTGGTGCCGTGAACCAGGACAATAGCCGGACATGGACTTGAAGTGTTTTTAGGCAGGTAAAGCGTTCCCGGCACGTTGTAGGGCTTACTTGAATCAAGGGAAGAAAAGTTAATCTTCGTTCCGACGGTGGATGCTCCCACAGATATGACAAAAGCAGTTAAAAGAAACGCTGCAAGCAATCCGATGCATCCAAAATATCTCATCTGAAGCCTCCTTCATTCTCTCTTCTTGCCGTCTTAGAGGGTCTTAATATGCCCCAGGAAATGTTAAAAAATTTATGCTTGAACATGGAAAAAGTCAAGGGAAGCTATATTATCAGACAATCAAAATCTAGCTTGTTTGGTGAAAGCCAGGTGAAAGCTAATACTCGTTCCCAATAACTTTGATTTATGACATTGCAAAGTTACCTATTTCGGAAATGAAGAGAAAAAGGCATGATCAACAGATCAAATCGGATATTTACTTTCACATTATTGCCCCTTCTTGTTTAGTTATGATGTTATCATCACTGCTCAAGAATTTTAGTGATCTCGGGAACAGCTTTTTTCATGATTGACTGTATCGCCTGTAGCATTGTTTTTGATAGCAGCTCTTCCCGACCGGTCATTACTGAATCGGTATATTCGGCCACATATTCAAGCTTGTTTATTGCCTTGCCATTTCGCCACGGCTCGACCGAAATCTTCACTATGCACTTTGAATTGACTATAACACCTTTAACCTCATCCAGCTTGATGGTTATGCTCTGAAGCTTCAGCCCCTTAGCCACTTCCCGGGGCATGGAATTTCCTTGAACGACGTTGTATCCCGCGCCTTTGAATTCCTGATAGAAAGCGTCAATCAGGAGATCCGCCGGCGCCTTATCTGTTACTATGTTGCCAAGTTGTTCACCGTCCTTGTTCTTAATCCCGCCGAGGATATACTGGATTGGAGTTGAATAGCTTGAATCCGGTGTAGGTTCCTCAACAAGATAGAGGTCTCCTGATCCGCCCTTTGCAATAGCAGTACTCTGGTAGAGAATATTCACCCTCTGGTCGCCAACTGTTGCGCATCCCGATATTATCGTTGCAATCACTGTAAATGCAAGAACCGTTATATGATGACAGGCTCCGGCCTTTGCCATGCTTCCTCCCTCCCCTCTCGCCGTTAAACAGCATAATTCTGTTCCTACAAAGTTTATCCAAATCAATCAAAATATATCTTGTTCTCTTTTCAGTGTGTCGAAAGTCCAACGAAGTATGATTAAATTCAGCCGAATAAAAAGTAAATAGGGACAGCGTGGGGACAGTTATCGTTGAGATTGTCTCCCCAACGTGGCCAAATCCGGACAATGGGGATAGCAGTTATTTATGCAATGCTCAGCTTAAACGACCGGCTTCTCCTTTTTCTGAGACGACCCTTTTTTACCTTATCAAGGGGTTGGGTAAAAATAGTCTACTTCCTTTTATTGAAGTTATCCCAAGGGTCAAATACCATCACACAAAATGCAATCCCAAATAAAACTGTTAAAGGACAACTAACCAGAAAAAAAGATGAATTACGGTCTCCCCCATGTGTATCAAAATTTACTACCAATGCTAAAAATATTATGAATAATATGCCCAAGATTGCAAGCACGATAGCATGACGACCGTTTAATTTACTCATTGTGCATCTGCCTCCCCTTTAGTTGTACCTACTCGCTATCATTATCAATTGGAATCGCGATATCATCCGGACAGGCTCAATTTATCTGCAAATATAAAGTCCAGAAAACATTTATTCGATACAGAGGTTCGAGCCAGGATTGGCTCCCCAGCGCGGACAAATCTGGGCGCCGATGGGAAAAATGTATTTCAATGTAACGGGCATGAAAATCAACCGCCGCTTTTTTGGGCGGGTGCATTTTTCTCGTTGGGTATCAAATTCTCAAAATTCCCGTTTCAAGACCAGACCCCTATTTTCTCTCCTATAACTTACCAGTGCCTCCTGCGAGAATTACGATTATCTATAAGTCGCACTAGACCGACTTACAGTAACATTTTTGAAGCCATGCTTTTTGAGAAATCCTTTTACGACATGGACTGGCGTTATATTTTTGGGGCCAATTCTGACATCGGTGATAACCTCCGGCTCCCATTTTGTAAAATCAAACGCCTTATATGGAATGATGCGATCATTCAATGCCCTGTATAAGCATGAATCATAATCATCTGGAAGCAAATAATCGATCAGCCGCCACTCCAACTCCTCACGAAAAGCAGCTGTTTTTAAAGCATACAATTCTGGGAGTAAATTTACCATGTTAAGATAGACGCTAAAATAAGCATTCTTCAATTCCACGATTTCTTTTTCGTAGTCAAAGCCAGTTTGAAAACCGAGCAGTGTGGGTAGGTGCGGTTTCTTCAGACGGCCGCTATCAATGACCTTCTTGATTTCAACGTAGGTAGGCCTGACGCTTTCCTCTTGAGCCATCGCATCATATTTGACTTTTTTTAAGGGGCTGTCCTAGATAAGTAAAATAGTCTAGGATAGCTTATGCGAAAAAGTCGATTGAG
>Ga0181533_1005087_pt1 | contig 12888 bp, 6 predicted proteins | sample PEATcosm2014_Bin_45_FD_119772 | JGI IMG/M metagenome (GOLD analysis project Ga0181533, IMG submission 119772) | Peatland microbial communities from MTU Mesocosm Facility, Houghton, MI, USA - PEATcosm2014_Bin11_60_metaG | ecosystem: Environmental > Terrestrial > Soil > Wetlands > Peat | place... | reverse complement strand
GTGCCCTCCGCTGTCATCTTTCCGAATTCTAGGCTACGCTTGGAAGTATCGGAACCTTCGGGTGATTCATTCATTTGCTATGGTGCAGCTCAATGGTAATGAGGCTATTTTGGATCATTTGTACGTCCAACCCAATGCTTCGCTACAGAATTCACCTAGTAATCTCAACCGTATCTGACCGAGAATTCCTTTCGGTCGTTCAAATCCAGTCGAAAAGGTGTTTGGAGCGACGCACTTAGGCTCTTCTACGAACACCAGCGTTCTTTAGCCGTTAAGAGAGACCAGCAAGCGCTCCCTTCGCCGTCGGTTGGAGGCTAGTTCTAAGTCGAGGGTTTCACGATGTTCTCAGGTCCAAGATTATGCACAAGAAACTTATCTACGACAAGCCCAAAGAACAATGACACGAGACATGTCACGGCTGCTTGATGAGCCACTGTCTGTCCTCAAATCCCGCACGAATGCATTCCTGTTCGCGATGGCAGCGGCTTTCCTGCTCCCAGCCGCACTTCCAGGGATGAGCTTAGACTTTCCCTATTTTTTCATAATGGTCATCGTGCTGATGGCCTGGTTCATCATGAAGTGGGAGAGTTACAGGACAATTGACCTGAAGAGTCGAAGGATCGAGATCATACTCGGCGTAGGCATCATAGCCGCCGATTATGCGGAAAACGTGACATTGGGCTCGTCAGTAGGTCTCATTGACCTCACTCTGATCTTCTCTGCTCTGGTCATTACTTTCTTCGGCCTTAGGGCGTTCAAGTTCTTTTGGGTCCCCGTCGTCTATGGACTGGTGCTGCTTCTAGGGTACCAGATCGAAAACAGCATCCCAAATTATGTAGCGCTGCAGAACTGGATGGCAGGTGTCATGGCGAGTACCATGAATTTCTTGGGCGTGAAGGCCTCTGTCTCGGGTCACGTTGTGGCGCTCAACAGTGGCACGAGTACACTCTTGTTGAGCGTAGAAGGTGACTGCACAGGAATCCAGGGAATCCTCGCCTTCGGCATGCTGTCGACCATGGCGTTGCTCGACATGAAACCGAAGGTCTCAAGGCTCATACCCTTGTTCGTGGTCGGTTTCGCTGGAGCCTTCATGATCAATATCCTTAGATTGATCGTCGTCTTCCTCACATTCGAGTTCTTGGGGGTAGATGCGGGCACGACCATGCACGTCTATTTCGGATACGTGATCTTCATCGCATGGGTGATGGTCTTCTGGGCTTTGGCCTTTAGGTACCTTGCTCCGCGTCCGGTCTCCAGCCCATTACCGACGCTGCCGCTCTAGGTTGGACACCTGTCGGAGTCACAGTCGCATCGCTGGTCTATACTTGGGCGGAGTGTCATCTTCTTTCCACTCTTCCAGCTTGATCTGGACATCATCTCCGAACAGCGACTGGACGTATGAAACGAGCTCTCGCACCGCTTGTATTGTGTCTTGCGCCTGGACAAGCTTGACCAAGACGGAATCTTTGCCCGTTTGGATGAGCTGGTAGTCTCTAAGGCCCAATGACTCGATGCAATCTACTACCGGTCCAACAGGAATCCGCGTTCCATTGGGCAACTCCAGGCCGTCGTCCGGCCTACCTCTGATCTCACGCAACTTTGGAAGACCGAGGCCGCAGGCGCAATCAGCACCCGATTCCGGCACAACGACGTCCCAAGCTTGTACCCGATCAATGGCATGGTCTTGTTGTACAGTGAGGTGATGACCAGTTCAGCAGCCTCACCTGCTGAGGCAGGCTCTCCGTCACTGAGGAACTCAAAGGCGAAGTGATCGGAGAAGAGATGGATTCCACAATGCTCTCTACATTCCACTCCAAGTGTGCCAAGTTCCTGGGCGCCAAGACCGTTGAACACCTCCGAGTCGAAATAACCTTCAAGCTCTTTTCTAACCGAATTGCTCAGGTATTCCCCTCCAGCGAGGATTTTCCCGACCCGAAGCTTCTTTCCTTCTCTGTCCAAGTGCGAGCCGAGCCTTCTCATGTACGACGGTCTGCTGTAGATTGCTGCCGGGCGAAGGCTCAACAACTCCTTTTCGACCTCGAGCACGCTCCTGCGGAAGCCTGTCTTTCTCGACCGCAATGTGAAGATCATTGGCGTCGCGATTGGACCGATGAGGATCTTTCGCAGCCGACTCATTTCTGGTGTTTTGCTGGGTTCTGGTTTCTCAGGCCCCAAGTACAAGATGTCGACCGTCTTGTCGAGAAAGGACAGGCCGAGGGATTGCGCCATGACCAAGTGCCTAGCGGTATTCCTGTCACAGTCCTCTTTATCCCACGCTATCTCCAAAGGTCTGCCAATCGTCCCGGACGTGTGTCTGATGACCGTGCCCGCTGTCGATCTCCTTGAGGAGAGCATGCGGTGGGGGTAGTTGTCCTGTATGTCCTGTCGGGTTAGGACGGGCAATAGCCGAAGCTGTTCGGCGCTCCTGATCCTGTCCGGAGTTATGGCGCGTTTGACGAACGCATCGTGGTAGAATGGAACTGTACGGTAAGCGTGATGAACAAGGCTACGAAGCTTCCATCCCTGAAGTTCTGCCAGCTCCCTGCCTCTCAGCCTGTGGCTCCTGCGCACCGTTAGGTAGTCCCAGACGATTCTGTGAAGCATCTTGTCACCATCCCTCGCAGGCCAGGCTGTGGACTGGCTGGCCTCTTTTGTGTAGTGGTTTCCCGGTAGCACTGCCTCACTGCTGCTTGCCTTCCGTTCTGACCAGATCCACAAGAGATCTCTCATGACGGAAGAAGGCGCGCGCTAATGCTGAGATGAACTCGTCTCCAAATGCGAGCGATCCTTCTTCTGAAACTGCAGGGTCGGAGCGACTCAACACTATCGTGAGGGTAGAGTTCAAGAACGTAGACAGAAGAGCTCCTCGCGAGATGGATAGGCACGAGCATGAACGAGAGTCTGGCGAGAGACTCTCGAAGCTGGAGCTGCTAATCCTCCGAAGCATCCCAAACGCAGGAAGCGTGGAAGACATCGCCAGGGTAGCTAAACTTTCTCCTGCGACCCTTGGAAAGGAAATAGCGCTGTTGCAGCTCAAGGGCTACGTAGCAGCTGACGGACGACTCACAGAGAAGGGTGTGGAAGCAGCAAAGGACTGAGTCGGTTACAGTTGGGGGGAGAGGCGCGAAAGGGGGGAGTGCGGCGAGAACCCGCAGGCTAGGGGTAGTGGGGTTAAGCAGGCGCCATCGGAAGATGGCGTGAGAGTAACTGCTGTGCCGTTGTGTGACGCACGATAATTTGCAGATTGCTGCAGGCGGCAGCTTAGTGTGAGGATGCCCTGGGGGTCTGTTGTGTTGATAGGCCTTCTTTCAGGCGTGCCGCAGACTGTTGCCAGGTGAAGTCCCTCAGAACCCTTTCCCTTGCCTTTCGCCCCATCCTCAACCTCAGTTCAGGATCGCTCAGGAGTCGTTCCAATGCCGTCTCTAGCTGTCTGGCGTCGCCTTCTCGGACGAGAATCCCCGTCTCGCCGTCCACGATCGACTCCGGGATTCCCCCAGAGAATGTGCCCACGGACGGTTTTCCGAAGATTCCAGCTTCGAGGAAGACGGTGCCGAATCCCTCTACATCGTCCCTTAGCCTCTTCGAAGGCATTGCAACGACGTCGCAGAGCCCGTATCGGTCGTACAGGGCGCGGCCCCTTAGTGAGCCGAAGAATTTGACCCTCTCCCCCAGGCCCAGGTCAGCCACGAGTTGCTCTAGCCTCTTTCTTTCGGGGCCGTCGCCGACGATCTCCAGGCGCCAGTCAGGAAAACTTTCGGATGTCGATCGAAAGGCTTCGATGAGGTCGTCCGCCCCTTTTCTCCTGACGAGCCTTCCGACGAATAGAACGCGGTGGCCTGTCCTCTGGCCCGACGGGCCTGCCGGCCCCAACGTCGGGTCTACGCTTGGGTACAGCACCCTCTGCTTCCTGCCCGCGAAGGGAGGCAGAAGTGAGGCAGTGAATCTGGAGTTCGTGAAGACGGTATTGGACAGGACGATTGAAGCAAGCATCATCATTCGGCGAAGAAGGCCCCGCCTTGCTTGCAGGATGTCTCTTCCGTAGAAGAGGACAGCGGTCCTGCGGCGAATGAGCCGTGATTCGGCAAGAAGCGCGTTTCCATAGAGTGTTATGGCACCGCTGACCAAGAAGACTGAATCAAGCTTCCGATTTACGAGAACCCGCTCTGTGGCAAGAAGAGAGCGCAATGCTTGTGCTGGTCTGGAAGACAATTCGTACATTCTTGCGCCCCAGAACGTGCTGATTCCTGACTTGTACTCAGGCGCGAGCGCGAGAACCTCCGCTCTTCCCCCTCGCTTTGATAGCTCCTTTACGTACCCTTCGACTCTTCCCTCGATTCCACCAATGTTGCCTGGCGGGTCGAAAGTCACGAGCAGGACGCGCGCAGGAGTCCCCTTCGCTACAGGGTCGCGTTCAGACCCCTTATCTTTATCCATCTAATGTCCCTCAGACTGCGGAGAATCGAAAGTGGTGATGAGTGTTATCAACATCAAATCCCTGCTCAACTTTCAACGCTTTTAGTTTCTGAAGGGCACTTTCAGCATTATTAGGTCTTGGCAGAGTCAAAGTGTAAGAAGAATCGTAGCGGGTTCCCGCCTACGAACGTACTGCCTGAAGTGGACTGCTGCTGCCAAGTTGGGCCACCTTTTGGAATGCAAAAACCAGCAGGAACATCGTCGCCACATTCAGCCCAGCAAAGAAGCCCTGACCCGCAGGCGTCGCTGAAATCCAGGAGATTGAAAGCGCCTCCCAGAAGGCCGTTGAGCAGTATGCGCTCGCTGTGCCGATAATTATGAGTTTGGTAGCCGGTAGATTGTATTTGCGTAGGAGAAAGAGCAACGGCAGTACAATGCCTACGGACACCGCAATCTGGAGGGGCTTGGCAAAGACCAAGTCTCCTTGGACGGTCGATACTGCCGATACTCCTGAAGGCAACAGTCCCGACAGCGACAGAGTCGACTGGAATCCGAGCAGAGTCAGTGAAGCCCAGTTCGCGAGTTCGTAGACCCAAACACCAACGCAGAGAAGTAATCCTGCAAGCGACAGATCCAGTACGATTCTACCGCCGCGCGAGGGCAACAGGTGCTCAGCCGCGTCCGTGCTAGTTATCTGATTATCGCATGAATCACGGAGTTCGACGTCTCATATTTGCGGAAAGCGACGAAGCGCCGCGGGGAGACTGGCTCCCATACCGAATCGCGTGTAAGTTATACGCTCGCCCAGGAGTAGAAGTCCCGGCGGACCGGCTTTCGACGGATTCTCCTGACGGCGAGGTACGTCCCGACCACACATATCGAAATAATGGTGACAAGGACTGGATAGCTCAATGTGACGATCACGTGCTCCGTATGTCCACCCGGAGTCGAGACTCGGATGTCCCCGCTGAATGCCAGATACTTGACGGTTCCGTTGAGGTATCCCAATGGCACTTGTTTGAACATTGCCTGGCCCGTGTTGTTGGTCATCAATCGCTGAATTTGATTGCCGACAGTCATGGTCACGATTGCGCCACTGATTGGAAGGCCATAAACGTCGGCGACAATGATGGTTTCGTCGTAGATCGGCAGTGGAACTACGATCGCATTCGAATCTGTGACTGCGAAGGTCACCAGGACGTTCTGATTCAACCCGACATTCGTGCCCATCCATTCTGCTCGAGTGACCTGGTAAGTGCCCGAGAGGAGCCAGAGACCTGAGTCGGTCAGATTGAAAGCTCCTGTGGGTCCTCTGACCGAGACGTTCTGGGGGGACACGCTCCCCCCTTCGGCGTCAGCAAACGCTATGTTCACAAGGTATTGGTTCTTGTACGATGCAAGCAGGCTCAGGTCGCCTCTCACCGTGATCGCGATACTCGTGGAGGTGGAGCTGACTCCTCCCGACCAGCCCACGAATTTGCTCTTACCTGTCGAAGTGTTCACAGATGACTCACCCAGAACCAGAGTGTGGTTGGATCCCACGGGCCATGCGAAACTCGAGGGCGTCGTGTAGACCATACCATCCACGTAGATCTGGACTGGACTCACGGCGTCGCTCTGAATGGTTATGGTCGGGTCGAAGGGGCTCTGGCTGCAAGAGGATGTCCGCCCACAGTCTGCAGGAGGCGACGAGGTCGTTTGGGTCACCGTCGAGGACGTGACGGTAGTCGTCTCGGGCGTCGTTGCTGATGACGTCTTGGTGCTGATTGAACTAGAAGTGGTGGTCGAGGTCGTAGTGTTGTAGCTGGAAGTGGTGGTCGAGGTCGTAGTGTTGTAGCTGGAAGTGGTGGTCGAGGTCGTAGTGTTGTAGCTGGAAGTGGTTGTCTCGGTTGAGGTTGTCGAACTGGACTGGCCAATTGAGACACCTATCATAGTCGGGCTTCCCTGCTGGAAGTGAATGTACAGGAGCGAGTTCGAACTATCGTAGTACCAACCCTGTTGACTCAAGTTGGTGAACGAATTACATTCTCCTCCCCTCGCAATAGATGTGCAGTACTCGCCTATCTTAGAGGAATTCAGAGCGGAGAGCGTCGAAAAAGCGGGAAGCGGCTCGCTCGACTTGCTGCTTGTGACAGACATGGGGGGCGAGGCCATGGAGAGGACCAGCCAACTTGAAGCGTTGTGCGGCCCTGAAGTCGCGTACTGGCCTCCTGAGAGCGAGACCGACGAACTCGTTATGCTCGCCGTGGAATAGACAGGCTGAAGGTTTCCCGGTCTGCTGATGATGTAGATTGGGAGCCAATCAAATGCCTTTACTGTGACGCGTATGTGAATGCCAGAGCCTGAGCCTGACGCGATCAGTGACATATTCTGCATGTCGATTGCCACCCAGGAGCCTGTTAGACCATAGTATGTCGCGTTCAGGTGTATGTCGAAAACCTGGCTGGAAGATGAGTTCGATGAGACCCACAATAGAGGATCGCCGACCGAACCGTCGACCGTGTAGACTAGCTGGTTCCATGGCTGCGTGGTTGAGTATGTGGTCGTCCAAACTGCTGGGATCTTGTTATCTTGATGAGCAGCATAGAGAATGCCGTTCATGAGCAGCGTCATGTAGCTGTCGCCGAAGCTGTCGTACGACAGCCTCGCCGCGTCCATCGACACGAAGACCCCACGGCCTGAATAGTAGCTATTGCTACTGACGACGGGGTAGCCGTTCGCGTCGGTCACGTCGAATATGGCAGACTCGTTGGACATCTTCGTGAAACTTCCAATCCAATACGGGGCATATCCCGGCAGAGAGGTGTAAGGCTCCGTTATCTTGTCGCCAGCGAGGACGCTGTAGGGCGCAGTGCAGCACCCTGAGCGGACAGGAGACAACCCCATGATTTGGTCCTCCCATGTCACCGGAGGTGAGTCTTCCACTATCCCTCCACCAGCCTTCGCGAAGGCTATGATTCTGCTCTCTGCGCTTGCGGTTATGGACTGAATGGCGGATGGGTCGACTATCACGTTGAACTGCTGTAAGTTTCCGAACTGCGTGAGGTTGCTGTCAGAATCACTGTCCAAGCGTACGTTCACAGCTGATTCCAAGTTGGCTGGGACTGCTTCATCAGAAGAAGTCTCAATCCAAAGAACCTTTACCGTTGAGGCTCTCGTCCCATAGTATCCTCCCGTGTAGACCATTCTGTTCAGGAACGTCCCATAAGCTCTCATAGGTGCAGTTTGGGTGAAGTTGCTGAGACCAGTGCTAGAGCCGAAGGACCAGTCGTTGGCTGTCAGAATGCTGTCTGTGGCCAGTTGAGGAAGCTCGATGAGATACTGCTGACTCAAGTCCTCTGGAGTAACGCCTCCGACGTTGTCGCCAGGAGCCCCGAAACTGGACCACCCTATTACATTGGTTTGGTTAGACGTAGAGAGAATGCTCTCGATCTTGTTATCAGCATCTCCACTCCAATAGTTTTCTTCCCCCCCACACGAAGGTTGAGAGACGCAACCGAATCCTCCGCCAGACCCTCCTGCTTGAGTAAGGACATACTTTGAATTGAAATTGGGAAGAGAATCGATGACATTGGTATCTAAGCCTGTGAACCATTGGAACGTTCTTCCTGAGAGGGTACTCATCATTTGGGTGAGGTTGTAATTGATCTGGGCCTGCTCGTAGTTCAGAAATTGGTTCCACCCGGACGGAGGGAAGGAAGTGGACTGCGCGTTCTCGCTTTCAATCTCGGCAGCAACTGCCTTGGTGTTGTAGACATGGACAGTCACATCAGTTCCTATCAGGATGAACGGCATGTCGCCTCTTGCTGAATAGCCAGGCGATGTCCAGGTCGAGCTGACCAGGTATTCGTAGTGAAGAGAGGTTCCACCATAGTCACTGACTGAGCCCTGTCCCAGCCCGTAGATGTCGTAATACGCACGGGCTGGGTTGCTGCAGGGGGCGATGCACTGGACGGAGAAGACCATCCAGTACTTCACATTGGCCGTGATGTTCACTGGGAACTCGAAATAGTTTGATGCTCCCACGCTGACCTCCTTGTCCAGTATGTGCCCAGAAGGCGAGTCACTGCCGCTGTCGGTCTCCACACTCATTGTCACCACATAGTGGTCGCTGGCGCTGAAAGCTGCATCGATTCCCTTCAGCTGGAACGAAGTTGGAGACTCAAAGGACTGCGCGAAGCCGTTGCCAGTGCCGAACTCGAACTCGCCGTCCCCGAGCTCGGCGTTGTTGTAGGTCTCGACGCTCGTGTGCACTATGTACGAGAAGCTGCTCGGGCCGTCGGCTGGCACCCCCCAGGTATGCCACCAGTTCTGCGTCATGTACATTGGCTCCTTGTACGGGTTGACGAGTCTGTTGAGTGTCACAGTGTGGCCGGACGGCGACGCCATAACAATCCAATAGTTCGTGCCTGCGGTTAGAGCCAGCGTATGGCCTGTCTTCGCCGTGAAAGTCATGTTCACCCAAGCATAGTAGCGAGAATTGGTGGGGCCTGATGTCAGACTGGCGTTTATTGAGGTCAGCGTCGCTGAAGCTTGGGCTATGATGGTCTTGGACGGGTGGCTCCCGATTGTCGTATTGTCGGCGGTCAGCGTCACGTTGAGAATCGCTCCTGCGATTGCTGGCGCTTTGATTACCTCTATCGTGATGCTTTGTAGGTTCTCACTTGAGGCGGCGGTGAACCTTATGGCGTCTTGGGTGTTGCCCTGATACCCTGGAGAAGCGAAGAGGTCGGTGGGGCTGTAGGAACTGAGGTCAGAGGCCGCAAAGTTGATTGTCTGGTATCCAATCTGGAATACCGGAAAGTATCCCTGACCAAGATAGCCTGCGGATACCGGGTTGGCATGGTCTGCAAAGAAGTCCTGGGTTATCCCCTCGCCGCTGCTCCCGCCCCATGTGTCGCCTCCAGGCAGAGCCGAGAAAACCATTTGGTACTTGATTCCTGGAACCAAAGTCACCGCCGATGCGAACTGGTAGGGCAGTCCACCGTAGGACTGGACAGGAAAGCTGTAAGCCTCCGTGACTGCCTGGTTGATTGTGGCCGTGGTCAGGACTGTTCCGTTCGGATACTCAAGGGAAATCGTTATGTCGTTCGGGTCGTAACCTCTGTCTGAAGTGTCGAAGATGACCATGTTTGCTTTCGATTTCTGGGTGACTTCGAAGTAGACAGGCCCTTCTGAGGAGGCCCAGTTGTTCCCGTTGTTGTTGAGTATCGCGTCTATTGTCACATTCTTCCCCGACAGCGATTTGACCCAGCAGCCGCACTGGGCGTTCTCGTTCGTCGTGACCACATACGGGTTCCCCGAGCTGGTAGAGCTGGAGAACCTGACCCAGTAGTAGTCGCCGCCGATAAGCGGCTTCGAGAACTTGGCCGACACCCAAGACGCCGATGAGCTTACTCCTGAGACTGCGGCAGACTGCAATGGGTGGTCGAGCAGCGGGACGCCGTATTCGCAGTCGCAGTTGTCAGGATAAAGGGTTGCGGTCAGGGCCCCCGATGGTGTTCCCTGGGTCTGCAAATATGCTAGGAGTTGGAACCCGGACGCTTGGGAATCTCCGAATGGGACGTAGAACGACATCGCTGGAGATGAAGAGGATGTGTAGATGTCGTATGTTTCCGAGTATTCCTGAGCCCCCACCGACAGCACGATATTCGGCTCATCTGAAAGGAACATCGACCATATCTTGCTCGCCGTTCCATCGGTGAGGTACTTTCCTGTCGCCGTGTTCACGTTCCTTTGGAAGAAGACGCTGTTAGCGTACATGTCTATCGTGAAGTTGTCGAAAGGTCTGCTGGTCTTTATCGTCCCACCTGTCTGGGCGTAGTTGTTCCTGTCTCCCGTCGAGCCTTCACCGAAGCCGATCCAGTTGGTGTAGTTGCCGTACCATGCGTAGAGTTGCTTCAAGTCGGCTTCGAATGCTCGGTACACCAGTGGAGAGGCGTCCGTCCACCCACTCGACGTTGTGCAACCTGCACAACCATTCATTGGGACGTCGATTCCTGACGCATTGACCGTCGCTGTAGACGGATACTCGTTCAGGAGGTCCTGGTCCCAGCTGGGCGAACCAAAGAAGTATCCCCATTGCTTGGTGAAGAAGATGTTGTCTATCCCGAATTGGTTGGAGGCGTACAGCCAGTTGTTGACCCATGGCTCGTACCCTCCGGCGACCTGAGTCGTCGAAGCGTTGGCGTCGTTGCCCCACCCAATATCTAAGAATACAAAGTCGATAGCCGACGGAACAAAGTATTCTTGGATGACGTTCTCATCTTGTACCACTGTTCCACCACCCATTGAAGCGAGCGTGCTTTCATCCAGAACGACTGGCGCCCCAGTGAGTCCTACGCCGTAGGTAGACGTAGGGTCAGAACTAGAGCCTTGGCTTGCCGAGGCAGTAGCCTGCCGGATGCTGCCCGCCGTGAAGAATATCGAGGCCAGGCCGGACAGCATCAAGAGCCCTATCAGCGCGCATGGGAGGGCCCATTTTGGGGAGCTCTTCGAGAGTTTCAACAGCCAACCGCACCTCCGACCGCGCTCGTCCGAGCGTTCGAGGAAGTCCCTGAATTTGAGGTGGACAGAGCACTTGCTCCCTTAACTGTTACAGCACTAACGCTGGAAACAAATCCCTCAGACAACAGCAGCAGAAAGAGGAATATTGTAACCCGAAGAGTTCTCATCCTGGCCATTTGGGAAGATTGGAATTGTCATGGAAAGAATTCGGAACTTAAGACATGTGGAGCTCAAACCCAGATTGGAGGTAAATCATTCGGTGCCAGATATTCATGCGGCCGTAGCTGAAATCTGCCCACCATCCTCAACAATTTGAGAGGAGCCTTTCGCAAATTCCTTCGAGTTGGGTGACAACTATCTCCCACATGAATCCGGCTGCAACTTTCCGTCTTGCAACCTCACCGACTCTCAGACAATGATGTGCCCTACAAGAGATTGAGAATCGAGTTCGTGAGACCTCGAACATCTTCAGCAGCGACCAGTATGCCGTCCATTCCATTCTCAATGATTTCGGGCAGCGCTGGGACGTCAAATGCGGTCAGGGGGATGCTGGCTGCTCAGGTCCTCGTCAATAACAGGTTCCTATGTCGTCACGCTACTCTGACGCTGGAACCCCCAACGTCCTCCATCTGTTATTCCTGTTCGTGCTGAATGAATTTGATAGTCTTGCCAAGCAACGAGATAAGCGGTTTCGCCAATCTGGATACTTTTGGCTGCGCTGAAATCATTTCTTCGAGACGCGTTGCATCGACAGCCGTCATACCGCGGAGAAGTGCGCTGAATACTACGAAGGAGACTACGACGACAAGTGCTCCCGCCACGACCTCAATCAAAGGGTCAAAACCTGCGAGTAGTAGACCCAGAGAGACAATCCCAGAGAGCAATGCGGCGCCATAGAATGATTTCACATAAGAATAGGGTGGCGAGATGCTAAGATCAGACTTTGCCCTCTTTACTAGCAACACATAGCTCGGCATGACAGCAAGATTGCTGATCAGGATGAAAGCCAAAAGGCCAAGAGTTGGCACCGTCGCGATTGCAATTACTGCCCCGATAGCACTCGACAGAATGCCCGTTAAGCCTGTGTATCGGGAATAGCCTTGGGAGGGAAGCACGCTTCCTGGCCAACCCATACCGATAGTCAACAAACTCACTGACAAAACGGTCAGGTAGATTCCTCCGCTGGCATATGCGCTCCCGAAAAATAGAGCCATGAAAGGCCGCCCATAGACAATGAAGAAGACCGCAAAAGGAAGAATCATCATTGTAGAATATCTGATCGATTGTCTATAGACTGTCTGCAGGATCTCGACTTCTTGAGAGCCCTTTATTCTTGAGTAGACCATGGAGGTCATGGAACTCAACGGATCGCTGATGGAATTCATGAGAGCGGCAGCAGAAGACGCGACGCTGTATAGACCGTACACGTCCAAGCTGACGAACCTCAAGATCACCAGATTGATAACCTGACCAACAAAACTGCTAAAACTATTAGATAGCCCGAGAGGAAGGCCGAAACTCACAAGTTTCTTCGCCGTCATGCTATATGTGATCCTTCTACTCTGCGGGTCCGTATCAGCAAGCACTGCTTTGGTACTTACTGCGAGTCCTATGGCTAGATAGGCAAAGTTCGCAAGCACCATAGCAATCAGTGCGCCCATTGCGCCGTAGCCCAACAGAACAGCGGGAACCGGCGCGAAACTCAATAGCACTTCGTTCACAATATAGAGCCAAGAGTAAGCTCTAGCCCTGCGCAAAGAGATTAAGGTGGATTTGATGTTGACCTGGACGGTCCAGACCAACGGCAGAGGTGAGGCTACCAGAAGATAACCCTCGACGCTTTGCTTGCCAAGCAACACGGCAACCGGCTGTGCAATAAAGTAGGCGACTAGGCTCAACACTGCGCCCGTGGCAAATTTTACAATGTTTGCGACCCAGTAGGAGGACCATATTGTTTCAGAATCCCCC
>Ga0181533_1005083_pt1 | contig 12903 bp, 6 predicted proteins | sample PEATcosm2014_Bin_45_FD_119772 | JGI IMG/M metagenome (GOLD analysis project Ga0181533, IMG submission 119772) | Peatland microbial communities from MTU Mesocosm Facility, Houghton, MI, USA - PEATcosm2014_Bin11_60_metaG | ecosystem: Environmental > Terrestrial > Soil > Wetlands > Peat | place... | reverse complement strand
TCGTCAAGACGGCGGAGACGGACCTCTATCCCTTCCAGCCCGACCTCCTGATCATTCACGTCTATGGCGCGCACGACAAATATGAAGACATCATCCGGCGCACACGCGAACGCACGACCGCCGAAATCCTGATGCAGACCGATCACGTCAACAAACCCGCCGATTTCAGTGAAGAAACCGACCCGGCGAAACTGCCGCCTGCCGGCGAACACTGGGACGCCTTCATGAACCACAACTGGCTGCCGTCCATCGCGAAGAAATACGGGTGCGAGTTGTGTGACCAGCGCGCCCTGTGGAAGGCTTATCTGACGGAGAACAAGCTCGAGCCGAAGGCGCTGCTGCGCGACGGCGTGCATCTCAACCCGCATGGCGAATGGTTCATGGCCCAGTGCGTGAATGCTTACCTCCGGTACGATCCCGGGCTTGGTCCGTCCCCCACCGAGGATTGCGTGAAGACCTGGCAGGTTGGGCAGGACCTGCGCTGGACGGACGGCAAGCTGCGGCTCGACTTCGATGGCAATCGCGTGGATGTGATCTGCAAACCGGGTCAAGCCGCCCCCGCCAGCGTGCGAATTGACGGGCGCAAACCGTCCGAGTGGCCGGAACTCTACGGCTTCACGCGCGCCCTGACCAGGCCGGAAGGAAAGTGGCCGGTCAAGTGGCCGATCCTGGCGCCCATCGGTTCGCAGCGGCCGTTGCTGGTCGAGGACTGGTCGCTCGCAGTCGCGAAAGACCGGCAATCAGACAAAATCTTCAGCTTCACCGTGACCGGCTCGAAGACCGGCGCAGATGGCATTGGACGCAGCGACGCGCGCTTTGTGTCCGCTTCCGGGCGCATCGTCCTGGAAACCAACGATTGGAATGCGTCCTATGCGCTCAGTCTGGCCGGCATCACCCCGGTGCCGGAGACGTTTACCGTGAAGTGGAAAGCGGAGCCTCGCTTCGTGGATGAGTTCGTGTCGCCCGGCGTGGCCAACCCGGCGATCGAAACCACGGTGACCCTCGCCCAGGGTTTGCCGAACACCCGGCATACCCTGGAGATTTCCGGCAGTGACCTGACGCCCATCGCGGCTGTTCGTGTCTATCGACCGCCTTTTCGATCCCCATGAACGCAATGAGAGCCATGAACAACCTTCACCCGCATACTCGATTCTCCTGCCGGTCCGCGGTCGTCCTAATCGCGTTTTCGTCCTTCGTGTGTGTCGCTGCCGACACGAAGGTCTTTCCCGGCGCGAGCGAACAGACTCCGTCGCGGGCGCATTACTTCTCCTGGATCAACAATGCCTGGGAGGGCTCGACGGAAGCTCAGACGCTCATCAACCTCGAGTTCTTCCAATGGCTGCATGACGAGTACGGCATGCAACTGGACTGCTACGCGTTTGATGCCGGCAACCTGGACACGCAGGGCGAGTATGGTTCCACAGACAGTCCGAAGTTCAAGGCGAAATTCCCCGAGGGCTTCGGCCGGATCGCCGCGAAGGCCAAGACCGTCGGCTGCCGGCTGGGGATGTGGGCCGGGCCGGACGGGTTTGGCGACACACCCGAACAGGAGCAGCGGCGCATCGACATGATGGTCCGGCTCTGTCGCGACGATCAATTCGCGCTGCTGAAGCTGGACGCGTGCGCCAGCAACCTGCGGCCGGAAAAGCAGGATGCCTTTATCCGCATGATGGAGGCCTGCCGCAAATTTCAACCGGACCTAATCGTGCTGAACCATCGCATCGAGCTCGGCAAGGCCCTCCCTTACGCCACCACCTTCCTCTTCGAGGGAGCCGAAACCTACATCGACGTGCATATGAGCAACGAGGCGCTCCCGGGCAAGACGGCAACCCATAATCGGGGCGGGGCATTGGCCCGGAAGCTCGTTCCCGGACTCAAACGGCTGACGGAGGACCATGGCGTTTGCCTTTCGTCCTGCCTGGATTATTGGGACGACGATTTGATTCTCCAGGCTTTCAACCGGTGCCTGATCCTGGCCCCGGAGATTTACGGAAATCCGTGGCTCCTCCGAGACGACGAATTCCCGCGCCTGGCTCGCATCTATAACCTGCACCGGCATTATCGGAATATTCTCGTGAATGGCATGACCCTCCCGCAACAGGACTACGGACCCTGCGCGGTTTCGCGCGGCGACGGTCAAACCCGGTTTCTGACCTTGCGCAATCTGACTTGGCTGCCGGTGAAATACAAGGTCGCGCTCGATTCATCCATTGGCCTTGACGGCAGCGGGCCCGTCGAGTTGCGCCAGTTTCATCCCACGGAAAGAATTCTGGGCCAGTTCGCCTTTGGCTCGCAGGCCGAAATCGAGGTCCTCCCTTTCCGCGCTTGTCTGGTGGCTGCATCCATCAGGCCGCTGGACGAATTAGGAGTGATCGGCTGCGATTACGCCGTCGTCCGCGATGTTCCGGGCAAACCCGCCGTCCTCAAGCTGATGGGCATGCCCGGCGAAATCAATTCGGCGAAGTTGGCCATGGCTGGGCGAACTTTCACGACCGCGTCTCTGGATGGCCAAACCGTGGACGGGCTGTTGAAGGGAGACGCGCTCAAGATCTCCTTTCCCGGACGGACTCCCAAGGGCGCCTGGCACCGCAAGCTGGGAGACTTGCGGTCGCTCGCCGTGCCGGCCGATGCCGAAAGCCTTTACGAGGCCACCTGTTTTGCGGCGGACAATAACGCGCTGGAAGTGCGCTCCTTAGCGCGTTCCGGCCCGACACACGTTTCCCAGGTGCAGGCTGCGCGCGACGCTTTCTTCACGCATCCGATCTTCGTGGAAAAGGGGATTTGGGATCGGAACCTGTTCGATGGGCGCATGGAAACCCGGTTCAATCAGGCTCCCGCCTGGGGTGGCAAGCCGAAAAATGGAGGCGCCTTAAGGGTCGATTTCGGCGCCGCAATTCACATTGACCGACTGTTGTTGCGCGGTGAGGGCATTCAGATGCCCAAGGAGATGCAACGCGAGTTGGCAGCAGAGGTTTCCTCCGACCTCAAAACCTGGCAACCGACGAAGATCTCATTGCAGCAAAACAGCATCTCAGTGGACGTCCCCGATCGTGGCCCCGTTCGTTACTTCCGGATGAACGCGGTTCCGGCGCCTTTGGCCGAAGTGGAGGGTTATCACGGGAGCAACGCGCTGGACAGGACGCAATGGCGGGCATCCAATCTGTTCAGCCCGTACGCGAAAGCCCCAGCCAGCGCGGCATGGTCGCTTTCAGTGAAGCTGGATGAGGTCCTGCCCGGGAGCTACCTGGCGATTCCGCTCCCGGGCCGGCACAAGGCCGAAGGGGCGTTCGCCGCGGCGCGTGTCGGGGACCGCGTGGTCGGCGCGCCCAGTCGCGCGGTGTCCTATAACGCCAATGTCTGGGAAGCTCCCGTGCCAGTGGTGGGCGGCAACTACACCTATTTTGTTCCCTTGACCCAGGAAATGTCCGGACAGGAAATCGACGTGGTGGTTCTGGTTATGAAAGACGGTGTCAACGAAATCCATCCCGAGGCATGGATCACCGCTTACCCGATTCCATTCGACTCGAAGGAAATGGTGTTGACGCGCCAGGAAACGGAGAACCAGCCCGTCCGTCCGGCCGCGACGGCAGCGCCTGCGCCCGTGAGGGTCATCCTGGACACCGACAACGGACCGGATTGCGGGGATGCCGGGGCGGTGGCGGTACTGCATGCGCTCGCCGACCGGGGCGAATTGGAAATACTGGGCATGATGGCCTGCACCTCCGATCCTTACAACGCCCCCTGCTTGGATGCCTATGACACCTACTTCGGTCGGCCGAGCATTCCCGTCGGCACGCTCAAAGATCGGGGTTTCCTGGAAGGGCCGTATTACACCGAGAAGATAGCCAGGAACTTCCCCAATTCGCTCCGGCACGCCACAAACGCTCCGGATGCCACGGCGCTTTATCGCCGCCTCCTCTCGAACCAACCCGACCAGAGTGTTACCGTCATATCCATTGGCCCGTTGCGGAACTTGCGGAGACTCCTCGAGTCCGCCGGCGATACAAACAGCCCGTTGAGCGGCTGCGACCTGGTAGCCAGGAAGGTGAAGGAACTCTCGTGCATGGCCGCCTGGTTGCCCCGCGGCAGAGAGTGGAATGTCGAGCAAGACGCCGAATCGGCGCAATTTGTGTGCGAGCATTGGCCCACGCCGATCATGTTCAGTGGCGGCGAGCTTGGCTACCCGTTGGAATCAGGCGAGCGCCTGGCGAAAGAGACGCCGGCCTCCAACCCCGTGCGCGCTGCCTATGGCGGCGGCAGCCGACCGAGCTGGGACCAGACCTCCGTCATTTACGCCGCGCGTGGGCTGGCAAATTACTGGGACGCAGTGACGAACGGCTACAACCGGATCGAGGGGACGGCAAGCAACGTGTTCGCGGCCACGCCCCATCGTGGCCACAGCTACCTGGTGCCTCGGATGAATCTGGATGTCATGGAGAAGATCATCGATGATCTCATGGTGAGTGCCGTTCCGGGCACGAACAAACCTGGCGCTCAGCCGTTCGTTCCTGAGCCTTACGTCCCGATGGCGGCGGACCCGGTCCTGCCCGAGGGGGGCACGGCGAAGGTCTATCCGACAACCAAGGGGCAGGTCGGGGGCGGAGCCACTATTACCGATGGGGCGGCCGGCAACTTGCACAATGGGGGCGCCTTCGTCGTTGTCAGCGGCGTGGACGGAGGGGCGGGCGGACTGGCCCATTTAAGGATCCGCTACGCGACCTGCGACAACGCAACCAAGAGCCTGTTCGTCAACGACGTTCTCGTCCGGCAAGTCAAATTCCGCTTCACCTCGGGCTGGAAAACCTACAAGGATCTGCTTGCCGAGATCACCCTTAAACCCGGAACCAACAACACCATCATGATTAAGAATGGCCCCGGCGACAACGCCTGGGGTGTCAACCTTGAGAGCTTTACCGTAATAATCCCAGACATCAAATGAAACGACGCACTTTCCTCAAGACCGCGGTGACCGGCCAATGGGTGGACAAGACGCCCCTGGAAATTACCTCTCCCGCCGATATGACGGTGACGCAATTCAAACGAGCATTCCACCGATTGGCACTTCCAAATCGGCGCTCCGAACGCCGAGAGGAGGAGAAATAGCAGGCAACGGCCTCAAATACAGATGAAGACACCAACTTTGTGGTTATACTTTGGCTGCCTAATTGCCGTATCAGAAGCTCCTTGCATTACCGCTGAGAGGCTGACCGGGATTCCCAGCGCGAATGGGCCAGGTTTGGGGGCTCGAGGCAACTCATCGCAGCAGCCGGTGGTCTCCGTCAGCCTGGTGGCGGATGATTGGTCCGCCCAGGTTGAGCAGGCAGGGATCGAGCAGAAAGAGGTCTCTCCCCAGGTCAAGCAGACGGCTGCCGGCCTGGAGTTTTGCGCCCTTGGTCCAGCCGGCGAACCGCGGACCGTGCGCTGGACGACGCGCCTGCACGATGTCAGCCTCACCGCCTTGCCCTACGTTATCCTCGAGTATCGGGCCGACTGGCTGAACGAGCCCTCGGGTGAGGTGGTGAGCGTGACCCTGGAAAGCGAGCGCGGCGAGACCAAATGCATCCCGTTGTTCAAGCTCCATGACTTGCTCAACGATGGCAAGCCGCACACCGCCATTTTGAAAACGGCTGTCAAAGGCAAAGCCCGGGATCTCTCGGTACGGCTGCGGTCCCGGAGCACGAGGCCCTACCTGACGCTGAGGTCGTGCATCTTTGCCTCCTCCGAGGCGGCTTTCCCTGATTGCCTCACTCACCAGCCAATCGAAAAGGCCGATGAGACCTTTCGTTGCATCGATCTCGGCGCGCGGTTCGACACCGCCTATGGGGCGGTGCAGAAGGCCTTGCTTGAGGGCGGGGCGGTACGCGACGGCGGAAAATTCTTCGCCACTTCCCTGGTCTCTCTCTGCGGGATTCCGTTCCAAGTGCGGCCTGACGGCAAGAACCTGATCACCTTCCCCTCCAAACCGATCGGCAACGACGAGATCATCGACCATTTTGGCATGAAGGTCAGGCGGCTGTATGCGGCTCCTATTAGCCGGGACGACCCACTTGAGGTTAAGGTCCAGACCCCAGCCAGCGAGGTGGTGTTCCTGCTCGTGGTGGAAAACCCCAACGTTTCGCCAGTCGACCGGTCAAGGACCGATGATGCCATTGAAGACGTGGAGCGGTTCGTGGTCGAGCTGCGGTACGCTGACGGCGTGGTCGATTTCGCTTTTCCATACTCGGCATCCGACGAACGGCATGTCATTCAGCGGACGCTGGGGGCTTACGTCGTCCCGGCCAATGGCAAACAGCTTGACGCAGTCGTGTTCCACAATCGCATTCTGGGCAAGAGCATGTACTTGGGCGCAGTCACCGTGAATCAGGGACCAAAGCGTCTCTGGCCGCAACTGGCCGAGGAACCGGCGTCTTTTATCCCGGAGGCCACCCCCGTCAAAACTCCGCCGCGCCACGCCGCCTACCTCGAGTCGAAAGACCAGGCGCTCTACCTGGGCAATTCGTATATCGACTTGCGCATCGACCTGGCCAGAGGATTTGCCATCACCCACCTGACCAACCGGTGGCTCTCGGGATCGATTGCGATGGATAGCATCCAACCCGGCCTCGAGCTGGTCGTGGAAAACCAGAAAGTGGCAGTGGAGGACCTCAGACTGGCTGGGGTGTCGCAGACTAACGCCACCGCCACTGAGAAGGAGGCGACGGTTACTTATACGGCCCAGGCCGCGGGTGCGGCGCTGGAGCTGCGAATCAGCGTGTTCGTAAACGAGGACGATCCGGAAGTGGGGCTTCATCTGACCGCTTTGAACTGCTCGGGCAAGGAACTGCATGCGAAGATTCTCTTCCCCTTGTTCAGGGCGTCGGAGATGGGCAACCTGGACGATGTCTGGTATCTCTATCCGTCGTTCCGCACGCAACTCTCCAATCAACCGGGCACTTACGAACACATCTACTCGCTCTCGTTCCCGCTCCAGTTTTGCGACGTCTTCAACCCGCGTCTTGGCGGTGGGTTTTACCTCGCAACACGAGAAACAGATGTGAGGCGGATGCGCCGCTACGGACTGGCCAAAGACGCCTCGGGCATCACTTGCCACATCCAGTACCCGTCCGTGTTCACCGTGCTTGGGCCCAACGAGCCGTTTTCATGCTGCCGAACAGTGATCGGGGTGCATCCGGGCGATTGGCACGCCGCCGCCCGGCACTACCAAACCTGGCTCAAAAGCTGGTATCAGCCGCTGCATTGCCAGGACAAGCAGTGGTATCGGCATTGCTTCTGGCTCTTATGCGAATACATGGACACGGTTTCAGAAGAGGTGGGCAAGGGCATCCAGAGCAGCTTCAAGGGATGGTACGACCCGCAAACCAAACGGTATCGCATGCGCGAAATCCTCGAGGAGCACAAACGAACCGTCGGCCGTGACCCCGACATTTTCCACTTTTGGAGTTGGATCCGGGGCGGGGCCCGGTTTGGCTCCTACGGCTCGAGCCAGGCGGACTATGAGGCGCTGGGCGGGCGTGAGAATTTCCGCAAGGCCATCGAGGAAATCCAGAAAGGAATGGGGATCAACGTCTCGATTTATCTCGATGCGAGCTTGTGCAACGCGCGATTGCCCATTGCCCAAAAGCTCGGCACGAGCGCGGCGATTCAGTCCATGGAGGGCGAGGCCAGGCGCGATTATGGCAGCCTCCGCATGTGCCCGGGAGTCACGGGCTGGCGCGAGTATATGCAGGAGGCCTACCGCCGGGTGAACCACGACCTGGGCGTGAACATCCTCTACGTTGATGAATGGGCCCCGCCGTTCGCCAACGGCCGTTGGCTGATTCCGAGCTTCACCTGTTGGGCCAAGGACCACGGGCACGCTTGTCCGGCGAACATGAACGAAGAAGTCCACAGGTATATGAAGGAATTGCGCCTGACGGTCCCCGCGGAGGCGGTTCTGTATGGTGAGTACCAGGATGTGGACGTGAACTCCCAATTCTACGACTGCACGATTGATTACTACCTGTCTCGCTGGGCGGCCGATCCCCGCGAAGGTCGGGACAACCTCGCTTATGACACCCCGTTGACCGACACCGGCCTGCGGGCAACCTATCTGAACCTCTACCGCTACCTGCTGCCCGGCCAAGTGCAGTTGGCTCTGCCCAACGACGTGGCCTACTACTCGTGGCACCCGTTGAAATTCACGTTCCTCAACGGCGACAGCGTGTATGACTCGTTTTGGATGCGCGCTGAGTCCAGGGCCGAGCAGTTCATGGTCCACTCCTTCGACATCAAGAAGAAGTACGCCGACTGCTTCCGGTCCTACTCGCCCGAGATGCTCGTTCCCACAGAAAAGGCCGGTCTCCTCGCCAACCGCTTCCCCGGCGAAGGCCGCACCGTCTGGACGCTGTACAACTCTGGTTACACTACCATGCGGGGGTCAGTGCTGCGCATCAAGCACGTAGAGGGCGCAAGGTACATCGACCTTTGGAACGATAAGCCGGCTGAGGTTCAGATCCAGGGTGGACAGGCGGTCATTGCTCTGGAACTGCATCCGCAAGGCGTCGGCTGTGTTGCGCAGGTGAGGGGAGAACCCTTCTGAGTCTCAGTATGAATCCATTCGCCTGTTTCGCCCTCGCCACCTTGCTCCTGGCGCCGCTGATCACCATGCAGGCGGCCGATGACCCTCTGAACGCATCGTCGGCCGCGGGCGCGGAGCGAGTTGCCGTAACTTTTGCTGCCGACGACAGCGTCTTCCCCAATCCTGAGCGTGGTTTCTATTTCTCCTACATGCCCCCGGGCGGCGGTCGCGTCGGGCAGCAGGAAACGATGCATGCGCCGTTGGTCACGGAAGATCTGAAAGCCCTCCGCGCCAGGCCGGAAGCAATCACCTTGATCCGTGATTGCATCCTGATCCCGCGCAGATTCTGGAACGCGCCGATTTCGCGAGACTATCTCGACCGTCTCCAGCGTGACTTCGATACCGTCCGTGCGGCTGGGATCAAATCGGCTCTTTTCCACATCCAGGATTCCTCGGCCGGCTTCGCCAGCGTCCGCGAAATTACGTTCACTGGCGACGGATTCGTCAACGAGGTTATGGAAACGCGCGGCGCGGAAACCCGCTCTCTGCCCCGCGGGAAGGGGTGGTTCTCTTGGACTCTGTTCTCCGCCAGGAACGAGAGCGGCTCCGGCGAGAAGTGAGCCGCCGCTTCGGCGGCTGGTCAGTCTAACTGATCCCAAGCAAACTCAAGTTCATCGCGGACAATAGTGAATTTATGAAAAATATCACCGTTTTGTTGGTTCTTGGCATCGCTTGTGTTTGGGGAGTTGCTCGTGCGCAGGAGCTCGCCTTGCGGGTGCAGGGCTATCACATTGAAGGTCCCACTAACTCGGCGGATTTTCCCAAATGGCTCGCCGACATGAAACAATGGCGAACGGAGTATCTGAAGAAGATCAGCTACGACGACGGTGAGTACAGGCGTCCCGAGCTGCGGTGGGCGCAGAGCAGTTTCATGCAGCCGCAGATGATGGTTGAGGACCGCTACTTCTATGACCCGGCCGCGGGACAATACACCGTGAATCGATATCTGGACGATCTGGAGAATCGCTACGGCAGGATCGATTCCGTGTTGATCTGGCCGGTGTATCCGAACATTGGCATCGATAACCGCAACGAGTTCGATTGCTTCCGCGACCTGCCCGGGGGCATCCCCGGCATCAAGCAAATGGTGGCGGATTTCCACCGGCGCGGGGTGCGCGTCTTGTTCCCCTACATGCCCTGGGGTCAGGGCACGCGGCAGGAGGGCCGGCAGCATTACGAAGTGATCGCTAAAAATCTCGCCGCGGTCGGCGCCGACGGCATCAACGGCGACACCATGCCGGTGACGTGGATTTCCCTCGAAGATGCGCGGGCGTATGCCGCCTGGGCCGGCAAGCGGCTGCCGCACGAGTGGGAGTGGCAGTACGCCGCACAGGGAACCGACGGGCGGACTTATCCCTGGGGGAGCACTTGGGATCCCGAAGCGGCGCCGACCCCGGAAAAAGGTCACGATCTTCCCGGTCCCGACAACGTGGACGCCCATCCAAAAGGAGCCAGCCCGTTCGGAGTGATGGACCTGACCGGCAACGTCTGGCAATGGACCGACGAGTATCAGGACGAACATACCCGGGCGGCCATACTTCGCGGCGGCAGCCACTATCAGCCGCAAGGCTCGATGTGGTACTTCCCGCAGGCTTACAAGCTGATCGAGCACGGCAAGCTGCTTTTGATGGCGCCGGGCAAGGACCGTGCAGGCACTTTGGGTTTCCGGTGCGTCGTTGACGCGCGATAGCAGCTTTCTGAAGCACTGTTATGAAGACACCGGCAATCGTTTGTCTGAGTCTGCTCAACCTCTGTAGCTTCGCGACGGCGCGGGCCGCGCTGCCGCCGGTGCCGGAGTTCCCGCTGCCGGTCGATCAGCAGCACTCGACCACGGCGCGGCAGTTAGCCAAGCCGGTCCTCGAATCGCGTCTGCTCGACGACATGGAGTCGCCGACGAACTGGCGCTTGTTCGGCCCGGGTGAGATGACCTTCACCACCGAGCGCAAGCGCGATGGCAAGCAGTCCCTCCGCCTGACCGCGCCGACCAAAGGTGCCGAGCCCCCGCGCACGCCAGGGCGGCCCTTTGGGGAAACCGTGGCCCGGCGCGAGTTCAGCAACGAAGACTGGAGTGGATTCAACCGCATTTCCGTCTGGGTGTATCCCGATCTGCCCGGATTCAAGGTCGTCTCGCTCAAGCTGGCGCTCGACTGTGAAGGGACGGCGGGCCGCAGCTATACGGATGGGGGGATGAATTTCGTGCTGCTGCGCAACCACGAATGGAACCAGGTGACGTGGGAGATCACACACCTGGACCGCAAACAGGTAAAAGCGTTGGAACTCGTTTATCGGCTCCAGGGCAACGAACCCGGCGCCACCAACCGCGTCTGCTACGATTTCGACCATCTCGAGTTACAGCGGGTCGCGCCCGACCATTTCCGCGGCTGGGACGTTGCGCCCGGCGAGATCGCCTATTGCCATATCGGTTACGGGCCGGATGATCCAAAGCTGGCTTTCAGCGCGCCGGGCGCCGAGACGCGTTTCGAGTTGGTCGATGCGGTTTCACGCCAACCGGATTGGACCGGCGACACCCGCATCGTTAAGGGACCCGTCGACAAGATTCAAGTGCTGGATTTCTCGCGCTTCCGCCGTCCCGGCCACTACCGGCTGCGGCTAGGCCAGATCGAATCCGAGCCGTTTCCGATCCAGCCCAACCCCTGGCGAATCACGCTGATTGCGGGGCTGGACTTCTTTTACTGCGAGCGCTGCGGGTTCGCGGTGCGTGGCATCCATGACGTCTGCCATCAGGATTGGCGCGCGCAAGCCGCCGGGCGCAGCCTGACCATCAACGGGGGCTGGCACGATGCTGGGGATCTCTCGCAAGGGTTGGTCAATACTTCCGAGGCGGCGTGGTCGATGCTCCGCCTGGCGGATCGCCTGGATAAGAGCGATCCCGAACTGGCTCGCCGGTTTCGCGACGAGGCACGCTGGGGTGTCGAGTGGATGCTCAAGACCCGGTTCGGGGACGGTACCCGGGTCACCTGGGCAACAATGGATTTCTGGACGGATGGCATTCCAGGCAATGTCGATGACGTGGTCGTCAAAGGCAGCAACTCACCTTTCGAGAACTTTCTGGCTGCCGCCGCCGAGGCCGCCGCCGCGAGAGCCTATGCCCTATCCGATGCCGCCCAGGCCGAGCGCTGCCGCACTGCCGCTGAGGCGGATTACGGTTTTGCCGATGCCCGCGCGGGCAATCCGAACCTCGAGCTGGCTGGGGCCGCCGCGCAATCCGGCATCGAGCTCTGGCGGCTCACCAAAGAAGAGAAATACGCCGCCAAGGCGGCGAGGTTTGGCGAAATTCTGCTCCGTTGCCAGCAGGTGGAGAAACCGAATTGGGAGAAACCGCTCACCGGGTTCTTCTATGCGTCGCCGGAACGCAAGCGGATCGCGCATTACTTCCACCGCAGCCACGAGCAGGGGCCCGTGGTGGCCTTGGCGGACTTGGCCACGTTCTTCCCCGATGACCCCAGAGCCGCGATCTGGCGGGCGGGTGTGAAACGCTACGGAGATTACCTGCTGGCCGCGGCCGCCGTCAACGCGCCCTACCAGATGTGCTCGGCAAGCATTTATCAGTTGTCGGAAAACCCCAGTGCCGCCGACCAAAAGCAAATCGAGCAAGGCGTGCGCCTGGCGGAAGGCGTCTATTTGCGCCGGTTCCCTGTGTGGGGCGATTTCCGCGGCAACCTCGGCGTGCTGCTGTCGCAAGCCACCGCCGCAGCCTCGGCGGCGCGCCTGCTTAGCTCCGCTGAGTTGCGCGAACTCGCCCGGGAACAGGCCGAATGGACCCTGGGCCGCAACCCTTTCAACGGCAGCCTCATGTATGGCGTCGGGCATAATTACAACCCGCAATACACCGCGATGAGCGGCGACATCACGGGGTCGCTGCCCGTTGGCATCCAAACCCGCCTTGCGGCAGATGTTCCTTATTGGCCGCCATCAAACTGCTACAATTACGCCGAAGTCTGGGTCCACCCGGTCAGCCGATGGTTTACGCTGCAGGCTGAGTTGGCGCAATGAGTCCCGGAGCGGGGTTCGACAGACGGAGCGATGCCGCGACGGGTCGCCTTCTCGAAGAGCAGTTGCCGTCGCTTTGAGCGGTGAATCCGGGATGTCCTGGAAGCCCTTTTTTCACTTCAGTATTCCCGATCCTTGAGCCGGCCCGGTTGCGCGACGGGATAGACACCATTGGCGGACAGTTGCGCCGGTGCGGGTGAGTTCATCGCCAACTTGTCCACCTCGGGCGCAAATTCGTTGGTATCGTTAAGCATCTCCTCGAACAGAACGGATTG
>Ga0181533_1005082_pt1 | contig 12907 bp, 8 predicted proteins | sample PEATcosm2014_Bin_45_FD_119772 | JGI IMG/M metagenome (GOLD analysis project Ga0181533, IMG submission 119772) | Peatland microbial communities from MTU Mesocosm Facility, Houghton, MI, USA - PEATcosm2014_Bin11_60_metaG | ecosystem: Environmental > Terrestrial > Soil > Wetlands > Peat | place... | reverse complement strand
GTAGAGTTTCACCTCTTTCCCCACATACTTGTCCATCAGTTTCTGAGAATTTAGAAGGTCGTATTCGTAATTCTGCTCAAGCACCCGGAGGCTCTCCGGATCGGCCAGGGACTCGATGTGTACGCTGGCGGGGATGATCTGAGAGGCCACGTCCATGAAACGGAGCTCCCCCCGCCCCTTGGCGAGGTTTATGCTGCGCCTGTCCTTAACCAGCCCGAGGTTGACATTGTAAACGGTCAGAGCCACCCCGGTCTGGTCGGCCTGGGTGGTTGCCATGGCATGGGGCTGTTGTGGCGGATTTTCGGCTGCGGCACAGACCACAGTGGTCATGAGAGAGATTGTGCATAGGACAAGGTGACATGTTTTCATTTTTCCCTCCGTAATGAAGCGGTTTTCGCCTGTTAACGGTTTAGACAAGGATGTCGGGGGGGAAGTTCCCTGGGTCGCTCATTTTTTTAGTGCAGAACCTTTATAGATTTGATGATCACCGCCGTCTCCGGTACATCCCCCATGCCCATCCGCATGCCGGTCCTAACCTTGACGATATTGTCTACCACATCCATTCCTCCGATCACCTTGCCGAACACCGCATAGCCATAGCCCTGTATGGTGTCGTCACGATGGTTTAGGAAAACATTGTCGGCAACATTGATGAAGAACTGGGCTGTCGCCGAATCAACTATCATGGTGCGGGCCATGGCTATGGTCCCCCGGTTGTTTTTCAGACCGTTTCCCGCTTCATTTTTAATCGGGGCCTTGGTCTGTTTTTCCTGCATGTCGGCGGTGAATCCTCCACCCTGGATCATGAAGTTTGGGATGACCCGGTGGAATATTGTGCCGTTGTAAAAACCGCTCTTCACATAATCGAGGAAGTTCTGCACGGAAACTGGGGCTTTCTGTGGATCGAGCTGGATTTTTACGTTTCCCATGCTGGTTTCCATGAGAACAACCGGGGTTTTTACGGGATAATCGGCCGCAACGGCCTGATTGACACCATTGGACAGAAAAAGGGATAACGCGCAGACGAAGAGTGTTCTTTTCAGCATTGAGGCCTCCTTGAAATAAAGTTTAGTAAAATATAAGGCAAGATATGGTGATGGTCAACCTTTCTCAAAAGTATCCATCCGGAAACTCCGGATGAGATACTATTGAGTTTCCAATTCGGAAACGAGGTTTTTTTCGTCCTGGCAAGGAAATCGAGGGGTTGCGCGGAGGCGTACAATGGTACGCCGCACAAGCAAGCCCGAAGGATGACATAGCCAGGGCGAAAAAGGACCGTCTCCGGATGGAAACTAAATAAACATTATGTTGACAATTGACCTGACAGGAGTGAATATTTATCATTTGTGTATTTTACATTATCACCATCAGGAGGAATAGTTCGTGGAGATAAAGTTTGGAACCGACGGCTGGCGCGGAGTGATCGCCCGGGAGTTCACCTTTGACAACCTGAGTCTGGTGGCTCAGGCCACCATGGATTATATGAAACAGGAAGGCCTGGCTGATAAAGGATTAGTTGTCGGCTACGACCGGCGCTTTCTCTCCCGTGAGTTCGCCGAGCGGGTTGCGGAAGTGGCGTGCGGCAACGGCATCCGGGTCTGGCTGGGGAACGGCTATGCGCCTACCCCCGCTGTCTCTTGGGCGGTGCATGAACTGCGGTCAGGCATGGGGGTGATGATCACCGCCAGCCATAATCCCCCTATCTACAACGGATTCAAGGTCAAGGAGGCGTTCGGCGGTTCGGCCCGTCCCGCCACGACGCGACTTCTGGAGGAACTGGTCGGCGCCAATCTTGAGGCCAAAAGACCGGTTTTGTCACTCCCATTGGTAGAAGCCCTGGCAAACGGCCGGGCGGAAATGATCGACATGCAGACCGGCTATTTACGCCAGCTTAACAGTTATGTGGACCTGGAACTGATCCGCAACGCTGCGATCCCGGTGGTGATAGACCCGATGTTCGGCGCCGGCGCCGGCATTTTTCCGCGTCTTCTGCCGGGGACAACCGAGATTCACACCATGGAGAATCCCTCCTTCGGCGGATTGCCGCCTGAACCGACCCCGGAGCACCTGGCGGAGCTTGCCGGTCTGGTCAAGAATGGGCGGTACCGGCTGGGACTGGCGCTGGACGGAGATGCGGACAGGATCGGCGCGGTGGACGAAACCGGCGAGTTTTTCTCTTCCCACCGGATTTTCACGGTAATCCTGCGCCACCTCCATGAACGCAAGGGGCTGTCCGGAGGTGTTGTAAAGACCGTCTCCACTACCCGGATGATTGACCTCCTCTGCGAGAAGTTCGGTCTCGAACTCTTTGAAACCCCAATCGGCTTCAAGCACATCTGCGAGCTGATGCTTGAGCATGACATCCTCATGGGGGGGGAGGAGTCGGGTGGACTCGGGGTCAAGGGGCACATACCGGAGCGAGACGGTATCCTCATGGGGCTTCTGCTCCTTGAGGCTATGGCCATGTCCGGCAAGGGTCTGCGGGAGTTACTCAATGAAACCATGGACGAAATCGGCCATTTTTCCTATCAACGCCTGGACCTCCCCATAGAAATTGACGCTAAGGAGCGGCTCATCTCCAGACTGAAGGGGGGCGGCATCGGAACCATCGCCGATCGTCCGGTGGCCAAGGAGAATTTCCGGGACGGTTTCAAGTACATCTTAAGTGATGGCTCCTGGCTCCTGATCCGCCCTTCCGGCACCGAGCCAGTGCTCCGCCTTTACAGCGAAGCGGGAAATCCGCGGACGGTGGAAGAGCTTCTGGCCGCAGGGAGGGAAATCGCCGGGGTCTGAAAAAGAGGTTGATCGCAGGGAGATGCGGGAGAAAATATAGAGGTTTCCGGAACTTACTTCCACTTTCAAGACCCTTATATTTTCTCTGATTGAAATGAATTGAATGCCTTTCCGGGGGGACGTAGGATGCTTTACCTTTGGAGTCATGGGGATGAATACACCCCCCCGGATAATTTAATAGTAGGAGGGGAATATTCTCAAAAAAACGAAAGGTGGTGACCATAATAGAGCAAAGGGGTCGGCCCTTGACATAGGACAAATTCAGAAGATAAGTTAACTTTTGCGTAAGTAAAATGAAATGTCACATGTCAAGTGCCGTCCCTAGGCCAAAGCCCACCACCTGTAGTCGGATATTCCTGCCTGTCTTCCAAAATTAACAAGCTTGCTAAGACGAAAAACCACTACCATCGCTGATTTACACTCCACCAGCTACACCCTCTGGGAGGGCTAAGGGGACGTTCTTAACAGCTTGACTAACCTCCTGTTTCCTACTATCTTCCACCCCATGCCACGTTCAGCCCGTATAGACATTCCGAATATCCTTTGGCACGTTATCGTGAGAGGGATCGAGAAGCGCGACATAGGGGAAGAAAAGGGGTCAAGAGAAGGACCGTTTCGAATAGAACCGGTCCTTTTTCATTTTCAATCGAGGCGTGTCAAAAAAAAGAATTGTGTGCTATAATCAGCAATTGTTTCGGCCCTGAAAAGGATCGGGAAATCGGGATTCAGGACCTGTCATGAAATAGCTGTAACAATATGGCGCACAGATTTGGGTCAGATTTGGCCGGTATGATTGAGCCAAACCGGAGGCGTAGCATGGCTACGCTGAGGATTTGGTGATTGAAGACCAGGCAAAGATGGCCCGAAGATGAGATGCAAGAATGTAACAGTTATTTCATGACAGGCCCTTAGCAGGGGTACCATGGCAATTGACAAGATCGTCATCAAAGGGGCGTGCGAGCACAACCTGAAGTGTATAGATGTGGAGATACCGCGGGACCGGCTGGTGGTGATCACCGGCATCTCCGGCTCCGGGAAATCGACCCTCGCCTTCGACACCATATACGCCGAAGGGCAGCGCCGCTACGTGGAGTCCCTCTCCGCCTACGCCCGGCAGTTTCTGGAACAGATGGAGAAACCGGACGTGGAGTCGATCGAGGGGCTTTCCCCGGCCATCTCCATCGAGCAAAAGTCCACGAGCAAAAACCCCCGCTCCACGGTCGGGACGGTGACCGAGATCTACGACTACCTGCGTCTCCTCTTCGCCAGGGTGGGACGCCCATTCTGCTACAGCTGCGGTAAAGAGATCACCTCCCAGACCGTCTCCCAGATGGTTGACCAGATTATGGCGATGCCTGAGGGGGCACGCATAACCCTCCTCTCTCCAATGGTCCGCGGCCGCAAGGGGGAGTACCGGAAGGAGTTAACTCAGCTCAGGAAAGACGGCTTTGGCCGGGTCATCATCGACGGACTCCCCTTTGATCTGGCCGAGGAAATAATTCTCGACAAGAACAAAAAGCATGACATCGACATCGTCGTCGATCGGCTCATCGTCAAGCCGGGGATCGAGCGGCGTCTCGCCGACTCCCTGGAAACGGCGCTAAACCATGCGGAGGGGGTAGCGAAGATATCCATTGCAGGGGCAGAATTGCCCCTACATGCCGACAATGAAGGACAATCCCCCAAGGAACAAACGATATTCTTTTCAGAGACTCTCGCCTGCATCGACTGCGGCATCTCCTACCCGGAGATGACCCCACGTATGTTCTCCTTCAACAACCCCTATGGCGCCTGCCCCGACTGCACCGGGCTCGGCACCCGGATGTACTTCGACGCGGAGCTGGTGGTCCCTAATCCGGACCTTTCGATCCGCGAGGGGGCCATTGCCCCATGGGAGAAACGGCTCTCCGGCTGGTATCACCTGACCCTTGAAGCGCTCGCCAAGGCATACAAATTCGACATCCGCACCCCGTTCAAAAAGCTCACGAAAAAGGCGCAGGAGATCATTCTCCAAGGCTCCCAAGGGGAGAAGGTGGAGTTCTGGTGGGATGAGGAGAGCGGCCAGCGCCATACCTACCGGAAGGAGTTCGAAGGGGTCTTGAACAACCTGGAGCGGCGCTGGAGGGAGAGCGATTCAGAGCAGGTGCGGGAGGATCTCGAGCGCTATATGAACATTATGCCCTGCCCCACCTGCAAGGGGGCGCGGCTGAAGCAAGAGGCGCTCTTCGTCAGGATCGCCGGCAGCAATATCCGCGACGTAACCGCTCTCTCCATCACCGACGCCCTGGCGTTATTCTCCGGACTCTCCCTCACAACCAAAGAGGCGGAGATCGCCCGCCGCATTCTCAAGGAGATCCGGGAAAGGCTCCAGTTCCTGATCAATGTGGGGCTCGATTACCTCACCCTCGATCGCACCGCAGGCACACTCTCCGGCGGCGAAGGACAGCGAATCCGCCTTGCCACCCAGATCGGCTCCTCCCTGGTGGGGGTCCTCTACATCCTTGATGAACCCTCCATCGGCCTCCACCAGCGGGACAACGCCAGGCTTCTCGCGACTCTCAGGCACCTGCGCGACATCGGCAACACCGTCCTCGTGGTGGAGCATGACGAAGAGACCATCCTCGAAGCCGATCATGTCATCGACATGGGACCGGGCGCGGGGATCCACGGCGGTGAGGTAGTGGCCCAGGGGACCCCTTCAGAGATCATGAAAAACCCCGGATCCCTCACCGGCAGGTATCTTTCCGGTGAGCTCTCAATCCCGTCGCCGAAAACAAGACGGAAGCCTGAGCGATACTTGCGGATCGTCGGAGCGACCGAGAACAATCTGAAGGGAATCGAAGTGGAAGTCCCACTGGGGATCATGACCTGCGTCACCGGCGTCTCCGGTTCGGGGAAGTCTACCCTGGTCATCGACACCCTTTACAGGGTCCTCTGCCAGCGCCTCTATCGGAGCCGGGAAAAGGCGGGTGGCGTAAAGGCAATCATGGGGATAGAACACCTCGACAAGGTGATAAACATAGACCAGTCACCCATCGGCCGCACTCCGCGGAGTAACCCCGCCACTTATACCGGGGTCTTCGGCGATATCCGCGACCTCTTCGCCCAGCTTCCCGAATCACGTGTGCGAGGGTACAAGCCGGGACGCTACTCCTTCAACGTCAAGGGGGGAAGGTGCGAGGCATGCTCGGGGGACGGCATAATCAAGATCGAGATGCACTTCTTGCCCGACGTCTACGTCCAGTGTGAGGTCTGCAAGGGAGCTCGCTACAACCGGGAGACCCTGGAAGTTTGCTACAAGGGAAAGTCGATCGCCGAGGTGCTCGACATGACAGTCTCCCAGGCGGCACAGTTCATGGAAAACATCCCCCGGATCAAGGGGAAGCTCAAGACCCTGAACGAGGTTGGGCTCGGCTACATCAAGCTGGGGCAATCCGCCACCACCCTCTCGGGTGGGGAAGCGCAGCGCGTGAAGCTCTCCAAGGAACTCTCCAAGCGGGCAACCGGCCGCACCATCTACATCCTCGACGAACCTACCACGGGGCTCCACTTCGACGACATCAAAAAACTCCTGGAAGTGCTCCAGCGCCTGGTGGAGGGGGGAAATACAGTGGTCATCATCGAGCACAACCTTGATGTGATCAAGACCGCCGACCACATCATCGATCTGGGGCCGGAAGGAGGGGACCGGGGGGGAGAGGTGATCGCCGTCGGCACGCCGGAAGAAGTGGCGAGGGTGAGGAAATCTTACACGGGACAGTTTCTGCGGAAGATGCTGTAGGAGAATGTATGCCGCAAAAAAAAGAATCCCCCAGTCCTTAAGCATCCAGCGGCCGTTCTTGCTTCCACCAGCCGGTTCCCCGGAGCAGCATGCGCAGAGGGCCACCAATGTCCGCGAATCTACCCTTGCCCATCATGATACCGACTAGATTTTCACAGAACATCTCTCCCTTGAAGCGGAACAGTAAGTTACGTAAGTACCGATTGCCGTACAGCAACCGGGCGTGACTTACGGCGGATTCAAGCTCCCGCAGTAAGGACATTTTCAGGTCCCGGTTATAGATGGACTCGACCCTGGCAGGGTCCATGCCCCCGTCGATAATCGCACGGGCGGTGAGCATGCCGCTTTGCAGGGCGTTTGAAATCCCTTCCGCGCAAATCGGTTCGGCCAGTCCATAGGCGTCACCGGCGAGGAGAATCCGCCCCCTGGCCGGTGGACCAGGGCGGGGCCTGACAGGAATCAACGCCCCTCGCGGCTTCAGGGGTGCGGCAGCGGTGATGTTCAAACGTTCCAGATAAACACGTAATGCATCCTTGAGATCGACCGGCCCTCTGGCCATGGTGAGCACACCTACGGAAAGGTGCTCTTTTTTGGGGAAAACCCATGAATAGCCTTTGACTGGATGGTCCAGGTCAAACCTGGCAACGTCTCGGAAACGCTCCAGGGTCGGCGGATCGACCGGCACCTCACACTCCATGGCGGGTATGGAGAAACCATTGGCGGGCCATCCGGCCTTTTGCGCCATGATACTGTTTACGCCGTCGGCGGCGATCAGAAAGCGACTCATGATCGGCTTCCGATCGGTAAAGAGTGTCACACCTCTCTCCCCTTCCGCCAGATCCCTCGCCTGATAATTTTCCAGCACCTCCACACCGCATTTTTTTGCTGCGGACAGAAGGAGCATATCCATATCAACGCGCATGACCATGTAGATAATAGGCATGCTCCGCTCGGCGCTGAACCGGAGACCTTTCCCCCAGAAGTGCAGTTCAACTCGATGACAGAGCTGTTCGACCGCCGCATCCAGCGAAACGGGGAGAAGGTTGACGGCACGCGCCAGCACTCCGCCGCCACATACCTTGTAGCGGGGATGGGTATCCTTTTCGACCAGGCAAACCCTTCTCCCCCCTCGAGCCAGATGGATGGCCGCCGTCGTCCCGGCAGGGCCGCCCCCGACAATTGTCACGTCGTATGGGTCGTTGTCCATTCAGGATATCTTTCGTCATATGGGCGAAGCTTTTCACTGCATTCATACCTATTCTAACAATATCCCCCGATTTCACAACTATTATCAAATTGTGTCTCAACCGGGGTTTCCGGATCAACACTATTCGACCATTTGCGGACCAAGAGGGATGATAATCATTCCTTCGGCTAATACCGATTTGAAATCAAAATGAGAACTAGACGGTGAGGAGGGGGCGACGTAGGCGTAGATGAATAGTACGTTGAGGAGCTCCCGTCGATGCCACATTCGCAAAGCGAAAGGACCGCGAAGGCGGCCTGCAGGGGGAGGCCAAAGGCCTCGTCAGCAACGTAAAAATTTAGATTGCGACTTGGTATAAGTGCTTGTCTTCTTCTTACCGACCAAGTACAATCCGACCACATGGACTACATTGCCGACCTCCATACCCATTCCCTCTTTTCCAGGGCGACAAGCAGGGAGAGCACTCTTTCCGGTCTGTCCGCTTGGGCGCGGATCAAGGGGATTCAGGTAGTCGGGAGTGGTGACTTTACCCATCCCGGTTGGTTACACCTTCTGAAGGAGGAGCTTGAGCCGGCGGAACCGGGCCTCTTCAGGCTCAGGAACAAGGCCGATATTCCGTCTCCCCTGCCGGGGGTGACACCCTCCACTGCACCGGTCCGCTTTCTCCTGTCCGCTGAGGTAAGCAGCATTTACAAGCGCCACGGCGCAACTCGCAAGGTCCACAATCTCCTTTATGTCCCGGATTTCGCCGCAGCCGAAAGGATCAACGCAAAAATCGCCACAACCGGCAACATTGAGTCGGACGGCCGCCCCATCCTGGGCCTAGACAGCCGCAACCTGCTGGAAATCCTCCTGGAACAGGCACCGGAAGGTTTTCTGGTACCGGCCCACATCTGGACCCCCTGGTTTTCCCTGTTCGGATCCCGATCTGGATTCGACAGCATAGAAGAGTGCTTCGGCGACCTTACCCAGCACGTTTTCGCCCTAGAGACCGGCCTCTCCTCCGATCCAGAGATGAACCGGATGATCTCCGCGCTCGATAGACTGACCCTTATTTCCAATTCCGACTGCCACTCCCCTGCCAAGCTGGGGCGGGAGGCAAACCTTTTTAAAACAGGCTTCGATTTCTTTTCCCTGCGCAACGCTATCAGAAACAACAGGCGGGATACCTTTCCCGGCACCATAGAATTCTTCCCCGAGGAGGGGAAGTACCACGCCGACGGCCACCGTGCCTGCCGGGTCTGTCATGATCCCGGAGAAACCAAACAGCTGGGGCTTATCTGCCCGGTCTGCGGAAAACCCCTCACCGTGGGAGTGAGGCACCGGGTCTTGGAACTTGCGGACCGGGAAGCACCGGTCTATCCTGAAGGGTCACCCGGATTCTTCAACCTCATCCCCCTTCCCGAGGTTCTTGGCGAGATCCTCGGGGTCGGGCCTAACTCGAAAAAGGTGACGCGCCAGTATGGTCAAACAATCAGCCGGTTCGGATCGGAATTCAATCTTCTCTTTCATACCCCGGTGGAAGAGATTTCCCGGCAGTCATCGATTCTCGGCGAGGCTGTCGGCCGCATAAGGTGCGGTCAAGTGCTCCGCAAGCCGGGCTACGATGGTGAGTACGGTGTAATTCGGGTATTCGCGGAAGGGGAAATTAAAAAACCGGTTGATAAAGGGAGTCTCTTCGACGATTAGGCGCCCTGCCATGGCGTTCGAAGAGGTTGCTCCCTGTTTGCTGACAGATAAACAGAATAAAGAGTGGTGTTTGTAAAAAATCCATTCTGCTAGGTATGCGCAGAAAAAAAGCCCGAACCATCTTTCGGTCCGGGCTTTTTCGTGCAAAACGAGATTATTATGGTCATTCATATTTTTTCAGGTAATTGTTGGCTTCTTTCGTATACTTGCTGGTAGGGAATTTAATGAAAAGACGATTAAAGGTCTCGCGGCCCTTTTCTTTTTCTCCAGTCAAAAAATATGCCTTCTCAAGATAGAAGAAAGCCTCGTCAAGCCCCGGCGATTGGGGATATCTGGCTATGCACTCTTCAAGGCGCTTGATGGCCGCCTGATATTTCCCGAAACGGTAATAGAACCTGCCTATATATAGTTCATGCTGGACTTGTTTGTTCCTGCAATCCGCAAGCTTTGCCCGCGCATCGGCGGCATATTCCGAAGAAGGGTACTCTCTGAGAAAGTTTTCAAACATTGTAACGGTATTTTCTACCGGCGTCTGGTCCGTGTCAATGCCAGTCATCTGATTGTAGTTGCAGAGTCCGATCCGATATAACGCATAGGGCACCTTATCACTCTTGGGGTGGAATTTACGGAAGCTCTCATAGGTAGCGGCTGCTTCGATATAATTCTTGGCTTCGAATTGGGCATCGGCTATCTTCAGGTCTACCATGGCGTTAAGCGCCGGATTAGAAGCGCCGTACTCCTTCACTTTTTTCAACTGGGTAACTGACTCTTCGTAATTCTTTTTCTTGTAAAGATCTTCGCCTTCCCTGAAATAAGTTTCAGCGGATTTGGTCGCCGGAATGGTTGTTGTGCAACCGGCAAGGAAGACCAGAAATAAAAAGTACAGGATTATTCGAAAGGACATGGGACGCTCCTTGAAAAATAATTTTTACAAAAGAAAATTAGAGGAAAAGTGAAATAATGTCAATAATTATCCCTTTGTCGCTCTCTTCCGCTTGTTGGGATCAAGCTCCTTCTTGCGCAGCCGGATCGATTTTGGGGTTACCTCGACCAGCTCGTCGTCGTCGATGAACTCCAGCGCCTGCTCCAAGGTGAGGATGCGCGGCGGGGTGAGCTTGATGGCGTCATCGGTGCCGGACGCGCGGACGTTGGTGAGCTTCTTCCCCTTGCATGGGTTCACGTCCAGGTCGCTGTCCTTGGAGTGCTGGCCGATGATCATCCCGCCGTAGACCTCGGTGCCGGGACCTACGAAAAGAGAACCGCGCGGTTGGAGGGCGTCTAAAGAGTAGGCAGTGGTTTCTCCCTGCTCCATGGCGGTCAACACCCCGTTTTTGCGTCCCGGGATTTCCCCCCGGAACGGGGCATACTCGTGGAAGGTGTGGGTCACCACCGCGGTTCCGCGGGTTTCGGTCAAAAGTTCCCCGCGCAGGCCGATCAGTCCCCGGGCCGGGATGATGAATTCCAGACGGATCGTCTCCCCCATCGGATTCATGGCAACCATTTCCCCCTTGCGCGGTCCCATCCGTTCGATGATCACCCCCTGGTATTCGCCATGGACGTCCACCACGAGATACTCCATCGGCTCCATCCGCTTCCCGTCGATCTCCCTGTAGATAACCTCCGGCTTGGAGACCGCCATCTCGAATCCTTCCCGGCGCATGTTCTCGATAAGAATGGAGAGATGGAGCTCGCCCCTGCCGGAGACCTTGAAGGTATCGGGGGAAGCGGTGTCCTCCACCCTGAGTGACACATTGGTGCGGAGTTCCCGGTCGAGGCGCTCTCTGATGTTGCGGGAGGTGACCAGCTTTCCTTCCCTCCCGGCAAAAGGGGAAGTATTGACGATGAAGTTCATGGCGATGGTCGGCTCGTCGATGGAAACATATGGAAGCGCCACCGGATTGTCCACAGCGGCCAGGGTTTCGCCGATCCCCACTTCGTCGAAGCCGGCTATGGTGGCAATGTCGCCGGTCGAGGCCTCGGCTATTTCCATCTGCTTCAGCCCTTCGTAACCGAGCAGTTTGGAGATGCGCCCCTTGACCACACTGCCGTCACGCTTTACCAGCGCCACGGTCTCCCCGGCAGTGACCCGGCCGTTGATGATCTTGCCGGTAGCGATCCGGCCAATGTAGTCATTGTAGTCGATATGGGATATAAGCATCTGGAACGGCGCGTTCGGGTCTCCCTGGGGCGGCCGGACGTTGCTCTCGATCACCGCAAAGAGCGGCTCCATGCTGGAAGAGGCGGCATCGAGATCGAGCTTTGCGTACCCCAGTTTGGCACTGGTGTAGATTACGGCGAAATCGAGCTGATCATCGGAGGCGTTGAGCTCGCAGAAGAGGTCGAAGACCATGTCCAGCACCTCGACGGGCCGGGCCCCCGGCCGGTCGATCTTGTTGATCACCACGATCGGCTTAAGCCCCAGGTCTAGAGATTTCTTGAGGACGAAACGGGTCTGGGGCATGGGACCGTCTAAGGCGTCCACCAGCAGAAGGACCGAATCGACCATCTTCAGGACGCGTTCCACTTCGCCGCCAAAATCGGCATGCCCCGGCGTATCGACGATGTTGATCTTGTAGCGGCCGTGGTGGACCGACAGGTTCTTGGCAAGGATGGTGATGCCGCGCTCCTTTTCCAGGTCGTTCGAATCCATAACCCGTTCGGTGATGACCTCATTCTCCCGGAAAACCCCAGCATGGCGCAGCATGGCATCCACCAGGGTGGTCTTGCCATGGTCCACGTGGGCGATAATAGCGATATTTCTGATTTTTTCCTGCATTATGTCCAACCCCTTTTTTCTTTCGATTATTGCTTTTCTACAAAGAAAAAGACGGGCTTTTGCCCGTCTTCATATCGTTTTAGTATTGCAATTTTTTCAAACAATTACAAGTTAAAATTAAGGAACTCCCTATAACACGTAGAGGGCCGCCATCTCGACGATTTTCCTGCCGACCTCCTCTCTTAGTTCAGCGGGGGCCAGAACCTCCGCGTGTTCTCCGTAGGAGAGGAGCCAGGAAATTATCTCCATTCTCCCACCGGCTTCGAAAGAAAGGATGATGCTCCCGTCTGGCATTGCCGTTATCTTCTGGCTGGGATGCCAGAGCCGGTCTCGGACCGCATGGGCAACTGTGGAGGAGAATTTCACCCGAACCGCCATGGCAGCCTCGTCAACGATGCCGAAGGCGCTACGGAACTGCTCGTCCGACCTGAATTCCTCCGGTATCTCAAATCTCTCCTTTTCCAATTGGACCCTGCTAATCCTTTCGACTGCAAAAGTCCGCAGCCCCCGCCGGTTATGGGCAAAACCGAGCAGGTAGAGCCCTCCCTTGTGGAAGATCAGGCTGTAGGGGTCCACCCGGTAGGCGGATGTTTTCCCCTTCCCCTTCGCGCGGTACGTCAACTTCACCCGGTACTGGTAAATGAGGGCCACGCGTAAAAGC
>Ga0181533_1005071_pt1 | contig 12932 bp, 11 predicted proteins | sample PEATcosm2014_Bin_45_FD_119772 | JGI IMG/M metagenome (GOLD analysis project Ga0181533, IMG submission 119772) | Peatland microbial communities from MTU Mesocosm Facility, Houghton, MI, USA - PEATcosm2014_Bin11_60_metaG | ecosystem: Environmental > Terrestrial > Soil > Wetlands > Peat | place... | reverse complement strand
TTCCACATTCCCACCGCCCCGGCTGCGGCTGTTAGATTGGTTCAGAATCTAAACCGGAAAGGAGCTTCCTCCACCACCGTCCAGACTCTTCCCCAGGCTCATCCTTCGATTGGAAAAGACTGACGTCAGAGGCACGCGTAGGTGGTCGAGAATTCCTTCCGGTGGCCTTACCCTTTTGCGCGCGGTTTCTCGCTACTGATAGCAGAAGGCCGAGAACGCTGGCCGGAGGGCGGATTCCAGCTTAGAAACGAGAAACGCCCTGCCATGCGAACTTGCACATCTTCCTGGGGGAAAATATGAAGACACGGGTTGGAACTGCGATCGTTCTCGTTTTCTTGCTCACACTGGCCGCCGCCGTGGCTCAGCAGGCCGATAGCAACGCCGCGGCCGGAATCGTCCAAATGGTTCCGCCGCCGCTGATCCAGTTCTCCGGCATCGCCCAGGATGAAGGTGGCATCCCGTTTACCGGGACGGTAAGAATGGCCTTTGCCCTGTATGCCGCCCGACAAGGCGGAGAGCCTCTTTGGACCGAAGCGCAGGACGTGCAGGTTGATGGCACGGGCCACTACTCGGTGCAGCTGGGTGTGACCAAGACGGGCGGAGTGCGAGCAGGCCCCCGCCAGATTCCGCCCCTGTACCAGTAAGGTGTTTTTCAAGTCGCACGAGTGGCAGGCCATTACGGAAGAAGGAGCGAAACGATGAAAAAGAAACTATTCACAATCGGATATCTGAACCTGTTTTGCCGAACTGCTGTCTTCGGAACGCTGGTCTTTGGCTGCATCGGCGTTCAAGCGCAAACGACTATACGGCCGTTTTCGGCCGACCAGGTTCAGATTACCGGCAAGCGAACCAAAACCGGCAAAGTCTATAGCGACGGGAAAGCCGTTCGGGTCGAGGCCCTGGACGCCAAAGGACAGCAGAGCATAACCATCCTGCGGCCAGATCAGAAAGCAGTCTGGGTTCTGACGCCCGCTTCGAAGACTTACATGGACATGGGCGGGATCGGCAGTGCGTCCATGGATTTGGCTGCCAGCGCTAAGGACGCAAAGATACAGCGCGAACCGCTCGGCAGCGAGCAGGTCGGCGAGTACCATTGCGACAAATACCGCGCGCAAACCACCTGGGAGGGGCACACCTACATCAGCCTGGAGTGGGACGCCAAGGAATTGGACGGTTTCCCGGTCAAGCAAGCGGACGAAAAGGGCGGTTGGTCCAAGGAGTACCAGAACGTGAAACTGGGTCCGCAGGATCCGTCGCTGTTCGAAATTCCCTCTGACTACAAGAAGATCGATCTCGGCCTGGGCGGGTTGTTCAAGCAGCGCTGAGTCTGGTCTCGGGGCCCTTCGCAGGAGCTAAGACGTGGATTAAATTGGTGGACCTGGTCGGGATCGAACCGACGACCTCTTCCATGCCATGGAAGCGCGCTCCCAGCTGCGCCACAGGCCCACTCGGAAGACACTACAGCCGTCCGGTGCAGACAGCCTATAGTATTCTCGCTGACTGCGTACGGATAGTCAACGCGCCGGAAAGTAATGCCCTAATTTAATTTTCTTGCCACACAGTCACAGAGACACAGAGAAACCCAACTGCCTAGCAAAACCTTCCCTTCTGATTCTTGCAGGTTCAAGGTCTTCTCCGTGACTCCGTGGTGAAAAAAGCCAAATTAGGACACGGGGAAGGGTAGGTGGGGCCCACCGCAAACGACCGTGTAGCCGGTCTCTCGGTAACCGTGGAAATCGAACAGTCCCACGGCCCACTTCTAGTGTTTCTTTCCACAGGCTTGTTCTGTCATAATTGATCGTGCACGCCACCTGCACAATCTTCCAAAGACAATCTAGAGCGAGGACGAGATGCCGGCGAAGTACATCTTTGTGACGGGCGGAGTTGTGTCTTCTTTGGGTAAGGGACTGGCCGCGGCTTCCATCGGCTGCCTGCTGGAGAGCCGGGGGATGAAAGTCAGTCTGACCAAGCTTGATCCCTACCTGAACGTGGATCCAGGGACGATGTCGCCGTTCCAGCACGGTGAAGTGTTCGTGACCGATGACGGTGCCGAGACCGACCTGGATCTGGGCCATTACGAGCGCTTCACCCACGCCAAACTCTCGCGCGACAACAACTGGACCACGGGACGGATCTACGAGCAAATCATCGCCAAGGAGCGGCGAGGCGATTATCTGGGGAAGACGGTGCAGGTGATTCCGCACGTCACCAACGAAATCAAAGCGGCAATGAAGAAGGTAGCGCAAGAGGTGGATGTCGTCATTGTTGAGATCGGGGGGACGGTGGGCGATATCGAGTCGCTGCCGTTCCTGGAGGCGATCCGGCAGATGCGGCAGGAACTGGGACGCGAGCACACACTGTTTGTGCATGTCACCCTGGTTCCGTTCATTGCGGCATCGCAGGAACTGAAAACCAAACCGACTCAGCACTCCGTGAAAGAACTGCTGAGCATCGGGATTCAGCCGGATATCCTGCTTTGCCGCACCGATCGTTTTCTGGCCAAGGAGATCAAGTCGAAGATTGCCTTGTTCTGCAACGTCGGCGAAGAAGCAGTCATTACCGCGAAGGACGTTGCATCCATTTATGAAGTGCCGCTGGTCTTCGCCAATGAGGGCGTGGACACCTTAGTGCTGAAACATCTGCACCTGGAGGCGAAAGCGCGCGATCTGTCGAAGTGGGAAGACGTTGTCCACCGCGTTTACAACCCGAAGGACACGGTCACGATTGGTATTGTGGGCAAGTACGTGGAGTACGAAGACTCGTACAAATCGCTGAAAGAGGCGCTGGTGCACGGAGCGCTGGCGCACAATCTGAAGCTGCAGTTGAACTGGATTGAAGCGGAAGGACTGGAGACCGGGGACAAAAGCTACGAAGCGCAACTGGAAGGCTACGACGGCATTCTGGTTCCGGGCGGGTTTGGCAAGCGCGGCATCGAAGGGATACTGATCGCGATTCGCTATGCGCGCGAGAAGAAAGTTCCATACTTCGGAATTTGTTTGGGAATGCAGACGGCGTGCATTGAATTTGCCCGCAACGTGGTGGGGCTGCAAGATGCGAATTCGAGCGAGTTCGATCCGGCGACGCCGCATCGAGTGATTTACAAGCTGCGCGAGTTGCGCGGCGTGGAGGAGTTGGGCGGGACGATGCGGCTGGGCGCGTGGACCTGCAAGATCGAGCCCAACACGCTGGCGCACAGGATTTATGGCGCGCTGGAGATCAGCGAGCAGCACCGGCATCGCTACGAATTCAACCGTGAGTATGAAGAGCCGATGACGGCGGCGGGCCTGCGCATCTCCGGCTCCACGCCGGATGGAACGTATGTGGAAATGATCGAGTTGCCCGACCACCCCCATTTCATTGCGTGCCAGTTCCATCCTGAGTTCAAATCGAAGCCGCTGGAGCCGCATCCGCTGTTCCGCACCTTCGTGGGCGCGTCGTATGAATACGGCCTGAAACGGAAGGCCGAGAAAGAAACGGCCGAGGTGGAGATGTTCCACCGGCCGGAAAGAGTGCGGAGCTAAGGCAAGAGCGCCACGGATTTTCACGGATCGACACGGATTCTTCTCTTTATGATCGGTGAGAATCCGTGTATATCCGTGGCCAGAGCTTTTCAATGCATTCTTCTTTCCAAGTCGGCGACATTCATATCGGTTCAGGCGAGCTTTTCCTTATCGCCGGGCCGTGCGTGATCGAGAGCGAAGAGCACGCCATCCGCATGGCGGAGATCATCAAGGGAGTCACGCGCTCGCTCGATTTTCCGTTCATCTTCAAGGCCAGCTATGACAAGGCCAACCGCACGTCGATCCGCAGCTTTCGCGGACCGGGGCTGAAAGAAGGGCTGCGCATCCTGAAGAAGATCAAGGATGAGCTGCACATTCCCGTGCTAACCGATGTGCATGAGACGGCGGACGTGGGGAAAGTTGCCGAAGTGGTGGATGTGCTGCAGATTCCGGCTTTCTTGAGCCGGCAGACCGACCTGGTGGTGGCCGCGGCACTGAGCGGACGCGCGGTGAATATCAAGAAAGGGCAGTTCGTTGCGCCCTGGGACATGCGGCATGCCGTCGAAAAGTGCCGCCAGGCAGGCAATTCGAAGGTGTTTGTGACCGAGCGTGGAGCCAGCTTCGGCTACAACAATCTGGTAGTTGATATGCGGTCGCTGGCCATCATGCGCAAGTTCGCGCCGGTAGTCTTCGACGCGACGCACTCGGTGCAATTACCGTCATCACAGTCGGACGAGAACGGGCCCGCGACGAGCGGAGGCCAGCCGGAGTTTATCCCCGTGCTGGCTCGCGCCGCGGTTGCGGCGGGGGTGGATGGAGTGTTCATGGAAGTCCACGACAATCCGAAAGAAGCGAAGTCGGATGGGGCGAACGCGCTGGAGTCCACCAAGCTGCGCGGTGTGCTGAAAGAATTGCTGGCCGTGAAGAAGGCACTGGAGGAAGCGCACGGCACGCCGTAGGCGGATGAGGGCGACTGCAGTCAGCCGTCCCAAAGCCGCGTCCCGCAGGGATGAAACAATTTAGCCCAGCGCTTCAGCGCTGGGTAGTGGTGGAGAGGGGAGCGAGTCCCGGAGGGACGGTACAATTACCCCAGAATGTAGGCCGGATCATACGGCACGCCGTATTTCTTTAGGAACGCGACAAACTCATCTTCAAAGCCCGTCTTCTCATGGTGGGCCCGCTGGTTCTGGATGTAGCGGACGACTTCAGGAGTCTGGGAAGCGCTCACGCTGAAGGCGCCGTAACCTTCCTGCCATGCAAATGGTGGGTCGGGGCCCTGCCTTTCATTGATCCACTTCGACGAACTGCCTTTCAGGAATTGGACGGCTTTTGCCAGCGGCAGGGGTCGGTGGCAAAACGAGCAGCGCATGCACATGGTCGCGGACGCCGCCGATAATCATTGCTTCGAAACCCTGATTGTGCGCGATGCCCGCCATATAGGCCCAGAGCTTAGGTTGGAAATCGTCGGGGAGGCTCTGCTGTCGATCCTTCGTGGAGAAAATCACGTGGATTCGATTGCTCGCGTAGGAGTGTGACATTGTGTCGTCCCTCCGGGACTTGCTCCTGTCCCCTCGAACCGATACCCAGCGCTAAAGCGCTGGGCTAAATTGTTTCGGCCCTGTGGGCCTTGGGCAGGTCTGAATTCACGGCTGGCGCGAAATACCGCAACAGCAAGCATCAGCCATGTTCAGTGCCTTTGGCCACAAACTACTCGACTGTCGTTTTGCGTGCTGTGACAACTATCACCTAGGGCCTGTGGATATCCGGCCGATGCCTGCAATAGGTTGGTTTGGTGGAGGCAGTTTGGCCCGACATAGCGCTGGAGAAGGCATTGGAACAAGACACACAACACGCTGCAGACCCGGATTCTGATGGATCAATGAAGTGCCAACACCTGATAGCGTCAGTTATCAAGCTGTTCGAGCCCACGTGCACTAGGCAGCCGCCTCGCATCTATCTCGCTTTTGAGGAGGCAGGTATTGCCGTTGATTTTCAACGCAGGTAACTGTTGCAAAACCCTGATCACACTCACCGACTTCAACCGCAGCACGTCGCCCAATGAAAATGGGACGGCCTGAACCGTCCCCGTTCTCACGTCCAATGAACCTGACCTTATTCCAGCACGACAATATCCTTCTTCCCGCACATCTCCTTCAACACTTTCGGCCACACCGTGACGCTGACTTCACCGAGGTGGGCTTTGCGCAGCAGCAACATCGTGGTGCGGGACTGGCCGATACCGCCGCCGATGGAGAGTGGAATTCTGTTGTTGATGATGGCCTGGTGATAAGGGAACTTGAGGTTGTCGAGGAGGTTCGACATCTCGAGCTGCCGACGAAGTGTATCGGCGTTGACGCGGATGCCCATGGAGCTCAGCTCGTGGCGACGCTGGGTGACGTAATTCCAGACCAGGATGTCACCGTTCAATCCGTGGGTGTCGCGGTGAGTCTCGCCGCTGGTGTCGGTGATCCAGTCGTCATAGTCTGCCGCTCGCATCTCGTGAGGATAGCCGTCTTTGAGCGGCCAGCCGATGCCAATAATGAAGATGGCGGGATACTTTTGCAAGATAATGGTCTCGCGCCGTTTGCGGGGCAGATCGGGATACATGGCCAGAAGTTCTTCGGCGTGAATGAAAGTCAGTTCCTCGGGCAAGTTGGGATAGCGAGGCTGGCGCAGTTCAGGGAACATGTCCTGGACGAACTTCTCGGCGCCGACCAGAACCTTCCAGATCTTGCGCACGATGGACTTGAGAAACTCCAGGTTGCGCTGATCGGCGGTCATCACCCGCTCCCAGTCCCATTGATCCACATAGGCGGAGTGATCGTGATCGAGGAAATAATCCTTGCGCACAGCGCGCATGTCGGTGCAGATGCCTTCTCCCGGCCGGCAGTCGAACTGCTTCAGGGCCATCCTCTTCCACTTCGTTGCTGCCTGCACGACCTGGGCGTCAATCGGGTGCTTGTCGCGGTCGTTGGAAATGTGGAACTGGATCGGCGTGCGCGAACCGTCGCGGTCGAGCATATCGTTGACGCCGCTTTCCACGTCCACGATCAACGGCACCTCGACCATGATCAGGCCGAGTTCCTTGCATAGATTGTCTTCGATATAACGCTTCAGGTGAAACAGTGCTTGCTGGGTTTCTTTGGGAGTCAAGAGCGGGTGGTAGTCGGCAGGCAGGATCTTTTCCAGTTCCTCGTAGTTGCCGATGCCGGGACCAGCGAGATCGGCTTTTTTGCTGGCCTGAGTGTCGTTCAGAGCGGCACTGGCGTTTTCCGTTGCGACAAGCGAAGTAGTTCGGTCATCTGAGTTGCGAATACTCATTATTAGGCTCCTTATTAGGCTCCTTCGACAGCGGAACGGGCCGCTGGCGTAGTGGCTGATGCTCATGAATATTGGAGTGCCTGAGTAAACCATGGGCAGTGACGGCGGTCACAGTAGAGCGTGCGTATGAATAACCGGTATTCGAAGATCGCCGGCGTCACGGGAGTGGGGATCGTGGCAGGAGCCGGTGTGGTAGATTGAGACTCTTCCCATGAGACAGGTCGCGAAATGGGCTTTGGATATGGCCGCTCGGCGCGGGGCGAGCTACGCCGGCGCACGAATTGTCGCGCAGCGAAGCCGGGCGCTGGCCACGAAGAACGGCAAGGTCGGCAGCGCATCCGATGCAGAATCCGTGGGGATGAGCGTGCGGGTGATTGCCGATGGGGCCTGGGGATTCGCCGCATCCGCCGAGTTGGACCGCGGCTCCGTCGAAGCAACGGCAGCACATGCGGTCGAGATCGCGCGGGCTTCGGCGCGCGTCAAACAGCACGATGTAAGACTTGCTCCGGAAAAGGCCGTGGTCGCGGAGTGGGCCACTCCGTACAGGATTGATCCTTTCAGCGTCTCCGTGGACGAAAACATCGCACTGCTGCTGAAGATTGACGCGGAACTGCGCTCGGTTGCAGGAATCACGCTGGCCGAAACTAATTTGAATTTCAATCGCGAGGAGCAGTGGTTTTTGTCGTCGGAAGGAGCGGATATTCATCAGACCAAACTTTCGACGGGCGCAGGATATGCGGCGTACGCCTTTGCCGGGAACGAGATTCAGAAGCGGTCGTATCCGAATTCCTACGGCGGGCAGTGGCAGAACAAAGGATATGAACTGATTGACGAATTGAAGCTGGTAGAAAACGCCCGACGGATCGCGGAGGAAGCCGTGGCACTGCATGGGGCAGATCAGTGTCCGGAAGGAAAGTTTGACCTGATTCTCGACAGTTCGCAGTTGGGACTGCAGATTCACGAGTCCATCGGGCATCCGATTGAACTCGATCGCGTGCTGGGCATGGAAGCAAATTTTGCGGGAACCTCGTTCCTCACGCTCGACAAGTTGCGGACTTTACGCTACGGAAGCGACTTAGTGAATGTAGTGGCCGATGCCCGGCAGGAGCACGGCCCGGGGCTGGGGACGTTCGGTTTTGACGATGAAGGCGTGCCGGCGCAGTGCACGCCAATCATTACGAGTGGATTGTTCACCGGCTATCTCAGCTCGCGGGAGACCGCCCACACCATCGGCGAGAACCGGTCGGGCGGAACGTTGCGGGCGGAGGGCTGGAACCGGCTGCCCATGATTCGCATGACGAACATCAGCTTGCTGCCGGCAGAGAAACCGCTTTCGCTGGAGCAGTTGATTGCCGCGACGGATCACGGAATTCTGATGCAGACCAACCGTTCGTGGTCGATTGACGACAAGCGCTATAACTTTCAGTTTGGATGTGAGATCGGATGGGAAATCAAGAACGGCAAGCGCGCGCGTATGGTGAAGAATCCGTCGTACTCGGGGATCACGACCGAGTTCTGGAATTCGCTGGATGCGATCTGCTCGCGCGACGAATGGACCTTGTGGGGCACGCCCAATTGCGGGAAGGGACAGCCACAGCAAGTGATGGGCACGGGGCATGGCGCGGCACCGGCGCGCTTTCGAGGAATCAAGGTAGGGAGCGCGTATAAGAGCGGGTGACATCGGCTGAATGCTGACTGCTGAGTGCTGAATGCTTACTAGCGACCAAGCCGGCGAGATTTTCGACCGCATCAAGAAGCTCTCGACTGCGGATGAGGCCGAGGTGCTGTTCTCCGGGGGGCGGTTTGCGCTGACTCGCTTCGCCAACAACACGATTCATCAGAACGTGGCGGAAGAGAACCATGTTGTCTCCGTGAGGACCGTGTTTGGCGGGCGTACGGCGCGGGCTTCGACCAACCAATTCGACAGCGACAGCCTGCGGGAGGTTGTGAGGGCAGCGGAGAATCTTGCCAAAGTACAGCATCCTGATCCGGACCTTTTGCCGATGCCGGATGCAGCCGAAGCTGCCGGCAGCGCGGACAGGAGTGTCCGCTCCACACCAGCGATTCCTTCCCGATATTTCGAGGAGACCGCCGGCATTACGCCCGAGCAGCGGGCGGAGGGCGTGAAGAAGATCGTCAGCGTCGCCGGGAGATACAAGCTCACGACCGCGGGAGTTTTCTCGAGTGCGGAATCATGCGAGGGCATCTTCAACTCGCGCGGGTTGAGCGACTGGCACACGCAGACTCTGGCCGAGATTTCCATCACCATGCTGGTCGAGGATTCTTCCGGGTGGCAGAAGGCGAATTCGCCGGATGTGGCGAATCTCGATCCTCTGCTGCTGGCCGAAACTGCAGCCAAGAAGGCCGTCGACTCCGCGCGCCCGCGGGAGATCCCGGCGGGGAAGTACACGGTGATTCTGGAGCCGGCGGCCGTGCTCGACATTGTGGGATTCATGTTCTGGGATTATTCGGGCATGGCCATTCTCGATCAGCGCTCGTTTCTCACGGGACGGATGGGCACGAAATTGTTCGGCGATAACATCAGCATCTGGGACGATGTGGGGCATCTTCTGCAGACCGGGGCTCCGTTTGATGGAGAAGGCGTGCGGCGCGAGCGGATTGGGCTGGTCGAGAATGGAACCGTAAAGCGAGTGGTCTTCGCGCGGGCGACGGCGGAGCGGGTAAAACGCTCAGAGTATCGGGAGAAGGCCGGTCCGATCGCGGCCACCGGCCATGGGTTTCCGCTGCCCAACGAAATGGGAGAGATGCCCCTGAATATTGTTTTCGCCCGGCCGCGCGACCCTCAGAGCATCGAGCAGATGATCGCCTCGACCGAGCGCGGCGTGCTGGTGACACGGCTGTGGTACATCCGCGAAGTGGATCCTTACGAAAAGATGCTGACGGGAATGACGCGCGACGGCACGTTCCTGGTGGAGGGCGGGCGTGTGCAGGGCGGGGTGAGGAACTTCCGTTTCAACGAAAGCCTGATTCACATGCTGTCGAATGTGGATGCCATGGGCGTGCCGGCCCGGGCCTGCGGGGAGGAATCGTTCGACATGGTGGTGCCGGCAATGAAGGTCAGAGAATTTAACTTTACGGAAGTGACGAAATTCTGACCCCTTCGCACTTCGCCATCAGCCTTCGCGACCCGATCCCGGCCCCTCGATTCGGGGTCCGGCGATTCCAGGAATTCACCCGGTTTTGACCGCGAATTGACCGTTCTCGAGGGGCACTTTCCGGCCTCCAGCCCGCCTTGGCAAATCCTTCCTAATTCATTCAAAGAAAAGCAGTTAACCCCTATCGTTCCATGACTTCGGTAACTTTGCAAGCTAGATTCATGGGTGTAGCCTGCCCTTAAGTTCGGCAAGTCTCAGACAGTTCTGAAAGGCTAGGTCGGTGCAAAACAGCAGCACAGGCGGGAACCCGATGACGGAGGAAACGGTGAGCGCGAAGCAGTTCGAAGACTTGCAGAGTGCGCCGCGGTTTCCGCTGCATTTGTCGGCATCGGTCAAGGCGCCGGGCGGGGCGTACGCAGCGGAGACGGAGAACATCTCAGCCAACGGCGTGCTGCTGGCGATGGACAATGACGTGCCCGTGGGTTCGATGGTGGATTTCACGATTGTGCTGCCGGCCGACGTAGTGGGCGCGCGGCGCGACGTGCAAATTGACTGTCGCGGCCGGGTCGTGCGCAGCTTCGAGGATCGGGGCCGGCGCGGCGTGGGCGTAGTCATTGACGAATACCGCTTTGAGCGGGCATAGGCGCAAGGAACTTGCATGGCGACCATTCCGGTTAGCGTTGACGAAAATCCGGGAGCAGGGGAAGACGGCGGCAAAGGCCACTTTATCCGAGTGATCGTGGCCGACACCCAGGCGATCTTCCGCGCCGGGTTACGCAAGGTTTTCGCACTGGAAGACGACATTCGCGTGGTCGGGCAAGCCGAGACGCTGGCGCAAACGCAATCCGCGGTGAAAAAGTTCTCCTCGGACGTGGTAATTTTCGAGGCAGCGCTGGCCCCGAATCCAGTGGAAGCGGTGGCCGATCTGATCCGCCAGAATCCGCAGATGCGGATCGTGGTGGTGACGCCGGGCGCCGATGAAGAGTTGACCCTGGAGTTGTTCCGTCGTGGCACCCACGGGATCGTCTCGCGGGAAGTCGAACCGGAGTTGCTGGTTGACTGTCTGCGCCAGGTGGCCGCGGGCGAGACCTGGCTCGAGAACAAGGCAGTGCATTGGGTCATGGAAGCCTACCGCAACCAGAACAACCGACCGGCAGGGGCGCGTCCGAAGGTGCAACTCACACCCAAGGAGACGCTGATCGTTTCCTGCGTGACCCAGGGCATGAAGAACAAAGAGATCGCACTGCGCGTGGGTACGACCGAGCAGGTAGTGAAAAATTACCTGCGCAAGGTGTACGACAAGCTGGGCGTGGCCGATCGTCTGGAACTGGCGCTCTATTGCCTGAACCATCACGTGGTGGACAACACCAAAGTCCCCCCGTTGCCTGCTTCTCCTGTCAACGGCAACGCCAAGGCCGCGGCAGCGGGCGCGGGAGCGGCAGCCTCGTCTTCAGTCTCAAATTCAACGCCTGATCCAGTAGCAAATTCCCCCGAGAAGCATTCCTAACGCGAGGCAGTCCTGCCTTCGGCATTCTTCGTTTCAGGTTGCGGTCTGTGTGACCTCACCCATAGAATTAAAAAGAAGCGAAGAACCGCGTCCCAACCGGTAGCGGATAACCCAGAAGCTTCGCAAGGAACTCCGATTCGTAAGGAACTCCGATTAGGTATCCGAGGCAAGGCTATGGCTCAAAGCAGAGGTCACGGGGCCACCGCGCGCTGAGTCAGAGTTTCCTTGGAAGCTGTTCCTTCCCGAGTGTCTTGCCGGAGAGATGGCCGAGTGGCTGAAGGCGCACGCTTGGAAAGCGTGTTTACTCGAAAGGGTAACGTGGGTTCGAATCCCACTCTCTCCGCCAGTTTTTTACCCGCATAAACACTGGCTGATTACCAATGGCACCTTGAATCTGTGTTAGAATCTGTGTTAGAATCTGTGTTAGCTTAGCGGCATGGCTGACCTTACAGCTTCCATCCGGTCCAAGCCAGTCGTTGCAGTTTACGTTCGACACCGGGCGACTTGCAGCCATGCCAGCCGCGGGGAGTTTTACCGGGGGTGCGATTGCGCGAAGTGGCTGCGGTATTCCCGCAACGGGAAGCAGCATCGCCTGTCTGCCGGGACTCGGACGTGGGGCATAGCCGAAGAGAAAGCTGCCGCCCTGCAAGAGCAACTGGACGCAGGTGAGCCGGGGAAAGTTCCCATCATCGTCAGGGCTGAACAAGCGACTATCGAACAGGCCATAGAAACGTACATCACTGGCAAGGAGAGCGAAGGCATCAGCCCCGCCCGCATCCGGAAACTCAAGCATCAACTCAGCCTATTTGAGCGGTTCATGTCGTCCCGCTCCAAGTTCTTCCCGTCAGCGGTAACCCCGGCGGATGTCATCGAATTCCGAGCAAGCTGGGACGGTTCATGGGCATCGACGGTCACCCGCCAGAAAGCCCAGCAGAACATCCGCGGCTTTTTGCGGTATGCCTGTCGTGAGAACCTCAATGAATTACTTGCCGCCATGAAGACCATTCGGCTATCAAAGTCTGACCGGAATCGACTGGAGCCGAAACCGTTCAGCGAAAAAGAAATCGCAGTCCTGCTCGCACAGATTCCGAAGACGTTCACTGAGTCCACGAAGGCTGCAACAGCATCACTCCTTGTCCGGTCCATGCTGTCGACGGGTCTTGCTATTCGAGATACGCTGCAACTCGAACGTAAGAGCATCAGCAGCGACGGATGGCTGCGACTCAGCAGACAAAAGACCAACAGACCTGTTCGCCAGCAGCTTGACCGTGACCTTTGTCGGGAACTGCTGGAAGGCGATTCGGAGTACATCTTTTGGGACGGCAAGGTCTTGATCACCTCGGCAGTCACTGCGTGGCAAGATGACCTTAGCAGCCCGTGGTGCAAGTAGCTGATTTCCTGCAAAGCAGGCGGCGCAGCCGGGTGCGCGATCTTACGACGGATTGGGCAACGGGCGCGGAGATACGGCTGCTACGAAATCGCTGGTGA
>Ga0181533_1005067_pt1 | contig 12937 bp, 17 predicted proteins | sample PEATcosm2014_Bin_45_FD_119772 | JGI IMG/M metagenome (GOLD analysis project Ga0181533, IMG submission 119772) | Peatland microbial communities from MTU Mesocosm Facility, Houghton, MI, USA - PEATcosm2014_Bin11_60_metaG | ecosystem: Environmental > Terrestrial > Soil > Wetlands > Peat | place... | reverse complement strand
GACTTGATACAGGTAATTCAGTCCAGTGGAAGCGGTGCCGGTGGCCAGTTCCTTGGTGACTTCCCCCAAATCCCGGATGCTCAGGCCCGCAGGCGTGTTGGGCGGATAGATGCCATAAACGCTGTCATCGCCGAACTCAATCATCCATGCGCTGGTCACGTTGGTTACGGAAGACCCTCCGCCATCCCACACGTTCGGAACCCAGGACTGGTCGCCGTTGGGATACGATTCCTTGTTGTTGAAGCGCGTGGCCAGCCCATTGAAGGCCCCGGCATTCTGCGAAAGAGAGCCGTAAATCAGCGTCGATTCCATCAACTGGAACAGACCCTCGACGTGGTTCATGTCCTGGTCGGCACGCCACGCATTCGGGTCGTTCTGTAGCTCCCACAAGTCCTTGTCCACTTCCGAGTAGTCCTCGAACAAGGCGATGGGATCGCTGATGGGAGCGTTCTTCGCTGCCGTGGGCTGGATGCCCTGATTAAAGGTACGCGTGCTCGCAACCGGCAAGGAATCGGTGCGCACGGCGATGTTCGAGAGAATGTTGTTGCTGGGTTTCATCGGCAGCATTTTGACCAGCGGGGTCATGCGATCGAGAATTCTCTTGGGCAAAACAAACCGTGCCGCCGCGTCGGCGGAGGTATAGTTCTGCACGATGTCGAGAAGCGTGGAATACGGCAATTGTAGAACATCTGTCATAGCCAATCTCCTTTACGGGTCAACCTTTCTTCGGAGGTTCTGGACTCTTGTCATAGGCGATGAAGGTGACTTTCTTCCCGCCCGGCAGAGTTGTCCCTCCCTGCGGTGAACGGTCTTCACCCGTCAGGGCGGCAAATTTCAAGAGCATCCGAATGGTGGTCGCCCGGTAAGCCGAGTTCCCATTCTCGAACGCCTTGTCGAATTCGCCTTCTCCGTACTTGGTCCACAACCGCTTGGCCAGTTCCACGTTGGTATCGTACTTATCGCCCATCTCGCTTCTGAGTTTTCCTTCCGCAGCGGCCATTTCATTCTTGATGGCGGTGTTGTGCGCCTCCACCATTGCTTGCATCTGTTTGTTCCAGGAGGCGCTCAGGGTCTTGGCTTGCGCCTTGGTAAGACCCAGAGAATGAAATTGCTGCTTCCAGTGATTCGTCCACTCGGGGGCGTTTTTGTCCTCTCCTTCAAACTCGTAGTCCGTGGCTGTTTCGGGCCTTCCTAAAGCATTGAAATACAGATTCTTGTCCTCATCAGTAGGGTTATCTGGAAGTTTGGGTACATAGTCGCCAAGCTTTCTCTCTAGTTCGGAATACTTCGCGGTCGTTTCAAGATAGCTTTTACCAAGTTCTCCTACTGTCTTGAAAGATTTGAAGGTTTCGTTCTGTTGAAGATCGCTCGGCAAACCCGCACGCCATCCCAAAGATTCCTTAACTGGTTCGGTGTGAGTCTCTGCCACTTCAGGCATACTTCTTATCTCCTAACTTCATACTTCTGTGTACTTCCCGATGACAAAGTAAACATAACGTAAGACCATTGTCAATTGAAAACCTTAATTCGGGAAAATCGGCAAAAGGCTTTATGTGATGAGGATGAAGGATTGTGGACCCTCTTTTCCCACATTCCTGACATGTCCAGTTATCTCGGGCAAACACTGCCTCTCGCCACAACTTATACTCGATAGAAGTTCTCAATCTTTTGTTGATTGGGGTTCTTCCGTCCTTCCACCCAGGGCCTTTTTCACCGCGCTGACGTTCTGATATTTCTCTGCGAACGGATTCCTGATTGAAAAATATCTTGTGATGTTCTCTTATTTTCTTACGTGTTTCAGGAGAGCACGGCTTTCCCGTATTGATTGCTATAGCTTTTGCTAAACCATGAACTGGAAACTTATGGCCCCTATGGGACTCAGACATATGAAGGCGAGATTCTGCGGTATGTTTTCGTCCTGTGTTTTTGAGGCTGATTCTCCGTCTGGTTTCTTCTGATACTGGTCCGCGAGGATAGACTCCGCTTGGCATTAACTTTTTCTAGGAGGCGATGGTGAATTCACGTAATCAATCAACTGCCGTGGGCGCTTTTTGGCCTTAAACTTGCTGAAGTTTAGCCTGCGCCTCGCCATCAAATCCTCGTCGTCGTTCTTCGCGGCAGGAGAAGCTCCGCCTCCCCTGCCTGACCTTCCTCCGACTCTGCCGCCGCCAACCATCTTTACACGTCAGATGTGAGGCGGATAATTACCGTCGCCTCAAGAACAAAGAGCGCCCGCTTGCCGTTGGCAGGTCCGGTGATTGCGTTTGCCGTTGCGACTTCCAGGCTGGTCGCCTGCCCGGAATTGTTGTAGACGCAAAACACGACCGGAACCAGGTTTGCAGGCCAGTTGATGGTGGTCGTGCCGGAACCAGCATTGGTGATGACGTATTCCGAACCCTGGCTCTGTGCGGCGGTGAGGTTGACTGTATTCGTGGTTCCGGCTCCGCCGACGTTGATGGACTGCAACTTGGTAACTGCCAGAGTTGCGGGAGCCACTTCCTGCGGAATCCTCAAGCCATCGCCGCCCGGCCACAACACGTTGTCGTAATTTGGAGCTACAGGTCCTGCCATTTTACTTTTCCTCTCTTAGCGGTTTTAGCCGCTTAATGCCGTGCCATATCCCACCACAACTTGCCTAACCTCTCCGCGCCACATCTAATCCTTCCGTGGAAGTAATCCCAATTGGCCGTAAATTAAATCCAATCCTCCAGCCATCCGCAAAATAACAACGCCAAGATTGTATGTCGCCACACACGCAGCATCATTCGGGTCGAGTGTTTCACCGAAATGGCAAAGTGTCAAGAGGTCGCCGAGAACAATTCTTCCTTCTTCGCTTCCAAAGACGTTCCTGTAGTGCGTCTGAATCTCTTCGGGAGTCATGCTGGACGTTCCTCACCGCCTCCCAAAAGCATCTTCAATGGACTTGCTGCTTCCGGGGCCTTGCTCATGGCGGCAGCGGCCTTGGCGAGTTCCGGAGCCTGCTCCGCTATGCGCGCCTGTTCCGCCATTTTGTTGCGATGCTCACGAATCTGCAAGACCATGCGCGGGTCGCGGTAGCACTCGGCGGGATAGCCGAGCTTGTTGAGCACCAGCATCAGTTCCTTGTCCGCGTCAATCATGTCGATAACCGTGGGATTGAGTTGCGCGAGTTGCGTGATGACCGCATGGCTGGTCTGAATCGTTCGCACGGTATTGAGCCGGGTCTGCGCTTGCGCCAGAGGGCCAAGATACTGCACTTCAACGGGGCCGTGCTCGCTGTCGAGAAGAATCTGCGGTGGCGTGGGAATCCGGCCCGCAGCGGCTTCGATGGAATAGACCCGAAAAATTAGGGGGTCGAACGCCTCGGATTGCAGGTTGCCCACGCGGGTGCCCAGGATGGCAGCCTTTTCGCCCTGGAGTTCCGCGATTTGCTCCGTAACCATGCGGGAAGTGTCTTTACCCTTGGCGAGTTGCGACATCATCATAAAAACGTCGGTGTGGAAATGCTCGTTGATGACCTGCCGCACCTTGTCCTGGAATTCGATATTGAATGGCAGGTTTTGCACTCCGGTTGCTAGAAGCTGAGGCATCCGGGAACGCAAGTCTCCCCGGTTGGCCTCCAGATACGTGATGCCGTTCGGTCCCCGCTGAATCGCTCCACGTTGGTCGGAATAAGCCGCTAGAGGAGGCTCGGCAGCCTTTTGCGCCGTAATCAGGTTGGTGCGCCCCATCTGATTGGCCAGCGAGATGGAAACGAAGGCGTCGTGCGCTGGCCCCCGACCGTAGACCTCATCATCGTTCACGCGGTAGCGCCAGGTGATGATGGGCATGGAATCGTAGCCGGATTCCTTGGCGATGACGTTCTTGGAATCGGCCAATTCCGGGCTGGTTTTCCCGGTTCCCAAGGTCAGGATTTTTCCTCCCCGGCAGTACACCCATTCCGATACCCACGGCTTGCCCTTGGCGTCGATTCTCCAAGGCTCGTAATCCTCGCGGGGATAGACCGCATGGAGCACATCGCGTTCCCCGTGCATGTTCGATTCGTAATCCCGCTCGAAGTTCGGCTCGATGCTCTTCATCTCTTCCCAGCCGAATTTTTGGGCGAGTTGCCGCAGGGTCATCTTGTAGACGCGATAGCAGGTATCCACCTTCTTCCACTGGTTTTCGGCGATGTAGCATTCGCGGAAATGAGGCACGGTGAAGACAATAGCGTTGCGAACTATATCCTCTTCAGCCAATAGATGAGCGGTTCCGGCACTGCCGCCGTCGCGGATGAATTCGGGAAACACATCGTAGAAATTCGAGCGGTTGAGTGCCGAATAGGAAACATCCTGGGAATCTTGCAGCCAGCGTTGCACTTCGGGATAGCTGTCCACGCGCTTGCCGGACCACGCTCTCATGCCCGAGGAGCGCGGAAAGTTGAATTTACCGGGAAGCTCGAAAGCGAACCACGGCTGGTTTCTTGAGCAGAGATTGCCAACCATGCCATCCACGAAGATGTTGCACGCCAGCATGGCGGAGTCATCGTAAACGTATTGCCCGGTTTGCTGGCCGTCCCACAAATCCTTGTCAGTGATGAAACGGCGACCGTGGTTCACGTAGGCGATGATGTTGTCGATCATCGGCTCCCAGAACAATCTTTGTTCCGCCAGAACGAGAAGATTTTTCAGGCAGTCTTTGGCCTTCTGTTCATCTGTCCTCTTGCCGAGTTTTGAAGGATTGTATCCTCTCGACGTTGCATACTGCTTGGAGGTCGAGAATAGCGGGTAGGGCATTTAGGCTCCCAAAGAAACCATTGCTTCAATCGTTCTACGAATGGCCTCAACAATCAGTTCATTGTGCGCAGTACGTGTTGCCCAATCTTTCTGCTGTTCTTCCGACCAGAACAAGTCCCTATCATTTACTAGCATTTCCTTTAAGTTTGGTAGGTTGAGACATTTCCTCAAAGTCCAACAAGGTGTTTCTCCTCTTTCCATCTGGGGCATAAACGAGCTATCGGGGTCGCGTCCATCAAATGAAAGAGCTACAATGGTTCCATCGTTTTCCTCGAAGACTTTGACAAGCATCTTTCAGGCTCCCAAAGTCGCTCTCGTGGTGGACGAACCGCCGCTGACTCCCATTGGAGAAGTCATGATTGTGGAGGACATTCCTCTGCGCTGCATCATCGCCTGTGCCTGGGCCATCGCTGCGGCCGTCGAGGCTTGTGCTTGTTCCCGAGTGGTGGTGGCTTGCGAAGGGGCGGCGGGAGCCTTCGGCTGGTCGAGAGCGGCTACCAAACCCCCTACTCCCGCGGCAGCGGAAATTCCCATGAGGATTCCGGGAATGGCCATCATAAATTACCTCGCCTGCGATTCCGCTACGCGCTTGACCGTACCGCTCCTGACCGCACCTGGACTGGACTGACCGTGCCGTGCCTGCAACGCCTAGCCATTGACAACCCGTACAAAAAGGATTACTCTTTGCACGTACCACCAGAAGGGTCGGTTCTGATGGCGGTCTTAGCTTACAAACTTCCTCTCCGCTTTTCAAGCCTATTCTTCTGCATCTCAAATCAGCAGGAGAAAATCATGTCAAAACCAGAAGCGCAAACATCAGTCAGGTTAGCTACCAGCGTGCAAATCAAGGCTCCGGCGATGAGCGTCGGGCAATTCGAGATTCACGGAACGGCCCCGCTCGTCATTCACCGCTTCAGCGAAAAAGTGAAGCGGCAGATGGAGCAGAAGATGCAAGAAGGAAAATCCGCAAGCTCCAAGAAAAACCGAGAAGCAAAAGACTCCGAAGAAACTTTCAACGAAGCTCGTTACATCGCCAAGGAAGGCTGGGACGGCTTTCACGCCGCAGCCATCCGTAATGCGATGATTTCCGCGTGCCGGCTGGTCAACTTCAAGATGACGCTGGCGAAGCTGTCCATCTTCGTAATTGCCGATGGATGGGACAAGAAAGAACCGCAAATCCCTCTCATCCGCATTTATGGCAAGCCGGTAATCCAGAAAGACATGGCTCGCGTGGAAACCGGGCAGCCCTACGTAACGATTCGCGCAGCGTACCACGATTGGTCCGCGAAAATCCGAATTCGCTGGGACAATGAACAGTTTTCACTTACTGACATTTCCAATCTTCTTTCGCGTGTGGGAATGCAAGTAGGCATTGGCGAAGGACGGCCCGACTCCAAAAACAGTGCGGGAATGGGTTGGGGCTTGTTTTCCATAGAAGAAAAACAACAAGTTGCGGCGGACTAGGCAAAGCAGGAAGGACATGGCGGGCCTGGGCGGAGAAGGACATGGCGGGCCTGGGCGGAGCCTAGTTTGGCGAGGCGTGGAACAGCAGGCATGGGACGGCTTGGTAAGTCTCAGTAAGGCGAGACGTGGAATGGCAAGTACAGGCAACACTCGGAATCGCAGGCAAGGTCGGGAGTGACGAGGATTGTCCTGGATTGGCCTGGCGCGTCAGGGTGAGTTGTGGAATCGCAGGATGGGTGAGGCCGGGAGAGTAAAGACGAGGACTATCCTGGGCGGCACGGAATCGCAGGCCAGTCTAGGCGTGGACAGGAAACGCAGGCTAGGAGCGGTGAGGCGCGCCCTGTCCGGGAGGAACATGGTCTGAAAAGGAATAGCAGGAGAGTCTGGGCGCGTCAAGACACGGACTGGACGGGCGGGGCTTGGCCGGTCACGTCCCGGAATAGCAGGCTACACAAAACAAAGGAGATAGAATGAAAGACGAACAAGTAATTAACGAATTGAAACGCATTGCCTCGGAAAATCGGGGTATCCTGCTGCCTGAAGCAGTGGTGCAGGCAGCCAAACCAAGAACCTCTCCACTTCACGATTACTTCGAGTGGGACGATAGCGAAGCCGCGAAGCAATGGAGAATCCACACGGCACGAAAACTCATCAATGTCTGCGTAGAACTCATTGGCCCGAAAGAAGATGAACGGGAAATGCGCGTCTTCGTTTCGCTCCGTTCCGACCGGGACGAAGGCGGGTACCGTCTTTTGGACCTCGTAATTTCCACAAGAAATCTGCGCGACCAGTTGCTTGAAGATGCGCTGGAGGAAATGAAATACTTCCGCGAAAAGTACCGGGATTTACAGGAACTTGCGGAAGTGTTTGAGGCAATGGACAACGTTCTAGTCCATAAATAGACGTGGCAGGCGAGGCCAGTAACGTCATGGAACGGACGGACGTGGTCGGGATAGGCGTTGCAGGAGAGACACGGCATGGACGGGTCCGGTCGGTTCTGGCGAGACGTGGCAGGCGAGGCCAGACGTGGCAGGGCGAGGCGGGGACTGGAGTGGCAGGTTTGGCTACTTCAAGACCAATCCATAATTCAGGGGATTGTATTTTTCTGTCTGTTGATTTTTCTCAAGAAGCATTTTTGCGAGATACTGGTCTATCTCCGGCTCCGGCCTGTGGTAAATGGGAGTCTCCATACAGGCGTAGCGAAAACAATCGCAAAAATCTTTGAAATCTTCTTCGGGTCGGTCCGAATCTTGTTTCCAGCGATAGTTAAAAGCGTCCTGAATGGGGCCACGGTCTCCGCTACATCCATTGGTGGCAAACATCATTCCAGGGAATTCTCTCCCTCGTAGAGCCGAGTATTGCGGAGTTAGGTAATTCTTTACAATCTTGTGACCTAGCGCCACATCGCCCGGAGACGAATGCGAAAGCGTGATATTCCGTATGCCTGCCTTGTCGAGTTCTTCTTCCCAGGAAGTTTCGCCTTCCGCTGTTTTCACAGTCCTTGCTCCGTACTTGGCATCCAAAATGACGAGCGCGGGATGCTGGTAGCCCTTCTCGGCCCTTCTCACCTTGACCTGGCGCACCATGTCGTGAATTGTGCCTCTGAGCAGGAGGTAGGAGTACCAATAAATTCGATTAGCGGGCTTCCCGGCAATGGCGATTTCTTCAGGTGACACGGCCCCAAATAGCCATCTCGTAGGTTTGGCATCGTGCGGGTCCACCACCTCAATCCTCATCCAGTCGGGGGGAATGTCGAAATCGGGGTAAAGATGGGTTTCGCGGGAGAGTTCCTTGTACACCATTCCCGACAGGTGCTTCCACTTGCCCTCTTCGCGGGCCTCCCGCTCGTCTGGGTCGGTAATCTTCTTGAGGTAGTTTTCGATGCCGGAGCGGGGCATGAAGCCCATGACCTTGCGGCAGTTAGGGCATCTTTTGACTGGACGTATTTGCCCCGGTTGCAGACGTTCGGGGTCATTTTCGGGAATGGTCACATTGCAGGCGCGGCACCAGTCCTGACAATTCTCCCAAACGGAACTGCGGAATGTGGCAATGTCAGGGTCATCTCCCCCATTATTGAACGCCTTGAGCGAAAAGAGGTTGTAAATATATGGCTCCTTCAGGGGGGTCATGGTCAGCCACGAAGGGGCGTTTGTGGACATTTTGCCACGTTCTGCGGCATTTAGGATGGGCTGCGGGGGAGGTTCATCCCAGTGAATCCATTGGCAAGGCACTCCTTCGTAGCTCTCGGCAGGCTGCACGTAGGAGCGGAAATGGATGGTACTGCCGCAAGGATTGCCGTTGTAGTCAAATGTAAGAATTAGGCTTTTGAGCGAGCCATCCGAATACTTGGAAATCTGCGGGGCGCAAAACTTAGGAATCAGTTCCGTGAAGCGCGGTTCGATGAGTTGTGCTAGGGTTTGACCCGCCACTTCGCAACCCACGATTCCCACATTCGGAACCTTGATGTTGATTTTGTAATCCGGGTCGGTCGGCTCCAGCCAGGGCCGGAACCCCATCGCATGGGCTATGTCTTCCGCAATCCCAATCGTCGTTTTGCCGCCCTGGTTGCCACTTTCCAGCAAGCGCGTCCGGGGAGTTCTGCCAAAGCTGTTTTTCAGACGAATGAACTTTTCCTGCGTAGGCAGCATTTCGAGGTAAAACAGCTTGAGGTATTCGCGGATTTCGCCGCTGATTTTGGCTTTGTCAATGGGGTCGCCGGGTTTGTATCCAGCGAGGAATCCAGGAACTCCGGCATCGGGGGTGGGACGCTTCGCCACGGGGCTAGTTTACACTAATTCCTACGCTTTCTTTCTTCTGTCTTCCACCAACATATCGGTCGCCAACCCAACGCGAACCACGGGGGCGAGGTTCTATTCCGTACATCTTAAATATTTTTGCCAAAGGCATTCTATATAGTCTTTCCAGTACGGTCTTTGAATATCATGGTTCATCTCCACTCAGAATCCGATGCTTCTGCTTGGCCGGGGCCAATGTCAAGCGTTATTTGGTCGTTTTGTGGCTTTTACTTTGTCGTATAATCTCTGCAATTAATTGCCCGCCTCGGATCATGACGTTCAGAAGGAGGACGGCACAAATGAACTTTTGGACGTTTAAGATGGTTTGGATATTTGTTGTCATTGAGTACCTCCCCATATATTAGTGGCCTAATTTGACTCAGTGCCTCTAAGAATCTGCAATCAATGCAATTGATAGAAGTATACCGAAATATAATACGAAAATAATGGCCAATTCAAAATAGATTCTATGTGCTTTCTTTGCCATCTCATTTACCTATCTTTCATTTCCTTTGGTTTTCTTACGGTCTGCGTCCTTCTTTTCCGAGTATATAACCCCAAACAAGTCCACCAATCCAAAACCCAATTCGCATCATCAGCCTGTACATTTCAGTGCCTCTTTCCACAACTTGGACTACGCTAACCCATAAATCCGTTCTGGTAGTTCCTTTAAGCCAATGGTCGGCAGGATGTCGATATTCCAACCAACCCACCAAAAGGGCATCTCGTCTTGTTCCAGGGTCCAAAGTAAGTCCGCATCTGATAGTTCAAACCATTCACCCTTATGCCTCTTATCGGAAAATCGATCATGCAGCAGTCTCTCAATTCGGTCCATATCTTGAAAGAAGCACTGGTATTGAGCGAGTAGGTCTGCCTGGAAAGGGAGTTTTGGTTCTACCCCGTTCATTCGGTCAATAACCGTTTTGGGACGTTGCCACCCTATCGAGCTTTTCCCAATTTTGTAGTACGGTCCAGCCTTGATGATATAGATCATTCCCAGTCTGGTTTCGGCATTCATTTCACAATCCCCCCGCAGAGCGTGCAGCGGTATCCGACTTCAAGACCGTGGGGACAAGTCTTGCGCTTTGCAGCCTTCTCTGAAACTCCTCCCGCAACAGCCGCAGCGGACACAACGCCCCGTTCCACCACACGTACTCCTCTACGCCGTGGCACGTTTTCCACTCTTTCACTCCCCGCGTCCGCTTGTACTGCCCCATTCTTCCTCTCCGTGTCCCAGTACGGCGTCCTGCATTTTGAACACCTTTTCGGCTTGCCGTATCTAGTTCCCCATTCCCATCCACACCGTAAACACTTAAAAACCTCAAATTTGTCTGATTGCGCCCTCATGTGCACCCACCGATGATGCCTTGCACAAAGCCACCTCACTTCAAAAGGCTTGCTGTAATCTTCATGGTGTCCGTGACTCTTCGGGTTCCCACACTCTTCACATGGCCTTCGCACCAACTTCCCGCGTTTTATAGCTCCACGCGCTCGTGCCGAAACTAGATACCGTTGCAATCCATCATACACATGTTCTGGATACCACATACCGGATACCTTGTCAAGCCCTTTTAGCAGAAAAATCGCTGGAATGGTCGGTACAGAGTCAGACCACCCCCGCCTGAATGGGGGGCACACCCCCTAGTCCAGAAGCATGCTTCAACTGTGTCCTATAAGGTTTTATTATGTTAACCTGTAGTCGTTGATATGATTGGACTTAGCTGAATATGCCCTATAATGGTGCAGTTTTGCGTACTGGGTAGTACTCACTGTTCTCCATCTCGCCTAATCATCCCTGCCACATCGAGCAGGACTCGCACATTCACATTGCTCGTCGCGTCGCCAACGAGTAAAGCCCGCTTATCGAACAAGATACCAAAGGCCACCGCCGCAGCGCCCGCAGACATTTTCTCGATCTTCTTCTGTGTCATGGATTCAATTAGCTGGTATCCCTTTGCGTCGAGAATATCCGCTTTGTTTTCTTGGTAGTCCCGCAATTCTTCGTCGGTATGTGGAGTCAAGAACGATGACAATACACGACTTGCGTTCTGTCTGCTACAACCTGCTCTCTTAGCAAGCGCTGATGGGCCAAGGTCAGGATAACGTCTTTTGTCTCTACGTATTGCTGCTGCTCTCGCCCCTTTGGGTAGTTTTACTGGTGCTTCAACGGTTATTGTAGGCTGATCCATGCGCCGGATTCTAGCGCCGAGTGGTGACAAATGTCAAATGTTATGCTTCTTGGCGAAGTGACGAAACGACCGATAGGACATTTTCAATTGCCGTGCTGCCGCGATTCGATTCCCATGTGCTTTAGTTAGAGACTCGCGCAAGAGTTTGCTTTCTAAGTCGCCTACATGGGCATCAAAACTAAGCTCTTCCTCATTTTTCTCTTCAGAGTTATAACCGCCCAGTAGGAGAGCTACATCTAGTGCAATTCCGTTCTTGTTGTACTTGGGTTTAAGCCATGCGATTAGAAGAGTTTCAAGCTCCGTTGCTTGAGCTTGGCTGCCACAAAGATAGACACATAAGCGGTCACATTCACTTATGGCCTTGCTCGCGTGTTGGTGTGTTTTGGTAGCGAAGCGATGCAGAGCATTCTTGCCTTTGCCTACATACAATGCGCTCGCTCCCCAGTAAAATACGTAAACTCCTATGCCGCTTAACTTGCGTAATGTCTCACCACTTAACTCAAGCGGCTTGTCTCCAATGGATAACTCTCTTATTTTCTGTTCTATACGCTCTTTCATGGACACAGAATGTCACACTTGACACTATTTGTCAAGGATTTTGGACACTATTTGTCAACCTGTGTTTGCTGTGACACGCACTAGTACCCGCTAAGCTGCTGATTCTTATAGAAACGGTGCTTTGGCGCTTGGCTTGCATGTTTATCTGAGCGAACGCAGATTAAGTCTAGGATGAGGTGGACAAATGACACCGAAGCCGCAACAGCTCGCATATTTGTGGCCATGGAAATACTGGATGACCATTGGAATTGGCGTAGTCTGCTCCGATAAAAATCCGGGTGATTGCTTCATTCTTGCCTCTGATCGGCTCGGTTCTTTCGGAGATGAGTTCTCGACGCGCAGACATTGCAAGATGTTCATCCAACCGGAGCAGGGTCTTTACGCTGTATCCGCAGATGACATCGGAAATGCCGCCGAACTGCTCGCGGGTATCTATCAGCAATGGGCAGCCACTCCAGTGCGCAGTCGGGGCTACAACCTGATAAGACTAGGCATGCAACGAGCTGCATACGAATACAAGCTGTATCAGTTCGTGACTTCGGTATTGCCGCAATATCCCATTGATCCGAAAGTGGATTGGAGGATAGAAGCCGCAAAATTGGGCCTTACTGACAAACTGTTTGAGGAGTGGCGTCAGACACGGACTGGATGTGAGTTGATTGTGGGTACCTATGGTCTCTATGATGACGGGCGATTAATGTCTCATTTGCATTACGCCGCTGAATCTGGAGAAGTCACGCCCTTCCCCTCGTGTGGATTCGGTGCAATCGGTTCTGGCGCGGACAATGCACTTTTTTGGATGTCTTATCGAGAACAGAGCCTAGGAATGAGCGTTAAGCGTTCCGCTCTTCATGTCTACGAAGCTAAACTGATGGCCGAGCACTCCCCCCACGTAGGGAGGGACGATATCGAGTTGTTAATCGTTACACCTGGACAGTGGTATCAATTGACCCATAAGAGGCGAAGCGTCGATGGATGCCCTGTATCTCTCGATGAGTTGGAGGAATTACACCGAAAGTTCGGCCCCTCAAGTACGCAATCACTAGGAAGCCTAGACGGTGATTTACTGCAAGGAGATCGTTCATGACAAGTGAAACTAGGACACTGATAGACCTGAATGACATCGAGGGTCTGGAAATTAAATGTCTTCATTGTGGTATGCAGGTTCTGTATCCGG
>Ga0181533_1005064_pt1 | contig 12946 bp, 10 predicted proteins | sample PEATcosm2014_Bin_45_FD_119772 | JGI IMG/M metagenome (GOLD analysis project Ga0181533, IMG submission 119772) | Peatland microbial communities from MTU Mesocosm Facility, Houghton, MI, USA - PEATcosm2014_Bin11_60_metaG | ecosystem: Environmental > Terrestrial > Soil > Wetlands > Peat | place... | reverse complement strand
GTGTTGTACCGCATCCTGCATGCCGAGCATCCGCGCACCGGCACGGCTTGGTGCATCTATCCGAGCTACGATTTCGCCCATGGCCAGTCGGACGCGATCGAGCACATCACGCACTCGATCTGCACGCTGGAATTCGAGGACCACCGGCCGCTCTACGACTGGTTCCTGGAGAATTTGCCCGTCCCGTCACATCCGCATCAATACGAGTTCGCGCGGCTCAATCTCACTTACACGGTGCTGTCGAAGCGGGTGCTCACCGAACTCGTCCGCGGCGGCCATGTCCATGGCTGGGACGATCCGCGCATGCCGACGCTGGCCGGCTTGCGCCGTCGCGGCGTGCCGCCCGAGGCGCTGCGCGATTTCGTCAAGCGCATCGGCGTCGCCAAGGCCAACAGCGTCGTCGATGTCGCGATGTTCGAATTCTCGATCCGCGAGCGCTTGAACCGCACCGCCGAGCGTCGCATGGCGGTGCTGCGTCCGCTCAAGATCGTGATCGAGAACTATCCGCAAGGTGCGAGCGAGGAGGTCGAGGCGGTCAACCATCCGGAAAATCCGGGCGCCGGCACGCGCCGCATCCGCTTCGGCCGTGAGCTGTTCATCGAGCGCGACGATTTCATGGAGAACCCGCCGAAGAAATTTTTCCGGCTGTCGCCGGGCGCCGAGGTGCGCCTGCGCTACGCCTATTTCATTACGTGTCGCGAGGTCGTGAAGAATGCGGCGGGCGAGATCGTCGAATTGCGCTGCACTTACGATCCGGCGACCAAAGGCGGCAACGCGCCGGACGGCCGCAAGGTCAAGGCGACGATGCATTGGGTGTCCGCGGAAGCTTCGCTGCCGGCGGAAGTCCGGCTCTATAATCCGCTGTTCACGCGGCCCGATCCCGACGCGGGCAACTTCGCCGCCGAGATCAACCCGAATTCGCTCGAAGTCATCGCCGATGCGCGGGTCGAGCCGTCGCTGGCCGGGCTGTCGAGCGCGCCGGTTCAATTCGAGCGGCAGGGCTATTTTTGCCAGGACCGGGATTCGACCGCGGCTCGGCTCGTCTTCAATCGCACCGTCGGGCTGCGCGACACCTGGGCCAAGGTTTCCGGCGGCGGTTGAACACCCGCCATCGCGGTTGCGTTCTCCCTAGCCACAACTTGAGTGCCTCGTATAGCATGGGGCTTCGAGTGAAGCGCGTGGGGGACGCGCCGTGGCACAGGGCAATACACCGCAGAGCACGCCCCGAACTCGCGCGCGGACTTGGCCGCTACCTTGGCCGGTCGGCGAAGCGCGCGCCTTGTGGGACGTGGCGCGGTCCGGGACCGGCTTCATTGTCCCGGCGCGCATTCGCGAATGGGCCGCCGCCGAGGTCGCGGCCGGCCGGCTGATGCCGTGGTTCGCGGTCGCCTACGGTTTCGGCATCGTCCTCTACTTCACGGCGGAGCATGAACCGGCCTGGTGGGCGGCTATCGCGCTCGCGGGCGCTTGCGTGACCGCTACGGTGTGGCTGCGCCACCGTCCGGCGGCTTTCGTGGTGGCGCTCGGGGTCTGCGGCATCGCTTCAGGCTTTGCCGTCGCCACGGTGAAGACCGCTCTCATCGACCATTCGGTGTTGCGCTTTTCGACCTCGGGCGTGACGATTTCGGGCTTCGTCGAACTGCGTGAAGAAAGCCAGCATACCGACCGCTTCGTCTTGCGCGTCGCGCAGATGGACGGCGGCCGCATGGCCGAGAAGCCGCAGCGCGTGCGGCTCTCGGTCAAGCGCGGCATGGCGCCACCGGCGGGCGCTTTCGTCGAGGTCAAAGCGATGCTCGATCCGCCGCTGCAGCCGCTCGAGCCCGGCAGCTACGACTTCGCCCGCGATCTTTTTTTCCAGCGCATCGGCGCGTCGGGATTCGTGCGCGGCGCCATCAAGATCGTCGCGGCGCCCGCGGCGCAGGGGCCGTTGCAGCGCGCCAACGCCGTCGTTCAAACCATGCGGGACGCGATCGATGCCCGCATCCGCGCCGCGCTGACGGGCGACCCCGGCGCCATCGCCGCCATGCTGATCGACGGCCGGCGCGACGCCATCGACGCCCATCTCTACGACGCGCTGTTCGTGTCCGGCATCGGCCACGTATTGTCGATCTCCGGCTATCACATGGCGGTCGTCGCCGGCATGATATTTTTTGTATTCCGCGCCGGGCTGGCGCTGATCCCGGGGCTTGCCGACCGCGCGCCGATCAAGAAATGGGCCGCTTTCGCCGCCCTCGTCGTGACCGCGTTTTATTTGTTGCTCTCCGGCGCCGAAGTCGCCACGCAACGTTCGTTCATCATGATCGCGGTCGTGCTGTTCGGCGTGTTGCTCGACCGGCCGACTTTGACCATGCGCACGCTGACGGTAGCGGCTTTGCTGGTGCTGGCGCTGGCGCCTGAAGCGGTGGTGCATCCGAGCTTCCAGATGTCGTTTGCGGCGACGCTCGCTTTGATTGCGGGCTACGAAAAGGGCGCCATCAAAGTCAGGGCCGGCGCCGACAGTTCGCTGTCGGCCCGCGCCGCGCTATGGGGCGTCAACGAGGTGGTCGGACTGACCGTCGCGTCGCTGCTCGCCGGCTTCGCCACGACGCCATACGCGGCCTATCACTTCCACCGCATCGCGCCCTACGGCGTTCTCGCCAATCTCTTGGCCATGCCGGTCGTCTCCGCTTGGGTCATGCCGATGGGAATTCTCGGCGTCGTCGCCATCCCGTTCGGCTTCGACGCCGAATGCTGGCGGCAGATGGGATACGGCATCGAATGGATGGACGCGGTCGCGCTGTGGGTGGCGAGCCTGCCCGGCGCATTCGGGCGCGTCACCTCGTTCGGCGCGGCACCGCTGCTGCTTGCCACGGCGGGGCTGCTTTTGCTCGGGCTGTTGAAGACGCCGTTGCGTTTCAGCGGGGCGCTGTGCTTGGCGCTTGCCACGCTGTGGGCGGCGCGCATCCCGGTGCCTGACGTGCTGATCGCCGGCGATGGCCGCACTTTCGCCGTGCGCGGCGCGGACGGCCGGCTCGCCTTCCACCACAGCGGCGGCGATAACTTTGCGATCCGCGAATGGCTGGCGGCCGACGCCGACGGCCGGGATTTGCACGATCGCGGCCTGGGGCAGGGGATTGCCTGCGATCCGGTCGGTTGCATCGGCAAACTCGCCGACGGCGCCTTGGTCGCCTTTGCGCTCGCGCCCGACGCTTATGCGGAAGACTGCCGCCGCGCCGTTTTGGTCGTGGCGACCCGCGGCGCGCCGTCCGATTGCGCCGCAACGGTGATCGGGCGCGATTTATGGCGCGAGCGCGGTGCGCTGGCGCTGCGCCGCAGCGGTTCAGGCTTCGTCATCGAGTCGACGCGGCCTCGAGATTTCGACCGGCCTTGGGCGCCGGCTTCGCGGCGACGCGCCGGCGCCGATAATGTCGCTCCCGATCCGAGCGCCGATACAAAGCCGGCACCGACACCGCCGCGCGATGCCACGCCGCGGCCCGAGGACATCGAGGCGGACGAATGAACTCCTTAACCGTCGGCTCGCCGGCCTGCGTTGTCCGCGGCCGCCTGCAGCCACTTTGATTAGAATTTTAACAAATAATCAATCGGCCACCCGCCTAAATAGCCGACAGCACGGTACGCCGCGCTCAAAAGAACGGCCCGAGGGAACGATCCTGCATGAAGCTATCGCTGAAAACCAAGCTGCTTGCGGTCATCGGCCTGCTCGGGCTTGTTCCGATTCTGGGCGTCGGGCTCAACGTCTACAATCTGGCCTTGGCCAAACGGGCCAGCGTGCAAATGGATGTCGCCGCGGCAGGCGCGCAGTACCTGTCGCGCATCAACGGCCTGGTCTACGCCGTCGTTATGGAATCGCGCGGCATCTACATGTCGCCCGATTGGAAAACCGCGGAGCCCTACGCCAAGAATCTGTTGCGCGACCTCGATGAAATCCAGGCAACGGCGAATCTGTGGAAGGTCCGCGTCATCGAAGCCGAACGCGGCAAGATCGCCGATTTGGCGGGCGATATCGACCAGTTCATCGCCTTCCGCAGGGAACTGGTGCGGCTCGCTCAGTTCGATACCGCCGCGAACGCCCGCGCATTCGGCGACAACGATGCCAACCGCAAGGTCCGTTCGGCGCTGAACGCCAAGCTCGTCGCCCTCGACGACGCCTATACGGCACATGTCGCCGATGCCGGGAGCGAGGTCAAACGCATCGAAGCGCTCAATGAAACGATCCTGATCGGCGTCGCCTGCCTTGCCGCGGCGGCGCTCGCAACGGGTTTCTTTTTGCTGATCTGGGGTCTGATCCGTCCGCTCTATCGCGTTCGCGACTGCCTATCGCGGATTGCTCGCGGCAGCCTCGATCTCGCGGTGCCCGGCGCCGACCGCCACGACGAGATCGGCGAAATCGCGAAGGCGGTGATGGATCTCCGCGACGCGGCCTTGGAGAAGGGCCGGATCGAACAGCAGCAGCAGGCCGAGCAGCAACGCCGGCAGGCCGAGGAGCACCACCGCCACGAGACCGCAGTCCAGGCCAAGGCGGCCGAGGAGCGCGCCAAGATCGCGAGCGAGCAGGCCCACGTCGTCGCCACCATTGCCGCCGGGCTCAAATCGCTCGCCGAAGGCGATCTCACATTCCGGATCAACGACGATTTCGTCGGTACTTATCAGCAGATCAAACATGACTTCAACGTCGCGGCGGAGCGCTTGCAGGAGACCATCCAGGTCATCGCCGACGCCGCCCGCGAAGTCGCCGGCGCTGCGAAGGAAATCTCCGACGGTGCGACCGATCTGTCGCAGCGCACCGAAGAGCAATCGGCTTCGCTCGAAGAGACCACGGCCTCGATGGAGGAAATCTCGTCCGCGGTGAAGCACAACGCCGATAACGCCCAGCACGGCAATCAAATCACGGCAGAAACCCGCGAGATCGCCGGTCGCGGCAGTGCGGTGGTGACCAAGACGATCAAGTCGATGGCGGACATCGAGGAATCCTCGCGCCAGATCGGCGACATCATCGGCGTCATCGACGAGATCGCGCGGCAGACCAATCTGCTTGCGCTCAATGCCGCCGTCGAAGCGGCGCGCGCGGGCGACGTCGGCCGCGGCTTTGCCGTCGTGGCGACCGAGGTCCGCAGCCTGGCGCAGCGTTCCTCGCAAGCCGCCAAGGACATCAAAATCCTGATCACCAACAGCGCGAGCCAAGTGCAGGAAGGCGTCGCGCTCGCCAATCAAGCCGGTACCGTGCTCGATGAGGTCGTCGCCTCGATCAAGAAGTCGGCCGACGTCGTCGCCGATATCGCACAGGCCAGCGCCGAGCAGGCGACGGGACTGGAGCAGATCAACAAGGCGCTGGCCCAGATGGACGATGTCAATCAGCAGAACGCGGCGCTGGTCGAGGAAAGCGCCGCCGCCGCCAAGACCTTGGAGTCGCAAGCCGTCGCCATGGCCGACCGGCTCGGCTTCTTTCGCATCGGCGGCGAAGGCGACGAGACCCTGCAGCAGGATGCAGCGCGGGCGGCTTAGCGGGGCTCTCGAGAGGGACCCCGGTCGGTCATGCCGAGGCGCGCGCGCCTCAATAACGACGGAACAGGCCGACCAGCTTGCCCTGGATGCGCACGCGGTTGGGCGGCAGGATGCGCACCTCGTAGGCGGTGTTGGCGGGCTCGAGCGCGATCGAGGCGCCGCGCCGGCGGAACCGCTTGAGGGTCGCTTCCTCGTCGTCGATCAAGGCGACGACGATATCGCCGGTATCGGCGGCATCGGTGCGTTTGAGGAGCGCCATGTCGCCGTCGAGGATGCCGGCTTCGATCATCGAGTCGCCGCGCACTTCAAGCGCGAAATGTTCGCCCGTGGTGAGCAGATCGGGCGGCATGTTGATGGTGTGGCTGCGGGTCTGGATCGCCTCGATCGGCGTGCCGGCGGCGATGCGGCCCATGACCGGTATCGCGACCGGGCGGCCGCCTTCATCCTCCGCGGCCGTGCGCACGCGGCCGAGATTGCCTTCGATGACGCTCGGCGTGAAACCGCGGGAGCGGCCCGAGGCGAGGCCGTGCGCGATCGAGTCCGGTAGTTTGATCACTTCGATGGCGCGGGCGCGATTGGGCAGGCGACGGATGAAGCCGCGCTCTTCAAGGGCTGTAATGAGACGATGAATACCCGACTTGGAGCGTAGATCGAGCGCATCCTTCATCTCGTCGAACGAGGGCGGCACGCCGGCTTCCTTCAGCCGCTCATGGATGAACCGCAAGAGTTCGGCTTGCTTGCGCGTGAGCATGGGTGTCTCCCCCTCTCTTAAGCCGCAAGTCCCGCCGCACGGGTATCAGCCCGGGAACGAGAACAGCTTGCGTCCGAAACAAATCATGAACGGACACTATCCGTTCCATATGTGTTCCGCAATCATTTAATTTGACGTGAATAAAATCGATGCCGGCGGCAACGGCTGCTTAACGCTCGAATTTGACGATCCCGCAGCGGCTGCCGGCAGCGGCAGCCGGCGCGTAAGGTTCTCGGATGATGAGGCAATCGGCCTTCGACAACGGCACCATCGTGGAACTGTCCTGCAGTTCGAAGGGCATCGCGATGGTGCCCTCGGCTGAAGGCTTCAGGATGGCGCGCAGATAGTCGGTGCGCTCGTCATTGGCGGGAAGGTCGCAGCCGAGCACCGCCGATTCGGTTGCCGTCGCTACGTCGGCGCGACCGGTCATGCGGCGGATGAGCGGCGCCAGGAACAGGAAGGCGCAGACATAGGACGACACCGGATTGCCGGGCAGCCCAAGCACATGCATGGCGCCGAGGCGGCCATACATCAGCGGCCGGCCGGGCCGCATGGCGATCTTCCAAAACGACAACGCCATGCCTTCGGCGGCGAACGCCTTCTGCACCATGTCGTAGTCGCCGACCGAGGCGCCGCCGGTCGTGACCAGAATGTCGGCCGCATGTTCGCGGGCGCGCCGCACCGCAGCGATCGTCTCGTCGAGCTTGTCGCCGACCACGCCGAGGTCGATCACAGTGGCGCCTTCCTGGCGCGCCAGCGCGGCAAGCGCATAGCCGTTGGAATAAACGATCTGCCCCGGTCCGGGCTCGGTGCCCGGCGCCACCAATTCGTCGCCGGTGGCGAATAAGGCCACTTTAGGCCGGCGGTACACCGGGACGTGCGGATGGTTCATCCCGGCGGCGAGCTGCAGATCGCGCGCGCGCAGCCGCTGTCCGGCCGCGAGCAGCACCGCACCGGCGCGAAAATCGAGGCCTCGCTCGCGCACATTTCGGCCTTTGGTCGTGGCCTTTTGGATTTCGACCCAATCGCCGTCGCGCCTAGTCAGTTCCTGGATCACGACGGTATCGGCGCCGTCCGGCAGCACACCGCCGGTGAAAATCCGCGCCGCCTCACCGGGGCCGACGGTCGAGGCGAACGGCCGGCCGGCCGCGACCTCGCCGATGATTCTCAGACGCACCGGAGCACTCGTGACATCGCTCGAACGCACGGCATAGCCGTCCATCGCCGACACATCGGCCGGCGGCTGCGTCCGCAGGGCTTTGAGATCGCGCGCCAGCACCCTGCCGTCGGCGTCGGCGAGCGGCACCGTTTCGGCCGGCAGCGCTTTCGCATGTTCCAGCACCCGATCGAGCGCCTCGGCAACCGAAAGCACGGCCACGACACTACTCCCGCGCGCGATAATGACCGGAACGGCCGCCGCGTTTCTCGATCAGCCGGATGCCTTCGATGCGCATGCCGCGGTCGACCGCTTTCACCATGTCATAGACGGTGAGGCAGGCAACCGAAACGGCGGTAAGCGCTTCCATCTCGACCCCGGTCTTGCCCGCGACCTTGACCCGTGCCGTGACGACGACGCCTGGGAGCTTGGCGTCGGGCGCGAGGTCGACTTCCACTCGAGAGATGAGGAGGGGATGGCAAAGCGGGATCAGTTCATGGGTGCGCTTGGCAGCCATTATGCCGGCGATCCGCGCGGTGCCGAGCACGTCGCCTTTCTTCGCGTCGCCCTTGCGCACGATGTCGAGCGTTTCTAGGGTCATCACCACACGGCCCTCGGCCACCGCCTCGCGCTCGGTCGCGGCCTTTGCCGAAACATCCACCATGCGGGCTTCGCCGCGTCCGCTCAGATGGGTCAGCGTCTTTGTCCGCCGCGCCACGGCGTCTACCGGGCCGCGGTGAGGGCTGCTTGCCGCGCAAGCAAAGCGCGGGTCGCCGCGGCAACGTCGCTCTGCCGCATCAGGCTCTCGCCGACCAGGAAACTCGAAATGCCCGCTCGCGCGAGCCGCGCCAGGTCCGCCGGCGCGAAGATGCCGCTCTCGCCGACAATGATCCGTCCGGGCGGAACCAGCCGCGCCAGCCGCTCGCAGGTGGCAAGCGTGGTTTCGAATGTCTTCAAGTTCCTGTTGTTGATGCCGATCAGTTTCGATTTCAGGGAAAGCGACCGTTCCAGTTCCTCTTCGTCGTGCACTTCGACGATCGCGTCCATGCCGAGTGCAAAACTCGCGGCTTCGAGTTCCGCGGCGCAGCCGTCGTCGACCGCGGCCATGATGATGAGGATGCAATCGGCGCCGTAAGCGCGCGCTTCGGCGACTTGATAGGTGTCGTACATGAAATCCTTGCGCAGCGCCGGCAGCGTCGATGCCGCGCGCGCTTGCCGCAGATCGTCGAGACCGCCTTGGAACGACGGGCCGTCGGTCAAGACCGACAGGCAGGTCGCGCCGCCCGCCTGATACGCGCCGGCAAGCGCCGTCGGATCGAAATCGGCGCGGATCAGGCCCTTCGACGGGCTCGCCTTTTTGATCTCGGCGATGAGCGCATAGTCTTGCGCCTGGAGCCGGCGCTCGATGGCGCGCAGAAAGCCGCGCGGCGCGCTTTCAGCCTTGGCCTCTTCTTCGATCGCAACGAGCGGCCGGCGGCGCTTTGCCGCCGCGATCTCGTCGCGCTTATAGGCCGCGATCTTCTGCAAAACATCAGCCTGCAAAATATCAGCCATCGGTCGAGACCACGATGAGGCGATCGAGCCGTCCTTCGGCTTCGCCCGAATCGAGCGAGCGGCTGGCGAGTTCGACGCCGGATTTCAGGCTATTGGCCTTGCCCGCGACCACAAGCGCAGCCGCGGCGTTGAACAAGGCGACATCTCGAAACGGGCTCGGTTTGCCCTGGAGCACCTCCTCCACCGCCTTGGCGTTTGTTGCCGCATCACCGCCGCGCAACTGTTCCGGCTTGACCTTGGCGAGCCCGACTTCGTCCGGCGAGATTTCGAATGTGCGCACCGCGCCGCCTTCGAGCGCGGTAACGGTGGTCGGGCCTGAAGTCGTGATTTCGTCGAGGCCGTCGGAACCGTGCACCACCCAAGCGCTTTCGGCACCAAGATTTTTCAGGACCTGCGCCAGCGGCTCGGTCCATTGCCGCGAGAACACCCCGACCATCTGGCGGCGCACGCCGGCCGGATTGGACAACGGGCCGAGCAGGTTGAAGATCGTGCGGGTGCCGAGCTCGACGCGGGTGGCGGCGACGTTCTTCATCGCCGGATGATGCGCGGGAGCGAACATGAAGCCGATCCCGGCCTCGCGGATGCAGCGGCCGATCTGCTCCGGATTGAGATCGATATTGACGCCGAGCGCGGTCAGCACGTCGGCCGCGCCCGAGCGCGACGATAGTGCCCGGTTGCCGTGCTTGGCGACCGGAACGCCGGCGCCGGCGACGATCAGCGCGGCGCAGGTGGAAATATTGAACGAGCCGGAGGCATCGCCGCCGGTGCCGACCACATCGATGGCGTCGGACGGCGCGGCGACACGCAGCATCTTCGCGCGCATGGTCGTGACCGCGCCGGTGATTTCGTCGACGGTCTCGCCGCGCACCCGCAGCGCCATCAACAAGGCGCCCATCTGCGACGGCGTCGCTTCGCCCGACATCATCTGCTGGAACGCACTTGCCGCCTCGTCGCGGCTCAGGCTCGCGCCGGTTGCGACCTTCCCGATCAGGGCTTTGAATTCGAGCGTCACGGCTGCGTCCTCAATTGACCCTCGCGCGCCGGCCGCTCGCTCTATTCCACGCGGCGGCGATGTCGAGAAAATTCCGCAGCATCAGGTGGCCGTGCTCCGATGCAATGCTTTCGGGATGGAACTGCACGCCGTGGATCGGCAGCCGCGTATGGGCAAGTCCCATGACGAGCCCGTCGTTGGTATCCGCGGTCACGGCGAGTTCGCGCGGCATGCTTTGGCGTTCGACCACCAGCGAATGATAGCGGGTCGCGTTGAACGGCGCATTGATGCCGCGGAAAATCCCCGCGCCCTCATGGCGGATCTCGGACAATTTGCCGTGCACCGGCACCGGCGCGCGCACCACTTTGCCGCCGAAGGCGTCACCGATTGCCTGATGGCCGAGGCAGACTCCGAGAATAGGGATTTGCGCCGAGGCCTGCGCGATCAGATCGAGACAGATGCCGGCTTCCTTGGGCGTGCACGGTCCGGGCGAGAGCACGATGGCGTCGGGATCGGCGGTGATAACCGCAGCGCTCGTCACCTTGTCGTTGCGATACACGACCACTTCGGCCCCCAGTTCACCGAGATAGTGCACCAGGTTGAAGGTGAAGCTGTCGTAATTGTCGATCAGTACGATCATGACGCGGCCGTTCTTCTCCGTGCGGCTCTTAGACGCGAGCCAAAAGGGGGTCAAGGCAAGGGCCCCGGCACGGCACCGCCGCCACCAGTGGTCAAAATGCCAAGCATCCGGATAGATTAGTGCAACTTGGGTAGAAGAACGAGACAAAAGGGGAAAACGCCGTGATCCAGCCCTACCGAACACTCCATGCGATGCTCACTTTGGCCGTGCTGGCGGTGGGCTTGAGCATCGGCGCCGCCCGGGCGCAATCCTATCCGGACCGGCCGGTCAAAGTGATCGTGCCGACGCCGCCGGGCGGTCCGGTCGATGTCATTGCGCGGATCGCCGCGAATTATCTGCAAGGCGCGCTCGGCCAGGCGTTCGTGGTCGAAAACCGCGCCGGCGCCGGCAATACGATCGGCTCCAAGGATGCGGCTGAGGCGGCGCCGGACGGCTATACGCTCCTCTATTCGGCGGCGAGCGGCCTCATCATCGCGCCGCTCCTGCACCCCGATGCCGGCTACAATGCACTCACGAGCTTCGCGCCCGTCGCGCTGGTCGGCGCGACCTCCAATATCCTGGTGGTCAATCCATCGCTGCCGGCGCAGACGGTGCAGGAATTGGTGGCTTACGCCAAAGCCAATCCGGGCAAAGTGAACTTCTCCTCCGGCGGCATCGGCGTGCTGCCGCATCTGATCGGCGAAATGTTCAAGGCCCGCACCGGCGTCGACATCGTGCACGTGCCCTACAAAGGCGGCGGTCCGTCGATCAACGACGTGGTGGCCGGTAATGTGCAGATGACCTTCGAGGCGACCAGCGTGCTGTTGTCGCTGATCAAAGCCGGCCGGCTGCGTGCGCTCGCGGTGACCGCGGCCAAACGGATCGCCGAATTGCCGGACGTGCCGACCATGGTGGAGAGCGGCTATCCGGGCTTCGTGACGACCGCTTGGACCGGGCTGTTGGCGCCCGCGCACACGCCCGAACCGATCGTCGCCAAGCTCAATGCAGCGATCAATGTGGGGCTCAAAACGCCGCAACTGCAATCGGCTCTGACCAAGCTCAGCTACGAGCCGATGGGCGGCACGCCGCAGGATTTCACCGAGACGATGAAGTCCGAACTCGGCAAATGGTCGCCGATCGTCAAATCGCTCGGCCTCGACCGACCGGCGCAATAGCCGCTCGGCGCTACTGCGTATTGACGCCCGACAATTTCGCCATGGCGGTCCATTTCGGCACCTCGGAGGCGATGAAGGCGCCGAATTCCGCCGGCGTGCCCGGCATTGCCGTTGCGCCGAGCATTTTCAGCTTGTCTTGCAGCTCAGGCGTTCGCAATCCTGCGTTCACCGCCAAGTTGATACGGTCGACCACGGCGCCCGGCGTGCCCGGCGGGGCAACGATGCCGGTCCAGGAACTGGCGACGAAGTCCGGGTAGCCGCTCTCGATCATGGTCGGCACTTGCGGAAGCTCGGCAAGCCGCGTCGCCGTGGTCGTGGCGAGCGGGCGCATGCCGCCGTCGCCGAGATGGGACAGCACGACCGAGGTCGGCTCGAAGCCGAGATCGATCTGGCCGCCGATCAGTTCGGTCAGTTCGGGCGAGGCACCCTTGTAAGGCACGACCAGGATGTCGGTTGCGGTCAGGCTGTTGAACCACGCGGCCAGCATGTGCGGCGGCGCGCCGTTCGGAACGCCGAGCGTGAGCTTCCCCGGATTGGTTCGGGCATAGGCGATCACCGCGGCGACGCTTCCGACCGGCGCTTTGGGTCCGGCGATCATCACGAAAGGCACGCTGGCGATCGCCGCGACCGGTACGAAGATCTTGGGATCCAACCCGGTGTCGGGATAGAGCGCGGGCCCGATCGCGAGCGTGGCTGCGCTGCCGAGAAGGAGCGTGTAGCCGTCGGGATCGGCGCTGGCGGCGGCCTTGCCGCCCAGCGTCGAACCGGCGCCGGGGCGGTTGTCGACAAAGACCTGTTGGCCGAGCGTCTTCGTCAGCGTCTCGCCGATAAGCCGCCCCATCACATCGGTCGGACCGCCCGGCGGGAACGGCACGATCAGCCGGATCGGCCGGTCCGGATAGACCGGCGCTGTCTGCTGGGCGCGACCCGGCTGCAAACACAAGACCGCAAATGAAACCGCAAATGTCAGCCCCATTAAGGGCCGGCGCACCATCGAGCGCTTCCTCATGATCTTCTCCGCGAAAGCGGGGGTTATCCAATTCGCGAGCGGTCGGATCATGCGCGAAATAAATTTCGGGCGGAAGGTGGGGACAGCACCTTCCGCCCAATCACACGGCAAAATTTGGTTGGGGGACGGAAGTACTTGGAGGATGAAATTACTTGGCGGACAAAATTACTTGAGGGACAAAATTACTTG
>Ga0181533_1005061_pt1 | contig 12957 bp, 8 predicted proteins | sample PEATcosm2014_Bin_45_FD_119772 | JGI IMG/M metagenome (GOLD analysis project Ga0181533, IMG submission 119772) | Peatland microbial communities from MTU Mesocosm Facility, Houghton, MI, USA - PEATcosm2014_Bin11_60_metaG | ecosystem: Environmental > Terrestrial > Soil > Wetlands > Peat | place... | reverse complement strand
TATAGCGTATGTTTACCCCTGAGTTGGAGTGACGTTTTACGCGCAAGTTGCTGCATGCTAACGAGGTTTGCGACGCTCGGGCAGTTTCTTGCGCGTGACTACAACAATCTTCCGGTGCGGTAGCGCCTCCGGCAGGCGGGGCTGGGCTGGGGAATCCGCAAGCAACTGCCGCCTCCCTCGATCTGCATTTCCATCGCGCACAACGTCTGTAATTGATGCAGCCCCTCTTCCACGGTTATATCCAAGTCGGCCCAGGCCCGGCTCAGTTCCCGTCGGATCAGGTAGGCCAGCATCACCACCAGCACGTGCGCGCGCGTATGTTCGGCGGTGCGTAGGTGAATCGGACGGGTTTCCAGGTGCACTGTTTTACCGGTGCGGAAGGCCTGCTCGACTTGCGCCAGATCCTTGTAACGGTCATGCACGACCTGCTTGGAAGCCACGCTCTCGGCCAAATCCGTCTTGATCACGTAACACCCATCCAAGCGTGCGGCTTCTTCCCGCGCCGCGGAGCTATAGGTCAAGGAATAGGGAGCCGTGACCACGCGTCAACGCAAGGTTCACACTCAGCTCGGCCGCGCCGCAGTCCCAGAAGGCTTGGGGGGAGAAACGCTCCGGGTCGAACCCCTAGAGCGGAGAGAGAATGGCCTACCTATGTTGAGGTGGCCTAGCGGACTGCAAATCAACCTGTCGGAGCTGTCGCGCTCAACGTAACCGCCAGTCCCGATTTCCTACGGCCGCAGGTCCAACTCGAGCAAAGTGATCGTGAGCGGAGGGAACGTGAACTCAAACTGCTTCCCGCGAAGTTCCGCCAGCCGCGAACTGAGTGAAATCCGTTGAGGATTATCGCGGCTGTTCATTACCTCTGAAGTCCCGGCGTGCGCGTGGTCTTCGAGTGTAAGAACGGTGCCGCCCGCTACCCCCGCCTTGAAGCCGTCCAGTTGGAAGTTCCGAGGGAGTGGATCGAGCGTCGAGTTGATGGCATATATCCGCAGCTTCTTTCCGTCCGAACTGACGCTCGCGCTCAGGTCCGGTTCTTGGAGGTTCCAGGCGAGGTTCGTGGACCGCTCGATGCGGAGAGGGTAGGCGCCGGCGGCGCGTGCGTACATCTCCTGCGCGTAATAGGCTGGTGATTCATAAACCCAGCCAGGGCCGGTGACAAGAAAGCCTGAGCCGCAGCTATCGGCAAAATTCGAGCGGTTGGCAATCTCCACCAAGTCAGCGTAGCGCTGCATCAGATTTAAGTAGCGGGAAATACTGAGGGCGTTGTCGAGCGTCTGGAGCATGCCCCGCGTCAGGCCGAAATCCCCGCCCGTCGTGTTCCACTCGGTCACCCCTACACGAATATCCTTGCCGCCACCATTGGTCGCGATCCAGTCCCCTAGCTGCCTGAAATTGCGGTCCTCGCCGACCAAGTCAGCAACCCGGTAGTGATGGGGACAGAGATAGTCGAAAACGGTTCCCGCGGTGTCAAGCAGATCCTTGGTGGGGTAAGAGGACATCAATTTGATGCTGGGATCGGCCTTTTTCATGGCCGCAGCGAAGGCACGCACGGAATTGCCGTAGTCAGAGACGCCAACCTCATTGCCGATCTGCCAGTACTTCACATGGTAGGGCGCGGGGTGCCCGTTCTTGGCGCGCAGGGCGCCCCAGCGCGTCTCGGTGCTGCCGTTGGCGTACTCCACTTCCGCCGCAGCGTCCTCAGGCTTCTTGCCGGTCCAGCGCACACAGATGAGCGGCTCCGCTCCGATATACTCGCAGAGCCGCACGAACTCATCGAGGCCGACGAAGTTCTCCTCCCAGCCACCCCACACGGTGGTAAAGGTTAGCCGGTCATCCCAGGACCCGATGGCGCGGTCCCATTCGTATTGTTCCGTGGTGCTGCCGCCGAAGCGAATGATTCCCGGATGCATGGCCTTGAGCGCGGCCACCACGTCCGGCCGCCAGATTCCCAGAACAGCATCGGAGCCAATCAGGTAGACGCGGTCGAGCCACAGAGAACCCGGCCCCTCAAAGTCGAGGGTCAGGGTGGCATTATCGGTGGTGCGGTCGGCGCGCAATTCGGCCTCAGCGGCTGCCCAATTTTCACCGGCGCGGCCCAGCAGAACCGGGCCGGCGATCACGCGGCCACCACCATGCAGCGAAGCCCAGACCGGAGCGTTTCCCTCCCCGCGCATGTGCAGGCGCAACTTGTAGGTGACTCCCTGCTGGAGGTAGAAGCCGTCTTGCGAGATTCCGGCGCGGGCATGTACCACGGGCAATACAATCTTCTGCGCGCGCGCCCCGCTGAAGGGATTCGCGGTGTCGAAGGAGTATTGCGCGACCTCGACCGCGCCATCCGGGTACCAGGGCCGATAAGGCTCGTCGACCTCCCGCTTATAGGCAACGCGACAGGGCGGCGCATCCTCGAAGCTCGTCGAGACCACTTGCTGCGCGGTGATGGAGGGAATCAGGTTGCAGAGCAGCTCAATGAACTGCCCTTGCTGCTTGGCGTCAATCGGCCGCTTCGTGGTGTGCTCGGCAAAGATGTGAACGTCCTCGCGCGCGTCGGAAGGCACGGCTTCCAGCCTGACGTCGTCAAACCAAGTTTTCCCCGTGCTACGGCGCTCTCCCACGAGCGTCAAATCAATGTAGCCGGGGGAAGGCACGCGGAAAGTCGCCTCCTCGTCGTGCCAGGGGGTTGTGCCCGAGCGTCCCACACTCGAGGCAATTTCCGCTCCCGGGGTCTCGATGCCGATTACACCCTCGGCTTCGCCATCCCCGGCCGCCGTAAGGTTCTCGGTTTTGATCCAAACACGCGCGCGCCACATCGAACCGACCGGGAGGAAAACCCTCTGCCTAACGTAGGCGTCCGCAGGATCCAAGGCTTCGATAAGCAGGGATTGAGCGCCTTCCTTGGCATCGTTCCGATCGACGGTAACTGTGGGCGCGCGCCCATGCTCTTGCCGGAGGCGAGTCTTCACCTCCCATCCCGTTAGAACCGGCGCAGATTCGAAACCAGGATTCTGAATTGCGGGTTGGCTCCCCACCGAGGGAAGCAACGTGAAAAACGCAAGCGCGAGGGAAAGCATGGAACCTCCATCAGCGACGGCATCGACAGAACTTGCCGCACGGCACAGGCGGCATCGTATCACGCCAGGACAACCCCGGTAAAATACGAGCGGGTAGCCGCGATGTGGGGTGTTTTTCGTAGAGGCCGGCGGTAAGCTGGCCGACGCACACGAAGGACGCGCTCAGGCAGTCAGTTGTTCTTGGAACCGCCGGTCTTGTAAGGGTTGCCAAGAGGGTCTTTGCGTTTGGCCACGGAGTACCCCCAGCGATCGGTGGCCTCTTGATAGACGTGGGTTTTGCGCAAGGTAACGAATTCTTCGGCGGTTTTCATCACTTCGTTGGGCCGCAGTTGGCTACGGACCAGGAAGTCGGGTTCGGGGGGATAGCACGCCAGCGGCACGCCGACGTTCGGGGCGCTGATCGCTTCGCCGGGCATGCGGGTGATTTTGGCGTTGGTAGGCAACGCGGCGCTTTCATAGCGCAGGTCCATGCTCCAACGCACGACGTCGGTTTTGTTCTCGAAACTGGCGTGCGGTGTGCGATTGGACAGGAGCAGGACGCCGCCCTTGGGAACCGGCGCCACCACAGGCTGTTGCCCGCCGAACTCTTTCCCGGGAATGACCAGGTAATGGGCCATGTCGTCCGGGTGGTGAAAGAAGAGCCCGCCCTTGTGCAGGCGCGGCATGACCCACAGGCAGCCCCGCTCCTCCGTGGCATCCACCAGCGGCAACCAGACGGTCAGCACCAGCCCCATGTCGCAGTAGGGCTCAAAGTAGGCTGAGTCCTGATGCCAGGGTACGGGGCTCCACGCGTGGCTCGGCACTTTCGGCCGCAGGCGATAAACGGCGGAAGCAATCACCTCCGGACCGCAGAACTGCTCCGCCACGTCGAGGAGCTTGGGATTCGTCATGAGTCCAAAGAAACTCGGCAGGACAACCTTCATGTCCCACATCGATTTGGAAATATTCTGGTTCTCCCCGTCGACGTGGGTCAGGCGGTGCTCGAAATCGTATTCCTCGTAAGTCCGCGAAAGCGTGCCGGCGGCCACGGCGTCGCGACACCGCTTGTCGAGGTCGGCACTGATCTCATCGATCACGGGCTGGAGTTCCTCGTCGGTAAAGAGGCGTTCGATGATGAGGTATCCCTCTTCCTCGAAGTGCCGGATTTGACGGTCGTCGAGGCGAAATTGCAATGTGCTGCCCGGCATAGGAGAACTCCTTGCAGAGGATTAGTGGGGTGCCCTGACACCCATCATCAAGTTCTAATACCAACTCACCGGCTTGTCAATGGAGGAATCGCACTTGGACAATCGGGAGATCGGGTGATTGAATGATCTGGCCATCGGCTCATCGGGTCATCGGGCCATCGGTTGATCGACCGATCTGAGATTGGTGATTTGCGATTCTCGGCTCGGGGTCGCCGAGCTGCGCTCTGCGCCAGCCCGCGTGCCATGCCCACTCTTTTCGGTTCGCAGGGTTACTCTGCCAACACGAGGTAGTCAAAGTTTCCTGGGCCCAAGCGCCGATCGAGCTGCTCGACGATGGTCCGCATCTGCTCGGCGGTCTCATGGGGGCCGGAGACATAGAAGGGCTTGCCCTCATGCCCGTACTCGAAGCGCGTCGAGCAGTCCGTGGCCTGCACATCACCGAAGATCTGGCTCACCACGGCATAGTCCGCATGGGGGCTGAATCCCAGGTTTTGCGCGTAGGCTACGCCGCCTTCCACCAGCTTGCGGAAGCAGGCGGGCTCCATCGGCTGAAGGATCTCGGAGGAATTCCAATTGTTCCGGCGCATGGCATACTCAACTTTGGGCACGATGGCCACAAAGGCATTCTTGACCCCCAGGCAGAATACGTCCAGGAGGAACCCGCCCACGGCGATGCGGCCATCTGGCAGCAAGCGGCTGAAAACCAAATTCCCGATCCCCTGCTCGAACAGCCCCTCGGGAACCAGCGCTTCGTGAATCGGTGAATTCGCGGCCGCGGCGATCTGCGGGGCCAAGCGCCCAGCGTCGGTTGCCGTACTTCCATGCTTTTGCCGCTTGCGGTCCAGGTATTTCTGATATCGCCTTTCATGTCTCGACATGGGGGTGTCCTTTCAGCAAATTCATAGAAAGCAATTGTAGCGCTAGGGCAGGGAGCGTTGAAGAGCGGCACGCGCCAGCGCAATTTGGGGAAGGCTGGCGCGGGAGTTTCCGAAGTGGGAAAGGAATTCCTGATATTCGTTGGCGGCCTGCTCGCGCTTTCCTGTGGCTTCATAGACTTGGCCCAGATAGAAGTGCGCCAGAGCGGCGAGCAGTGGGGAGAGGGTGCGCATGGCGTTGAAATTTGACAACACCTTCTCGTCCAGAACCGCCGCGCGAAGATCCTGCTCTGCCCGGCTGTAGTCCTTGATCTGCAAATAGGCCCACCCGCGCGGATATCGAAACACGGCATCGATGGTAATCGGCAAGCGGCCCGCCGCGGCAATCACACCTTGCGGATCGTTGTGGATCAGAGCGGCATAAAGGGTGCAGTAATTCCGGAGCTGTTCAATGCCTTGCGGTCCAAGTTCCGGGCGAGCCGCGGCATAGAGGTGGAGGCTGTGTTCGAAACCCGCCGTGTCCCCCATCGCCGCCTGCAAGAGCGCGATCGAGTTAGACTCGTGTCCGGAAAGTTTTTGCTGGCGCGCCAAGGCGAGATCGGAGGCCAATCCCTCACCCGTCAGAAGCGAGAGCGAGATCTCTGATACGAGTGCGCCCTCCGCGGCATCGGTTTGGCCGGCGCCGGCCAAGTCCCGCACGGCGCGTTGGTAACTCGCGCGCGCGCCCTCCAAGTTCCCTCGCGTTTCCTCAAACTGCCCGGCAAATACCGAAACGTAGAATTTAGCCGTCCCCGTGGCTTGTTTGCCGTATTCCTGAAGGGCCGAATCTGCCGAGTCGAATTTCTTCTGGTCCGCGTAGACGACGGCCAGTTTGATGTAGTCCTGGTATCCTATGAAATCCGGCTTCAGCGCGATGACTTTACGATAGGCCTCCACCGCCTCATCATCATGATTGGACATGTAGAGGATGTCCCCGCGCGTATCCCAGGGATTCGGGTCGTTAGGGCGAAGGGCCATGTATTGATCGTTGGCCTGGAGCGCGGCCGTAAGGTTTCCGGATGCTCCCTGGAAGTACCCAAGCGTATTCAAGAACGAGTCATTCCTGGGATCGAGCTGAAGGCCATCCTTCAACAGGGTGATGGCGCGATCCCCCTCGCCTGCGGAATACATCAATTGCGATAACTGCGCCCGGGCCTGGTCTTGGCGGGGAAACTCCTTAAGAAGTGATTCAAGAATTTGTTGCCCCCCCGCTTGGTCTCCGGCCCGCAAAGCCTCTTGTGCCTGAAACTCCAACAAGTCTTCGCGCGGCAGGCGGGACTGTAATTGCTCGATCTTCGGCCAAAGTTCCTGGACTTTGCGAAAATCCCCCTGGAACGAGTAGCCCCCGGAAAGTCTCCAGTATGCCAGCGCGAACTGTGGATCCAGCCGGACGGCTTCCTCGAGCTCTCGGATCGCTTCGGCCGTGAGGAAGCGTCGTGCCAGGTCGACCCCGAGTTGGTAGTGCCGGTAGGCTTCCAGGTTGGACGTTGCCGCCTCTTCGATGCTGGGAGCATTCGTGGCCATATCAGCCGAAGGCGCGAAGCGCTGTGCCACGCGGCCCGTCACCGCATCCACCATGCTAAAGATGCCTTGGACGTCCGGGGCCTCCACCTTGTCGGAGAATAGAATCTGGCCGGATTTGGTGTCTTGAACCTGCACGTCGAGCCGAAGCTGCTTGGGGCCTACGCGCAGGAGCGTGCCGGTGATAAACGCGTCGGCGTCCGTGTTGCGCGCCACTTCCACCGTCGAGGCCGAGTCGAGTTCCGTCGCATCCTTCTTCCCCAGCCGCTGAATCTCAGCGAGAACGCGCTGTGTGGAAAGCACGTCCAGTCCCTTGACCTGGGCCAGATTCGTGGTGAGCATTTCCGTCAGGCCGCGGTTGAGCCAGTCGAGCGAGGGATCTTGCGAAAGATTGGAGAAGGAAAGGACCGCCAAGGCCTTATGGCCTTCCGATGCCGCAGGTCTTGACGTGCGATGGCGCGTGAGCCACCAACCCAGCGCCAACACTGCAACCAGCAAAGCCGCCGCGGCAGGAATCAGGAATTTGGGACGCCGCCATGGGGCGGCGGTTGGGGGCAACGGAACAACTGCGCCTGAGGGTCCGGCCGGGAGCGGAGCCGGGGTGACTGCGCTGGGACTGCTTGGCGGGGGTGTGGCCGCGCTTGGCCCGCTCGGTGGACGTGTGGCGGCACTTGGGCCACTTTGCGGAGGCGTGACTGCCGCGGGTCCGCTCGCCACCGGCGGCGCGGGAGGCGGAGGCGGCATCTCCGTTTGCGCGTCTTGCCGCGGTTGGCTGGAACGGGCAGGCATGTAACCGCTGGGCTCCACCACCGGCATCCGGCTGGCGGAGCGCCCGGAATCCGTGTCGCGCTTCAGACGCTTGAGATCCGTTCGGAGGTCGGAAGCGTTGTGATAGCGCATGTCGGCGTCTTTTTCCAGCGCCTTGGAGATAATTTCTTCCAGTTTGGGGGGCAAATCAGGATTCAAGCGCAGCGGAGAGATCGGCATACGGTTGAGAATGGCGTCATGAATCACCCCGGAAGTGTTACCACTGAAAGCGGGCACGCCCGTGGCCATTTCGTAGAGCACCAGACCGAAGGAAAAAATATCCGAGCGCGCGTCGAGGTCTTCTCCCCGCACCTGCTCGGGAGACATGTAGGCCACCGTCCCCATGGTGACGCCCAGGCTGGTAACGAATTCTTCGCGCGTCGGAGCGGTTAACATGCCGGAGGCGCCGGTTACCGCTGGCTGGCGGCCCGACGACGTGACCTTCGCCAAACCAAAGTCCAGCACCTTGGCTTGGCCGCGCTGCGTGACGAAAATATTAGCGGGCTTAATGTCGCGATGCACAATGCCCTTGGCGTGCGCGGCGTCGAGCGCGTCGGCGATCTGCATCGCCAATTCCAGCAGAGTATCGGTCTTTAGGGGTTTATCCACAATGCGATGCTTGAGGGTCTGCCCCTCCAAAAGCTGCATCACGATGAAGCGCTCGCCCTCGTGTTCGCCGATTTCGAAAATGGTGCAGATGTTCGGGTGGTCGAGCGCGGAAGCGGCGCGTGCCTCGCGCTGGAAGCGTTCGAGCGCCTGGGGGTCCTTGGCCAGATTCTCGGGCAGAAATTTGAGCGCCACAAAGCGGCCGAGTGTGGTGTCTTCGGCTTTGTACACCACTCCCATCCCGCCGCCGCCTAGCTTTTCCAGAATTCTATAGTGAGAAACGGTTTTCCCGATCATCTTTGTAAATCCATCTTACGCAGCCCGCGAGGGCCTGTCAACAAAAGACAACAAAATGTCGCAGCGACAAAGTGAGGTTCATGTTTGATCTAAGCGAGGATTCCCGTTTTCAAGTCGTGCCCGACCGGTCACGACGCTTGAGCGCCTCATCGAGCCAGGAAACCCTAGTCAGTGCAGTAGGCAGCAGGCAACAGGCAGCAGAAATCGCGCCGGCGAGGAAGTGGATCTCACGGCGTCGAAACTGGTGCCGGGGGAACGAGGCAGGTTGACGAGTTCTTCCGCTTTCTGTTTTCTGCCTACTGCTTTCTGCCCTTCTCCCCGCCGCCCACTTCGCCGATCGCCGGCGGCGGGATTTTCGCGGATGAGGGGGTCTTGTGCCGTTCCGTATCGAGCAGGGCGCCAAGCAGCACATCGAGCGCGTCGAGAAGGCGCCTGTCGGCCGTTTGAATTAGATAGTTCGCCATGCGCAGCAATTGCAATTGGCGGGGGTTGTAGCTTTCCCCGGGGGGCTGAACCCTCTTTCCGCGGTTGGAATGCAGCAGGTTCATGATGCAGTTCCCCGACGAGGTGATAACACATTGCAAAGTCCCCAGTTGGGTGGAGCGCTCCTGGAAAATCTCGCTCATCGGCACCCCAAGGGCCAAGGCGATCTTGCTCAGGGTGTGCGGACGAGGTTCCAAATGGCGATTCTCGATGCGCGAAAGATACGAGGCCGCTAAGCCGGTGAGATCGCTTAACTGTTGCTGGGTCAATCCCTTCTGGTTCCGAAGCTGAATAATCCGCGTACCGATGCTCATGCGGGGGGCCTCCTTTTGACCAAGTCGCCCAAATCTTAACACATATGTAACAAAAGGGCTCAGCAGACCTGATTTTCTTGACATTCCTGTAAAGGAGAGAGTATGGTTGATGCGGGACCAAGAAGAAAAGGAATGTTCTCAGTCCAAGTCGGGAGTAGTTCCGGAGTCCTGTCGGTCCCACCGCCCACGCGAGGCGGTAGGCAGCGCGAGGAAAAAGAAAAGGCCACACGCGGTGGCTGACTCGACGCTCCAGGGTGAATGTAAAGCGGGCTAGAGGTCGAACGAGGCGCCCCGTGCTAGGCCAGTGAGGAAAGCGCCGACCTGAAGAAGCCCGATTCTTGGCGGCAGGATTCCGAGTAATTCAAGTTTCGGTAGGAGGGAAGGCAAGCAGAGTAGAACGGAAAGTGTCTGCACTACCAACGAGCCCACCGACCCGTCCGGGATTTGTTAAGCAACCCCACAATCCTGCCTGATAAGCCCTGAGCCGGACGGGTCTTTCCTTTTTCAGCACGGCAGCCCACAATTTAAACTCTCTCAGAGCGAGGGCGCTTCATTTCACCATTGGGCCAGCATCCTCCACATTTCACCATTCCTCATTCGCTCCCCCAAAATCCTGGCCGCGCCATGTTCTTTACCGTATAAGCGCCATTTCAATATTGCGCAGCGAGCGGCATTAGCGCTATGTTGCCAAGGGTTTCGCGGAACATCGCGGGCAGGACAGTCGGAGAAAAATTTATGCGAGTGTTGGTGACGGGCGGGGCGGGTTACATCGGGAGTCACACCGCCAAGGCGTTGGCAAGGGCCGGCCACGAGCCTCTGGTTCTGGACAATCTCACCTCCGGGCATCGCTGGGCGGTGAAGTGGGGGCGTCTCCTTGACTGGGACCTCACGGATACCGAAATGCTTCCCCAGTTCCTGGAAAAAGAGGACGTGGAAGCCGTCCTGCATTTTGCGGCGAGTCTGCTGGTAGGCGAATCCGTGAAGGAACCCAGAAAATACTTTTGGAACAACGTCGTCAACACGCTTCGCCTGTTGGATGCGATGTTGGAGGCAGGAGTGAAGCGGATCGTTTTCTCTTCCTCGGCGGCAATCTACGGCTACCCGCAGAAGGTGCCGATTCCGGAGGATCACCCAAAACAACCGGTGAATCCTTACGGCGAGACCAAACTGGCGATGGAACGCGCCCTCCAGTGGTACGGAAACGCTTATGACTTGAGATGGGTCGCATTGCGATATTTCAACGCGGCGGGAGCCGATCCGGACGGGGAACTAGGCGAAAGCCACGACCCGGAAGCCCACCTGATTCCCTTGGTCATAAAGGCCGCGCTCGGGCGGCGGCCACACGTCGAGATCTACGGCTCGGATTATCCCACCCCCGATGGCACCGCCATCCGCGACTACATTCACGTCACGGATTTGGCCGCCGCCCACGTGCGGGCGCTGGAATACCTCGGCGACGGTGGCGAAAGCCGCGCGCTAAACCTGGGTACAGGCCGAGGATACTCCGTGCACGAAGTCATCAATGCGGTGGGGAAAATATCTCCCCGCCCCGTCCCTTTCCGCGAGGGGCCGCGGCGCGCGGGCGATGCACCGGTGCTGGTTGCGGATGCGAGCCAAGCAGGTAATGCTCTTGGTTGGAAACCCCAGCATTCCGGACTGGAGACTATTATTCGGAATGCCTGGACTTGGCATTCGACACACGGTCCCAAGGAGCGTTAGAGGTACCCCAATTCCTCCCCCAGGGCGCGGAGAAGGATTCCATCAATGAAGAGTTCGGCTTGCGTAGCGTCGTAGCCGTGCTCGAGGGTGCGGCGCAAATGGAGGGTGGCAATTTCGGCAAGCTGTTGGTCACTCAAGTACTTATGTTCTTTCTCGCGCAGCTCGGTAAGGACGGGACAGGAAATGGAGACCGTGGCGTGCTGCCCGTCGACAAGAAAGACGCAATCGATGGTATCGCTATGCCGGGTGGCGATGGCTGCGAACAGATGCACAAACCGCACCTTGACGGGTTCTGCGAGTGCTCGCGCACTGACTTCAAATGGCGTAACAATATAGCTCATAATGTGATATATCCAGGCGACCGGAGTTGAGACCCTGCGCGCTGCTAAACTTCACATTATAAACCCGCTTCCGCACACAGACAAATTGTGGACTGGACCCGACGCTCGTCAGGCTTCTCGCGGGCGCGTGCCCGCCGATGATTTTATGCAACCTTTGAAGCCTTACCGACGTCTAACCCAATAACTCTATTCTATTGACTACCTGGGGAAGTGGGTAGTCCTGGATTCGCAGAATTATCCACTTCCTCCTTCCCATTCTCAACAAGATTCTCAATTCCAGCCGTGATGAGGGCCGCGTTGAGAGCACGCATATTCGGCTAAAATCGGTTTACACCGAGCGTGGAGAAGCTATATACTGGCCTTCCTCGCGCTTTACCACATTCCCACAAGGGTTAAGTTGAGTCTCGCCTATTCGCGAGACCGGCCGATTTTCAGGAACCCTTGCGGAGAGCTCATCCATGAAACTGATCAGGGAAATTGACGAACTAAGTTGTGATTTCTGCACACCCCTCGAACCCCAGGGGGTAATGAAGGCGCTCGTCACGCGCCTCGTAAACCAGTATGCCATGAACGTTGCCGGCATCTGGCGCCTGAATACCGGCCAATCGGACTTTTCGCTTGCGGCCTCCGCCGGCAGCCCGGCGTTCCCAGCCTCCTTGCACGAAATCTCCGCGAGCCATTCCATACTGGGAAGGGCCGCGCAAGCGAAGTTGCCGCAAGTCTATCAAGGATCGTCGGCGGAGGGAGACGGATTGGCGCAATGGGCGGAACAAAACCAGTTCCGCTTTTTGAGTGTCTATCCGTTGGCGGATGAGTCCAAGACTTCCGGTGTCCTGCTGTTGGCCGCCATGCAAACGCCCGATGAGTCGCTGCTGGCGCTCTTCCGTTTGCACGCGCGGCTGGCTTCCATCGCCTTGCGCGACGCGGAATTGTTCGTGGGCATGCAGCACAATTTGGATCGGCTTCAGTTCATGGTGGAGGCCAGCAAGGTGTTCAACTCCACGTTGGACCTCTCTGACCTCTTAGGCAAGATCCTGGGTGTGGCCAAGACCCTCACCAAAGCCGAGCGCGGAACCCTTTTCCTGGTCGATGAAAAGACCGACGAGATCTGGTCCCTGATTGCCCACGGAATGGAGAAGGAGGAAATTCGCCTTCCGCGCGGGCGAGGGATCGCCGGCCACGTCGCGCTGACCGGTGAAATCGTCAACATTCCCGATGCCTATGCCGACGACCGCTTCGATCCGGAGGTCGACAAGCGCACGGGATTCCGCACCCACAATATCCTGACTCTGCCCATTCGCAACAAGGCCGGCAAAATCGTTGCCACCCTGCAACTGCTCAACAAGGCCGCCGGAAGCTTCACCAACGACGACACGGACGTCCTGCTGACGTTATCGGGGCAGATGGCGATGAGTCTGGAAAACGCCCAGCTTCACCGTGATCTTCTGGAAAAAGAGCGTCTGGAACGCGAAATGGCATTGGCCCGCGGCATTCAGCGTAGCCTGCTGCCTGAGACGTCACCCGTCATCCCGGGCTTCGACCTGGCGGTACTGAACGAACCCTGCTTTGAAGTGGGGGGCGACTACTACGATTTCCTGAGCCTGGGACCCAACACCCTGCTGGTGGTCATCGCCGACGTCGAGGGTAAGGGCATCAGCTCCGCCATGGTGATGTCGAACCTCCAAGCCACCTTGCGCGCG
>Ga0181533_1005059_pt1 | contig 12965 bp, 8 predicted proteins | sample PEATcosm2014_Bin_45_FD_119772 | JGI IMG/M metagenome (GOLD analysis project Ga0181533, IMG submission 119772) | Peatland microbial communities from MTU Mesocosm Facility, Houghton, MI, USA - PEATcosm2014_Bin11_60_metaG | ecosystem: Environmental > Terrestrial > Soil > Wetlands > Peat | place... | reverse complement strand
CGGACCCGCGAAACTATCCAGCTTCGCGCCCGGAGGCAGGCCGTGGTCTGCAACTGGTGATTGATCACCCATCAGGTGAAGGCGAGAGAGAGCAAGATCGAGCGTCATACCCCTAATAATGCAGGATTCTCATCAACCAAAAAGCACACCAACTGCCGTAATTCGGTTGACGCCAATCCGCGCCGTGGCGGCAAGGCGGCGGCCGAGGCCGAGGCCCGCGCCAAGCGGTGTGCCGGCTACGACTTGGCCGAGGACGTCCGCTACAACCAGCGCAGCTCGGCCGAGCGCGTCAACGGCAACCTGAAGGACAACTGCGGCGGCAACCACGTGCGGGTGCGCGGGGCGCCCAAGGTGTTCTGCCATCTGATGTTCGGCATTCTAGTGGTGGCCGTGGAGCAGATGATGAGGCTCGTCACGTAGCCCCGCGCGCGGCCACCCCGGGCCGCTCCGAGGGTGTGAAGCCGGTCAACGGCACAGGTGCGTCCAGATTTGCCCAGTTGGCGGCGTCATGCCAAGACAGGCATCAGCAAGACCTCTCCACAGAGGCTAAAAACGCCGACGGCTCGTCCAACTGCGGGAGTTTTGCAAGTGGCTCATAATTTATTGATTTATTTGGCGCTCCCAAGGGGATTCGAACCCCTGTTTTCGCCGTAAAAGGGTGGATGTCGGCCGCTCGGCTTCAATAGCGGGGCGCGCAAGGATTGTCATCGAGCCGAGACCGCAAACGGTTTCAATGCGCCTGCGGACTGTCCGCCCTTGTCCGCGCCAATCCGCCCCAAGCTCCGGCCAAAAGTAAGACCAAAAGTAAGACCACGGCACTAGCGTTATGCATAACTCTATGATATTTATGATATTTCTCAAATGAAATGGCGGAGACGGTGGGATTCGAACCCACGATAGAGTTTCCCCTATAACGATTTAGCAAACCGTCGCCTTCAGCCTCTCGGCCACGTCTCCACCGCTGCGCGCCCTTGAAGGCGCGGCCGGGCCTATATGCCGTAGCGCGGCGCGCTTTTCAAGCCGGGGAATATCAACGCGCCGAAGTTTCAACGCGCGGAGCGGTCCGTCGGCCCGTGCGCTGGCCTGAAGCCTTCGTTAAAATGGCGCTTCCTTGCCGGCGGCCACATAGGCGTCCGCGTCTTGCGGCAGCAGCAGGCGCTCCTTCACCAGTCGATCGGCGACGGAGCGCAACGCGCCGACGAAATAGGCGCGCGAGCCGTAGCGTTCCGGCAGCGACTGGCGCGGATCGCCGCTCGCTTCGCGCGCCGCGCGGGATGTGGGGAACGGAAGTTTCGCGCCAGAGGCGCAGTCACCCTTGGTCTTGTCCTTGACCGCGTTCCAGCCGGTGAAGGTCGCGATGGGCAGAGCTTGATCCGGGAGGCGCAGGCCGCCGGACTCATTGCCGTCCACGTCGATCTTTGGGACGAGGCGCGCGCCCGGCGGCGGCGCGGGGAGGCCGGGGATTTTGGGCCAGGCCAGCGTTTCGGCCGGCGCGAGATCGGCGCGGCGCGACGCCGGAGGCGGCGGGCCCCCCTGTAAAAAATCGTCGAGCGCGACGAGAAGCGCGCGCCGCGCGGGCTCGGCGGAGCGGTCGTTGACCGGCGCCGCGCAATTCGTTTCGGACGCGACCGACGATGCGTCGCCGGCCAGAAAAAACACGCGCCGATTTGCGGCCTCGGCGGCGCGGTGTTCGGGCGCGCGCGGGACAGATCGCCAAAAGGCGTCGGAGCCGAAAATCTCGATTGTGAAAGGCGCGTTTTTGCCCGGCGGCTTCAAGGGCGCGGCGTCCAGCAGCAACAGCGCGTCGAATGATTTCCCGGCGCCTTCGCCAGCGAGCTTTTGCAGTAAATCCCCGCTTTGGCCGACGCCCGCGCCAATGATTCTTTTGATCCGCGGAGCCAAGCGCAAACGCGCTATCGTCTCGCGCAGCCTTTCCAGGGCAAAGGGGTCCAGCGCCGCGCCCAAGAAGAGGACCGTCATTTTACGCGCGCGGGCGATTTGCAATAAATCCCGCCGGGCTAGCGCCGCGAGCGAGGGCTCTTCCTCGGCTTCGATCAACATTGTCCCGCCCGCGACCGCAGGGCGCCAAATGACAAGCCGCGAGGATGGGTCGCCGGCGATCTCCACGAGGTCGCGCGCATAACCGTCCGGCATCGCCGGCGGCGAAGGGGGGCCGTAGGGCGGAGCGGTTTGCGCCCATGCCAAATGCAGGGACAGCGAGGCCAGCGCGCCAAGCGCGACGGCGCCGCCCCGCGTCATAATTTCGAGATGAAATTGGCGAAGGCCATCGAGCCTTCTGGCCAGGGACCATGTCCGCTCGCGACATTTATGTGGCCGGCGGCGCCGGCGTCCAGGAATTGCGCGCCGAGGTCGGCCGCGAGATCCCGCGCGAAAGGCGGGTCGGCGTAAGGATCGTCGCTCGCCGCGATGATCACCGACGGAAAGCCAAGGCGCGCGCGCGGAAAAGGCAAAAAATCCTTGTCGACGGCGGGGATTTCGCGCAGCACGCTCTCGGACGGCGGCGCGACCAGAAAGGCGCCGGCGATCTTGTCGCCGACCCGCGCGGCGGCATGAAGCAGCGCGACCGCGCCCAATGAATGGGCGACGATGACGGGCGGACGCTCGGCGGAGAGAACCGCCCGCTCGATCGTCTCCTGCCAGGCGGCGCGGCGCGGGGCGCTCCAATCCTGCTGGATCACCCGCCGCGCGGTGGAGAGTTTGTTTTGCCAGCGGCTTTGCCAATGGTCGGGGCCGGAGTCGCTCCAGCCCGGCAGGATCAGAATATCGGCTTCGGCGACGCGCATTTTCGTTCAGACGTCCTTTTTGGCTAAGAAATCGCCGGCGAGCGCCTTGGCGATCAGCGCTCGCGTTTCCGCCACGCCATAAAGCGCGACGAAGGAGCCAAAACGCGGGCCCCGCTTTTCGCCCAGCAGCACTTCGTAGAGCATGTTGAAAAAATCATTGGAGACGCCCGGCCGCTCCGGCGTCGCGTTTTTCGCGTTAAGATCCTGATAGCGCGGGACGCCGCGCGCCACATCGTAAAGCGCGGTCTGGATCGTCTCGGCGCTGGCGCCCCCCGGCAAGGCGTCGAGCGCGCGCGACAGCCCTTCCAGCACTTCGCGCTCGACCGCGTCGGCGGCGCGATAGTTTTTTTTCGGGCGGACGAAATCGCGAAAGTAAGCAACGGCGTAGCCGACGAGCTTGTCGAGGCGCGGGTGATTTTCGGGCGTCGCTTGGGGCGCGTAGCGACGCAAAAAGCCCCAAAGCACCGCGGGATCTTCGGCGTTGGCGACGGTCGCGAGATTGAGCAGCATGGCGAAGGAGACGGTCGTGCCCTTGGCGTTTCCCTCGCCCGGATGATGAAGCGTTTCCGGCTCGGGCGGGGCGCCGTTGTGAATGTGCCAGACGGGATTGCCGAGCCGCTCCTTCCAGCCCTGGCGCTGATAAGCCTCCAGAAAGGCGAGGTAATCGTCGACATTGCGCGGAATCACGTCAAAATACAGGCGCTTGGCCGCCGAGGGCTTTTGAAACATGAACTGCGCCAGCGTCTCGGGGCTGGCGTAGGTCAGCCACTCGTCGATGGTCAAGCCATTGCCCTTCGACTTGGAGATTTTCTGGCCGTTGGCGTCGAGAAAAAGCTCGTAGTTGAAGCCCTCGGGCGGCTTGCCGCCGAGCGCCCGCACGATGGCGCCGGAGACCTTGACCGAATCGATCAAGTCCTTGCCGGCCATTTCGTAATCGACGCCCAGCGCATACCAGCGCATCGCCCAATCAGGCTTCCATTGTAATTTGCAGTGACCGCCGGTGACGGGCGTGGTAAACTCGTCGCCGGTTTCGGGGTCGCGCCAGTCGATCGTCCCGGCACCGGGATCGCGTCCGGTCAGAGCGACCTGCATGACCACTCCCGTGCGGGGGTGGATCGGCAGGAAGGGCGAATAGCTCGCCGCCCGCTCCTCACGGAACGTCGGAAGCATGATTTCCATGATTGCGTGGTAATGCGCGAGAATGCGCAAAAGCGCGTCGTCGAAGCGCCCCGATGCGTAATATTGCGTCGACGAGGCGAACTCGTATTCGAAGCCAAAAGCGTCGAGAAAAGCCCGCAAACGCGCGTTGTTATGGGCGCCGAAACTGTCATATTGGCCGAAGGGATCGGGCACCCGAGTGAGTGGCTTGCCAAGATGCGGGGCGATCAGCTCTTTGTTGGGAATATTATCCGGGATCTTGCGCAGCCCGTCCATATCGTCGGAAAAGGCCAGCAATTTCGTGGCGATCCGCCCTTGCGTCAAAACCTCGAAGGCCCGCCGCACCATGCTGGTGCGGGCCACTTCGCCAAATGTGCCGATGTGCGGTAGGCCGGACGGACCATAGCCCGTCTCGAACAGCACATGGGTTTGTCCGCTAGCCTCGACGCGCTTGACCAGCTTTCGCGCCTCCTCGAACGGCCAGGCCTGCGAAACATTCGCGGCTTCAAGGAGTTCGGCGGGAAAAGCGGACGATAAGCCGGGAGCGGACTCTGAGCGGGACATTTGGCCAATCTGCGCGAGGGCGGGGAGGCGGCACAGTATGGACGCCTCGCCCGTGCGTCAACGCCGGGCGGCGACGAATTCCTCTTAATGCCGCATTCCCTTCGCAAGCAAAACGCGCTAGACGCGCGCTTGAGAATTTCGCGGCGCCGCGGAAATGCGGGCTTGGGACGACAGCGAGGCGGAAGATGGCGACGGAGCGCGTGGGAACTGGGCGGCTGGTGACGGTCTTTGGCGGCTCGGGGTTCGTTGGGCGCCACGTTGTGCTGGCCTTGGCGCGAGACGGTTGGCGCGTGCGCGTCGCATGCCGCCGGCCCGATCTCGCCTTCTTCCTGCAACCGCTGGGCGGTCCGGGGCAGATTGCGCCGGTGCAGGCCAATTTGCGCGACGCGGCGTCGGTGGCGGCCGCGCTGCGCGGCGCCGACGCGGCGGTCAATCTCGTCGGCATTCTCGCCGAGGGCGGCAAGCAGAAATTCGCGGCCATTCAGGCGGAAGGCGCGCGGACGGTCGCGCAAGCCGTCAAGGTGGCCGGAATTAGCAATTTTGTCCATATTTCGGCCATCGGCGCCGGTGCGGGGTCGGCCTCGGCCTATGCGCGCAGCAAGGCGCAAGGGGAGGCGGCCGTGTTCGAGGCCGTTCCCGAGGCGGTGATCTTGCGCCCCTCGGTGATTTTTGGGCCGGAGGACGATTTTTTCAACCGCTTCGGGACGATGGCGCGGTACTTCCCGGTCATCCCGATTGTCGGCGCCAAAACCAAGTTCCAGCCCGTCTATGTCGGCGATGTCGCGCGCGCCGTCGCGCTGGCGCTGGCGGGCAAGGCGACGAAGGGCGCGACCTATGAACTCGGCGGCCCGGAGGTGAAGACCTTCGAGCAGTTGGTGGATTATGTTCTCGCGGTCGCCGAGCGCGAGCGTCATGTAACCAAACTGTCCTTTGGAACGGGCAAGCTGGTCGCCGCGATCACACAGCTTTTCGCCACATTATCGCTTGGGCTTTTCCCAAAGCTTTTGACGATGAGCGGCGATCAGGTCGAGCTGTTAAAACACGATAATGTCGTGTCGGAGGAAGCCAAGGCGCGGGGGCGCACCTTGGAGGGGCTGCAAATCGCGCCGACGTCGATCGAGGTGGAGGCGCCCGCCTATCTTTACCGCTACCGCAAGACCGGCCAGTATCAGGAACAGCGCAGCTAGAGCGCTTTCGGCGAAAGTGGACGCCGGTTTTGCCTGGGAAAGCCGGATAAAACAAAGAGATTTACAGTCTTTCCGGTTCAATTCGAGCCGGAAACTCTAGACGCTCACCGCGGATCGGGTGAGAGCATCTTGTGGATGCGCACCATGAAGGCCGTGCCGAACAAGGGCGTAAGCAGATTGAGCCCCGGCGTCATGACAAAACCGGCGATGAACAGTCCCGCGAAAAAGATCTTGGCGCTGTTGTGCTGGCGCAGATCGTCCGCCTCCGCCGGCGAGCGAAAGCGCGTCGCGGCGAGCGCGAAATATTCTCGGCCGAACAGATAGGCGTTGGCGAGCAGGAAGGCGACGGCGTTGACGCCTGGCACGAACAGCAGCAACAGCGCCACCAGATTGACGACGGCGGAGACCAGCGAAAAGCGTAGCGTCATTATCAGGGCGTCGAGCGGCGGCGCCGGCTTGCCGATGCGGCCGGCGGGATAGATCTCGCGTTCGACGTGCGCCGCGAGGTCGTCGACGAAAAATCCAGCGACCAGGATCGAAATCGGGCCGATCAGGAAGGCCAGCGCCACGACGAGCCCCGCGCCGGTCGCGAAGGCGAGAATTGTGCGCAGCAGCGGATGGTCCACCACGGCGACCGAGAGCGCCAGTTTGTCGAGCCCCGCCCAGGCGAGCGCGAGCAGCAGCAGGGTGAGGCCGAGGCTTTTATAAAGCACGGATCGGAAAGGCGGCGTGAGGATTTGGCGCAGGCTGGCGAGGGCGGCTTCGAGCATGGGGCTTCCTGTTTAGGCGTAGCCTGCGGGAAATGGCGCCGTCCGTCGGCGAGCGCAAGAGCCAATCCCGGATTGTTAACGCCCCGGCCAGCGCCAGCGTCTCTTTCTTCGATTAACCGAAAAGACGCGCATTCACTTCAAATGAAATCCATTCGGAGAACCACGAGTTTGGAAACGGCGCCGCAAGGATGCGTAAGTCGTCTTTAAATAAAGGGAATCCCCCCGCCACAAAGATGTGGCGGGGGTAATCCTTCAGTGGTTTCAAAGAAACCACTTTACCGTGGCTTCCCTTCCGATTTCCCAAACGAATGTAAACACCCTAACCCCTACAGGTCAATGGGTTTTGACCGAAACCGTTTAGGGGGAGCGTCAATGCGTGTTTTGGGGTTGGACGTTGGAATCGCTTCAATCGGCTGGGCGCTCATTGAAATCGACGACATTGGCTATGAGGAAGGCGCCCGCGGCGAAATTCTCGCGGCCGGAGTCTGGAAGTTCGAACCGCCGGAAGAAAAAACTCAAAATGGCTCCAGGCTCAAATCCGAGATACGCCGGAATTTCAGGAGCCAGCGCCGGGTGCTGCGTCGTCGCCGCCAACGCATGAATGAAGTTCGGCGGGTGTTTGCTCGCCATGAACTTTTGCCTCGCGACGATCGAGACGCGCTAAAACAGCCAGGCTTGGACCCGTGGAAGCTGAGAACGGAGGCCCTTGAGCGCGCCTTGCGCCCGGTCGAATTCGCCGTGGCGTTAGGTCATATCGCGCGGCATCGCGGATTTAAATCGAACGCGAAGGACGTGAAATCCGCCCAAGCCGCGAGCTCGAATTCGGCGATGAGCAAGGCCTTCGCCGCGACGCAGGACAAACTCGCGCGCTTCCGAACTCCAGCACATATGTTATGCGCCGACGAAAGTTTTCTCGTTTCGGGAACAAGTGTGCGTCGCTTGCGCAATCGCGACGGCGACCATTCTCGTACGCAACTGCGGGAAGATCTCTTGAGCGAGGCCACTGCTCTCTTTCGCGCGCAAGCCCGATTGCGCGCCGAGCATGCGACGACGCAGTTCGAGGAGGAGTTCACCAAGGCGGCGTTTTTTCAACGCCCATTGCAAGACAGCGAACACATGGTCGGCCGCTGTCTTTTCGAACTCGACCAGAAGCGCTCTCCCAAGCACGGCTATTCCTATGAGAGGTTCCGCTGTTTGTGCCGTCTGAGAAATCTCACTCTGGTCGAAGGGCGCAAAACGCGATTCCTGTCGGCGAGTGAAATGAACGTGGCGATGTTGGACTTTGGCGCGGATGCGAAGTTCACCTACGCCGTCTTGCGCGAGAAGCTCGGACTGCCCGCATCGGTCTCGTTCGCCGGCGTGCCTATTGAAGAAGAGAAAAGGCTGGATTTCGTGGTGAGATCGGGAGCGGCCGCGGCTGGGACTCACAAGTTGAAGAGCCTGATCAGCGACGCGCTAGGGGAAACGACTTGGCGTGACTTGCTGGCCTCTCCCGAGCGCCTGGATCGAATCGCCGAAGTTGTTTCGTTTCGAAATAGATATGATTTGATCCGCCGAGATTTGGTGGCGAGCTGCTTCGACGAAGCGCTCATGCGGACGATCGAGACCGCGGCGAAGGATGGCGGGCTCGATCTCTTCGCCGGAGCGGGTCATGTTTCCGCGAAAGCCGCGCGAAACATCATCCCCGCTCTGATGCAAGGACTTACCTATGACAAGGCCTGCGCGCGAGCGGGATACGATCACGCCGCAAGTCGCGCGCGACACGCCTTCGACGTTGGGGTCTTCGGCAAGGAGGCGCTGGCCCGGATACTCTCGGAAAAGCGTGTTTCACCCGAGCTTGTCGATAGTCCGACCGCGCGCAAGGCGTTGATCGAGGCTCTCAAGCAGGTCAAGGCCGTCGTCGAGATCCATGGCGTTCCCGATTACATTCACGTCGAATTGGCGCGCGATGTCGGCAAATCCATCGAGCAGCGGCGCGAGATCGCGCGTCGCAACGAGGCGCGCGGCAGGCGAAGGGATGAGCTGATAGAGCGGTTCGCGCGGGAAGTTGGTCGGGCGCCGCGTGGCGGCGCCTCCGGCGAGGAGGATCTGTCGCGTTTCGAGTTGTGGCTGGAGCAAGGCGGACGCTGCATCTATAGCAACGCCGACATCGATGCGTCACAACTCGTGGCGGGCGACAACAGCGTGCAGATTGATCACATCCTGCCTTGGAGCCGCTTTGGCGACGATTCCTATTCGAACAAGTCGCTGTGCCTGACGCGCGCGAATCAAGACAAGAAAGGGCGCACGCCATTCGAATGGTTTTGCGCGGACCGAGGTCCTAAGGAATGGGAAGCCTTCATCGCGCGGGTCGATTCGCTGCGGATAGACGGGTTCAAGAAGCGAAATTACAAATTGCGCGACGCCGAGGACGCGGCGGATAAATTTCGCGCGCGCAATCTCAACGACACGCGTTGGACAAGCCGTCTCCTCGCCGAAGCGTTGAAACAGCTTTATCCAAAGGTTGAAAAGAACGCCAAGGGCGAGAAGATACGCCGCGTCTTCGCGCGTCCCGGCGCGCTGACGGACCGCTTGCGCAAAGCCTTCGGCTTGCAATGGATTAAAAAGAACGAGAAAGGCGAACGAATTCGCGATGACCGTCATCATGCGCTCGACGCGATTATTGTCGCGGCGACAACCGAATCGATGCTCAACAGGGCGACGCGGCAAATTCAAAGGAAAGAGCGCGAAGGGCTTCCATTCGAGTTGACGGAGATTTTTCCGCCCTGGATGGGCTTTCGCGAAGCATGCCTCGACGCCCTGGAAAGGGTGTTTGTCGCTTGCGCCGAACGTAAACGCGCTCGCGGCAAGGCTCATGACGCGACGTTTCGGCAAGTCGCGACTCGCGACGGCGAGCGCAAGGTCTATGAGCGTAAGATTGTCGCGGACATCAAGATCGCCGACCTCGAGCGAATCAAAGATCCAGATCGCAACATCGCGATCGCTCGCGCCTTACGGGCTTGGATTGAGGCTGGCAAGCCCGCGGGAGAGCCGCCGCGCTCGCCCAAGGGCGATCCCATCGGAAAGATTCGGCTGGCCGCCAAGAACAAGGTGAATATTTTGCTGAACACCGGCAATCCAAATCGGCCCGCCACCGTCGATCGCGGCGACATGGCGCGCGTGGACGTGTTCCGGAAACCCAACGCGAAAGGAGTGTTCCAATATTTCCTCGTGCCGATCTATCCGCATGAAATCGCGACGCTCGCCGCGCCGCCGATGCGAGCGGTGCAAGGAGGAACGGAAGAAGAGAATTGGCCGCGAATCGATTCGAGTTATGAATTCATGTGGTCGATGACGTCGATGGCGCTGCTTGAAGTCAGCAGGTCGGAGGGCGAAGTTGTCCGCGGCTATTTTCGAAGCCTCGATCGCAACACGGGCGCGTTGACGATTTCAACGGCTTCGGGCGCGCTTCCGGTGAAAATGAGAATTGGAACCCGCACGCTGCTCGGGTTGAAGAAATTGCATGTCGATAGACTCGGTCGAGTCCACAAGGTCGAGCGAGAGCGGCGCACTTGGCGTGGAAAGGTCTGGGACTGAGCCGCGCGGCGCGCGCTCTTCGCGAAAGCGCGCGACGACCAACGAATAAGGGCGCATGTCTCGACGCGGCTCTCCGCTCGCGATGCGGAGCGCCGATCAAGCTTCTCTCGGGTTGGCGGGGTTATCTCGACGCGTGAAATCTCGCCTAAACTGGAGTTTCGTGGGTGTGCGGCGCCTGGGGAAATCGGCGGGGAAGCCACGGCAGAGGCCGTCGCATGGCTATCATCCATGCTCGCCTGTCATGGGAAGGTCATGGCGTCGCGTCGTTCGCCGCGGGATGGTTAAGAGCCTGCCCGCGCCTATCTAGCGCGCCGCGCGCCAATGCCCGGGAATTGGCGGCGTCGCCTCGCCAAGCCGAGGGCGGCCATCGCTACCGCGACCAGTCGTCGAATGGATATCGCGCGCCGCGTCATTTGCGGGTCGCGACCTTCGGATTATTGGGCGCTTTCGCCATCAGTTGATCGATCCGGTCGCGCTCGCGTTTGAAATCGGAGAGCAATTTACCGTCGAACTCTCGGGTGCGCGCCAGTTTGACCCGCATCGGATCGACGAAGTGGCCGTTGACCATCACTTCATAGTGGAGATGCGGTCCGGTGGACAGACCGGTCGAACCGAGGAAGCCCACTGTCTGGCCCTGCTTCACGCGCACGCCCTTGGCTATGTTGCGCGCGAAACCCGACATATGATTATAGGCGGTGATGTATCCATTGGCGTGCTGGACTTCGACGCGCCGGCCATAGCCGCCGTGCCACTCCGCCATAATGACCACGCCATTTCCCGCCGCGAAGATCGGCGTGCCGATTGGCGCCGCCCAATCGACGCCGGTGTGCATCTTGTAGTAGCCAAGAATCGGATGGCGCCTATAACCAAAACCCGAGCGCGTCTCGCCCGTGGCGATTGGCTTGCGCACCAGGAACTTGCGGCTGGAGCGGCCGTTGTCGTCGTAGTAGTCCACGAGACCGTCGTCCGGCGTTTGGAAACGGTAGTAGCGATAGGTTTCGCCGCGCGTCGTGAGCGAGGCATATAACAAAGAGTCTCGGCCGCCGCTTTCTTCGCTGTCGTCATAAAACACGTTCAGCGAATCGCCGCCCGCGACGCTACGCTGCAGATCAATGTCGTTGGCGAACACGCGGACCAGCTCGCTGATGATCGGACGCGGGACGTCCTGCTTGAGCGCGGTCTCATAGAGCGAATCATAGAGGCGCATGGCGCCCGAATCTTCATTGTCCTCGCCGTCCTCGTCTTCTCCACCGGAGACGCGCGGCTTCGGCGCGGCCTTGGCTGTCGTCTTCGGGGCCGCGACCACTTGCATGAAGTCGCCGCGATCCGTGGCCGCGACCATGGAGTCGAGTTCCTCGTCGTTGTATACGGAGACGCGAGCCAACTGCATTTCCTTGCCCGAACCGTCGAAATCGGCGAATAAAAGTTTGACGCGCTGGCCTTCGCGGACGGGTTCCGCGCGCCGGCCCTTATAGGCGGCGACGACAGCGGCGACGCGGGCCTTGGGCACGCCGTTCGCGGCGAGCACGTCCGCGAGAGTCTCGCCATGCCGCGCCACCGCGAGCTTTTCCTCCATTTGCGTCGGCTGCGCCGTGACGCGCGGCGTGATTGTGACGTTTTCAGGCACCATGCGCACTTCTATCGAGGAGAACGGCGCGGACAATGTTGTCGGCGCGGTTCCTCCTGGGGCGGCATAGCCCAGCGCCAAGGGGTCGAGCGTCGCCCGACTGGTCCGGGAAAGCAGCATTTGGCCGGGCAGCGGCAGCGAAGCCTTTGAGCCGGCGGCGAGAGTCGTTTTCGACTGTTCCACGACCTGCGCCTGGCTTTCCTCGAGCGTTAGCGACGCGCTCTGGCGTTCAATTTGCGTCGCGATCAAATCGCGGGTGACGAACGAAACCTCCGCGTCATCCGGCGCGATGTCGGATTCGCTGAGATTGTCCGCTGTGTAATGCGGGTCGCTGGTCAGTTTCAGGGGATTGAAGGGCGGCACTTCGTCCGCGAAATTGGTTGGCGTCAGCGTGAGTGTCGTCGCGACATGGGTGAAGGTCTTGGTGCGGACCACCTCCTTGTCGCCGGATCTCGCCGTGGTCGCCGTGCGAAAGGTCTGTTTGGCGGCGACAACATCGACGGCGCGCATGATGCGATCGCCCTTCTTGGGATTCACCGTCTGACTGTCGCGCTCGTCCTTGCGCGTGACCTGCGCGCGAGTCGGCGCCTCCGCGAAGCGTGTCTGTTGATCGAGCGCCGTGTAGGCGGCGGCGCTGATCAACAGCGCTCCCGATAGGCCCGTGAGAATGGTGCCCATCAGCCAACGAATCGACACCCGGCGACGGTCGTCGGCCGAATGGCGGCGACCATCGGCCTCAATCGCGGGCTCATCGCCGATGTCCGCCCAGGCTATGCTCGATGTCGTGGGGAAGCCGAGGCGCCCGTTCGCGAAAGCGGTCATTCGGCGGAGTCGCGGTTTGCGTTATGCATCAATCACTGGCCTGATCGGTTGCCACCTATTATTCGTGCGTTGCCCATGCGAGGTTTTCCCGCGAATTGGGTGCGCGAATATTTTACTAAGCCGTCACAAACTACGCGACGCTAGCCCGCGAAGAAACCCGACGAGCAAACAGATTTGTGACGGAACCTCCGCATTATGGCCCAATTGCGGCGTTCACCGTCCCCGAGAGTGTGACGGAATGCGCGAAGCCATGCCGATCCGGGGAAACGGAACTTCGGTTCACTTTTTTTGCGTCACTGTGTTGACAGGGGTCGATGGTGGGTCTTATAACGCATTCATCGACGGCGGCGCTGCCAACGAACAGCGCCTGAAGTCGCGTCTTCGTCTTTTGGTGACTACAGCCGCCCGGCTGGATTGTCGGGGTGATGACGCGTCTTTAAGAGGTTCGGATGTCCTG